>ENA-OSEO01000626-OSEO01000626.1-sediment-metagenome-genome-assembly--contig:-NODE-626-length-85683-cov-27.091886_pt1 | contig 85683 bp, 79 predicted proteins | sample MGYA00237883_ERZ534232 | MGnify/ENA metagenome assembly ERZ534232
CGGCCAGCGCATCGAGGACACCGACCCCCTGGGCAACCGGGTGGCCACCGTCCGGGACGACAACGGCCTCGCCACCCAGACCACCGACGGGGCCGGGCAGGTCTGGAGCAGCGCATGGGACAGCCTGGGCCGGCGCCTGAGCGACACCGACCCCCTCGGGGCGACCACCACCCGGAGCTACGCGGGCACGCGCCCCGAGCCGGTCAAAGTCACCGGCCCCGGCGGCCGGGTGACCGAATTCAGCTACGACGCCAGCGGCAACCCGCTGCGCATCACCGACCCGGCCGGGGCCGTCACCCGCCTGGAGTGGAACAGCCGCGGCGAGCTCATCGGCGCCGTCGATGCCCTGGGCCGGCGCATCGAGACCACCCCCAACGCCCTCGGCCTGCCCGAGCGCATCACCGACGCCCTGGGCCGCACCACCACGCTCGAATACGACGCCCTGGGCCGGCTCACCGCCCTCACCAACCCGGCGGGGGAGACCACCCGCCTGGGCTACGATGCGCTCGACCGGCTCACCGACAGCACCAATGCGGCGGGCCACACCACCACCTACACTTATGACGCCGCCGGGCGGCTGCTCAGCCTCACCGACCCCAAGGGCGGGCAGTGGCGCTACACCTACGACGGCCACGGCCGGCCAATCAGCGAGACCACCCCCGACGGGCGCACCACCACCTACAGCTACACCCCCGACAACCGGCTCCAGAGCGAAACCCGGCCCGACGGCACAACGGTCACCTACCGCCACGACGCGGCGGGCCGGCTCATCGAGCGAACCACCGCGGGCGAGGCCACCACCTACGCCCACGACCCCCGGGGCCTGCTCACCCAGGCCGCCAACGCCGCCGCCACCCTCGAGCGCCAGTACGATGCCGCCGGGCGGCTGATCAGCGAGACCGTCAACGGCCGCACCGTCCGGCTTTCCCGCAACATCGAGGGCGAGGTCATCCAGCTGAGCGCCGCCGGGACCACCCTCAATTATGGCCGCGACAGCCGGGGCGACATCGACCGGCTCACCGCCCAGGGCGCCCACGGCTTCACCCATGACCTGTCGGGGCAGCTGACCCGAATCACCCACCCCAACGGCCTGGACACGCGCTACGCCTACGACGCCGCCGGCCAGCTCACCGGCATCGACCACACCGGCCTCATGCGCCTCGCCTACCGCCACGACCCGGCCGGGCGCATCACCCACCGGCAGGGCAACGGCGAGGACTGGCGCTACGCCTACGACCGCGCCGGGCGGCTCATCCAGGCCACGGGCCTGTCCGGGAGCCACGACTACCAGTACGACGAGCTCGGCAACCGGCTGGACACCGGCGGCGTCTACGACGCGGCCAACCGCCTCGAGCAGGACGCCGCCTACGACTACACCTTCGATGCGCGGGGCAACCTCACCGCCCGGGTGGACAAGGCCACCGGCGAGCGCCACGCCTACACCTACAGCGGCGGGGACCGGCTCATCGGCTACACCCATACCCCGTCCGGGAGCGCCACGCCTGATATCACCGCCACCTACGCCCACGACCCCCTGGGGCGCAGAATCGCAAAGACGGTCAACGGCGAGACCACCACCTACCAGTGGCTCGGCAGCCAGCTCATCGCCGAATACGACGCCGAGGGCCGTCTCACCCGGCGCTACCACTACGCCGGGGGCCATGCCCCGGTCCAGGTGGAGGACGCGAACGGCGTCTACCAGGTCCACAGCGACCACCTGGACACCCCCGGGTACCTGACCGACCCAACTGGCGCGGTGGTCTGGAAGGCGGACTATGCGCCGTACGGGAAGGCTGAGATCAACGAGGACCCGGACGGCGACGGCACCGCCGTGACCTTCAACATCCGCTTCCCGGGGCAGTACGAGGACGCCGAGAGCGGACACTACTACAATTACCTGCGGGACTACGACCCGTCCACCGGGCGCTATATCGAGAGCGACCCCATCGGGTTGTTGGGCGGCCCGAACGCTTATATCTATGCAGCGGCCAATCCGGTCCTGCACACAGATCCCTCCGGGCTTTTCGCTCCCGCCATTGCCGCATGTGCAATGAATCCGGCGTGCGTAGCTGCAACCACTGCAGCGATGGGCGCCATAGGCTACGGATTATCATTGGCATGGCAGAATGCCATAAACAGCAGCCCGATTATTCTGGACCCGGACGAACCGATCCCTCCGCAATTGCCTGGCTATATCGATCCAAGTTCCACATCCACGGGTACCTTGGCAGATTCCTGCCCGCCCCCTAGCGGTCCGCCTCTTGATCCGCGTGAACGTTGCTTCAACGGTGTACAGTTACAATATGCGGCATGCATGCAAAGCGGCAGGAACCCGCTGGTATGTCAGGCGAAACGCGCCTTGGGTCTTCTCCTTTGTTCCGCGCGTTCACCGGACGATGGTGATGAATAGCTGCATCAGAATGGTGATCAAATTAGATGCGTGAATTCAGGTCGGATGCGAGCGGCTTCATCCGCCGGACGCGACGCAGACTCCTGGTTGAAGTGTCTGTCCTTGCCCTCTTGGCCGGGTACTTCCGGTCCGACTGGTCGAGCAAATGGCCCGCATGGCTGGAGGTGACGATGTTGGTGCTGCTCGTTGCCTACATCCTGTACGGTCTGGCTTATTACCCAAGAGCAAAATCAATAGCGCAGGCTTTCTCGATTCGGCTCATGGATGATGGCCTGGGATTTACCGGCCAGGCGGCGATGCGGCAGATACCTTATCGCGATATCGTAATCAGGAAAGTGGCCAGGAAGAACGGCGCAGTGGTTGCAATTCATTTGCGGACGACGTTCGGCCAATCCATCACGCTGGAGGGGCTGGAGCACATGGATGAGCTTTACGAGGGCATTGCGGAGCGTGTCGGGTTTAACGGATGAGCGGGACTGCACATCAAGTATGGTCCTGATGATGATATCGTTCTGACCACTACCGGTAGGCTCAAAGTGTTTGCGCCCCAAGTGGGCTTGTGCGTCTACCGTAGCACGTCCGGGAGTGCAGCCTGGCGCTCTTGACAGCCGGGCGGAGCTCGCCTCATGGAACGAGGCGGGAACTGACATGGATCGTCGTCTCGAGCGGGTCCTGACGACGGCCGGGCTGGCCCTGGTGCTGGGGCTTGCCGGTCTGCCGGCCGCGGCCTACCACTATCCCTGGGACCAGGGTCACGACACCACCGACTGGAACGACCCGCCCGCGCCGGGCCCGTGCGAGGGCGGGGAGTGCCAGGCGGACGAGAACGACTGCAGTTCCACCGGCTCGCCGGTCTACGTGGCCACGGGCCAGTTCAAGTGGACGGACACCGACCTCAGGCTGCCCGGGCGCCCGGGGCTGGGCATCACCCGCACCTACCAGTCCAACGACCCGCGGGAGGGGCGCTTCGGCAACGGCTGGAGCTTCGGCTGCGACAAGCTGCTGCTGGCGGTGCAGGCGGCGGAGGGGGAGGGCGAGCGCACCCGCTACCTGCTGCGGCTGGCCAACGGCAAGCGCTACGCCTTCGAGGAGAACCCCGACGGCGCCATCACGCCGCCGCCCGGGCTTTTCTACGCCATCGAAAGACAGTCCGACGGCGCCCTGCGCCTGCGCTCCAGGGACGGCAGCTTTGAGGACTACGCCCAGGGCCGGCTCACCGCCCGGGTGGACCGCAACGGCAACCGGCTCGAGTACCGCTACGACGGGGCCGGTCAGCTGGTGCAAGTCGCCGACGCGGCGGGCCGCCGCCTCGATTTCGCCTACGACAGCCGCGGGCGCATCCGCACCGTCACCGACCCCGCCGGGCGGAGCTGGCGCTACGACTACGACCTCGACGGCAACCTCACCGCCGTCACCGACCCCCTGGGAGGCGTGCGCCGCTACACCTACCAGGCCTACCGGCCCCCCGGGGACGGCCACACCTACTACCAGCTCACCGGGGTCATCGATCAGGCGGGGGTCACGGAAGTCGAGGTCGCCTACGACGGCGGCAAGGTCGCCAGCTACACCGACGGGACCAACCGCTTCAGCTACCGCTACGACCCGGCCAGCCGCCTCACCACCAAGACCGACCGCCTCGGCCACGCCTGGCGCTACCACTACAACGAAGCCGGCCAGCGCATCGAGGACACCGACCCCCTGGGCAACCGGGTGGCCACCGTCCGGGACGACAACGGCCTCGCCACCCCGGCCCTCTGCAGGTACACCAACCGCTTCAGGTTGTAGCAAGCGGCCATCAGCGTCATGGCGAAGCTCGCCCGCGCCCGGCCGATGGTGCGGATGAGCTTGCCGCCCATCTGCTCCATGGCGCCGAACACGTGCTCCACCCGGGCGCGGGTCTTGGCGATGCGCCGGTTGCGCCGCTGCTGGCACTCGCTCAGGGGGTGGTTGCGCGCCCCTTTGCGCTGGATGTGGTTGCGATAGCCGCCGGCCTTGAGCGTCGCTTCCCGCTCGGCGCTCGGGTAGCCCTTGTCGGCGTAGACCTCCCAGCCCGTGTTGCCCGGGTCCAGCACGGCGTCGAAGTGCCGGCTGTCGTGGGTCGAGGCGGTGTCGGTGACCAACTTGCGGATGACCTTGTAACGACCATCGACGTTGACCGAGAGCTTGTAGCCGTGGTGGCTCTTGCCGTGTTTCTTGGTCCAGGTGGCGTCCAGGTCCTTCTGCCGGCGCTTGGCGGGCTTCCAGTCCGCCGGCATCGCCGCCTGCTCGAGTTGCGCCTTGTCGTCCTTGTTGAAGTGCTGCTTCGGTGCCGGCACCAAGGTGGCGTCAATGATCTGCCCGCCGCGGGCGATGTAGCCCCGCGCCAGCAGTTGGGCACTGACTCCATCGAACAGCGCCTGTGCCCCCGCCTCGCCAATGCGGTTCTCGAAGGTCCAAATCGTGGTGCGGTCCGGGATGCTGGCGGAGTTCACCAAGCCGCAGAAGCGCTGGTAGCTCATGCGGTCCAGCAACTGGTACTCCATCGCCTCGTCCGAGAGGTTGTACAGGCGCTTGAGCACCAGAATCTGCACCATCGTCTCGGTCGGGAACGGCGGTCGCCCGCCCTGCGGGCTTACCGGCCGTGGCGCCACCGCATCCACCGCGGCGGCCAGCGCGCCAAAGTCGATGTGCGTACCGATCTCTGCCAGCGGGTCGCCCAGCCGGTCGAGCTTCTCGCGCCGCGTCTCGGCGGCAAACAGATCGGTCTTGATCGCACTGCGTCGCTTCATCGGGGTCCCTCGGCTCGGTTTCACGGCAACGTCATCTTACCAATGGCGGGCGGGCTCGGACGGGGTTTTTCGAGGTGCCCGGAGGTACTACACAGACGCCTGATGGAGATGGGCGGTGGTTGGGTCCTGGAATTGGACATCCGCGCGTACTTCGACACCATCGACCACGGCCAGCTGCGGGCGATGGTCCAGCAACGAGTAAAAGATGGTGTCATCAACCGGCTCATCGGCAAATGGCTGAAGGCCGGCATCATGGAAAAGGGCGCGTGGTCTCGTCCCGAAAGCGGCTCACCGCAGGGGGGAGTGATTTCATCCCTGCTTTCCAATATCTACCTACATCACGTTCTGGACGAGTGGTTCACGCGCGACGTGCAGCCGAGGCTTATCGGGCGCAGCTTTATGCTGCGTTACGCCGATGATGCGACGCTGGTCTTTACCAACGAGCACGACGCTCGCCGGGTGCAGGCGGTATTGGGGAAGCGGTTTGCCCGTTTCGGTCTGTCGCTCCACCCGACCAAGACGCGGCTGGTGCCTTTCTACCCGCCGGGTCGCGGACAGGACAGCGGCAGCTTTGACCTGCTGGGCTTTACCCACTATTGGGCCAAGTCCCGCCAAGGTCGATGGACGGTCAAGTGCAAGACGGCGAAGGACCGCTTTCGCCGAGCGGTGAAGTCGATCGCGCAGTGGTGTCGGTCAAACCGTCACCGGCCGAGCGTCGAGCAACTTGCGACGCTCGCGCGCAAACTCAAGGGGCTCTACAACTTAGACTCAAACTCCAAGTGCAACACCTTAACTGATCTGAGGTGTTGCACTTGGAGTTTGAGTCTAAGAAGTTATCTGGAGATTGCCGAGCACCTTGGCGTCCACTATTCGGCAGTGAACCAGGCGGTGAAGGCGCTCGAGTCGTTCAGGAGGAAGGTGTGTTCATATCGAGGCGAGATTCGATGCTCGCAACCGGCAACCGGCAACCGGCAACCGGCAACCGTCCCCCCGCAATCATCACCCGCCATTGCACCCAACTGTCTGATCCATTAAGATTCCGCGTTTCCACCTCCGGGACTCAGGTCGCCGGGGGGTTCTCCTTGCTCCCGGAATGGTCCGGGGGCTGTTCAGGCCGAAAGGAGCATACAGTAGATGCGTCATTACGAAGTGGTTTTCATGGTCCATCCGGACCAGAGTGAACAGGTCCCTGCCATGATCGAGCGCTATCGCGCGCTCATCGAGGGCAACGGCGGTGCCATCCACCGCCTCGAGGACTGGGGCCGGCGCCAGCTCGCCTACCCGATCAACAAGGTGCACAAGGCCCACTACGTGCTCATGAATGTCGAGTGCGACCCGGCGACCATGGCCGAGATCGAGAGCCTGTTCCGGTTCAATGATGCCGTGCTGCGCAACCTGGTGATTACCCGCAAGGCCGCCGTGACCGAGCCCTCCCCGATGCTGAAGGAGCGTGAGGGTCGCGAGGACCGCGGCCGTGGCGATCGTGAGGATCGCGACCGTGGCTCCAACAGGCAGGAATCCGACGACAGCGGCGACGAAGAAGAGGAAGAGGAGGAGTAAGGCTCCACGGCGGTGGCGAACCGGCTGGAACTGGACGGCAGGGTGGTCAGGGCTCCTGACATACGCTACTCGCCGGCCGGCATTCCCATTACCCGGTTCGTGCTCGAACACCGTTCCCGGCAGGTCGAAGCCGGTCTCAGCCGCGAGGTGTACTGCCGCATAGGGGTAGTCGCCTGTGGCGAGGGTCTGGCACCGAAGGCGAAGGCCTTCGGCACCGATGATCGGATTCGGGTGAGCGGTTTCATCGAGCGCAACACCAACCGCCAGGGTGAGCCCCGTCTCGTTCTTCACGCTGTCGAGATTGAACCGATTGATTGAGCAGGAGACTTAAGAGATGTCACGTTTTTTCCGCCGTCGCAAGTATTGTCGTTTCACCGCTCAGGGTGTTGAGGAGATCGATTACAAGGATCTCGTCACCCTCAAGGAGTACGTCACCGAGAGCGGCAAGATCGTGCCGAGCCGCATCACCGGCACCAAGGCCCGCTACCAGCGCCAGCTGGCCACGGCCATCAAACGCGCCCGTTTCCTGGCGCTGCTGCCCTACACGGATCAGCACTGAGTCCGTGGAGGTCGGGCACGGTCCGGAGGCCGTGCCCGACCGCCGGTAAGCGCTGAACCCGGTCGCCCAGTCATGCGTGCGCTCGCCGCCTACATCATGCGTGGCCGGTTGCAGGCTGCCCTCGTGGCCGTGGCCTGCGCCATCCTGTCGGTCTTCCTGCCGCCGTTGAGCTACGTGGCGGGCGGCGTGATGGCCCTGGTGGCCTTGCGCCACGGCGGGCGGGAAGCCCTGCAGGTGATGGGGCTGGCGCTGCTGGGCGTCGCCGTGCTCGGCTTCGGCCTGCTGGGGGATCCCAGCCGGTTGCTGCTGTTGCAGGCCGGATTCTGGCTGGCGGTGACGGGCCTGGCGCTCCTGCTCCGGCTCACCGTCTCCCTGCCGCTGACGCTGCAGGGGGGGGCGTTGCTGGGAGTCGTCGCCGTGGTGGCCACCTATCTCGCCGTCGGGGATGTGGCCAGCTTCTGGCAATCGGCCCTGGAAGCCGGCTTCGGGCCCCTGCTGGAGTCCGCCGCGGCGGGCCCCGAGGTGCAGGTGCTGCGGGATCTGCTGCTGGCGTGGGCGCCGCGGTTCACCGGGCTGCTGGCCTCGGCGATCCTGTTCAGCGTCGTGGTCAGCCTGCTGCTGGCGCGCTGGTGGCAGTCGCTACTGTATAATCCCGGAGGATTCCGGGTGGAATTTCATGGGCTGCGACTCGATCGGCGCCTGGGGCTGGCTCTGGTGCTGTTGCTGGCGGCCGGTGGGTTCGGGAGCGGACCGCTGGCCGGTTTTGCCGCCGATCTCGCCATGCCGCTGCTGATGGCGTTCGCGCTGGCCGGGATCGGGTTGGTGCACGCACTGGCCGCGCGGGCGCAGAACAGCGGTTTCTGGCTGGTTGGATTTTACGTTCTGCTGGTGGTGCTGCAGCCCCTGGCGCTCCTGGTGGCGCTGGCGGCGGTGGCCGACAGTTGGTTGGATATTCGACACCGTACCGGCCGTCAGGCCTGACCCGGATGCGTGCTGTCACAGACCGAGGTGTGCAAGATGGAAGTCATTCTGCTGGAAAAGATTCGTAACCTGGGTAACCTGGGTGACAAGGTGAACGTGAAGCCCGGCTACGGCCGCAACTTCCTCATCCCCCAGGGTAAGGCGGTGGTCGCCACCGAGACCAACCTGGCCGCCTTCGAGGAGCGCCGCGCCGAGCTCGAGCGGCAGCAGACGGAAGCCCTGGAAGCCGCCCAGGCGCGCGCCGGGCAGCTCGAAGGCCTCGAGGTGACCATTGCCGCCCGCGCCGGCGATCAGGGCAAGCTGTTCGGCTCCATCGGCACCCGGGATCTGGCCGATGCCATCACCGCCGCCGGAGTCGAGGTGAGCAAGCACGAAGTGCTGCTGCCCGAGGGCGCCCTGCGCCAGACCGGCGAGTTCGAGATCGCACTGGCCCTGCACAGCGACGTGGAAGCCAGCGTGAAGGTGACCGTGGTCGCCGACTGAGACGGCCGAACGGCACCGCAGGGAATGCGGTGCCGCGGGCGCAGCAGTCCGGACGTCCGCCCGCACCGGGCCAGGGAGGCCCCGCTTCGCCCACCCGACGGGAGCCAGTCAAGCCGCCATGCCCGAGAACGTGTACGCCAAGGAGCCTGTGGACGCTGCCACCGAGGCCCTGCGCGTGCCACCGCACTCCCTCGAGGCGGAACAGTCGGTCATCGGCGGCCTGATGCTGGACAACCGGGCCTGGGAGCGCATCGCCGACCGGGTGGGTGAAGAGGACTTCTACCGCCAGGACCACCGCCTCATATTCCGCGCCGTGCGCGAGCTGGTGGAGACCGACCGGCCCTGCGACGTCCTCACCCTTTCCGAGACCCTGGAGAGCCGCCGGGAGCTGGATGCGGCGGGGGGGCTCGCCTATCTCGCCGAGCTGGCCAAGAACACCCCCAGCGTGGCCAACATCGGCGCCTACGCCGATATCGTCCGCGAGCGCTCGGTGCTGCGCCAGCTCATTGCGGTGGCGAACCGCATCGCCGACGCCGCCTTCAATCCCAAGGGGCGCGCCAGCGAGGAGCTGCTGGACGTGGCCGAGCAGGAGGTCTTTCGCATCGCCGAGCAGCGCTCGCGCGGCCGCGGCGGACCCCGGGGCATCAAGGAGCTGCTCACCAAGGCGGTGGATCGCATCGACCACCTGTTCGAGCTCGACAACCCCATCACCGGCCTCTCCACCGGCTACGCCGACTTCGACGAACTCACCTCGGGCCTGCAGTCCTCCGACCTGGTGATCGTGGCCGGCCGCCCGTCCATGGGCAAGACCACCTTCGCCATGAACCTGGCCGAGAATGCCGCGCTCAAGGGCGACAAGCCGGTGCTGGTGTTCAGCATGGAGATGCCCGGCGAGCAGCTGGTGATGCGCATGATGTCCTCGCTGGGCCGGATCGACCAGCAGCGGCTGCGGACCGGCAAGCTGGAGGACGAGGACTGGCCACGCCTGACCTCGGCGGTGAGCCTGCTCTCCGAGGCCAAGATCTTCATCGACGACACCCCGGCCCTCACTCCCACCGAGGTGCGCGCCCGGGCCCGCCGTCTGGCCCGCGAGCACGACGGCCTGGGGCTCATCATGCTCGACTACCTGCAGCTCATGCAGGTGGCCGGCGGCGGCGAGAACCGGGCCACGGAGATCTCCGAGATCTCCCGCTCCCTCAAGGCCCTCGCGAAGGAGCTCCATGTCCCGGTGATCGCGCTCTCGCAGCTCAACCGCAGTCTGGAGCAGCGACCCAACAAGCGCCCGGTGATGTCGGATCTGCGCGAGTCGGGCGCCATCGAGCAGGACGCCGACGTCATCGTCTTCATCTACCGTGACGAGGTGTACAACGAGGACAGCCCCGACAAGGGCACCGCCGAGATCATCATCGGCAAGCAGCGCAACGGTCCCATCGGCACCGTGCGGCTGGCCTTCCTCGGCCGCTACACCCGGTTCGAGAATTTCACCCCCGACCGCTTCGGTGACGGCGGCTTCGCGGCCTGATCGAACGCGGCCGTAGGTGCGGACATCGTCCGTACAGCGGCGTCACCGCGTCGATGTGTTCCGCGGCCGGATCGATCCGGCCCTGCCCTGCAATGCCGTCATCCCACCCGGCACCTGAATTCCTGCTCCCATTGATAATCCTCATTACATCAGCATTTCCGCATGTGCTTAAATGCCGCCCGGCACCGCGGGGAGTACCCGTGACACCGCTGTAACCCGCCATTCCAGACGCTGCGGAAGATAATCATGTCCTGTTCCAGAATCATCCAGGGTGGGCTGCTGCTCGCCGGGGTGCTGCTGTGGCTGCCCCTGGCCGCCGCCGGCACCGACACGGGTCCCGGGATCCCGGCCTCCACCGCGGACCACAGCAAGTTCGAGGCGCTCCAGGGCCCGTTCCAGTCCGGTCCGGAGGTGACCCGGGCCTGCCTCACCTGCCACACCGAGGCGGCCCGGCAGCTGCACCAGACCAAGCACTGGACCTGGGAGTACCGGCATCCCGAAACCGGCCAGATGTTGGGCAAGAAGCACGAGCCGAACGTTTTCTGCGGCAGCATCCTCTCCAACTACCCGCGCTGCACCAGCTGTCATATCGGCTACGGGTGGGAGGACGCCGGCTTCGACTTCTCCTCCGAGGAGAACGTGGACTGCCTCGCCTGTCACGACACCACCGGCACCTACTCCAAGTTTCCCACCGACGCCGGCCACCCCCTCTACGCGGACCGGATGGTGAAGGGCAAGCTGGTGAAGGCGCCCGACCTGGCGCAAGTGGCCCAGCACGTGGGCATGACCAGCCGCGAGACCTGTGGCTCGTGCCACTTCAGCGGTGGCGGCCATGACGGGGTCAAGCACGGCGACCTGGACAGCTCGCTCATCGAGCCGGACAAGGCGCTGGACGTGCACATGGCCGCCGACGGCCTGGACTTCAGCTGCGCCACCTGCCACACCAGCGACAAGCACCAGGTGGATGGCAGCCGCTACCAGATGACGGCAAAGGACGGCCACGGGGTGGACATCCCGGGGCGCGACGACGGCCGCGCCTCGTGCGAATCCTGCCATGGCGACCGGCCCCATGCCGCCGACCACGACAAGCTCAACGATCACACCGATCGGGTCGCCTGCCAGACCTGCCACATCCCCGAGTTCGCCCGCGGCGGTATCGCCACCAAGACCTTCTGGGACTGGTCCACGGCCACGAAGCTGGACGAGAACGGCAAGCCCATCACCACGCTCGACGAGCACGGCCATGCCGTCTACCTGAGCACCAAGGGCGACTTCAAGTTCGGCGAGAACGTGCAGCCCGAGTACCACTGGTTCAACGGCACGGTGAAGTACACCAAGTTCGGCGACACCATCGATCCCGACCAGGTGGTGTCGGTGAACGACATCGAGGGCAGTGCCGACGATCCCGATTCCCGCATCTGGCCCTTCAAGGTCATGCGTGGCCGCCAGCCCTACGACAAGGTGACCAACAGCCTGCTGGTGACCCATGTCTTCGGCAAGGACGACACCGCCCTGTGGACCAACTTCGACTGGTCCAAGGCGCTGGAGGCCGGCATGGCCGAAGCGGTGGCGGTGGGCGAGGTCACGCAGCCCTTCAGCGGCGAGTACGGCTTCGTGGACAACCGGATGTTCTGGCCCATCACCCACATGGTGGCGCCTGCCGAGGAGGCACTCGGCTGCGCCGAGTGCCACAGCCAGGAGGGCCGGCTGGAGAATCTGGAGGGCGTTTACATTCCCGGGCGGGACGCCTTCGGCATTCTCGACAACATTGGCTGGATCGTGGTGGCTCTGACCCTGCTGGGCGCACTGGTCCACGGTTTCGCCCGGTTCATCGTCAAACGCAAGAAGCGGGAGGCCTGATCATGACCAAGCTCTATCTGTATGCCCGCTTCGAGCGGTTCTGGCACTGGACCCAGGCCGGCCTCATCATCTGGCTGATGATCACCGGCTTCGAGATCCACGGTGAGTATGAACTGCTCGGTTTCGGCCGCGCGGTGCAGATTCACACCCTGCTGGCCTGGACCCTGATGGGGCTGTGGGTGTTCGCCATCTTCTGGCACCTCACCACCGGCGCCTTCCGGCACTACCTGCCCAGCAACCCGCTGCCCCAGTGTGCCAAGAGCCTGGCGGAGGTGGCCCGCTACTACGCCCTGGGAACCTTCCTGGGTGAAAAGCACCCGTTCCGGAAGTCGGTGGAGGCCAAGCACAATCCGCTGCAGCGCATGGCCTACCTACTCTTCTTCGCCACCCTGGTGGCGCCCGTCATCTGGGTTTCCGGTCTGGCCTATCTCTTCTACCCGGAGTGGCAGGGGCAGGGGCCCGGCTGGCTGAGCCTCGGCGCCGTGGCCATCGTGCACACCGCCGCCGCCTTTGGCATGCTCATCTTCTTCATCGCCCACGTCTACATGGCGACCATGGGCAAGACGGTCTTCTCCCTCATCAGGGGGATGATCACCGGCTACGAGGAGGTGGATCACTGAACCCGCCCCGCGGGGTCCGGTGCGCGCTCCATTCCCACCCCAATCGACGCAATCCATGATCCAGCGCCTGCGCGGGCGGGGAGGGTTGCGGTAAAGTAGCGCTCTTCACTGGAAGCGAAGAGGCGCCGATGGCGAAGCAGAAGATCAGCTACTGCTGCACGGAGTGCGGCGCCCAGTCCCCGAAATGGGCCGGACAGTGCCCCGACTGCGGCGGTTGGAACACCCTGGTGGAGGTGGCCGAGGAGGGTGCGGCCCGCGGCCCCCGCTTCGCCGGCTACGCCGGCGCGCTGTCCGAGGTCAAGCGCCTGGAGGAGGTGAGCCTCGAGGCCGAGCCGCGCCTGCCCACCGGCCTGGCGGAGCTCGACCGGGTGCTCGGCGGCGGACTGGTGGCCGGTTCGGTGGTGCTCATCGGCGGCGACCCCGGCATCGGCAAGTCCACGCTCCTGTCCCAGGCCCTGGCCCACCTGGGCACCGGCCATCCCTGTCTCTACATCACCGGCGAGGAGAGTCTGCAGCAGGTGGCGCTGCGGGTGCGTCGCCTGGGGCTGCCCGATGCGGGCCTGCGGCTGCTGGCCGAGACCCGGGTGGAGCGCATGCTCCAGGTGCTGGAGCAGGAGCGCCCGCAGGTGGCGGTGGTGGACTCCATCCAGACCGTATACACCGAGCAGCTCAGCTCCGCGCCGGGCTCGGTGGCCCAGGTGCGCGACAGCGCCGCGGGCCTGGTGCGCTTCGCCAAGCAGACCGGCACGGCGCTGTTCCTGGTCGGCCACGTCACCAAGGAGGGGACGCTGGCCGGGCCGCGCGTGCTCGAGCACATGGTGGATACGGTGCTCTACTTCGAGGGCGAGCGGGGGGCGCGCTTCCGGGTCATCCGCGCGGTCAAGAACCGCTTCGGCGCGGTCAACGAACTGGGCGTGTTCGCCATGTCCGACCGCGGGCTGAAAGAGGTGAGCAACCCCTCGGCCATCTTCCTCTCCGGCTTCGAGTCGAGCGTGCCCGGCAGCGTCATCATGGCCACCTGGGAGGGCAGCCGGCCGCTGCTGGTGGAGGTGCAGGCGCTGGTGGACCAGAGCCACCTCGGCAATCCGCGCCGCCTCACCCTAGGGTTCGACCAGAACCGCATCGCCATGCTGCTGGCGGTGCTCCACCGCCACGGCGGCGTGGCCACCTTCGACCAGGACGTGTTCGTGAACATGGTGGGCGGCGTGCGCGTCACCGAGACCGGCGCCGACCTGCCGGTGCTGCTGGCGGTGCTCTCCAGCCTGCGCAACCGGCCCCTGCCCGAGGGGCTGGCGGCCTTCGGGGAGGTGGGGCTGTCGGGCGAGATCCGCCCCGTCCAGGGGGGGCAGGAGCGGCTGCGGGAGGCGGCCAAGCACGGCTTCCGCCGCGTGCTGGTGCCGCGGGCCAACGCACCGAAGCAGGCGCCGCCGGGCGTGGAGGTGGTGGCGGTGCAGCGCCTCGCCGAGGCCATCGACGCCATCGGCTGACCCGGCCGCTGCCGGACACCCGCCTGCGGCGCTGTTGCGGCAGAGCCCGCCAGCGCGGGCCCGTGGCGGTACACTAGACTCTCACGTCGGGTGACCCGCATCCCGCCCGCGCAGGCCCGGCCGATTCGGTGGCGCCGGGAGCGCTTCACACTCCCCGGGCCTCCGGGCGGGTAAGCTGGCGCTATCGTGGAGTGACGGGAGACGTCTCTATGGAGCCGGAATCGGCTTTGCCAACTGGCGAGGCGGCGGGTGGCGAGCACCCGCTGGAGCTCTTTGCCGTGCTCGATGCCCTGGTGGCCGACGGCCTGCTGGCCGCCGACCGGGCCGCCGCGCTGAAGGCGGGGCGGGGTGCGCGGGGCAGCGGCGATCGCCACCCCCTGGCCCTCATCGCCGAGCGCAACTGGCCGCGCGCCGACGCCCCGGCGCGGGCGCTGGACCTGGAGACCCTGACCGGCTGGCTGGCCCGACGGGCCGGGCTGCCTCACCAGGTCATCGACCCCCTGAAGGTTGACGTCACCGCCATCACCGGGGTGATGTCCTACGCCTACGCCCGCCGCTGGCGCATCCTGGCGGTGGAGGCGGGGCCTGAGGCGGTGGTGATCGCCACCGCCCAGCCCTGGGTCCGGGCGTGGGAGAACGAGCTCGCCCATGTGCTCGGGCGTCCCATCCGCCGGGTGGTGACGAGTCCCGCGGCCATCGACCGCTACCTGCTGGAGTTCTACACCCTGTCCCGCTCGGTGCGCCGGGCCGAGGACGCAGAGCGCGAGGGACGCGCCGCGGGGGTGCAGAACCTGGAGCAGCTGATGGAGCTGGGCCGGCGCGGCGAGCTCGACGCCAACGACCAGCATGTCATCAACATCGTCGACTGGTTGCTGCAGTACGCCTTCGGCCAGCGCGCCAGTGACATCCACCTGGAGCCGCGGCGGGAGCAGGGCAACGTGCGCTTCCGCATCGACGGGGTACTGCACACCGTCTACGAGATTCCCGCCCCGGTGCTGGCGGCGGTCACCAGCCGCATCAAGATTCTCGGCCGCATGGACGTGGCCGAGAAGCGCCGTCCCCAGGACGGGCGCATCAAGACCCGCAGCCCCGATGGCGCCGAGGTGGAGCTGCGCCTCTCCTCGCTGCCCACCGCCTTCGGCGAGAAGCTGGTGCTGCGCATCTTCGATCCCGGGACCCTGGTGCAGGACTACCGCGAGCTCGGCTTCAGCGGCGAGGAGGAGCGCGCCTGGCGCGGCCTCATCACCCAGCCCCACGGCATCGTCCTGGTGACCGGCCCCACCGGCTCGGGCAAGACCACCACCCTCTATTCCACCCTGAAGGTGCTGGCCCGGCCGGAGGTGAACGTGTGCACGGTGGAGGACCCCATCGAGATGGTGGAGCCGGCCTTCAACCAGATGCAGGTGCACCACGCCATCGGGCTCGATTTCGCCGCCGGCGTGCGCACCCTGCTGCGCCAGGACCCGGACATCATCATGGTGGGCGAGATCCGCGACCGGGAGACCGCGGAGATGGCGGTGCAGGCGGCCCTGACCGGCCACCTGGTCTTCTCCACCCTGCACACCAACGACGCGGTGTCCGCCGTGACCCGACTGATGGAGATCGGCGTGCCGCCCTACCTCATCAACGCCACCCTGCTCGGCGTGCTGGCCCAGCGCCTGGTGCGCACCCTGTGTCCCCACTGCAAGGCATCCGTCCCGGTGGACGAGACCGCCTGGCAGAGCCTGGTGAGCCCGTGGAAGGCCGAGCTCCCGGAACGGGTCCACGGCCCGGTGGGCTGCCTGGAGTGCCGCCAGACCGGCTACCTGGGCCGCACCGGGGTCTACGAGCTGCTGCGGGTGACCGAGGGGCTGAAGGCGCTGATCGGGCCGGACTGCGCGCTCAAGGCGCTGCGCCAGCAGGCCCTGCGCGACGGACTGCGCCCGTTGCGCCTGAGCGGCGCGCGCAAGGTGGCCCGGGGCGAGACCACGGTGGAGGAGGTGCTGCGGGTGGCTCCGCCGAGCCAGCTGTGAGGCAGGGGCGGACGGTGCGCGCGGCGCACCCTACGCAGAGTCCACTGCTGTAGGGTGCGCTGCGCGCACCGGTGAAGACCGATCGACGCCCGGCCGTTCAGCCCACCTTGGGCAGCCGTTCCAGGGCGTCGTGGATGGCCTGCTCGGGGTAGTCGTAATCCTCCAACTCGCCGGCGAAGTACTTGTCGTAGGAGGCCATGTCGAAGTGGCCGTGGCCGGAGAGGGTGAACAGGATGGTCTTCGCCTCGCCGGTCTCCTTGCAGCGCAGTGCCTCGTCGATGGCCGCGCGGATGGCGTGGCAGGACTCGGGGGCGGCCACGATGCCCTCGGCCCGGGCGAAGGTGACGCCGGCCTCGAAAGTGGCGATCTGCGACACGGACTGGGCCTCCAGGTAGCCCTCCTTGTAGAGCTGGGAGACCAGCGGGGAGTCGCCGTGGTAGCGCAGGCCGCCGGCATGGATGCCCGGGGGCATGAAGTCGTGGCCCAGGGTGTACATGAGCATCAGCGGGGTGAGGCCCTCGGTGTCGCCGAAGTCGTAGGCGTAGTGGCCGCGGGTCAGGGTCGGGCAGGAGGCGGGCTCCACCGCCACCAGGCGGATATCCTTGCCGGCGGCCTTGTCGGCGAAGAAGGGGAACATCATGCCGCCGACATTGGAGCCGCCGCCGCAGGGGGCGAAGATGACATCCGGGTACTCGCCCACCTTCTCCAGCTGCTTGCGGGTCTCGAGACCGATGACCGTCTGGTGCAGCAGCACGTGGTTGAGCACCGAGCCCAGGGAGTAGTTGGTGTCGTCGCGCGAGGCCGCCTCCTCCACCGCCTCGGAAATGGCGATGCCGAGCGAGCCCTGGGAGTCCGGGTCCTGGGCCAGGATATGGCGCCCGGAGTTGGTGAGGTTGGTGGGGCTCGGAAGCACCTCGGCCCCCCAGGTCTGCATCATGGAGCGGCGGAAGGGCTTCTGCTCGTAGCTCACCTTCACCATGTAGACGCGCACATCGAGCCCGAACTTGTTGCCCACCAGGGCCAGGGAGGAGCCCCACTGGCCGGCGCCGGTCTCGGTGGTCAGGCGCTTGATGCCCTCCTGCTTGTTGTAGTAGGCCTGGGCCACGGCGGTGTTGGGCTTGTGGGAGCCGGCCGGGCTGACGCCCTCGTACTTGTAGAAGATCTTCGCCGGGGTCCCGAGCATCTGCTCCAGACGGTGGGCGCGGTACAGGGGCGAGGGCCGCCACATGGTCAGGAACTGCCGCACCTCGTCCGGGATCGGGATCCAGCGCTCGGCGGAGACCTCCTGCTCGATGAGGGCCATGGGGAAGATGGCGGCCAGCGCGTCGGGGCCGATGGGCTTGCCGTCCGGCCCCAGCGGCGGTGCCGGCGGGTTCGGCATGTCGGCCACCACGTTGTACCAGTGGGTGGGAATCTCGGACTCGTCGAGCAGGATCTTGGTCTGCTGCACTGTGGGTCTCCTTGAAGGACGGGAATTCATAACCGCGCCGGGGCGGGCGGCGGCCCGGTGGCTGCAACCGCCCTATTACAGCATCTGTGATACGGAATTGGCAAAGGCCGGAGAGAACGGGTATCAGCCGGACGCCGGCGATCCCCTGCCCTGGCGGTGGACGAACCAGGCGACCGCCAGGGGAATGGCCAGCAACGCCAGGTCCAGGCTCACCACCGCACCCCAGCCGGCCCGGCTCCAGGCCAGGCCACAGACGCTGATGCCGGTCCAGCCGCCGAGATAGTAGAACAGCACGTAGAGGGCGTTGGCGCGGCCGCGGCTGCCCGACAGGCGCCGGTTCAGCGAACCGGCCGCCGCCGCGTGCATGGCGAAGAACCCGGCGCAGATACCCACCAGCCCGATCACCACCGCCCACAGGGACGGCAACAGGGTCAGGCCGATGGAGCCGCCCAGCACCAGGGTGCCGCCGAGCAGGGTGGCGGCGTTGCCGTAGCGGTTGCTGAGCCGGCCCGCCAGCGGCCCCATGCCGATGCCGACGACATAGGCCAGGTAGATGAGGGTGATGAGCCCGGTGGGCAGCCCGAAGGGCGGACCCTCGAGGCGGAAGGGCAGGTAGTTGAACAGCGACGAGAAGACGAAGAAGGCGGCGAAGGCCACGGCGTAGATGCGCAGGATCTCCGGGCGCCGCAGCAGGTCCAGGTAGCCGCCGCTGTCGGGCTCGGGCCGGGTGCCGGCCTCCGGGCGCGGCAGGACCCGCAGCGCGAACAGGGTGGCCGCCAGCAGCAGCGCGGCGGCGGTGACGAAGGCCCAGCGCCAGTGGGCGGGCGGGTGCAGCCAGCCGCCCAGCAGGCGCCCGCCCAGCCCGCCGGCCACCGTGGCGGAGATGTAGGCGCCCATCACCACGTTGAGGCGCTCCAGCGGCAGGCTGCGGGAGAGGTGCGCCGCAAGGCTGGTGGTGATCGCGGGGATGAACAGCCCCTGCACGAAGCGGGCGGCCACCAGCAGCCACAGGTTCTCCGTGACGGCGCACGCCAACCCGCTCACCGCCACCAGCACGCCACCGGCGAGGATCAGCCGGCGCACGTCCACCCGGTCGGCCAGCCGCCCGAAGGGCAGGTTGGCCAGCGCGACGCCGAGGATCACCGCCGCCACCGTGAAGGAGACCTCCGTGGGCGAGGCACCGAACTCCCGCTGCAGCACCGGCAGCACCGGCTGGGTGATATAGATGTTGGTGAAGGCCGCCGCGACGAGCGCGAACACGGCGAGCTGCAGCCCGCGGGGGGAGACGTTGGACATGTCCGGACGACTTGCTCGGGGAATGGGTGCGGTGGCAACCATTATGCACCAACCGGCCGGCTCCGGGGATCGCGCCAGGCACGGCTTGTTTCACCACGAAGGCACGGAGGACACGAAGAAAGGCGAAAAGACTCTTTATCCGCAGATTACGCAGATTGGGTTTTTAAATGCCGGGATTTCCTGTCGAGAATCCCGGCCTCACCGGCTGTTCCATTGCCGCGGCGGGCAGGAAGTTGTCCGGGCCCGGTGCGGAATCCTGCACGCAAAAATCTGCGTAATCTGCGGATAGTTGTTTCTCTCCGTGTCCTCCGTGTCTTCGTGGTGAATTGACCGCCAGCGCGGTTGCGCCGCCTCAGACCTTGAGCGGCTTGTACTTGATGCGGTGGGGCTGGTCGGCGTCGGTGCCGAGGCGCCGGTGGCGATCGGCCTCGTAGTCGGCGTAGTTGCCCTCGAACCAGACCGCCCGGCTGTCGCCCTCGAAGGCGAGGATGTGGGTGGCGACGCGGTCGAGGAACCAGCGGTCGTGGGAGATGACCACGGCGCAGCCCGGGAACTCCAGCAGCGCCTCCTCCAGCGCCCGCAGGGTTTCCACGTCGAGATCGTTGGTGGGCTCGTCCAGCAGCAGCACGTTGCCGCCGCTCTGCAGCAGCTTGGCCAGGTGCAGGCGGTTGCGCTCGCCACCGGAGAGGTTGCCCACCTGTTTCTGCTGGTCGGTGCCGCGGAAGTTGAAGCGGCTGAGGTAGGCCCGGGAATTGAGCTGGAACTTGCCCACGGTGATGAGCTCCTGGCCGCCGGAGACCTCCTCCCAGACCGTCTTGCCGCCGTCCAGCGCATCGCGGCTCTGGTCCACGTAGGCGAGCTGCACGGTGGGGCCCACGCGCAGCTCGCCGCCGTCCGCCTGCTCCTGGCCCACCAGCATCCGGAACAGGGTGGTCTTGCCGGCGCCGTTGGGGCCGATGACGCCCACGATCCCGCCCGGGGGCAGTCGGAACGAGAGGCCGTCGATGAGCAGCCGCTCGCCGAAGCCCTTGGTGAGCCCCTCGGCCTCGATTACCAGGTCGCCCAGGCGCGGCCCCGGCGGAATGTAGAGCTCATTGGTCTCGTTGCGCTTCTGGTAGTCGGCCGACTGCAGCTCCTCGAAGCGGGCCAGACGGGCCTTGCTCTTGGCGTGGCGCCCCTTGGGGTTGGAGCGCACCCATTCCAGCTCGTGCTTCATCGCCTTGATGCGCGCCGCTTCCTGCTTTTGCTCCTGCTCCAGGCGCTTCTCCTTCTGCTCCAGCCAGGAGGAGTAGTTGCCCTCCCAGGGTATGCCCTGGCCGCGGTCGAGCTCGAGGATCCAGCCGGCCACGTTGTCGAGGAAGTAGCGGTCGTGGGTGATGGCCACCACGGTGCCGGGGAAGTTCTTCAGGAACACCTCCAGCCATGCCACGCTCTCGGCGTCCAGGTGGTTGGTGGGCTCGTCCAGCAGCAGCATGTCGGGTGCCGAGAGCAGCAGCCGGCACAGCGCCACCCGGCGCCGCTCGCCGCCGGAGAGCTTGGTGACGTCGGCGTCCCAGGGCGGCAGGCGCAGCGCATCGGCGGCCACCTCCAGCTGGTGTTCCAGGTTGTGGCCGTCGGCGGCCTGGATGATGTTCTCCAGCCGCGCCTGCTCGGCGGCCAGGGCGTCGAAGTCGGCGTCGGGCTCGGCATAGGCGGCGTAGACCGCGTCGAGCTTCGCCAGCGCCTCCTTCACATGGCCCAGCGCCTCTTCCACGTTGCCGCGCACGTCCTTGGCGGGGTCGAGCCGGGGCTCCTGGGGCAGGTAGCCGATGTTGATGCCCGACTGGGGCCGCGCCTCGCCCTGGATGTCGGTATCCACCCCGGCCATGATCCGCAGCAGGGTGGACTTGCCCGAGCCGTTGAGGCCGAGCACGCCGATCTTGGCGCCGGGGAAGAAGGAGAGCGAGATATCCTTCAGGATCCAGCGGTTGTTGGGGGGCACTACCTTGCCCACCCGGTTCATGGTGTAGATGTACTGGGCCATGGTTGGACAGACCTTCGTCGAAGAGTCGGAGAGAGGGAATATGGCGGCCGGGCCGCAGCGTGCTGCTTCACTCCTGGAGGCAGCACACTAATGAATCGGCGGCGCGAGATCAAACTGCCGGTCCTGCGTCGGGATCCACTTCCGTAGCCACGAATTTTATGCAATCTTGATGAACTGTGACCAAACAAGTGTGGAAATATGAACTACAATCCCGATTGGGCAAGGGGCAACTGATATCTTTCCATCGGCCGTCGTGGCCACGGGTTTCCGGGTAAAACTTCTTGAACAAGGAGAAAGTGATGAAGAAAAGCATTGTCCTGAAAATGTCCGCCGTCGCCCTGAGCGTGGGCTTGCTGGCCGGCTGCGCCACCACCGACCAGCTCAAGCAGATGCAGGCCGACATCGACAGCGCCAAGCAGATGGCCTCCCAGGCCCAGAGCACCGCCGAGGCCGCCGACAGCAAGGCCGACGCCGCCATGCAGAAGGCCGACGCCGCCATGCAGGCCGCCGATCAGGCCAATGAGCGCGCCGACCGCATGATGGAGCGGTGCTGCGGCAAGTAAGTCGACGCCGAGGCCATTCCACAACGGCCCGGAGCGCTCTCGCGCTCCGGGCCGTTTTGTTATCCATTGCCAGATGCACCCGAAGTCCGGTGCGGGCCGCCGCGATGCCGGAACCGCCTTGTCTTCCACCTCGCTCTCAGGAGCCGGCGTCACCCGGCGGCAGCAGAGCCGGCTCGATGCCGGTGGCCTCGCGCACCCGTACCCGGGCCGCCATGGCCTCGGCGGCGGTGGCGAAGGGACCAAGCACCAACCGCTGGAGATCCCGGCCCGGAACCGCCTCCACCCGGGCGGGAATGTGCAGGGCGGTCAGCTCCCCGGTGAGCATCTCCAGGCCGGTCGGATCCCGGAACGCACCCATGTGCAGGTGCCAGTCCTGGTTGTGCGGGGTGGCCACGGCCGCGACCGTCTGCGGCGGCTGTTGCATCGCCGTGGCGTGGTCGGGGGCGGGTTGCGAGGCCGTCGTGAGCAGCGGCATGCGCGTCAGTTCGCCAGTGACCGGCACCGGTAGCCCGGTGTGTTCCAGCGCGGCGCCCCGGATCCGCTCCCAGTCCGGCTCCAGTCCCCGCTGCTCCGCAGCGCTGATCACTGCGGCTACCAGGGGGGTGGTGTTGAGCCCCCCGGCCTGGTCCTCGTCCAGCGGCGGGTGGGCCTCGACGTAGAGCACCCCGTCGCGCCAGCCGGCCTTGTAGGGCTGGTTGACGATGTTAACGCGCGTCCCGATCGGCACGCGGGCAAACAGCGAGGCGATGTCCTCCGGGTAGAGGCGGATGCAGCCGTGGCTGATGCGCATCCCCACCCCGAATGGACGGTTGGTGCCGTGGATGAGATAGCCGGGCAGTGACAGGCGCATGGCGTAATCGCCCAGTGGATTGGCCGGGCCGGGCGGCACCACCGCCGGCAGGATGTCGCCGCGCGCCGCGTGCTCGGCGCGGATGGAGGCCGGCGGGGTCCAGCTGGGATGCGCTGTCTTGTCGAGAATGGTGCCCGTGCCGGTGGGCGTGGCCCAGCCCTCGCGGCCGATGCCGATGGGATGGGTGACGACCTCGTTGCGACCGCGGGGGTAGTAGTAGAGGCGCATCTCCGCCACGTTGACGACGATTCCCTCGCGGGGCGCGTCGGGGAGGATGTGGCTGGTGGGCAGGGTGATGACCGTTCCCTCGCCCGGCACCCAGGGATCCACGTCGGGGTTGGCGACTGCCACCTCCCGGAAGCCGAGGCCGTGGGCCCTGGCGATGTCGGCGAAAGTGTCCTCGTAGCGGGTGGCGATCTCCAGCGGACGGCCCACCACGCTGTCGCCCTCCGGCGGCAACGTGAAGGTCTGCGCCGGGGCGAGGCCGGGCAGGAGGACGAGAACGAGCCACGCGGACAGGCGCGCGATGGCGGGGCGCCGCGGGGAGCGCGGTACCCGCAGGTTCAGGCACGGCATGGCGGCTGGTAAGCTCCGGAATCAAGGACGAAAGTGGGTGGATATTGTGTCATAGTCTGAAGCAGGAGGCATCCGGTCGACGGCCCATGTCTGCACGGCAACCTCAACGAGAGAGACCCGCCTTGGGGGCGGAGGTTCAACTCTGTGTCTGGAGCGGGCCGGCGCTGGCCCGTTACGGATTCGGGGTCGGCCACCCGTTCGGCAACGAGCGCCTGGAGGTGTTCTGGGACGGGTTGCGGGCGGCGGGGCTGGAGGCGCGGGTGCGTGTCTGCGAGCCGGTCCAGGCAGACGACGCCCTGCTGGGGCGTTTCCACGACGGCGGCTATGTGGGCCGGGTGAAGGCCCTGTCCCGGGTCGGCAGCGGTTTCCTCGACTACGGCGACACACCGGCCTACCCGGGTGTCTACGAGGCGGCCGCCACGGTGGCGGGTTCGGTGGTGGCGGCAGCCGAGGCCCTGCTGGAAGGGCGCTGCCGGCGCGCCTTCGTGCCGGTGGCCGGCCTGCACCATGCCCGCCGCGACCGGGCCGGCGGCTTTTGCGTGTTCAACGACTGCGCCCTGGCCATTGTCACCCTGCTGGAGGTGCACGGGCTGGAGCGGGTGGCCTACGTGGACATCGACGCCCACCATGGCGACGGTGTCTACTACGGTTTCGAGGACGACCCCCGCGTGATCGTCGCCGACTTCCACGAGGACGGCCGCTTCCTCTACCCCGGCACCGGCTTCGCCCATGAGCGCGGCAGCGGCACCGCGGTCGGCACCAAACTCAACATCCCCCTCCCGCCGGGCGCCGACGACGAACTGTTCCTGGCCCGCTGGGCGGAGGTGGAGACGCTGCTGTCGGATTACCCGCCCGAGTTCATCCTGTTCCAGTGCGGCGCCGACTGCCTCGGCGGCGATCCCCTCACCCACCTCGACCTGACCGTGGCGGCCCACGCCCATGCCGCCCGGCGCCTGTGCGCCATCGCCGACGCCCACTGCGGCGGGCGGGTGCTGGCCCTGGGCGGGGGCGGCTACGACCACGGCAACATGGCCCGCGCCTGGACCGCCGTCGCCGGGGCCCTGCTCGAACCCCCGGCGGCGTGAGTGCCCCGCCCCGGGACACGGATTGATTCGCACCACGAAGGCAGGAAGGACACGAAGAAAAGAACTATCCGCAGATTACGCCGATTACGCAGATTGGTTTCTCGATGCCGGGATTGCCCGTAGACAATCCCGGCCTCACCGGCAGTTCCGCTGGCGCAACGGGCGGGAGGCTGCCCGGACCCGACACGGAATCACACAAGCACCCAATAAATAATCTGCGTAATCTGCGGATAGAACCTCTTTTCGCTTTTCTTCGTGTTCTCCGTGCCTTCGTGGTGAATCTTTTTGTGGTGAATCTTCAGTGGATGGCGCCGGGGCGCGGGGGATTTCCCCTGCACACCCCGCTGGGGGTACAATACCCGGTTTCCACCGCCAGCCAGCAAAGCAGGTGCCGAATGTTCAAGCGTGACATGTCCATTGCCGGTTTCGACGACGAACTCGCCCAGGTCATCCGTGACGAGGCGGTCCGCCAGGAAGAGCACATCGAGCTCATCGCCTCCGAGAACTACGCCAGCCCGCGGGTGCTCGAGGCCCAGGGCTCGGTGCTGACCAACAAGTACGCCGAGGGTTATCCCGGCAAGCGCTACTACGGCGGCTGCGAGTACGTGGACAAGGCCGAGATGATGGCCATCGAGCGGGTCAAGGAGCTGTTCGGCGCCGATTACGCCAATGTCCAGCCCCACTCCGGCTCCCAGGCCAACGCGGCGGTGTACATGGCGCTGCTGGAACCGGGCGACACCGTGCTCGGGATGAGCCTGGCCCACGGCGGCCACCTCACCCACGGGGCCAAGGTCAACTTCTCCGGCAAGATCTACAAGGCGGTGCAGTACGGCCTGGACGAGTCCACCGGCGAGATCGACTACGCCCAGGTGGAGCGGCTGGCCCGCGAGCACAAGCCGAAGATGATCGTCGCCGGCTTCTCCGCCTACTCCCGGGTGGTGGACTGGCAGCGTTTCCGCACCATCGCCGACGAGGTGGGCGCCTGGCTGATGGTGGACATGGCCCACGTGGCCGGCCTGGTGGCGGCGGGCGTCTATCCGAACCCGGTGCAGATCGCCGATGTGACCACCTCCACCACCCACAAGACCCTGCGCGGCCCCCGTGGCGGCATCATTCTCGCCAAGGCCAATCCGGAGGTGGAGAAGAAGCTCAACTCGCTGGTCTTCCCCGGCACCCAGGGCGGCCCGCTGATGCACGTCATCGCCGCCAAGGCGGTGGCCTTCAAGGAGGCGCTCGAGCCGGAGTTCAAGGCCTACCAGCAGCTGGTGGTGGACAATGCCCGGGCGATGGCCGGGGTGTTCATGGATCGCGGCTTCGAGGTGGTCTCCGGCGGCACCGACAACCACCTGTTCCTGGTGAGCCTGATCGGCCAGGGCCTGACCGGCAAGGATGTGGACGCCTGGCTCGGCGCGTCCAACATCACGGTGAACAAGAACAGCGTGCCCAACGATCCCCAGTCGCCCTTCGTCACCTCGGGCATCCGTGTGGGCACCCCCGCGGTGACCACGCGCGGCTTCGGCACGGCGGAGTGCGTCGAGCTGGCCGGCTGGATGTGCGACGTGATCGACGCCCGCGGCGATGCGGCGGTGGTGGAGCGCGTCAAGGGGCAGGTGCTGGCGCTCTGCCGGCGCTTCCCGGTCTACGAGAAGTAACCAGGAGTGCGGGGCCGCGGGCCCGGGGCGCAGGTCCCGGAATCCGCGGTCCTTGCCCACGGGTCGTTCCCATGCGCTGCCCCTTCTGCTCGGCCCAGGACACCAAGGTCATCGACTCGCGCCTGTCCAACGACGGCGACCAGGTGCGCCGTCGCCGCGAGTGCCTGACCTGCGGCGAGCGCTTCACCACCTACGAGAGCGCGGAGCTGCTCATGCCCCGGGTGGTGAAGCGCGACGGCAGCCGCGTCCCCTTCAACGAGGAGAAGCTGCGCGGAGGCATCCTGCGGGCGCTGGAGAAGCGTCCGGTGGACACCGAGCAGGTGGAGGCGATGATCAATCGCATTCTCCACCGCATCCGCGCCGCCGGCGAGCGCGAGGTGGCCTCCGGCGCCATCGGCGAATGGGTGATGGACGAACTGCGGGAGGCGGACCAGGTGGCCTACGTGCGCTTCGCCTCGGTCTACCGCAGCTTCGAGGACGTGAACGCCTTCCGCGAGGAGATCGAGCGGCTGGAGCGCGCGCCCTCCGCCGAGGCGCGCCGCCAGCAGCTCGACCTGCTCGGCGGCAAGGGGCAGGACAATGATGAGTGAGGGGCGCTTCAGCGCCGCGGACCACGGCTACATGGCCCGGGCGCTGCGCCTGGCCGCGCGCGGGCTCTATACCACCGATCCCAATCCGCGGGTGGGCTGCGTGCTGGTCCGTGACGGCGCGGTGGTGGGGGAGGGCTGGCACGAGCGCGCCGGCGAGCCCCATGCGGAGGTGAACGCCCTGCGCGCGGCGGGCGCCGACGCCTGGGGCGCCACCTGCTACGTGACCCTCGAGCCCTGCGCCCACCACGGGCTGACTCCGCCCTGCGCCGAGGCCCTGGTTTCGGCGGGCGTGGCGCGGGTGGTCGCCGCCATGGAGGATCCCAACCCGGCGGTGGCCGGGCAGGGGCTGGCGCGGCTGCGCGCGGCGGGCATCGCGGTGGAGCACGGCCTGCTGGCGGACCAGGCCGAGGCCCTGAATCCGGGCTTCCTCAAGCGCATGCGCGGCGGGCGTCCCTATGTCCGCTGCAAGCTGGCCATGAGCCTCGACGGCCGCACTGCCATGGCCTCGGGCGAGAGCCAGTGGATAACGGGCCCGGAGGCGCGCCGCGACGTACAGCGGCTGCGGGCGCGCAGTTCGGCCATCCTGACCGGCGCCGGGACGGTGCTCGCCGACGACCCCTCCTTCACGGTGCGCGCCGCGGAGCTGGGCGGGGACGAGCCGGCGGGCGGGTTGCGCCAGCCCCTGCGGGTGGTGGTCGATCCCCACCTCAGCACGCCGCCGACGGCGCGGATGCTGAGCCTGCCGGGCTCGACGCTCATCCTTACCACCAGCGACGACACGGCGGAGGCCGATGCCCTGCTGGCGGCGGGGGCGGAGGTGGCGCGGCTGCCGGGCACGCCGGACACGGTGGACCTGGATGCCGTGCTGGAACTGCTCGGTCAGCGCGGGATGAACGAGGTGCACCTGGAGACCGGGGCGACGCTGGCCGGCGCCATGCTGCGCGCCGGCCTGGTGGACGAGCTGGTGGTCTACATGGCGCCGCTGCTGCTCGGCGACGGGGCGCGCGGCTTGTTCCACCTGCCGGGACTGGCTAGCATGGCCGACCGGGTCGAGCTGGAGATCGTCGACCTGCGGGCGGTGGGCCGCGACTGGCGCATCAGCGCGCGGGTCGCCACCCGCTCCGCCGCGGCGCAATCCTGACGGGGAGCACGAGACAGATGTTCACAGGCATCATCGAGGCGGTGGGGCGCATCGCCGCCATGGAACCGCGGGGGCAGGACTCCCGGGTGCGGGTACAGACCGGCAAGCTCGACCTGGGCGACGTGCGGCTGGGCGACAGCATCGCCGTGAACGGCGTCTGCCTGACCGTGGTGGACCTGCCGGGCGACGGCTTCTGGGCCGATGTCTCCGGCGAGACCCTGGCGCGCACCGCCTTCGCCGACCTGGCGGTGGGGGGGCGGGTGAACCTGGAGAAGGCGCTCACGCCCACCACCCGCCTGGGCGGGCACCTGGTCAGCGGCCACGTGGACGGCGTGGGCCGGATCGTCGAGCGCAGCCCCGCCGGCCGCTCGGTGCGCTTCGTCATCGAAGCCCCCGCCGGGCTGGCGAAGTACATCGCCGAGAAGGGCTCCATCTGCGTCGACGGCATCAGCCTGACCGTCAACGGGGTGGACGGGGCGCGTTTCACCCTCAACATCGTTCCCCACACCCTGGAGGAGACCACCATGGCCGATTTCCAGCCGGGCCGGGCGGTGAACCTCGAGGTGGACATCATCGCCCGCTACCTGGAGCGGCTGCTGCTGGGTGAGCAGGCCGCCGAGAGCGGGGCCGGGGGCATCACAATGGAATTCCTGGCCCAGCACGGGTTCATGAAATAGGCTGCGGCCGGACGGGAGCGGGAGACAGCGGGTCAATGGCGCTGAACAGCATCGAAGAAATCATCGAGGACATCCGGCAGGGCCGGATGGTCATCCTGATGGACGACGAGGATCGCGAGAACGAGGGCGACCTCATCATGGCCGCGGAGAAGGTGTCGCCCGATGACATCAACTTCATGGCCCGCTATGGCCGCGGCCTCATCTGCCTGACCCTGACCCGGGAGCGTTGCGAGCGGCTCAAGCTGCCGCTGATGGTGAGCAACACCGGCGATATCCACTCCACCAACTTCACTGTCTCCATCGAGGCGGCCCGGGGGGTGACCACCGGGATCTCCGCCGCCGATCGCGCCACCACGGTGCAGGCCGCGGTGGCGCCCGGGGCGGGTCCCGACGACATCGTCATGCCCGGCCACATATTCCCGCTGATGGCCCAGCCCGGCGGGGTGCTGGCCCGCGCCGGCCACACCGAGGCGGGCTGCGATCTCACCCGCATGGCGGGGCTGGAACCGGCGGCGGTGATCGTGGAGATCCTCAACGAGGACGGCACCATGGCACGGCGTCCCGACCTGGAGACGTTCGCCCGCACCCACGGGCTGAAGATCGGCACCGTGGCCGAGCTGATCCAGTACCGGATGCAGAACGAGAAGAGCGTGGAGCGGGTGGGCGAGTGCAGCCTGCCCACCGAGTACGGCGAGTTCCGCCTGGTGAGCTACCTGGACGTGGTGGACCAGCAGATGCACCTGGCGCTGGTCTACGGCGAGGTGGATCCGGCGGCGCCCACCCTGGTGCGGGTGCACCTGCGCGACACCCTGACCGACGTGCTCGGCGGCCGGCGCCAGGATGCCCATCGTCCCTTCGCCGAGAGCCTGCGCCGCATCGCCGCGGCCGGCTCCGGGGTGGCGGTGCTGCTCCAGTACCCGGAGCCGCCCCAGGCGATGATCAAGCGCATCCGCAACTATGCCCTGGCCGACCGGGGCGTCAATCTGCCCTCGCCGGAGGATGACGGCAACCTGCGGGTCATCGGCATCGGCTCGCAGATCCTCGCCGATCTCGGCGTGCACAAGATGCGGGTGCTCGGCACCCAGCGCAAGATGCCCGGCCTCTCCGGCTTCGGCCTCGAGGTGGTCGAGTACGTCTCCTGAAATCAACCGGAGCCACGCAGGGACCGGGACTGGACTGGAAAGATTCTTTGTTAACCGCAGATTACGCTGATTGACGCAGATTATTCGCTGCAGGACGAGCCGCCCGTTGACAATCCGGGACTGGTAAACGGCGGTCGACCCTGTACCGGTCGCACGGGACCGGGTCTGCATCCGCCAGTGGCACCATCAACAACCCGCTGTGTTTTTTTAAATCTGCGTAATCTGCGGATAAAAAGTCTTTTCACGACCTGCGTGGCTTCGTGGTGAAATAGTCAACTGAGCGAACAATTTACAAGGGGTGGGAAATGGCTGAGATCAAGACCGTGGAAGGTGGGCTGACGGTGAGCGGGGCGCGCTTCGCCATCGTGGTGAGCCGGTTCAACAGCTTCGTCGTCGAGAGCCTGCTGAGCGGCGCCCTGGACGCGCTGCGCCGCCATGGGGCCGAGGATGCCGGTATCGAGGTGGTGCGCGTGCCCGGCGCCTTCGAGATGCCGCTGGTGGCCCAGAAGCTGATGCAGAGCGGCAGGCATGACGCCGTCATCGCCCTCGGCGCGGTCATCCGCGGCGGCACGCCCCACTTCGACTACGTGGCCGGCGAGTGCACCAAGGGCCTGGCCCAGGCCTCCCTCGCCACCGGGGTACCCGTGGCCTTCGGCGTGCTCACCACCGACACCATCGAGCAGGCCATCGAGCGGGCCGGCACCAAGGCCGGCAACAAGGGCGCCGAGGCGGCCATGACCGCCATCGAGATGGTGAACTTGATGCGCAGCCTGGATGCCTGAGACCATGACCGGGAGCGGCGATCAGCCCCGGGCCCGCAACCGCCAGGCCCAGATAGCCGCGCGGCGCCGCGCGCGCCGGATGGCGCTGCAGGCGCTCTACCAGTGGCAGCTCAACCCCCAGGACGCGGTGGAGATCGAGCTCCAGTTCCGGGCCGAGCAGGAGATGGACAAGGTGGACGTGGACTACTTCCACCACCTTCTGCAGGGCGTGTTGGAGGAGCAGGACACCCTGGACGGCTACATCGAGCCCTACCTGGACCGGCCGCTGGCGGAACTGGACCCGGTGGAGCGGGCGATCCTGCGCCTCGGCGCCTACGAACTCGCACGACGCCCGGAGGTTCCCTACGTGGTGGCCATCAACGAGGGGGTGGAGCTGGCCAAGACCTTCGGCGCCGAGCAGAGCCACCGCTACGTCAACGGCATCCTCGACAAGCTGGCGGCGCGCCTGCGCGGCGCGGAGGTGCGCGCCCGGGGCGGCTGAGCGCCCGGGCGGCGGGTCGCACATGGCGCTGTCAGAGTTCGATCTCATCGCCCGCTACTTCAGCCACGCCGGCACGCTGCGGGAGGACGTGGCGCTCGGGGTGGGGGACGACTGCGCCCTGCTGCGCCCGCCGGCCGGGCAGCTGCTGGCGCTGACCACCGACACGATGGTGGACGGCGTCCACTTTCCCCACGCGACCCGCCCCGGGGACCTCGGCCACAAGGCCCTGGCGGTCAACTTGAGCGATCTCGCCGCCATGGGCGCCGAGCCCGCCTGGGTGACCCTCGCCCTGACCCTGCCCGCGGCGGAACCGGCGTGGCTGGAAGCCTTCGCCGGCGGCTTCGCGGCGCTGGCCCGGGAGCACGGGGTGGCGCTGGTGGGGGGCGACACCACCCGCGGCCCCCTCTCCGTGACGGTCCAGGCCCACGGTTTCGTCCCGCCCGGGCAGGCCCTCACCCGCGGCGGCGCGCGCCCCGGCGACCTCGTCTACGTCACCGGCACCCTCGGTGACGCGGGCCTGGCCCTGCTCGCCCTGCAGGGGGAGATACGGCTTGCCGGCCCGGACCTCGCCGTCGTGCGCGAGCGCCTCGATCGCCCCCGGCCGCGGGTGGAAGCGGGGCTGGCCCTGCGCGGCATCGCCAGCGCCTGCATCGACATCTCCGACGGGCTGGCGGCCGATCTCGGTCACATCCTGGAAGCCTCCGGCGCCGGGGCCACCCTGTACCTGGAGCGGCTGCCCGTCTCGGTCACGCTGGCGGCCCGCCTGGCGGCCGCGGGCGGCTGGAGCCTGCCGCTGAGCGGCGGCGACGACTACGAACTCTGCTTCACCGTGCCCGCCGCGCGCCAGGGGGAGGCGGAGCGGGCGCTGGCCGCCGCCGGCTGCCCGGCCGCCTGGGTGGGGGTGATCGAGGCCGCTCCCGGCCTGCGCTGCGTGACGCCGGAGGGTGACCGCGTGGATGCGGGCCGCGGCGGTTGGCAGCACTTCGGGGGCTGACGCCGTGGCCCGCCTTTCGCCCCCGCCCGCCCGCCAGCTCCTGCGCGACCCTCGCCTCCTGCTCGCCTTCGGCTTCGGCAGCGGGCTGGCGCCATGGGCGCCGGGAACCTTCGGCACGGCGGTGGCGGTGCCCCTCTACCTGCTGATCGCGCCCCTGCCCCTGGCCGCCTACCTGGCGCTGGCGGCGCTGGTCATTCTCGCCGGGCCCCATCTGTGCGGCCATGCCGCCCGTCGTCTCGGCGTCCACGACCATCCGGGCATCGTCTGGGACGAGATCGCCGGCTTCCTGATCACCATGGCGGCCGCCCCGGCGGGCTGGCCGTGGGTGTTGGCGGGTTTCCTGCTGTTTCGCCTGTTCGATATCTGGAAGCCGTGGCCCATCCACCTCGCCGACCGGCACGTGCCGGGCGGTTTCGGCATCATGCTGGACGACCTCATCGCCGGGGCCTACGCCTGGCTTGCGCTCCAGGCCCTGCAGCGTCTGGTCACGTGGTACGCCTGAAGCTGCGGTGATTCTCCGCTGCCCGCGCGGGCGGCGCCCGCAGCGGCGGGTGACGGCCTCAGAAGTCGTTGTCGTCGTGCAGCTCGAGCTCGCCCCGCCAGACCGCGATCACCATCACCGCCTCGTTCAGCCACGGGTGGAGCTCGGTCTCCAGGTCGGCGAACGCGGTGTCGGCGTCGAGAAAGACCAGTTCGCAGAGGCTGATGTCGTAGACGTCGTCGTGCCAGGTGATACCGCCCTCGAGGTCGGCCGGGTTGTCCGGCTCCATCCCGGTGAACCAGCGCGCCACGAAGCGGGGGGCGCCCAGGTGCGCCACGTGCCCCTCGTCCACGCTCTGGTACTGATCGAAGGGGGAGTGGCCCACCACCCACAGGGGCGTCTCGAAGGCGCGGTTGCCCTCGCGGGTGACCAGTTCGGTGCTGTGCTGGAATTCGTACATTGTGCGTGAATGCGTGAGTGCGTGAGTGCGTGAATGCGTGAATGCGTGAGTGCGTGAATGCGTGAGTGCGTGAGTGCGTGAGTGCGTGAGTGCGTTAGGTTCAGAGTGCGTGATGCCGAACGTCCCATCACTCATGACGCATCACCCATCACCGCGCGCGTGCGTGAGCGGTTGACGGCGCCTTTTCCCAGCGCCCATCACCATGGGCGCATTGCCGGTCTCAGGCGAAGCGTTCGAACAGGCGGGAGGTGCGCTCGAGTGTGCCCATGAGGGGCTGCAGCCGCTCGGGAGGCTCGTAGGCATCGAGGAAGTTCTTCACGTAGAGTCCCAGTTCGGTGTCCCCGCCCAGACGCAGCCGACGGTTGAAGAACAGGGTGTCCGGATCCTCGCGCCGACTGGCCAGCAGCAGGAAGTCGTAGGTGTCGCCCTCGATGGTGAGGTCGTGGGGGCGGCGCTCGTCGGCGGGGCGCAGCCGGCCCCGTTCGAGGGTGAAGCAGAGCCGCAGGCGCAGGTCGTTGACCCGTATCCGGACCACCCGGCCCTCCAGGAACTCCAGCTCGCCTTCGCGCAGGGCGGTGGCGAAGATCCGGTTCAGGGCCAGGCACACCGTGGTGCTGTGGGTGGCGGTGGGCACCAGCCCCACCGGGAAGGTGAGCAGGCGCGGCAGGCGCGGCGGCGGTTTGCGGGTCTGGCTGTCCATAGGCAGGGGTTTATGACACGGCGACATCGGCAAGGCATTGATCCCGATCAATGTACGCTGAGAGGGAAGGGGTCGCGGGTGAGGGCGACGGCCACGATGTAGCCGAAGGTGGCCAGGGCGGCCACCCAGGACCCGATCCGGACCCGTCGACTGCGTCCGCGCCGCAGGGCGATGCTGCCGAGGATGATGTAGACCAGCAGCCCGGTCACCTTGGCGGTGAGCCAGCCGTGCACCCCCGGGTATTGGTGGCTCAGCAGCGCCAGGGCGATGGCGCTGGCCAGCAGCAGGGTATCCACCACGTGCGGGGCGACGCGCACCCAGCGCCGGTTCAGCAGCGCCGAGCCGCGCATCATCCAGGCCCCGCGCACCACGAATCCCGTCAGGGAGAGGCTGACGCAGGTGACGTGAATCCACTTCAGGGCCAGGTAGAGGCTCATGCCGTTGGGGTCTCCCCGGCGGCGGGTGCGAGCAGCGCCCGGTTCACGCTCCGATAGCGCCGGGCGGCCTGCCCCAGTCCGAATGCGAGCAGCCCCCAGGAGACGGCCAGCGCCAGTCCGGCCGGCCGGCTGGCCAGCGCCGGCCACAGCGGCGCCAGGGCCAGGAGCCCCAGCCCCGCCACATAGATGCGGAGCTGCCAGCGGGTGGTGCGCTCGGGCAGCAGTTCGCGCAGGTTGGGTATGGAAACGTCCACCCGGCCCAGGGCGAGTTGGCGGTTCTGGAGATGAAACCAGGCCAGAAAGGGGACGATCTTGATCATCATCCCATTGAGGATGGGCACGGCGAAGCCGAGGAGATAGCTCCCGCCCAGCCACAGGGGGTAGGCGGGGTGGGTGGCGAACCCGGGCCACACCCGCCCCGCCAGCCACAGCGTCACCGCAACACCCAGGCCCGCCAGTCCCAGCCGCCACCAGGCGAGACCGGCATCCGGCAGGGGCCGCCGCCGCCGTTTCTGCAGTCGCACCGTGAAGGCCGCGAACAGCAGCAGGGCGGCACCGGCGGGCGCGGAGGCGGAGATCGGCCAGGCCGGCGGGATCTTATCCGCCGCGGCCAGCCAGTAGAGCACGCTCCACAGCAGCAGCAGGGCGAACAGGGCGACGGTGAGGTGGCGGCGCAGCCGGAGCGGGTACTCCGGCGTGAGTTGGAACATGGGCAGGGCCTGGTAGGCCACGCCCAGCACCAGCAGCCCCACCCAGCCGAGCAGCCCCCAGGCCAGGTGGACGTCGGTGAGCGAGCGCATGAACAGCAGTCCGGGGATCCCGCCCCAGAACAGCGCCAGCCCGATGCCCAGGATCGCGGCGACGGCCAGCGCGATGACCGCCAGGCGCATGGCCGCCACGGTGGGATTGGGGCTCCCGGCCCGGGTCAGGCCCCACCCCAGTGCGCTGACGAATACCAGGAACGCAGTGCCCAGCAGGGCGGCGGCGGCCAGCGACCAGGGCCCGCCGTCGGTCAGGAAGCCGATGGCCAGCGCCAGTGTGCCGCTGCTCAGCAGCAGATGGGTGATGCGCCCGACGGTAACGGCGCCGAGGACCCGGGTGCCGGCCAGTACCGGGAGCATCTGCAGCAGCGCCCCGCACATGGCCTGGGTCACGAGGCCGAGGGTGATCAGGTGGGTGAAGGCGAGCACGCCGGGGGTCCAGCGCCCGGCCAGCAGCGCCGGTCCGTCCAGGGTCAGCAGCAGCCCGGCCAGGACCCCGAACAGGGGGGCGGAGAGCAGGAACCGGAGCGGAACCGAGATGGGTGGCGCCTGGTCCAGCGAGAGGTTGCCCGGAAACAGCATGCTCGGCCTCGGATTCCCGGCGGGTCAGGTGCGCCCGACGGGCATGGCGTCCTCTGCCAGGCGGTCGCCGTCGCGCCAGATGTAGACCTCGATGCCGTGGGCGCCGCCGATGTCCGTATGCCAGCGGAAACCGGCCTGTTCCAGCAGCGGATAGGCGAGCAGGGGTTCCCGATGGAGCCTGACATGCAGGAAGTCGCCGGGCCGCACCCCGGGCAGTTCGCCGAGGATGCGCTCGAGGGGTTCCGGGGGCATCAGGTCGGAGAGATCCATGAACCTTTCCATCGCCGCGCCCACCGCTCAGACGGTGTCCATCTGCGACAGCACCTGCTCCATGCTGTCCTGCAGTGCGCGGTCGGCCATCGGATAGAGCATCTGTTCCTCCTTGGCATTGTGCTGCTGCATCACGATGAGCAGGGTCTCGGACAGGCCCAGGTAGCGGTCCCGGTCCCGCGCGGTGATCGCCGTGGCCATCTCCTCCTTGAGCTGGCGCATCTGGCCGTGCTCCATGCGCATCACCCGGGTGGGCCCCATGGTCTGCCCCGTGCGGGCCTCGTATGCGGGGAACATCGCCTCCTCCTCCATGCGGAAATGGTGCTCCAGGGCTTCATGGAAGGCATTGAAGGCGCTTGCGCCGGTCAGCCAGTCGCCCTGGGCGACGGCGGTTTCGGCCTCGGCGAACAGGGAGTCGCAGCGCTGATGATCGTCACCCAGGACCTGGCTGATGGTGTGCATTGGCAACCTCGTGCGGATTCGAAGGATTCGCTGCCAACGTTAGCGGCAGCGGCGCCCGGCGTGTTTGACCTTCATCAAGCCCATTAATGTGCCTCGGGCGGTCGCCAGACGGTTCGCGACCAATTGTAAATCCCATAAAAATGTTGCGGTAGTTCACAGAATTTGTTACCTGTTTATGAGCGTCCAAGGCCCTGATAACGGCGGCGGCGCAGCGCAGGGAGCGCGGTGCAGTGTTCCGTGAACCTGTGACAATTGGCGTGAAGCGGAAATACAAAGCGAATAACGAGTTGAAAAAACAAGAATTCGTTCCGCTCACACTGCAATCCAGATGGAGGAGGGGTTATGAAGCTACGCTATGTGGTGATACCCGCCCTCGTGCTTGCGGTGGGGGTTGCCTGCAGCCCCAGGCACACGGGGGAGGGAGCGGCCGGCAGGGCCGCGCCGAGCGCCGGGACAGTCGCGAACACCGGGGTCGGCAAGGACGGCCCGAACAAGCCCAAGAACGACTACAACATCAGCATCAACTACGAGCTGGGCATGCACTGCACCGGCTTCGACTTCAGCTACTGCTGCGTACTGCCGCCGTACAATTCCATCCAGGCCCAGGTCATCAAGACCGCCCGCGGCGACAAGAAGTGGCCGGAGGTGGTGGAGGCCGACCCCGAGGACCACACGGTGCTCAAGGATGGCCGCAAGCGGTTCAAGCTGGCCTACGGCCACATCGACAACACCTACTCCGAGGGCTCCAAGCTCGCCTACTGGAACGTGCCCTATGACGTGAACGGCGACGGCAAGTACGGCGACAACGAGAATGTCGCCAACGCCTACTTCACCCATCTCTACGTCTACAAGGATCTCAAGGGCACCAACCCCAAGGGCACCAGCAAGGACAGTGAGAAGCTGTTCGTGGGCATGCAGATCCCGGTGCCCCAGGACAACGGCCCCGCCGGCGCCGCCGCGCCGAGCCCGATGAAGGGCGGCTTCCTGCACTACACCGGCGTGGAGGGCACCATCGTCTACACCAAGTCCCCGGTGCTCGACAACGTGCCCATCGTGCTCACCAACCCGGGCATCTGGGATGCCCTGGGCCTGCCGCTCACGCCGTTCAACGACAGCGCCGCGGCCAAGAACCCGCTGACCCTGGTGGAGAGCGACATCCAGCCCTTCCAGGAGGCCTGGGTGAGCCTGCTCGATGCCGACTCCGGCGAGCCGGTGATCGACAGCCATACCGGCAAGCCGGTGACCTTCGTCGGCACCAACCCCATCGACATCCCCAACTGCGCCAACTGCCACGCCAGCAAGACGGCCAACGGCAGCAAGTACAACCTCTACAAGGGGGAGTACGCCTTCTGGAAGGGGCTCGGGGCCAGTGACTGGATCGCCAGCCTGAAGGCCACCTCCGTGTCGATCCTGGAGATGCACGACGACAAGAACGGCACCAGCTTCCTGAAGAACTACCGCCAGGGCACCCGCGACATCACCAACCGTCTCGGCCGCGACCCGGTGCTATGCCAGAAGTGCCATGCTGACAACGTCATCGGCGTGCTCGCCTCGAAGAAGATGAAGAACAAGAGCGGCAAGGAGATCCAGGTGCCGCCGCTCACCCAGGCGATCCACACGGTGCACCAGACCAAGGCGCCGCTGCCCGACGCCGAGGGGCGCACCGCCAGCTGCCAGGGCTGCCACCCGGCCCACCGCCAGGACGGCAGAATGGATGACTACCCCATCACCAAGGACGGCAAGAACGCCTATGCCAAGGGCGACAACCGCGATGCCTCCGGCGGCTGCTACGTGGGCCGCGACGTGCACGCCAACCGCAACAAGGACAAGGACGGCGCCGGCACCAAGGAGTATCTCAACCCGGTGGGGCAGTGGCTGCAGGCCAACGTCTCCGGCATCGGCAACGGCAAGGGCGGCAAGGGGCTGTGGTGCACCAACTGCCACAACCAGCTCTCCCGCGAGCTCTACCAGCGCGACAACCTGGAGAACGCCTTCAAGCAGACCGGCCAGACGCTGCGCGACAAGCCGCTCAGCGAAATCGCCGCGGCCATCGGCGTGAGCCAGCGTGAGCTGGAGGAGAAGTACCTCGACCCGAAAGTGGTGCTCAACGGCAAGGGGGAGGACACTCCCGGCAAATCCGGCATCCTCCTCACCTGGGCCGAGAAGCGCACCGTGCCCGACATCGCCGTAATCGCCCTGCAGGGCAATGGTCCGCTGGTCTCCAAGGACGCCGACGGCGACATCAACGTCTCCATCCTGTCGGCCAACCCGGCGGTGGATCCCGCCTCCCTCAAGCTGCCCAAGGGCGCCACCGGCGCCGCCGCGGTGCCCTATGACGCCGCCACCCACGGCCGCGACTACTGGCTCTCGCCCGGTGCGCCCCACTGTGCCGACTGCCATGCCGCGCCCTTCGTGGAGGGTCAGGGCGGGGTGGCCTATCCAATCAACCAGCCCGGCAAGTACAGCCTGATGCGCTACTCCAAGGGCCATGCGGGACTGGCCTGCCAGACCTGCCACGAGTCCATCCACGGGCTCTACCCGGTGACCTCCGATACCGACGTTACCAGCTACCGCCAGGCGGCCCAGTACAATCCCGATGGTTCCCATGGGCCGTTGAAGTGCGCCTCCTGCCACGTGACCAACAAGGCCGGGGTTCCGCTCATCGCCGATGACGAGGAGCACGTCTGGGATGGCAAGCCCATTCTGGAGGACTTCGAGGCGGCGGTTTCGTGGATGCACGCCAGCGCGCCCGATCTGGGCGGCAAGATCCCGGATATCGACTAGACGGTCATTCCGGCCGGGGCGGGGCCTGCGGGCTCCGCCCCTCCTTCTCCGCGCGGGGCTGCCCTGCGCACCTTAGCAGCCTGTTTGCCTGCCCGCGCCTTCCGCCGCTCGCGGCCTCACGCGTGGGTGCGGCGTAAACGGGCAGGGCTGGAGCGAAGCATCGATGATGAAAGTAAGGCAACGAATCGGCCGCCGGCTGGCGGCACTGCTGTTCGCGGCGGCGTTCGCCGCACCGGCGGCCGCCCAGGTGCTGGTCACCGTGGGCGACTATCCGATAACCGGCGAGGCGCTGGAAGAGGCGCTGTCCAGTTCGCCATTCGCCACTCAGTTCCCCGCCATGGACGAGGCCGACCAGGCCTACCTGCGCGGCGACCTGCTCAAACGCCTGGTGGCCTCGCGTCTGCTCTATCTAGAGGCCAAGTCCCAGGGCCTCGATGTGAGCGAGGCGTTCCGGCGGGAGCTCGCCGAGTACCGCATCGCGTTGCTGTACCGGGCCGCCATGGATCGCCTGCGCGCGGAGGTCACCCTTCCGGAGCAGACCGCCGCGGATCTGCGCGCCACCTATCAGGGTGACGCCGATGCCCTGGCCGCCGCCAGGTCCCAGCTCCGGGGCGAGCAGTACCGGCTCCGGCGGGCGGAGTATCTGGCCGGGCTGCGCGATGCCGCCAGGGTGGTGGTGCATGACGACCGCGCAGCCTGGGGAGCGGCGCCGGAGACGGTGCTGGCCGAAGGTGAGGGCATGACGATCCGGGCCGGCGATCTCGATCTCGACGCGGAGAGTGACACCCCGCCCGGTAACGGGCGGATGCGGGAGCTGCTCGATGAGCGCATCGACCTCTTGCTGGCCGCCCGCGATGCCGAGGCCGCCGGCGTGGACGTGGGCGAACGCCTCGAGGCGTTCCGCGAGGAGCGCCTGCCGGCGCTGCAGATGGAGCGGATGGTGCGCACCTGGATTCCCGGCGAGGGGGTGGTGCGGGACTACTACGCCTCGCACCAGGCGTTGGGCGCCATCCCCGAGCGGCGCCGGGTGGGGCAGATCGTGGTGGCCTCGCGGGCGGAGGCCGAGGCGCTGCGCGGCCGCATCCTCGCCGGCGAGAGCCTGTTCGAGCTGGCCCGGGAACACTCCATCGACACCTACGGCAGGGAGCATGCGGGTGACATGGGCTGGCTCAAGGCGGGCACCGGGATGCCGGAGCTGGAGCAGGCGCTGGCCGAACTGCCCGACAACCAGGTCAGCGCGGTGGTGGAGTCGCCGAAGGGCTTCCACCTGCTCATGGTCACCGACCGTCGCCCGGGCCGTCAGCTGGAGTACGGCGAGGCGCGGGACCGGGTGAGCCAGGCGCTGGTGGCCGAGCGGATGGCCGCCTACTTCGAGGAGTTGCAGGCGCGCTACGCGGTGGAATGGAAGCTGCCGTTGCAGCAGGGTGCGCCGCAGTGAAGCGCGCACTGATCCGGCGGGCGGCCCTGGTGGCCGCCCTGCTCGCCGCCAGCGGGTGGGCGGCGGCCGCGGGACCGACGGCCCCGCCCCTGAGCCTGCCCGACCTGGACGGTGCCAACCACCGGCTCGAGGAGTGGCGCGGTTCGGTGCTGGTGGTGAATTTCTGGGCCAGCTGGTGCCCGCCGTGCATCCATGAGATCCCGGATCTCGTCCGCTTCCAGGCGCGTTACGCCGAACAGGGGCTGGTGGTGGTCGGGGTGGGGGTGGATGCCGTGCGTCCGCTCGGCAACGTGCGGCGCAGCCTCGGCATCAACTACCCCGTGCTGGTGCTGGACGAGGCCGAGTCACCCGCCCTGCTGGCCGAATGGGGCAATCACGACGGCTTCATCCCCTACACGGTGGTGGTGGACCGGGACGGACGGGTGCGCTACACCCACCGCGGCGTGCTGGACGGGGAAACCTTCGACGAGCAGGTGGCGCCGCTGCTGAACGCAGCGAGCGCCGATCGGACTTGAGCGGGGAGGAGCCGAGCGCTCCTCCCCCCTCACGCCCTGCATTGCTCACACGGCCTGGTAGTAGATGTTCTGCGGGTGGCGGGCCTGGGCGAAGAACAGCCAGCGCTCGGCCAGCAGGCCCAGGTACTGGACCAGCAGGGCCAGCACCAGGGTGGTGCCGGATGCCACGCTGAGCCCGAGGGCCAGGAGCACCACCGGCACGGCGAAGACCAGCACCAGCATGACCCACTTCACCGAGCGCAGGAAGGCGGCGGTGCGGCCATGGAAGAACTCCCGGGTGTTGAAGGAGCCGCCCATGGCGCCCTGGGCGGTCTGCCGGATCCGGGCGTGGCGCACGCCGATGGCCGTCTGCGGGGTGGACTTGTGCTTGATGCGGGCATTGCGGATGAGGGTGGTGCCGCGGGTCGCCAGGGCCAGCAGGGTGAGGATGATGGCCCAGCCGCCGAAGAAGGTAGTGAGCGCCGGCGCGGTCCAGGCGGCGAACGCGGCGGCGGCGGTGAAGCCCGAGGCGCCGCCCAGCAGCACGAAGTTCACCACCGTCAGCGGGGTGGCCCACTCCTGCAGGAAGCGGATGCAGGCGTAGATCATGCCGGTGGCGAGAAACAGGGCGAAGCAGGCCAGGGTGGCCAGCGCGCCGACGATCAGCGTCAGGTGAATGGCGATACCCTCGCCCACGGTGCCCAGCACCGGGTCCCAGCCCAGGTAGTGCAGCCCCCCGTAGAGGAAGGTGAGGCCCATGAAGGCGGGCAGCACGATCACCTCCCGCGAGAGCCAGGAGGTGCGCCACTGGCTGGCGGAGCGCCAGGCCCGCTCCGGCCGGCCCAGGTGGAACACCGAGGCGACCAGCCCCAGGGCCAGGAACACCAGGGCCAGCCCGCTGCCCAGGCCGTAGAACAGGCGGTCGTCCTGGGGCGGAAGCACCTCCAGCACGGAGTAGATCTGGCCGCTGTAGAGCGCCAGGAACAGGCCCTGGCCGACGCCGATGAGGGTGGTCAGGAAGATGACGGAAAAGGCAGGATGCATTGTGAACTCCGATTTCCGGTATCCAGTTTCCAGTGACCGGTTCCAGGCGCGAGATCCCTGGCGACTGGTTACCGGCAACTGGTAACTCGATTACCAACTGGTGACGTCGTCCAGCGACGGTTCGTCGAGCGCCGGGCGCGGCCGCGGGGCCTCCTTCTTGAGCGGGTTGTCGACCCGCACCAGCTCGTCGTCGTGGATGCGCAGGCGGGTCTTGCGCCGGGGCAGATAGTGGTTGGCCGGCTGGGTGCCCCACTCGGGCATGAGCTGGTAGCCGCCCTCCTCGCGGATCAGCACCGAGACCTCGGACTCCGGATCGTGCACGTCGCCGAACAGCCGTGCGTTGGTGGGGCAGGCGAGCACGCACGAGGGCTTGCGTTCGCGCTCCGGCAGCGACTCGTCGTAGATGCGGTCCACGCACAGGGTGCACTTCTTCATCACCTTCTGCTGCTCGTCGATTTCGCGGGCGCCGTAGGGGCAGGCCCAGGAGCAGTACTTGCAGCCGATGCACTTGTCGTAGTCCACCAGCACGATGCCGTCCTCGGGCCGCTTGTAGCTGGCCCCGGTGGGGCATACCGGCACGCAGGGCGGCTCCTCGCAGTGGAGGCAGGATTTCGGGAAATGCACGGTCTCGGTGTGCGGGTAGGCGCCCACCTCGAAGGTCTGCACCCGGTTGAAGAAGGTGCCGGTGGGATCGGCGTCGTAGGGATTGCGGTCGGTCATGGGCCCGGCCAGCCCGGAGGTGTTCCACTCCTTGCAGCTGGTCACGCAGGCACTGCAGCCGACGCACACGTTCAGGTCGATAATCAGGGCGAGCTGGGTCATATCCGTCTCGTCACGCTTTTTTCAGCAGGTTCTTGAACAGGCCGGTGCCGGCGCGGTAGGCCAGCCACTTGCGCAGCCGCTTCGGGGTTCCCGGCAGGGGCTTCATGGCCTCGAACTGGGGGAAGGTCTCCCGCGGCTCGGTGGCCTCGGCCTTGTAGACGCGCACGCGTACGTCGTACCAGCCCGCCTGCCCGGTGACCGGGTCGGAATTGGACAGGTGCTCGCCCTCGGCGCTGGCGGGCAGTTCCTCGGAGATGAGGTGGTTGAGCAGGAAGCCCTTGCGCGACTCGTTGGCCTTCGGCGCGAGGTTCCAGGCGCCGGCGGCCTTGCCGATGGCGTTCCAGGTCCACACCGTGCCCGGCTCCACCGCCTCGCTGAAGCGGCACATGCAGCGCACCTTGCCCCACTGGGATTCCACCCAGATCCAGTCGCCGTCCTCGAAGCCGTTGGCCCGGCCCACGCTGGGGTGCAGATAGAGGTGGTTGTGGGCATGGATCTGGCGCAGCCAGGCGTTCTGGGAATCCCAGGAGTGGTACATGGCCATGGGGCGCTGGGTCACCGCGCTCAACGGGTAGGTGTGGCGGTCGGTGAGCTGGGTCTCCAGCGGCGCGAAATAGAACGGCAGCGGATCGAAATGGGTGTCGATGCGCTTGCGCAGCCGCTCGGGGGGCTGCTTGCCCTGCAGCTTGCCGCGCGCTGCGAGGCGGAACTTCTGCAGCACCTCGGAGTAGATGTGCACGTTGATGGGCTCGGCGTAGCGGGTCAGGCGGTGCTGCTGGGCCCAGTCGAGGTAGCCGCGGTTCCAGTTGCGCATGTACTGGTAGGAGCGCGGCAGCTCGTAGTGGAACACGCAGTTGTTCTTGGCGTACATCTCCCACTGGCCGGGGTTGGGTTCGCCCTTCATGAACTTCTCGCCGCCCGTGCCGCGCCAGCCGGCGAGGAAGCCGATGCCCGAGCCCGGCTCGGTCTCGTAGTTGACGATGAAGTCGGGGTAGTCGCGGTACTTGCGCCGGCCCTGCTCGTCCACGAAGGCGGGAAGTTGCAGGCGCGAGCCGAGCTCGATGAGCACCTCCTGGAACGGCTTGCACTCGCCGGTGGGCGGCACCACGGGAATGCGCACCGAGTCCACCGGTCCGTCGTACTCCGAGATGGGCCGGTCGAGCATGGACATCACGTCGTGGCGCTCGAGGTAGGTTGTGTCGGGCAGCACCAGGTCGGCGAAGGCGGTCATCTCCGACTGGAAGGCGTCGCACACCACCAGGAACGGGATCCTGTACTCGCCGTTCCCGTCCTTGTCGTTGAGCATCTTGCGCACCTCCACCGTGTTCATGGTGGAGTTCCAGGCCATGTTGGCCATGAAGATCATCAGCGTGTCGATGGGGTAGGGATCGCCGCGCCAGGCGTTGGTGATGGCGTTGTGCATCAGTCCGTGCACGGAGAGCGGGTATTCCCAGGAGAAGGCCTTGTCGATGCGCACCGGCTTGCCCTGCTCGTCCACGAACAGATCGTCGGGCTCCGCCGGCCAGCCCAGCGCCATCCCCGCCAGCGGCGTGTTCGGCTGCACCGCCTCGGGTCCGCGCGGGGTCTTGGCGCAGGGCGGGATGGGGCGCGGGAACGGGGCCTTGTGGCGGAAGCCGCCGGGACGATCGATGGTGCCCAGGATGCTCATCAGGATGGCGAGCGCCCGGATGGTCTGGAAGCCGTTGGAGTGGGCCGCCAGTCCGCGCATGGCGTGGAAGGAGACGGGGTTGCCGGTGATGGACTCGTGGTCCTTCCCCCAGGCGTCGGTCCAGGCGATGGGCAGCTCGATCTTCTGGTCGCGGGCCATCACCCCCATCTCGTGGGCCAGCTGGCGGATGGTCTCCGCCGGAATGCCGGTGATCCTGGCCGCCCACTCCGGCGTGTAGTCCTTCACCCGCTCCACCAGCAGCTGGAAGGCGGGCTTCACCGGGGTGCCGTCGGCGAGCTGGAAGCTGCCGAGCAGGTAGGGATCGGCGTCCGCGCTGCGGTTGACCACCGCCCGGTCGCTGATGCGATCCCACCAGAGCTTGTTCTGGGGGTCGAAGCAGCCCTCCTCCTCGGGTACCTCGGCGCGCACGAACATGCCTTCCTCGGTGCTCGCCTCGTCCAGGTTCACCAGCTCCGGGGCGTTGGTGTAGTTCACCAGGAACTCGCGGTCGTAGAGGCCCTGATTGATGATCTCGTTGATGAGCGCCAGCAGCAGCGCGCCGTCGGTGCCCGGCTTGATGGGGATCCAGTCGTCGGCGATGGCGGCGTAGCCGGTGCGCACGGGGTTGATGGCGATGAAGCGCCCGCCGTTGCGCTTGAACTTCGACAGCGCCATCTTCATCGGGTTGGAGTGGTGGTCCTCGGCGGTGCCGATCATGATGAACAGCTTGGAGCGTTCCAGGTCCGGGCCGCCGAACTCCCAGAAGGAGCCGCCGATGGTATAGATCATGCCGGCGGCCATGTTCACCGAGCAAAAGCCGCCGTGGGCGGCGTAGTTTGGGGTGCCGAACTGCTTGGCGAACAGTCCGGTGAGGGCCTGCATCTGGTCGCGGCCGGTGAACAGGGCGAACTTCTTCGGATCGCTGGCGCGGATCTTTCCCAGCCGTTCGGCCAGGATCTCGAAGGCCTGCTCCCAGGTGATCGGCTCGAACTTCGCGTCGCCCCGCTCGGCGCCCTGCTTGCGCAGCAGCGGTCGGGTCAGGCGCGCCGGGGAGTACTGCTTCATGATGCCGGAGGAGCCCTTGGCGCAGATGACCCCCTGGTTGAGCGGGTGATCCGGGTTGCCCTCGATGTAGCGCACCTCCCCGTCCTTGAGGGTGACGCGGATGCCGCAGCGGCAGGCGCACATGTAGCAGGTGGTGTTCTTCACCTCGGTGTTGGGCTGGCGGGTGGGATCACTCATGGCTTGGTTCCTGACGGCGGGGGTGCTGTTTTACAGGGGTTGCGAACTATACGCATCCGCATCCGAGCGGGCTAATCAACATTTTCAATGCGGCCCATAATATCGAAATATGCTGAATAACCAATATTTCCATTGGCATAGATCAATGGGGCCCCGGCCCACCCGGTCCGGATCGGCTGCGGGTTGCGCCGGCAGGGGTCATTCGGCGGCCGGCGCCCGGACGGCCCCGCCGCCGACCAGGTTGCCCGCTTCCTCGAAGACGAAGTCGCGGAATGCCAGCGCCACCGGCGAGAGACGTTTGCCCCGGCGGTGAACCAGGTACCAGTGGCGGGGAATGGGGAAGGCCTCGGCCCTGAGCACCACCAGGCGGCCGGTCTCCAGCTCCAGCTCCAGGGTGTGGATGGAGACGATGCCCAGCCCCATCCCCACCTCCACGGCGCGCTTGATGGCCTCGTTGCTGGAGAGTTCCATGCCGGTGCGCAGCTTGACCCCGCGGCTGGCGAAGTGGCGCTCCATGGCGATGCGGGTGCCGGAACCCTCCTCGCGCACCACGAACGCCTCCTGCTGCAGCCGCTCCCAGCTCACCTCGTCCGCGCCGGCCAGCGGGTGGTCGGGGGCGGCGATCACCACCAGCGGGTTGTCCATGAACGGCTCCGCCTCCAGGTCCAGCGACTCGGGCGGGCGGCCCATGATGACGAGGTCCTTCTCGTTGGCCTCCAGCGCCCGCAGCAGGCCCTCGCGGTTGGTCACCTCGAGGCTGAAGCTGATGCCCGGGTAACGGCGGCAGAAAGCGGCGAGCAGACGGGTGGCGAAGTAGTTGGCGGTGCTGGCCACCGCGATGCGCAGCCGCCCGCGCCGGATTCCCTTGAGGCTCTCCAGCACCTCCTCGGTCTCCTCCAGCTGCAGGGCGATGGCGCGACTGGTCTGGTGCAGCTCCTGGCCGGCCTCGGTGAGGAAGGTGCGCTTGCCCATCTGCTCGAACAGGGGCAGGCCGACGCTCTCCTCCAGCTGCTTGATCTGCATGGAGACCGCCGGCTGGGTCAGGTGCAGTTCCTCGGCGGCGCGGGTATAGCTGAGGTGACGGGCGACCGCTTCGAAGACGCGGAGCTGGCGCAGGGTGACGTGCATAACTCTTACCTTATGGTTTCAATCCATATTTCCAAATGTGAATTATGCGCTATTTCGGGAATAATGGCGCCTGGTTCGGCGCCCCCGAGCGTACTTTTTTACGCGAGCACCGGTGTGGCTGCTGCTAAAATTATGGTTTACCTACGGAGACCCATCGATCATGGCGGACACCCTCTATGAGGCCGGCCTGAAGAGCCTGCCGCTCGTTCACCAGGGCAAGGTAAGGGACAGCTACGCGGTGGATGATCAGCATCTGCTCATCGTCACCAGCGACCGGCTGTCGGCCTTCGACGTGGTGCTTCCCACCCCCATCCCGGGCAAGGGCCGGGTGCTGACGGCCCTGTCCAACTTCTGGTTCGAGCGCCTCGGCCACGTAGTGCCCAACCACCTCGCCGACATGCCCCTGGAGCAGGCGCTGCCGGACCCGGAGGAGCGGGCCCGGGTGGAGGGGCGCGCCATCGTGGTCCAGCGCCTCAAGCCGCTGCCGGTGGAGGCCATCGTGCGCGGCTACCTCATCGGTTCCGGCTGGAAGGAGTACCGCCAGACCGGCGGGGTGTGCGGCATTCCCCTGCCGTCGGGCCTGCGCATGGCGGACCGCCTGCCCGAGCCCATCTTCACCCCCTCCACCAAGGCCGCGGTGGGTGAGCACGACGAGAATATCGATTTCCAGCAGACCGTGGCGCTGCTGGGCGACAAGCTGGCCGCCCAGGTCCGCGACGTGAGCCTGAAACTCTATGCCGAGGCGGCCGCCTACGCCCTGGAGCGGGGCATCATCATCGCCGACACCAAGTTCGAGTTCGGGCTGGACGAGGCGGGCCGGCTGATCCTCATCGACGAGGCCCTCACCCCGGACTCCTCCCGCTTCTGGCCGGCCGATAGCTATGCGCCCGGCAGCAGCCCGGCCAGCTTCGACAAGCAGTATGTGCGCGACTACCTCGAGACCCTGGACTGGGACAAGCGGGCCCCCGGACCCGATTTGCCCGAGGAGGTGGCCCGGAAGACGGCCGAGAAGTACGAGGAGGCCCTGCGGCGGCTCACCCAGTGAAACAGAACGATAAGTAAAATCTTATCCATATAATCATAATTATTTAGTTAACTTTATAGGTTTGGCGTTGCTATAGTCCTCTCACACGGTGGCGAACCACCGCGGATTCATGACTCCTCCGCCTGGGGGCGGAGGAGTGAAAACAACGATCTGGAGGAACGGTCATGGCGAAAACCTATAGCGCGGGCGTCAAGGAGTACCGCGAAACGTACTGGATGCCCGAGTACACCCCCAAGGACACCGATATCCTGGCCTGCTTCAAGGTCATCCCGCAGCCTGGCGTGCCCCGCGAGGAGGCGGCCGCGGCCGTGGCGGCAGAGTCCTCCACCGGTACCTGGACCACCGTCTGGACCGACCTGCTCACCGACCTGGACTATTACAAGGGCCGTGCCTACGCCATCGAGGATGTGCCGGGCAACGACGAGGCTTTCTACGCCTTCATCGCCTACCCCATCGACCTGTTCGAAGAGGGCTCGGTGGTGAACGTCTTCACCTCCCTGGTGGGCAACGTGTTCGGCTTCAAGGCCGTGCGCGCCCTGCGCCTGGAGGACGTGCGCTTCCCGCTGGCCTATGTGATGACCTGCAACGGCCCGCCCCACGGCATCCAGGTGGAGCGCGACAAGATGAACAAGTACGGCCGTCCGCTGCTGGGCTGCACCATCAAGCCCAAGCTCGGCCTGTCGGCCAAGAACTACGGCCGTGCCGTCTATGAGTGCCTGCGCGGCGGCCTGGACTTCACCAAGGACGACGAGAATGTCAACAGCCAGCCCTTCATGCGTTGGCGCCAGCGTTTCGAATTCGTCATGGAGGCCATCCACAAGGCCGAGCAGGAGACCGGTGAGCGCAAGGGCCACTACCTGAACGTGACCGCGCCGACCCCGGACGAGATGTTCAAGCGTGCCGAGTTCGCCAAGGAACTGGGCGCCCCCATCATCATGCACGACTACCTGACCGGCGGTTTCTGCGCCAATACCGGCCTGGCCCAGTGGTGCCGTGACAACGGCGTGCTGCTGCACATCCACCGCGCCATGCACGCGGTGCTCGACCGCAACCCCAACCACGGCATCCACTTCCGCGTGCTGACCAAGGCCCTGCGCCTGTCCGGCGGCGACCACCTGCACTCCGGCACCGTGGTGGGCAAGCTCGAGGGCGACCGTGACGCTACGCTCGGCTGGATCGACCTGATGCGTGACTCCTTCATCAAGGAGGACCGCAGCCGCGGCATCATGTTCGACCAGGACTGGGGTTCCATGCCCGGTGTCCTGCCCGTGGCCTCCGGCGGCATCCACGTCTGGCACATGCCGGCGCTGGTCTCCATCTTCGGTGACGATTCCGTCCTGCAGTTCGGCGGCGGCACCCTGGGCCATCCCTGGGGCAACGCGGCGGGCGCCGCGGCCAACCGCGTGGCGCTGGAGGCCTGCGTCGAGGCCCGCAACCAGGGCCGTGAGCTGGAGAAGGAAGGCAAGGAGATCCTCACCGCCGCTGCCGACAACAGCCCCGAGCTGAAGGCCGCGATGGAGACCTGGAAGGAGATCAAGTTCGAGTTCGACACCGTCGACAAGCTCGATGTGTCCCACAAGTAAGTAGCCAGCAGTCAGCCGCCAGAAACGTAGGATGGGCAAAGCGCAGCGTGCCCATCAAGCGGCGCTGCCATCCCCTGATGGGCACGTCGCTACGCGCCTTTGCCCATCCTACGAACTGGAGGCTGGCGACTCACGCCCCGAATTCGAACGATTAAGAGGAACAGATCAATGAGCGAAATGCAGGACTACAAGTCGAGCCTGACCGACACCACCAGCCGCAAGTTCGAGACCTTCTCCTACCTCACCGAGATGGATGCCTCGCGCATCCGCAAGCAGGTGGAGTACATCGTGAGCAAGGGCTGGAACCCGGCCGTCGAGCACACCGAGCCCCAGAACGCCTTTGGCCACTACTGGTACATGTGGAAGCTGCCCATGTTCGGCGAGACCGACGTGGACAAGATCCTGGCCGAGGCGGAGGCCTGCCACCAGGCTCACCCCGAGAACCACGTGCGCCTGGTGGGCTACGACAACTACGCCCAGTCCAAGGGCGCAGAAATGGTGGTTTTCCGCGGCAAAGCCGTCTGATCGCCACCGCGGCACGCTGAACCGGAGCCCCTGTTCCGTCGTGACGGGGCAGGGGCTTTTTTGTGAACGTGAAGGGTGAGGAGTGAGGAGTGAGGCGTGAGGAGTTCTCACGCCCGTCGCGAATGCGCCTCACGCCCGACGCCTGACTCCTCACCGGAGTGAATGAGCATGAGCGACCAAATCGACCGCGAGCAGTACTTGATCCAGGAAGAGCCCTACTATCGCCCGGTGGCGAACGAGGTGGCCATGTACGAGGCGGCCTACGACGCACGCATGCCGGTGATGCTCAAGGGGCCCACCGGCTGCGGCAAGTCCCGTTTCGTGGAGTACATGGCCTGGAAGCTGGGCAAGCCGCTCATCACCGTGGCCTGCAACGAGGACATGACCGCCTCCGACCTGGTGGGGCGGTTCCTGCTCGACATCAACGGCACCAAGTGGCAGGACGGTCCGCTGACCGTGGCCGCCCGCATCGGCGCCATCTGCTACCTGGACGAGGTGGTGGAAGCACGCCAGGACACCACGGTGGTGATCCACCCGCTCACCGACCACCGCCGCAACCTGCCGCTGGAGAAGAAGGGCGAGCTGGTGCATGCCCACCCCGACTTCCAGATCGTCATCTCCTACAACCCCGGCTACCAGAGCCTGATGAAGGATCTGAAGCAGTCCACCAAGCAGCGCTTCGGCGCTCTGGACTTCGACTACCCGAGCGCGGAAATCGAGACCGAGATCGTCACCCACGAGGGTCACGTGGACAAGGCGGTGGCGGAGAAGCTGGTGCAGGTGGCCCAGCGCTCCCGCAACCTCAAGGGCCACGGCCTGGACGAGGGCATGTCCACCCGCCTGCTGGTCTACGCCGCCCAGCTCATCGGCAAGGGCATCGATCCCGAATCCGCCTGCCGGATGGCCCTGGTGCGACCGCTCACCGACGACCCCGACATGCGCGACACGCTGGACGCGGCAGTCGGCACCTACTTCTGATAATCACCGCCAAGGCGCCAAGAGCGCCAAGCTGAGACTGCCATACAGGATGACTCCAGGGAGGGAGTTGCCATGGAACCCGGAAGAGAGGTGGATGATTTCGCGCGTCGCGTCATCGGCGCAGCCATTGAGGTTCATCGGGAGCCGGGGCCTGGCTACACGGAAGGCGTTTACGAGGAAGCGCTCGTCGTCGAGCTGGAGAGGCGCCACATCCCGGCAGAGCGCCAGACACAGGTTGGGGTGGTATACAAGGGGCGCAGGGTGGGCGTGGGCAGACTCGATCTGCTTGTGGCCGGTGTCCTGGTGGTTGAGTTGAAAACGGTGGAAGGCTTGCGACCGACTCACAAGGCGCAACTGCTCTCCTATCTGAAAGCGACACGACTTCAGCTGGGCTTGCTGATTGATTTCAACGTGGAGTTGCTGCGAAACGGCATCCAACGGGTCATTCTCACTCAATAGGTCCTTGGCGCCCTTGGCGTCCTGGCGGTGAAAGACATATGAGCATCGACTTCGCCGAATACGTCAATTGCCTCGAGCTCGAGGCGGGCCACGAGCACCGCGAGGCCCTGGAGTCCTCCTACCACGAGGCCGGGAGGGTGATGTCCCCGCGCGGGCTGCAGAACTACTTGGAGGGAATGCGCGCCCTGTGCGTGCTCGGGCGCGGCCGCGATCTCGTCCTCACCTACGTGCAGGAGATGCCCGGGGTGGCGAAGGAGGTGGGCGAGGACGTCATCCCCGACGTCGTCGAGGCGTTGATGAAGCTCGCCTCCCACACCTCGGGCACGGTGCTAACCCTGATGATGGGCAGCCTGCCGCTGGCGGCCCAGCGTCTGGGCGACGCGGAGGTGCTGCGCGGCTACGTGGGGTTGGTGCACCAGCTCGCAGGCAAGGCCCCGCGTGGCCTGCGGCCGATGCTGGAGAACCTCGACGAGCTGCTCGCCAAGCTGACCCTGGGGGGGTTGCGGCGCTGGGCCCTGTGGGGTGCCCAGGCCCACGCCCGCGACCTGGACGGGCAGATGGCCTACTTCGGCCTGAAGACCGAGTCCTCCCGCTCGGTGCTGCAGAAGGAGCGCCGCGGAACCCTGTTCGTGAACAACCAGCGCAAGCTGAACTTCTACCTGCGCGCCCTGTGGGCGCGGTCCTTCTTCATGCGCCCGACGGCCGGGGACTACGAGACCCGGCGTGGACTCACGCCTTTCATCGAGGAGTTCCAGATCCACGTCCCGGACGCCTTCGACCCGTTCCGCGGCATCGACGGCCTGGAGATCTACCGTGCCGCCGTCGCCCATTGCGCCGCGCACATGGTCTACACACGGGATCCCATCTCCGCCGAGCAGCTGTCCCAGGCGCAGATGCGCTGCATTGAGCTGTTCGAGGATGCGCGGGTGGAATACCTGGCCTATTCCGAGTTCCCCGGCCTGCGCAAGCTGTGGCTCTCCTTCTTCACCGCCGAGCCCACCGGTGATGACGAGCCGGTGCAGGTGCACGAGGTCATGGACATCATGATGCGCACCACCCGCGCCATCCTGGATCCGGACTACCGGGACGGACTGGACATGATCAACGGGGTGGCGGCGGAGTTCCGCGCCAGGCTGGAGCAGGATCCCCACGATCCGCGCCTGGCCTGGATGGCCGGAGTGGACTTCTACAACCGCCTGACCCAGGTCGTCCCCATCCCCAGCGTGCGCGTGATGTCCGAGTGGCCCGTGCCCTACCGGGACGACAATCGCTACTTCTGGGAGTTCAGCGAGAACCTGTTCGTCGAGAAGGGCGCGGAGTACGTGCCCGCCTCCCGGCAGCAGGTGCGCAAGTACGTCTCCGCGGTGGAGATGGCCAACGAGGTGGACTGCGAACTGGCCGGCGACGACGCCCAGGAGATCTGGGTGTGCGCCACCGAGTTCTTCCCCTACGAGGACGAGGGCGTCAGCTACAACGAGATGTGGGGCAAGGAGCCGGTGTCCGACCCCTACCATTACGACGAATGGGACTACCATGTGCAGCTGGCCCGCCCGGAATGGGCCACGGTCATCGAGCGGCGCCAGCCCAAGGGCGACCCGGAGGTGATGGACGCGATCCTCACCAAGCACAAGCCCGTCGCCTCGCGCATTCGCCGCCTGATCGACGCCCTGCAACCCCAGGGCATCGTGCGCCGGCGTGGCTACGAGGAAGGCGAGGAGCTCGACCTGAACGCCGCGGTGCGCGCCATGATCGACATCCGGCGCGGCATCATGCCGGACCCGCGCATCAACATTCGCATCACCCGTCACGTGCGCGATCTGGCCATCGTGGTGCTCATGGATCTCTCCCAGTCCACCAACGAGAAGGTGGGCGTGGAGGAGGGCGATCCGGGCTATGACGAGGCGCCCTCCATCCTCGACCTGACCCGCGAGTCCACGGGGCTCCTGGCCTGGGCCATCGACTCCATCGGTGACGCCTTCGCCGTGCACGGCTTCGCCTCCGACGGGCGCCACGACGTGCAGTACTACCGCTTCAAGGACTTCGACCAGCCCTACGACGACGAGGCCAAGTCGCGCATGGCCGGCATGCAGGGGGGGCTGTCCACCCGCATGGGGGCGGCCCTGCGCCACGCCGGCTGGCACCTGGGCCAGCAGAACGCCACCAAGCGCCTGGTGCTGCTGGTCACCGATGGGGAGCCGGCGGATATCGACGAGCGCGATCCGCAGTACCTGCGCCACGACACCAAGAAAGCGGTGGAGGACCTGGCCCGGCAGGGCATCTACACCTACTGCCTGACCCTGGACCCGAATGCGGACCGCTACGTGGCGCGGATCTTCGGCGAGAACAGCTACTCCGTCGTGGACAATGTGGAGCGGCTGCCGGAGCGGTTGCCGGCGGTATTCGCGGCGATCACGGGGTGAGCCTGTAGCTCAAACCGGCAGCCAGGACTGGGAACTGGAAACCGGAAACCATCCCTTCATGGCCGAGTACTTCACCCGCGAGACCTTCTTCCGCCCGCAGCCGGTGGAGCGGCGGGAAAGCGCGCTGCCGGCGCCTCTCTACAATGCCCTGCAGCTCCTGCTCCGGCGCAGCGAATCGGGCTGCGTCTTCATTCCCGTCCGCTCCATGCAGTACCAGGCGGTCCTGGAGCGCGAGGAGATCATCTTCGTGGACAGCCAGGGGGGGTATGCTCACCAGGACGGCGTGGGCGGGCGGCTCATCCGTATCGCCTGGCAGCTCCGTCCGCCGGCGGACCGCGAATCCCTTGCCGCCCCCGTTCCCTGCTCCGTGGTCTACTACTTCCCCGATCTCAGGGAGACCCAGTGGCGGCTGATGAGCGAACTGCCCGCCGCGGTGGAGGCCTGCCTGCGGCGCCGGCGTGACGGCAACGCGCCGGTGGCGGGGCGGCGCGTGGTGCCGTTGCGCTGATGTCAGTTGCCAGTCGCCGGTCTCCAGTCGCCGGCGACTGATCAATCCTCGTCGTCCAGCTCCGGGTTCCAGCCCTGCTCGCGGGCGCCCTGCACGGCCGCGGCGTAGATGCGGGCGTGGCGTTCACGCAGATCGTCGGGGAGGTTGGAGGCCAGCTGGCCGTAGGGTTCCCAGGCCTTGCTGACCTGGTCGTAGAGCTGCTCGATGCGGCCGTAGCTCCAGCCCGCGCAGGTCTCGGTCTCGGGGATCAGGCCGAAAACCCAGGCGTCGCGGATGATCTTGCCCACGGTCGTCAGGCCGTTGTTCTTGTCCTTGTGGATGCCTACGTAGTTCTGGGTCTTCATGGTCTTCTCGGTATGCGGTGCGGGTCAGCCTGCTAGTGTACTGCGTCACTCTTGGAGGTGCTTTCAGGGGGCTCCCTTCGGGCGACTCGCTGAATGTGCCTCCAAGAGTGACGCAGTACACTAACATATCCGAGTCGGCGCCGGGCGGCACCTCCGGGCCGCGCGGCGGCCGGGTTCAGATGAGGTTGCCGATGCTCTCGGCGGCCCGCTTCACGTCCAGGAAGATCAGGCCGAGCCGGGCGTCGGGCTTGGCCATCACCGTCACCACCGCCTCGGCGCCGGCGTGGGTCATCAGCACATAGCCCTTCTCGCCCTTGATGAGCACCTGCTCGAGGCCGCCGCGGGCCAGCTCCTGAGCGGTGCGTCCGCCCAGCGAGAGCATGGCGGCGCTCATGGCGCCCACGCGATCCTCGTCAAGGCCGGCCGGCATCTGGGCGGCCATCATCAGGCCGTCGGTGGAGATTACCGCCGAGGCCTCGATGTCGGCGGAGCTGCCGTTGAGGTCGCTCAGGATGGAATTCAGCATGTCTGCACGCATGGTCGTTCTCCCGGGGGTATCGTTGTTGTCCCCGCTCAGGCCCGGTAGGCACCGGCGAGGTTGTTGAACAGCGTCCGGCTCATGCCGGTGATGGCGAGGAAGCGATCCAGCTCCTCGGCCAGGCTGGAGGACTGGTAGGACTCCTGCATGATCATCAGGCAGAAGCCGAGCACGGCGCTCACCGCGGCGTTGGTCCGGATGCAGCGCTCGTGGTCCTCGCCGCACACCCGGGCCACGGTGGTCAGCAGGCTGTTGCCCACCAGCGTCATGGAGGCGGCCATGAACTCCACCGGCATCTGCACCTTCACGTGCACGTCGCCCACGTGATACATGCGGGCGGCGTACGCCGCATCGAACGGGCCGGTGAAGACGCTTTCCAGCCAGCCCAGGTGGGTGGCCTTGAGGGCGTCGATCCGTCCCTCGATGAAGGCTGCGGCCTTGGGTACCCGGGCCAGATCGGCATAAAAGGCCTCGGTGACTTCCGGGAGCAGGGGACGGATGGCGGGTCCGATCTGGACCAGCAAGGCCTCCCGTTCCGGGGTGAGGCCGGTGAACGCGCGGGCGTAGCGGGTCAGTTCCTCGAAATCGATGTCAGCCATTGGGGGCGCAACTCCTGTCGGATGGGTGGGGGGATTCAGGCCGCGGCGGTGCCGTAGCGGCGCCAGAGGGCCCAGACCAGCCGGGTCAGCGCCGGCTGGTTGAGCCGCGGCTGGCCGGCCAGGGCCAGCACGAAGCGGTGGCCGCCGGCGTGGATGGGCCAGAAGCCGAACTGGCTGTTGCCGGCGGCGTCCAGTACGCCCCAGGCGCCGCCGGGAAGGCCGAGATTGCCTCCCAGGAGACCGTGGTGGCGCGCATGGAGCGAGGCCAGGTCGGCGCTCAGGGCGGATATCTCCTCCGCCGCCTCGTGGGGGAATCCGACACTGGCGAGGTAGAAGCCCTGGGCATCGGCCAGCAGGGCGCGCCCGGCGGCCGAGAGCGGCGCCAGCAGTTCGGGCAGCAACTGCTCCAGGGGGCCGCCCGGCGCGCGGCGGGGCGTGGCCAGCCCTTCCAGCCAGCCGAGGGTCTGCAGGTGGTGGAGCAGATCGAGGGCGGTGCCGTTGTCGTGCACCCCGCACCAGCGCCGCAGGCCCTCCAGCTCCAGCGGCGGGGTCTCGGCCCGGCGCAGCAGGGCGGTGAGCAGGGTGCGGGGGCGGCTGACGTCCGGCGCGGCGGCGGCATGGTAGGCGCCCGCGGGCGAAACGGCCAGGTAGTGGCCGGCGATCAGGCGGTAGCTCATCGACTACGCTCCCAGGCCTGGATCGAGGCTGTAGAGCAGGGCCTTGACCAGCAGGCGCACGTCGTCCCGCTCGCGGGCGTCCACCTCGAACACCGCCGGGTTCAGGCCGCGACCCGCCAGCTGGCGATGATAGGCCGCCAGGCCCGGTCCGCCCAGGTCGGTACGGGTGATGCCGATGACCACACCCTGTTCAGCAATGAAGCCGCGGAAGGCATCGAGGAAGAAGTGCAGATCGCGGAAGGGATCGGCGCGGCTGTTGTCGATGAGCAGCACCAGGCCGAGTCCGCCTGCGGTGAGGATCTCCCACATGAAATCGAACCGCTCCTGACCGGGGGTGCCGTAGAGATGAATGCGCTCGCCGCCCTCCAGCCTCAGCATGCCGTAGTCCATGGCCACGGTGGTACCGGCCTTGCGGCTGCGGGTCATGTCAGAGGCTGCCTCGTCGGTCGATACCGGCGGCGTGTCGCTGATGGCCGTGATGGCCGTGGTCTTCCCGGCGCCGACGGGGCCGGTGAAGATGATCTTGTAGTCGCTCATCGGGTCGAGTGGAAAACAGTGTCGGTGAGGGGAAGTCCGCGCGTCCCGGTGCTGCTCACGCGCCGCGCAGCCGGCCGAGAATGCGGCCCAGAAGGCCCCGGGCCAATGGCCGGACGGGCTGCGACAGCGGGACGCTCCCGGGTTCGTGCTCCATCAGGCCCACCGCCAGGGCGGCGCTGTAGAAGGCGAACACGGCCGGCCGTGGCAGCTGCAGGGCGGCGGCGGCCTCCAGCGGACTGCAACGGCGGCGCACCCACAGCGCCGCGAGCTGCAGGGCATGGGGGGTCAGCACCAGGCGGGTGAGATTGGGCCAGTGCCGCAGGCGCACGGGGGTCTCCCAGGCCGAGTCGCCCGGAAGCCGGCCGCGGGAGCTCCACAGGGCCACTTTCCACAGGAAAGTCTCCTGCCGTTCCGGTGTCCCTGCCGAGGCGCTCCGCAAGGCCTCGGCTTCCTCCGCCGTAAGCTCGCTGAGCAGCACCTGTCCGTGGCCGTCGACCGGAATCACGGTCATGGAGCGCAGGCGCGCTTCGTCCAGGTCGGCGATCACCTCCCCGGTGTCGGGGAAGATCAGGATGTCGCGCCAGGGGCCGCGCAGACGCTGCGCCTTGCCGCTGGCCGCCGCCCGTGCACAGGCCTGCTGCAGGTGGCCCTGCAGGTGGCGTCGCGGGTCGTAGGTGGAGTGGCCGCGTTGCCGGAGATCACCGGGATCGGCATCGGGGACGCTGCGGATGAAGTGACGGAACGAAGCCGCCTCCAGGGTGCGGGCGGCCTTGGCCGTGCTCGCGCTCCGGGTGGCCTGGCGGAAGCTGCGGGTCTTGCCGCGTTTGCCGCCCGGGGGCGTTGTGATGGCCGCGGACGGAACCGTCAGGGCGGAGGCATCGGCGTTGCGCAGCCGGGGCTCGAGCCGATCGAGCAGTTCCAGGAAGGCCCGGCTGCCGATGGGCTTGGACAGGAACCAGGGCGGCGCCGGCTCGGGCCTGCGCAGCGCCACGGCCACCATTGGGCGGTCCGGGTTCCGCGGGTCGGTCTGACGCCAGCGCCCCGCTCCCTCGGGGCTGTCGATATCCACCAGCACCAGCTCCGCCTGCGCCTCCGGTACGAGCAGGCAGCGCCCGCCGCAGGGACCCTGGAAGAAAAGCCGCAGGGTCTGCACCAGGCGCGGGGCGAAGCCGTATGCGGCCACCTTGAGCGGGGTGTGCGCCGGTACCGGGTTCATGTCTCTGCACCGGCCAGTTCGTCGGCCAGCAGCAGCCACTCGCGCGGGAGCGGCCGGCCGCTCCCGAGCAGGCGATCGCAGGTGTCGTTGAAGCGTTCGGCGTCCCTGGTGCGGCGGTAGATCTCCAGCAGCAGCGGGAGGATGTCGCTGCGCCGGGGTGCCTCGGCCAGGGCGGACTCCAGGACCCGGGTCGCCGCATCCAGCTGCCCGTCGCGGAGCAGGGTGTCGGCCTGTTCGAGGGTATCGCCGCCCCGATCGTCTCCGACACCGGTCCATTCCACCAGCCGGCAGTCCCCCACCAGGCCCTGGGAAAGAACCGTCCCGGTGCAGTGAGCCATGGGGCTGCGCGCCTCGAGCGGCCGCTTCAGCGCCTCCGCCAGCCGCATGCGGGCGTCCCGCGGAATGCGGGGGCCAATCAGGGTGAGCAGGCGCGCGCGCAGCGCCGTCCCGCGATCGCCCAGGGCGATGAACAGGTCCGTCAGCGCGGCGCACGCGCCCTCCCTGTCATCCAGGTCCAGATGCAGGTGGATGCGCTGGACATGGGCATGCAGGTCGGTGGGCGCCCGCGCCACCCGATGGGCCAGGTAGGAGGCGCTGTGCGGATTGCGCAGGTGGCGCGGCAGACGCAGGGCTCGTTCCCGGTCAACCCGGAAGGCGGGTTCGTCGCCGGGTGGGGGCGGGGGTGGCTGGCGTCGGAAAGCTGGAGGCATTTCTCTGTGCATCAATGGTTGAACGCGGGATTTCCGGGAGGTGCCGGTGAGTTCCGGACGGGTGCGAAGATTAGCGGGGAAAACGATTGTCAATCTGAGGGGTGTATCACATTAAAACGGTTTGAATATGAGATTTGTCAATTTATTAACTGAACGAAATGGTCAAGATTTTAGGTGTATAGCCGGATGGCGCTGGCTTCTGTCGGTCCGCGGCGCGGAGAACGACGGGGGCGGATGTCGCCGGCTGTTTCCGGGTTTGCCGAAGGGATGGAGGCGGCATGATCCACCGCGACAGTACCGGTCCGCCGGGGCAGATGTCCCGGAGCGCCTTGATCGAGGCCTCCTGCTACAATCGGGTGCGATTGGCCCTGCGCCTGCACGGCCCCGAGCTGAACCTGCGCCTGCCTGGCGGAAGGGGGTTCCGGATGCTGCTCACGGGGCAGGAATGGCGCTGCCTGGATGAACGCCTCGGTGGCGAGGTTCTGCTGGTGTGGCGCGGGTTCCGGCGTACCGGCGGGCTGGACAGTGCGGTGCAGTGTTTAGTGCATCGTTGCCACAGTTACGCCCGCGTGATCGAGTACACGGTTCTCGCCGACCTGGAGCGGACTCTCACATCGATGCTGCCCGTGACGGCCGCCGTGCCCGCCCGCGTGTTGCTCCACCCCGCGCTAACCCGATGAAAAGAATGATGTATAAGTAATAGTCTATGTTTACAATAAAAATATATTAATTCCCTTATCTTTCTTGGGTCCATATCCTATAGCTCAGTTTCCATGCGGAAATACCCGGCACCGACGGTCGGTGCGCCCGGGATGCAACCAGCTTTCACGAGGGGAGTAGAGAATATGGATCAGTCCAGTCGTTACGCGGACCTGTCGCTCAGGGAAGAGGATCTGATTGCGGGCGGACGGCATGTCCTTTGCGCCTACATCATGAAGCCGAAGGCCGGCTACGAATATCTTTCGACCGCGGCGCACTTCGCCGCCGAGAGCTCCACGGGCACCAACGTGGAGGTTTGCACCACCGACGACTTCACCAAGGGCGTGGACGCGCTGGTCTACGAGATCGACCCGGCCCGCGAGCTGATGAAGATCGCCTACCCGGTGGAGCTGTTCGACCGCAACATCAAGGACGGCCGCGCCATGCTGGCCTCCTTCCTGACCCTGACCATCGGCAACAACCAGGGCATGGGCGACGTGGAGTACGCCAAGATGCACGACTTCTACGTGCCGCCGGCCTACCTGCGCCTGTTCGACGGTCCCTCCATGAACATCCAGGACATGTGGCGTGTGCTTGGCCGCGACATGACCAACGGCGGCATGGTGGTGGGCACCATCATCAAGCCGAAGCTGGGCCTGCGTCCGCAGCCCTTCGCCGACGCCTGCCACCAGTTCTGGCTGGGCGGCGACTTCATCAAGAACGACGAGCCCCAGGGCAACCAGGTGTTCGCGCCCCTGAAGGAGACCATGCGCCTGGTGGCCGACGCCATGCGCCGCGCCCAGGACGAAACCGGCGAGGCGAAGCTGTTCTCCGCCAACATCACCGCCGACGACCCCTTCGAGATCATCGCCCGCGGCGAGTACATCCTGGAGACTTTCGCCGAGAACGCCGATCACGTGGCGTTCCTGGTGGACGGCTACGTGGCCGGTCCCACCGCCATCACCACCGCCCGCCGCTACTTCCCGAACCAGTTCCTGCACTATCACCGTGCGGGCCACGGCGCGGTGACCAGCCCCTCGGCCAAGCGCGGCTACACCGCCTTCGTGCACTGCAAGATGTCCCGCCTGCAGGGCGCCTCCGGCATTCACACCGGCACCATGGGCTTCGGCAAGATGGAGGGTGACGCCGCCGACAAGGCCATCGCCTACATGCTGGAGCGCGATGCCGCCGACGGCCCCTACTTCCACCAGGAGTGGCTGGGCATGAAGGCCACCACGCCCATCATCTCCGGCGGCATGAACGCCCTGCGCCTGCCGGGCTTCTTCGACAACCTGGGCCACTCCAACGTGATCCAGACCTCCGGCGGCGGCGCCTTCGGCCACAAGGACGGCGGCACCGCGGGCGCCAAGTCCCTGCGCCAGGCCCAGGACGCCTGGCAGGCTGGCGTCAACCTGGTGGACTACGCCATGGACCATCCGGAGCTGAAGGGCGCCTTCGAGTCCTTCCACTGGGATGCCGACAAGCTGTTCCCGGGCTGGCGCGAAAAGCTGGGCGTGGCGGCGGCCTGACCCCTTCCCGGCCTGTCGCTGCGCCGGTCGCGGCACGGCAGGCTGGTTCCGGACCGGGGTTTCACTATAATCAACCGGGCCCGGCAGATGCCGGGCCCGGTTGATTGTGCATGTGCTGAATACAGTTTCTGCCCCGGGCGAGTCCCGTGTCACGCGGCGCCCGAAACGGAGAGAGGAGGAACAGATGCGCAAGATCCTGATTACGGCCATCCTCGGTGCCCTCTGCGCGGGACCGGCGGTCGCCGACCCCGTGGCCGACAACACGGCCGAGGCGCGCGAAATCGTCAAGCAGTTCTTCGGCGACCTGAAGGGCAAGCTCCAGGCGGCCATGAAGGAAGGCGGCCCCACCAACGCCATCGGCGTATGCCGGAACGAGGCGCCCGGCATCGCCCGGTCCATGTCCGAGCAGACGGGCTGGAGCGTGGGGCGGACCAGCCTGAAGCTGCGCAACTTCCAGAATCGCGCCGACGACTGGGAGCGCCAGGCCCTGGAGGAGTTCGACCAGCGCAAGGCGGCCGGCGAGGACATCACCAAGATGGAGAAGGTGGAGGTGGTGAGCGTCAACGGCCAGGAGACCTTCCGCTATATGAAGGCCATTCCCACCGCGGCGCTGTGCGTCAACTGCCACGGCGCGGAGCTGAAGACGGAGGTCAAGGCGAAGCTCGACGAACTCTACCCGACGGACGAGGCCACGGGTTATCAGGAAGGCGACATCCGCGGCGCCTTCACCCTGTCCAAGACGCTGTGACGGGGCGTACGCCGGTGTGACTTCGCCTTCCCCCCGGGGGGGCGTCCGTTCAACGCCAGGACGCGAAGGATGGCGGCGACGGGAGGGCTGCCGGTGCGAACGCTCGCGGCACATGGGGAAATGGAAAGGGGGCTTCGGCCCCCTTTCCATTTTCCGTCAAACAGTAATGGTGCGGCGGGTTGTCGCGTCCCGGTACGCCATATGGCGTATGGCTCAGTGGCGAATGGCGCAGAAGTAACCGGGTGGACAGGCTAAGCGGCTGATTTCGATGTGCCGCACGCCTGGCATTGAGCTTGCTACCACGAGTGGTGGAATCTGGATTGGGATGCTGCCTGGGATGAGCTCGGTGCGAAACGCAGTGACACGGGGGAGACGGGTGCGGGTTGACGCGGTCTTCCCCGCGTCACGGGTACGATCATGCGCTCCGCCCCGGACGGGCCGGGGCGGGTGGCGCGGGGCTTCAGGCCTCGATGGCGTACTTCTTCAGCCGATAGAGCAGGGTGTCGCGGGTGAGCCCGAGCAGGCGGGCGGCCTTGCTGCGGTTGCCGCGTGCCTTGTCCAGTGCCTGGCGGATCAGATCGGCTTCCACATCATCGAGGCAGACGCCGGAATCCGGCAGGGCAAAGGCGCCGCCGCGGGTGGTTGCGTGGACGCTGCCGCCGTGGCGAAATTCCCGCGGCAGGTTGTCCGGACCCACTTCGCGACCGCTGCAGAAGACCACCATGCGCTCGCAGACATTGCGCAGCTCGCGCACGTTGCCGGGCCAGCCGTAGCCCTCCAGCAGCGCCCGTGCCTGCGGGCTGTAGCGCGGCGGCTCGAGGCCGTGCTGGGCGGCGATCTCGGCGGTGAGGTGATCCACCAGCAGGGAGACGTCGCCGCTGCGTTCGCGCAGGGGCGGCAGCTCCAGGGGGACGACGTTGAGCCGGTAGTAGAGGTCTTCCCGGAAGCGCCCCGCCTCGACTTCCGCCAGCAGGTCGCGGTTGGTTGCGGCGATGATGCGCACATCCACCCGCTCCGGCATCGACTGCCCCAGGGCTTGGCACTCGCCGGACTCCAGGAAGCGCAGCAGCTTGGCCTGCATGGACAGGGGCAACTCGCCGATCTCGTCCAGGAGCAGGGTGCCGCCGGCCGCGGAGCGGATACGCCCCGGGCTGTCGGTGGTGGCGCCGGTGAACGCCCCCCGGCGGTGTCCGAAGAGTTCCGATTCGGCCAGGGTTTCGGGCAGGGCGGCACAGTTGACGGAGACGAACGCACGGCCCGCCCGGCGGCTGTGTTGGTGCACGGCATGGGCGAGAAGCTCCTTGCCGGTGCCCGACTCCCCGAGGATGAGCAGCGCCACGTCCGTAGCGGCCACGATGCGCGTCGCCCTGACGACGGCCTGGAATTCGGGTGCTTCCCCAATCAGATTGTGTTGTTGTTTGTTCATGCGAAAACAGCCTCGTTCAAATGCGAAACCGAGGACCTGACCCCCTCAGGCATACCTTCGGTTTCGACACCCAGCGACCATGCTAACATGAAAAACGCCATAACCAGCAGGGATATCCCGACTGTCTGACGCATGTAGGGCCGGCGTGACAGGCGCGCCAGCCAGTTCATCAGTACCCCCGCGGAGTAGACCGCGGGGACGGTGCCCAGGCCGAAAGCCAGCATCAGCAGCGCGCCCTCCACCGCCCCCCCCGAAGTGGTGGACCAGATGAGCGCCGAGTAGACCAGCCCGCAGGGCAGCCAGCCCCAGACCGCTCCGAACAGGAACGCCTGGGGCAGTGAGCGCACCGGCGTCAACCGCCTGGCCAGCGGCTCGAGGCGGCTCCACAGCGGCGTCCCGATGCGCTCCAGTTCGGCGAAGCGCGGGAACCAGCCGGCCAGGTAGAGCCCGATGCCGGCCATGATGGCCGCGCCCAGCAGGCTCAGGACCAGGTGGCCATGCCGCAACGCCAGCGTTCCGGCCAGCGCCTTTCCGAGGCCGCCGGCCAAGGCTCCGGCCAGCGCATAACTGCCGACCCGGCCCAGGTTGTAGGCCGCCAGGTAGGTCAGCAACAGCCGGCGCTGGCTGCGCACCGACTGGGGCAGGCTGAGCGTCAGGGCGCTGATGATGCTGCCGCACATGCCGAGGCAGTGCAGGATGCTCATCAGCCCCACGGCGAAGGCGAACAGTGGAGTAACGTTCACGGTCCGGTGTGTAGGCCTCGCGCCGTGGCGCAGGGCAGCTTGCTGTCTGGTTACGGATTCATCGGTTCGTGGACGCCCCGGTTCGCCCCGGTGCATGGCCCGCAAACGAGCTAAAAAGCCGTCGGCTCCCGATGTTTTATAGCACAGACGGATCCCTTGCAGACTTGATCCAGAGCAAGTGAATATCACGCAATACAGACGATCCTGCATCTCCCGCGGATCGGGCGGGTGTGCAACTCCACGTTGTGGAGACGACGAGAGGAAAGTATGGGTCAACGTGCATTGATGGCGGTCGCCCTGGCGCTGGGCGGTGTCCTGGCCTGGCTGGTGCTGGTCTGGAATCCGGCGCCGGACGAGGGGGTGGCGGTGCCGCCCCGGGGTGGCGATTTCACCCTCCAGTCCGCTTCGGGCCCGGTGTCGCTGCACGACTACACCGGCCGGGTCGTGCTGATCTTTTTTGGTTACACTCATTGCCCCGATATCTGTCCCACGTCGCTGGCAATGACCGCCCAGGCCCTGACGGCGCTGACGCCCGGGGAACTGGAGCGGGTGAGGGCCCTGTTCGTGAGCGTGGATCCGGAGCGGGACACCCCCGCCCACCTGGCGGAATACGTGGCCTATTTCCACCCCGCCATCACCGGTGTCACCGGTTCGCCCGCGGTCCTGGCCGAAGTGGCCGGGCGCTACGGCGCGGCGTACCGGAAGCAGGAGGTGGGATCCGCGTCCGGCTACCTGGTGGATCACACCGCGTTCCTCTACCTGGTGGATCAGGCGGGGAGTCTGCGCCAGTCGCTGCCGCACGGCATGCCGCCCGCGGAGATGGTCGCCGCCATCCGGGCCCTGCTTGATGAGCGCCGTTGAAAATGGGCATCATGCTGCACGCCCCTGCCGCCGGCAGACGGGTGTTTCTGAAACCGAGCGAGGAGAAGCTATGAAGACAACCCGAACCCTGTTGGCCGCTGCCCTGTTCGCCGTCTCGGGCCTGGCCCCCGTAATGGCGGCCGGAACCGCCGCCGACAGCGTGGATGTGGTCGATGCCTATGTGCGCGCGGTGCCGCCCGGGCAGCCCACCAGCGGCGCCTTCATGCTGCTGAAGAATGGCGGTGAGGCCGATCATGCCCTGGTGCAGGCGAGCAGTCCCGCGGCCCAGGTGGTTGAGCTGCATACCCACATCAACGAGGGCGGGATGATGAAGATGCGCCAGGTGGAGCGCATCGATGTCCAGGCCGGCGGCGAGACCCCCCTGCAGCCGGGCGGTTATCACGTGATGCTCATCAACCTGACCGGCCCGCTCGCGCCCGGCGCGATGATTCCCATCACCCTGACCTACGAGGACGGGAGCAGCGAGACGGTCGAGGCCCCGGTGCGCAAGCTGCAGATGCAGATGCAGCCCATGAAGGGGATGCAGCACTGAACGGCGGGTTGCGTTGAGACGCCCCGGGTTCCCGGGGCGGGACGGGTGGCCATGAAGACACGCAGGTCGCGATGGAGGGCGCAGGGAGTGGCGGCTGCTGATCACACGGATTGATGCAGGCTGCCTGCTGGTCTTCTCTTCGTGCCCTTCGTGTCTTCGTGGTGAATTTCGGCGGGTAATGGTGCCGGCGGCGGCTCAGGATTCCGCCGCCTCCCGGCGCCAGGTGCCGGACTTGCCGCCCGACTTCTCCAGCAGCTGGATGCCTTCCATCCGCATGCCGCGATCCACGGCCTTGCACATGTCATAGACCGTCAGCAGTGTCACCTGCACCGCGGTCAGTGCCTCCATCTCCACGCCGGTCGGGCCGGTCGTCTCCGCCGCGGCACGGCAATAGACCGCCGGCGGACTGTCCTCCGTCTCCAGTTCCACGCTGACATGGGTCAGCGCCAGGGGGTGGCAGAGCGGGATCAGGTCACTGGTGCGCTTGGCTGCCATGATTCCCGCCACCCGGGCAATGCCCATCACATCACCCTTGCGGTGGGCGCCGCTGCGCACCAGGGCCAGGGTTTCCTGGCGCATGAGAATACGGCCTTCCGCCACGGCCCGCCGCCGGGTGTCGGCCTTTGCGCCGACATCCACCATGTGGGCTTCGCCATCCTGATTGAAGTGTGTCAGCTTGCTCATCACCCGGGGTCGCGTCGCTGTACGTCGATTCGAATTCCCGAGTATAGCGCCATTGGCCCTTTCATCCACGGGGGCGGATTGCCGGAGCCGCGGGGAGTGATGTCCGAGTCATTGGGAGCGTTGTCCCGCACCGCCGCCTGAGGTATAAGTCACAGTAAAACACCCTGTTCCTTGGGGTCATAAGAATCAAGCAAACATCATAAAAACGACTAATAATTAGGCAGGATTGGGACAAGCTATCCAATGGTGCACCCGGCGGTAATCGATGTTTCGCAGCCTCCCGTGGGGCGCTGACGCCGGGATGCGCTCAATGGTCCGACGATGCCGCCCTGCGTACGGGGGCGGCTGGATGGCCGCAGTCACAACGCCCGAGTGGGATGGAGGATCATATGGCTGAACTGTTTTCCGATGAGTGGATGACGAAGTTCATGGAGGAGTGGAACAAGGAGTCGGACCTGGCCGGCGCGCTGGAGAAGATCGGCTTCAACTCCAACATCGGCTACGGCTTCGACGGCGAGGATCAGCCTCGCGGCGTGCTGGTGGTCCAGAACGGCAAGGCGGTGGAGGCGGGTGCCTACGCCGGGCAGAGCCTCAACTGGGATCTGCGCGCCTCCCCCGACAACTGGGCGAAATGGATCAGCAAGGGCCTCGGCATGATGGGCCTCGGCATGGCCTACACTTCCCGCAAGCTCAAGTTCAACGTCGGCGACTATGGAGCCATGATCAAGGATCCGCGCATGGCCGGTCCCTTCATCAAGAGTTTCACCGTCATGGGGCGCGTATGAGCTCCCCCGCCCCGGCGGCGCACAGAGTCCGCCGGGGTCTGTCTTTCAGGGAACACAGCGTCTGGGAATCCCACATGTCAATCGCTCGCAATACCGCCATTGTCCTCGCAATGGTTACCGCCACGGCCGCAATGGCGCAGACACCCCAGCAGCCGGGTGCCGGCAGCTTCGCCAACAACATCATCATGGTGCGCACCGCCCGGATGGGGGCCAGCGTCTCCCTGGGCGGCGCCGTGGTCCCCTACAAGGAAGTGACCATGACCGCCCAGATTCCCGGTCGGGTCGAGTTCATTGCCGGACGCGAGGGTGACTGGTTCGACGAGGGGGCGGTGCTGGTGGCCATCAACGACGATGAGCTGCTGGCCAAACGGCGCCAGATCCAGGCCGAGATAGCCAATGCCGAATCGGCCCTGCGCAACGCCCAGGTCCAGTACAACCGGGAGATGTGGTCGCCCCAGTCGCGCAGCACCAACCGCCTGCCGGGCATGGGCGTACCCTCCCTGTTCGACCAGATGTTCACCCGCGGTGCCGGCAGCATGATGGGCTACGACAAGCCCGGGCTGGAGCGGCAGGCGGATCTCTACTCTTCCGGCAGCCGGATTACCGAGGCCCAGTCCCAGGTGATGCAGGCCCGGTCCATGCTCGAAGGGGTTGATGCCAAGCTCAAGGACACCCGCTCCGTGGCACCCTTCGGCGGGGTTATCGTCCAGAAGCATGTGGAGGTGGGCGATACCGTGCAGCCCGGCCAGCCGCTGCTCGCCTTCGCCGATACCAAGTATCTGCAGATCAAGGTGGATGTTCCCGCCCGCCTGATGCCGGGCCTGCGCAAGGGGATGATTGTCCCGGCCAAGCTGGACGTGGGTGACACCCGGCTGGACGTCCGGGTGGCCCAGATTTTCCCCATGGCCGATGTGCAGCGCCATACCGTCACGGTGAAGTTCGATCTGCCGGTGGGTGCCCCCGGCGGTCCCGGCATGTACGCGGAGGTGATGATTCCGGACGTGAATGTCGAGGCGCGGGAGACGCCGGTCATTCCCACCTCGGCACTGGTCTATCGCGGCAGTCTTCCGGCGGTGTTCGTGGTCAACGCCGACAATCGCACCGAGTTGCGCATGGTGCGCATCGGCAGCTACCTCGACAGCTACACCGTCAGCGTGCTCTCCGGCGTCCAGGCCGGCGAGCGGGTGCTCATGAACCCGCCCGCGGGAATGGCCTCCGGGTGGTCGGCCGGAGGGGGCTCCCAGCAGTCGCCCGGGGTATCCCGCTGAGGCAGACCACCGCGGCCGGCCACCGGCCGCAAGGAATGAGCCGACCGGGCTCCGGCAGTTGAGAACCGGGCGGTGAGGCAACCGAACGAGAGCAGCATTACTCACCATGGCAGAACAGCCCCACAACGAGCACTCCGGCGGCCAGGCACATGCCCACGACGATATTCATCTGGGCATTGCCGGGCGCATGTCACGCTCCTTCATCATGTCCCCGGTCTCGCCGCTGCTGCTGGTGGCCTGCCTGGCCGTCGGCATTCTCGGTCTGCTGCTGACGCCGCGGCAGGAGGACCCGCAGATCTCGGTGCCGATGGTGGACATCTTCGTCGAATACGCGGGGGCTTCCGCCGAGCAGGTCTCGGCGCTGGTGACCGATCCGCTCGAGCGGATCATGAGCGAGATCACCGGCGTCAAGCATGTCTACTCGGTGTCCCAGCGCGGGCGCGCCATGGTCACGGTGGAGTTCGACGTGGGCGAGGAGATGACCCCCTCGCTGGTGAAGCTCTACGACAAGCTGCAGTCGAACATGGACAAGATTCCACCCGGCGTCACCCAGCCGCTGGTGAAGCCCAAGGCGGTGGACGATGTTCCGGTGGTGACCCTGACGTTGTGGTCCCAGGATGTCCAGGACGACTCCCTGCGGCTGCTGGCCCTGGATATCCTGCAGCGCCTCAAGCAGGTGCCCAATACCAGCCAGGGCTTCATCGTCGGCGGTCGGGCCGAGCAGATCCGCGTGGAGGTGATGCCCGAGCGGCTCTCCGGCCACGGCATCAGCCTGCAGCAGGTGGCGGGCACGATCACGACCGCCAATGCCGAGCAGACCACCGGTTCGGTGGAGTCCGGCAACACCTCCTTCACCGTCTACTCCGGTTCCTTCCTGCGTAGCGCTGAAGACGTCTCCCGCCTGGTGGTGGGCACCCATAACAACGTACCGGTGTACGTGAGTGACGTCGCCAAGGTCTACCAGGGGCCGGAGGATGCCAGGGCGCTGGTGAACTATTTCAGCGGCGCGGCCTACCCCGAGGGCTATCTGCCCGCCAACGGCGCCGCCGCGGTCACCCTGGCGGTGGCCAAGAAGCAGGGCAGCAACGGCGTCACCGTGGCCAATGACGTACTGGCCAAGGTGGAGGAGCTCAAGGGGCGGCTGATCCCCGACAACGTGCAGGTGGCGGTGACCCGCAACTACGGCAAGACCGCCAACGACAAGGTCAACGACCTCATCTTCAAGCTGTTCATCGCCACCGCCGCGGTCTGCTTCCTGGTCTGGCTCAGCCTCGGCTGGCGCCCGGCGGTGGTGGTCATGATCGTCATCCCGGTGGTGATCCTGGTCACCGTCTTCTCGGCGCTGATCCTCGACTACACCATCGACCGCGTCAGCCTCTTCGCCCTCATCTTCGCCATCGGCATCCTGGTGGATGACGCCATCGTGGTGGTGGAGAACATCTACCGGCGCTGGCTGCTGAAGGGGCAGATGGATGTGGAGACCTCGGTGGACGCTGTGGCCGAGGTGGGCAACCCCACCATCGTCGCCACCCTGACCGTGATCGCGGCGCTCCTGCCCATGGGGTTCGTGAGCGGCATGATGGGCCCCTACATGCGCCCGATCCCGGTACTGGGCTCCGTGGCCATGGCCTTCTCCCTGTTCGCCGCCTTCGCCTTCACCCCCTGGCTCGCCTGGCGCATCAAGCCGACCATGAAGAGTCTGCGCCGGGCCGAGGAGCGGGAGCACAAGACCAACCAGCGCCTGGAGAGTTTCTACCGCTGGCTGCTGGTGCCGCTCATCATCAGCAAGGCCAAGGGCTGGCTGTTCCTGCTGGTTATCATCGCCCTCTTTTTCGGCTCCTGCGCGCTGCTCTACACCACCGACGTGTCGGTGAAGATGCTGCCCCTGGACAACAAGCCCGAGTTCAATATCGTGATCAACATGCCAGAGGGCACGGCGCTTCCCGTCACCGCCAACCTCACCTGGCAGGTGGCCGAGGCGGTGCGAAAGGTCCCGGAGGTGACGGCCATCCAGAGCTACGTGGGCACCGCCTCGCCATTCAACTTCAACGGACTGGTACGCCACTACTACCTGCGGCAGGAGCCGTGGATGGCGGATCTCCAGGTACAGCTGCTGGACAAGAACGAGCGTGCCCGCACCAGTCATGAAATCGCCATGGCCGTGCGCGACCTCGTGACTCCCCTTGCCAACGCGCTGGGCGGTCGTATCCAGGTGGTGGAGATGCCGCCCGGGCCCCCCGTGCTGCAGTCGGTGGTGGCGGAAATCTACGGCCCCGATCCGGAGACCCGGCGCCAAGTGGCCCGGGACATGACCACGATGTTCGCCAAGGCGGAGAACATCACCGACGTGGACAACTACCTGCAGGAGCCCTTCGAGATCTGGCGCTTCGAGGTGGACACCGAGAAGGCGGTGCGGCGGGGCATCTCGGTGGAGACCATCAACCAGAACCTGGCCATGGCGATGGGCGGCTACAAGCTTGGCGACATCAAGCGGGGCACCGTGCTCGAACCCACCTATATCGTCATCCAGGTGCCGCTGTCCGTGCGTGCCCAGTTCGCCCGGCTGGGCGACCTGCCCATCCCCACGCAGACGGGCGGAACCCTTCCCCTGGCCGAATTGGGCCGGTTCTACCGCACCGTCGAGGACCAGCCCATCTACCACAAGGATCTGCGCGCGCTGGAGTACGTGACCGGCGAGGTGACCGGGCGTCTCGAGGCGCCCATCTACGGCATGTTCCAGGTGGAGGACCTGCTGGCCGAGTACACCACCCCTGACGGCGTCACCGGACTCACCGGCGAGTACCTCGGACCGCCCAGGGACGTCAGCAAGACCGCCTTCGAGTGGGGGGGCGAATGGACGGTCACCTACGAGACCTTCCGCGACATGGGGCTTGCCTTCGGGGCCGCCATCATCCTCATCTACATGCTGGTGGTATGGGAGTTCGGCAACTTCATCCATCCGGCCATCATCATCTCGCCCATTCCGTTGACCCTGGTGGGCATCGTTCCGGGGCACTGGTTGCTCGATGCGCACTTCACCGCCACCTCCATGATCGGCTTCATCGCCCTGGCCGGCATCATCGTGCGCAACTCCATCCTGCTGGTGGACTTCACCGTCCATGAGGTGGCTGCAGGTACTCCGGTGCGCGATGCGGTAGTCCTTGCGTGCAAGACCAGGACCCGGCCCATCCTCATCACGGCGCTGGCCCTGGTGGGCGGATCCAGTGTGATCCTGTTCGATCCCATCTTCCAGGGCATGGCCATCTCCCTGCTGTTCGGGGTGCTCGTCTCCACCCTGCTGACGCTGGTGGTGATCCCGCTCGGCTGCATCAGCGCCCGCAGTTCCTTCGTCCCGGAAGGCGCCGAGGGTGAGCTGCTCTGCCGTCTGTGCGATACCGAGGAACAGGAGCGCGTCCTGGCCGGCAAGAAATCCTCCGGCGGTTTCGCGGCGGCCCTGGGCATGGTGTTCTACGTGCTGCGGGCGCTCTTCTATTTCCTGGCCATGGGGCTGAAGTCCTTTGCCGGCTTCCTCTGGAATCTCGCCCAGCGTTCGCGCGCCAAGGACCAGCCGCCCCCCGCCACGCCGCCCGCAGGGGGCGGAGGTGAGCCTCCCGGTGGTGGTGCATCCGGAGGCGGGGGGGCGACCGCCCCGGTCGCTACCGGTGCCTCGCCGGGGAATCAGGCGCCGACGACGGAAGCTCCGTCGGCATCGGAACGACCCGCCTCGGATCCAGCCGGGGAGGAGTCCCGGCAAACCGCGGCGGCTGATGTGCCGCACCTTGCCGTCACGAAGGCCGCACAGGTGACGGCGCCACGTGCGGAGAAGGTGGCGCAGGAGGCGGACGAACCTGTCGCCCCGGGCCCGGAGACGATGGCTCCGCAGGGGACCCCTGCCACAGAGCGCGATGAGCAGGCAGCTGGCGCAGCGAAGAAAACCCAGCGGAAGGCAGCGCCCAAGCGTGAGGCGGCGAAGAAATCCGCCCCCAAGAAGACTCCCGGTGCGAAGTCAAAGGGACCCGCGGGACCCGTTGCTGAAGCGGACGGGAGCGCTGATGCCGGCGGGACTGAAGGGCAGGCGGAACAGACCTCCCTGCCGCCCATTACCCCGTCTCTGGGTAGCGAGTCTGGGGAGGAGGCTGCGCCGACACCGCCGAAGCGGCACAAGCGGCGAGGCATCCGGCTCAAACCCGACATTGATGAAAAAGGAAGTCGCTGACTACCCTTATCGGATAACACCGGGAAAAAATCGGTCAACAAGCCGCGTCCCGCATACCCTGTCGAGATGAGAGGATGGCTATGAACAGGAACAGATTGCCCAATTATCGGGTTCTCGCCGGTGCCGTGACTCTGGCCGTGGGTTTCCCCGTACTGGCTCAAACAGGCCAGCTTCCCGCTCCCATCCAGTCGGCCATGCCCGGGCAATATGGAGCATCCAGCCAGGGATATCGGGGCGCTTATCCTTCCGTACCCGGCCCCTACACGTCCCCGAACGAAAGTTTCGGTCAGCAGGGATATGGTGGACCGCAGAACCCCGGCCAGGCCTACAGCCAGCCGCAGGCGCCGTCGACGCCTCCGACCGGTGCTTCGTGGGGAGGGACGCAGGCCCCCGGGGAGACTCCCGATCAGCGGGTCTGGCTTCCGCAGCAGACGGGATCCATGAGCGGCCCGGAGACTCGGCCTGGTTTCTCCGACCGGCCCTACGGGCAGCAGGGAGCCGCGCCGGTCTACCGGCCGGACGACGAGTTGCCGCCGCCCGATACCCGCCCACCCTTCTACGGCCCCGAGACCTCCGCGGCCCAGGGCTACGGCCAGCCCTCCCAGGGCTACGGCCAGCCTCCCCAGGGCTACGGTCAGCCTCCCCAGGGCTACGGTCAGCCCCCCCAGGGCTACGGTCAGCCCCCCCAGGGCTACGGTCAGCCCCCCCAGGGCTACGGCCAGCCCACCCAGGGCTACGGCCAGCCCACCCAGGGCTACGGCCAGCCCACCCAGGGCTACGGCCAGCCCACCCAGGGCTATGGCCAGCCTCCCCAGGGCTATGGCCAGCCCCCCCAGGGCTACGGCCAGCCTCCCCAGGGCTACGGGCAGATGCCATCGGCTCCCGTCTATCGGCCCGAGAGCGAATCGGCAGATGAGTCTCACGCGACCGGTCGCCTGCCGACCCAACCGTTACCTCCTCTGCCCCAGGAAGCTGGAACCGGTCCGGAGGCGGCTGGCGGCCGGACAGAAATGCCCGCCTTCGGAACCGCGCCCCAGGCCTCGCCGGGTGACATCTATGGCGCCCCCTATTCCGGTGGCGGCTATGGCGCACCCGATTACGGTCCAACTCCGGGAGCCGGCCCTTATGGAATGCCTCAGCCTCCGGCTGGTTACGGGGGGCCGGGGGTGCCCGGGGGCTACAGTGCGCCCGGTTACGAGGGTGGCTACTATGGTTATCCGGGCTATGGGATGCCCAGGCCACCCGGTGGCCCCGGCTACGGATATTGAGCGCGAAGGGCGGTACGGGTCCTTTTGGAACGATGGCCTTTAATGTCCATGTTCGTTGCCGGCTGACGAGGGCGTCGGTTGCCCTCGGACTTGCGTTCGGCTGTGCGATTCCGGTTTCCGCGGCTTGGGACGGTGCGTCCTATGCCATTGCCCAGGGTCCGCAAAGCCAGGGCTTCTATGCCCAGCCTTCCAGCCAGGGCCAGGGCTACTACGGCCAGGGCCAGGGCCAGGGCTACTACGGCCAGGGCCAGGACCAGGGCTACTACGGCCAGGGCCAGGACCAGGGCTACTACGGCCAGGGCCAGGACCAGGGCTACTACGGCCAGGACCAGGGCTACTATGGCCAGGGCCGGGGGCAGGGCTACTACGGGCAGGGCCGGGAAGCTCCCAATCTCCAGGAATTTCCTCCCACTGGCGCAGCGCCCGTCTATCGCGGTGGCCCCTATCCGGAGGAACCCCAGGCCGGCCGGGGTGGCGATGCGGGAGGGAATCCCTGGCTGCCGGACAACCGCTGGCAACAGGGTGGCCGTTCCGGCGCCCTACCAGGTGGAAGTCGTCGTCCCTGGGGGGAGTTGCCGGGGAATGGGGCGGGTTCGCCTCCACAGCGATACGTCTATCCCGAGCCGGATGCGGCAGAGGGCGGGAACAAGCGTGGCCGGGTGAGAGATCGTGACTGGTCCCAGCCGGTACCGTCCTATCCCGGTGCCGCTCCTTATTACTATCCTTACGATCCGCTCTCCCCCGGGCCGGGAGTCTGGCCGGGGGCGGGGGTTGGAGCCTGGGGATATCCCGGTTCCGGCTGGGATTCCGGTTTGCCCTACGGACTCACGCCGTGGGGCTGGTGATGCCGCTGACCGTCATGGGGTCATTGCCAACAACCTGCCTCGTTCATTGACGGGCGGCACTGGTCTCTTCCGGGCGGATTCGGTCCGTCAGGAAGGGGTGTAGGCACGCGCCATCGGCGTGCAAACTCTGGTGTGAGATAGGAGGATCCAAGAATGAACAAGTTCGGCAAGATGCTTGCTGCAGCCGCCATCGTCGGTGCGGCCTCCCTCCCGCTGACCGCCAATGCGTGGTGGGGTCCGGGTTGGGGCGGTGGCCCCTGGAATGGCTGGGGCGACGGCTGGGGCGACATGGACTTCTCCATGCGCGGAAGCGGCTCCGGCTACGGCCGTGGCTATGGCTATCCCTATGGCTACGGCTACCCCTATGGCGGCTACCCCTACGGCGGCTGGGGCGGTCCTTACGGCTACGCCCCCTACGGCTATGGCTACGGCGTTCCGTACGCCCCGTATGGTTATGCGGCACCGGCTCCCGCCGCCCCCGCCGAGTCGAAGTAAGGGGCTTGCCTAGCCCCTGGACGACAGGGAGTCATCCCTGCGACACCGGAGCGTGTCGGGATACAGTCCAGACCCCGGCGGGCGTTGCAGCGCCCGCCGGGATTTCACAATCAGGAGATGAGTGACGATGCGCAGAGCCCTAATGGTGTTGGCGGCATGTTTGAGTCTTGGTGTCGCACAGGCCCAGGCTGCGAACGGCTCGGGCACCCAGTTTTCGGCTGAGGCGGTGCAGACAAACGCCCAGGGGGAGCAGGGACCGGTGGCGAAGATGTTCGTAGGCGGGAACGGCATGCGCCGCACCGAGTACAGCCAGAACAACCAGCGTGTGGTTCAGATTGCCATGCCCAGCCAGGGTGTGATGTGGGTGGTATTTCCGGACCAGGGCAGCTACATGGAACGGCGTATGCCGACCATGGCCGCCGGCGGCACTGCCGCTGCCGGCAAGGACAATGATCCCTGCGCGGGGCAGCCCGGGCTCAACTGCCGGCTCCTCGGAGAGGAGACGATCAACGGCCGCCCGGCAAAGAAATGGGAAGTCAGCACCAGTCAGCAGGGGCAGGTGGTTACCATGACCCAGTGGATCGACAGTGAGCGCGGGTTCCCGGTCAGGCAGGAAATGCCCCGGGGCGGGGTGATGGAGCTGCGGATGACCGGCACTGAACAGTTGCAGGGGCGCAGCGTCGAGAAGTGGGAGATGGTGATGACGCCTCCCGAGGGGCAAGGGCAGCCCATGCGTTCAGTCCAGTGGTTCGATCCGGAGCTCGAAATCGCCATCCGCGAGGAACTGCCGGACGGTTCGGTGCGGGAACTGCGCAACATCCAGGTGGGCGCGCAGCCCGAAACGCTGTTCCAGGTGCCGGCCGGCTATCAAAAGGTGGAACCACCCGCCCAGCAGCCCATGCAGCGTCGCTGAGTCTGAAGCCGTATGCGTCCGGTCCGGGACCGGGCGTCCGGTAGAGAAACCCATCTAGTCGGAGACGAGGGCATGAACAGAATTCTGAGTTGGCTACTGCGACTGGCCGCGCTGTCGGCGGTCGTGGCCGTGGCCTGGGTGGTTTATCTGGACACAAAGCCGCGCCAGGCCCCGGTGCAGGTGGCGGAACCGCAGACCGGCATGGCCGGCGAGGCGGAAACGTCCACCGCAACAGAATCTGTCCAGCCACTGCAGCCGATTGTCAAAGACGAAGAGTCCGCCCCTGGCGAGGCCGCGGAGGAGGTCACCGCCGCGGCGCCGGAGACAACGGCCGTGACGCCGCCCGACGAGCCCGCGGAGGAGTCCGCCGCCGCGGCACCGGAGGCGACGGCGCCGGAGGCAACGGCCGTGATGCCGCCCGCCGCGGACGCCGGGGCGGGCCCGGAACCGGCGGCCGCGCCGCCGCCCGGCGAGGCCGCGGAGGAGTCCGCCGCCGCGGCACCGGAGGCGACGGCGCCGGAGGCAAGGGCCGTGACGCCGCCCGCCGCGGGCGCCGGGGCGGGCCCGGAACCGGCGGCCGCGCCGCCGCCCGACGAGCCTGCGGAGGAGTCCGCCGCCGCGGCACCGGAGGCGACGGCGCCGGAGGCAACGGCCGTGACGCCGCCCGCCGCGGACGCCGGGGCGGGCCCGGAACCGGCGGCCGTGCCGTCGCCCGGCGAGCCTGCGGAGGAGTCCGCAGTCGCGGCATCGGAGGCGATCGATTCGGAGGCGGCCCAGCCCCCGGTGGGCGTGTCCGAGGTGGTGGACGGGTCTGTGGATCGGGAGCCGGCAGCGCCAGCGGAGCCTGCAGAGATGGTGGTGGCCTCGGTGAGGGAGTCCGTGGCGGTACCCTCCGGCATGGAGTCGGGCCAGCCGGCCGGGGAGGCGGAGCAAACCGCTTCCGCGCAGGAGCCGCAACAGGATTTCATGGCGCGCTGGCAATATGCCCGCATGGCCGCCTGGCAGGGGCGCCTGGAGGAAGCCGAAGCGCTTTTCCAGACTCTGCATCAGGAGCACCCGGATGACTACGACCTGTCCGGCGAACTGGGTAATGTCCAGTTCGCCCTCGGACATCTCGCCGATGCGGCGCAGAGTTACTTCATGACTTCCCTCCGCCTGGCGGCGGACGGCTACGATGTGGATGCCGTGCGGCTCATGTGGACGGTGAAGCGTCTCGACCCGGAACTCGGGGCCCGGCTGGAGCATGATCTACTGGGTGAGAGCGCACCCGAAGGCGAATCCGGAGCAAATACCGCCGGGAGCGACTGAGCTCCAGCGCAGTCTCCCGTGGTTTGCATGACGGCCCCTGTCGGCGGGAGCGCTTGATGCAGCAACGGATTGGCAGCCATTGGAACGGGTGCGCGGCGATGCCGGAGGAAATCTGCGCAACCGGGGGACGGAAACAAGTCCCGCCACAACACACAACAAGAGTTACAGCCCGGAAAACCTGACCAGGCCACAGTCTGAGTCCCAGGGAAGCCCGACGACGGGAGACCGGCAATCGAGCCTGTGTCCCGCGGCATGTGCGGTCAAGGCCGAGGATGGCTTCCCCGGTACTCCCCCCCCGGGGCTCGACTGCCCATTTCCACGGACGGCATTGACGGCGCGGGAGGTCGAACGGCTACCGCCCTGTCGGAGCCGTGACCATTACCGCGGGCAACCCTGTCGGGTGAGGCAGGGCCAGGGGCTGCATGATAGATGCAGGCGAGATGCAACGTCTGCCAGACAGGAGAAAACCCTATGCGAGTCATCAGAAATCTCTTCGCCTTCATCGGCTTCCTCGTCGTGGTGGGAGCGGTTGCCGTTGCCGTGCGCTATTCCGACCAGGTGCGCGCTGTTCAGTCCCTCGATCGGAATGCCGGCGGGGTCTACCTGGAGATGGCCAATACCCTGCTTGAGACCGGAGACGCTGCTGCGGCGACGGTGTGGAAGTTCCCGGTGGAGGAGGGGCTGACGCCGGAAGAGGTGGAGCAGACCATGAAGTTCGCGGCGAACGAGCACAACTTCGCCAACGTGGGGGAATTGCCCCTGTCCCGGCAAGTGGAACTCATGACGGAGAAACCGTTTCCCTACTTGAAGATTTTCATGTTCTGCAATCCGCTCACCGCCGCAAAGATGGTGAGCTACAGCATCGACACCTCCGCCTATCTGCCCTGTCGCATCATCCTGGCGGAGGACGCCGCCGGCAAGCTGTGGCTCATTTCGCTGAACCTGGACATGATGATCTATGGCGGTAGCCCCCTCCCGCCCGAGCTGAAGCAGGAGGCGCTGAAGGTCAGGGAGGTGATCCTCGACATCATGCAGCGTGGCGCAAGCGGCGCATTCTGAGCGCAGGGGTGGAATTTTGTGTATGTCAGCGCCGCGAACTGTCATGCTGTGAGACAGACAGGCTTTGATGGCGGGACTGTATATATTAGCAATTTATGATACTCTTATTAACTTAAGAGAGAACAAAGAACTGCCAGATGCCGCACCCCGAGTCCTGACCGATCAGGGTGGGCGTAAAGAGGTAAGCCGGCATGTCGGATAACAAGATTGAAAGCCTGCACCAAGGGGGCGCCGGGCGATCGGGGGCGGGTGTGACGGACCCCGAACTCGCGCACCAGTTCATGGAGCGGTTCACCCAGTCGTTTGAAACGAGTGCCCGGCGCTGGGAGCTGGTGGTCTATCCGTCCCTGTTCGCCTTCATCATTCTGGCGGCCTACGGCTTCTTCCTGATCTACAGCCTGACGGCGGATATGTCGAAGGTGGCCGACAGCGTGAACCGTCTCGCCGCCAACATGAGCACGGTGACCGAGAACATGGTGGAAGTCAGCGGGAACATGGCCACCATGTCGGGGAACATGGCCACGGTTTCCGGGAACATGGCCAATGTCAGCGACAGGATGGACACCATGAACGCCAGCATCTCCAAGATGGTGGATCAGCTGGATACGCTGGAGCCCATGCTGGTGAACATCGCCACCATGAACCAGAACATCGCCAGCATGACCCAGTCGATGCAGACAATGAACCTCTCCATCGATCAGATGCGCCGTGATATGTCATCGCTGAACTACAGCGTCGGCCGGCCCATGAACTTCATGAATAAATTCGTACCCTGGTAGGTGCGCGTCACCGGGCTCAGGTGGGCTGCGGAACGGGCAGGATCTCGAAATCGAGGGTGTCCAGTCTGCCGAGAGCGTAGGTGGGTGCATTGCCCACGCCGCCGACGGTCCCCGGATTGACCAGCAGGGTTGAAGTACCGGCCAGGTTGGGCAGCCGCTCTATAGCGGGCCGGTGGTCGTGGCCGCAGCAGACCATGTCCCAGTCCCCCGTGGCGGCCATGCCGCGAGCGTAGTGGGGGTAGTGGACCATGAAGATGCGCCGCCCCGCCAGCTCCACTCCTGCATCCTGGCCGTGGTAGTGCACCACGCTGCCGGCCTCCGAGGCGACCTTTCCCATGGTGTAGAGATCCCCGGTGTTGTTGCCATGGATGACATGAACCGGGAGCCCGTACTTTTTCACCACGCTCAGGGTGCTGGGCGCCACCACGTCCCCGCAGTGGATGATCGCCTCGGCGCCACGGGCCGCGGCGTCGGCGACCGCCGCCTCGAGCAGGGCGCGGTTGTCGTGACTGTCGGACAGGATGCAGATGCGCATGGGCCGGCAGGGGCGGCGGGGGCCGTTCCCTCTTTCCCTCAGAACTTGGGTTGCACGGGCGCGTCCTGGTAGAGCCTGACGCTGGCCAGAATCTCTTCCTTGGCCGCCTCGATGCCGGCCCAGCCCTCCACCCGGACCCACTTGCCCTCCTCGAGATCCTTGTAGTGCTCGAAGAAGTGGGCGATCTGGTCCAGCAGAAGCCCGGGCATGTCGTCCGGGCCGGCGACATTCTTGTAGGTGTTGCAGAGCTTGCTCACCGGTACGGCGAGAATCTTCGCATCGTCGCCCGACTCGTCGGTCATCTTCAGCAGCGCCACCGGCCGGCAGCGGATGACCGAACCGCTGATGAGGGGGTAGGGCGTCACCACCAGCACGTCGGCGGGGTCGCCGTCCTTGGACAGCGTGTGGGGAATGTAGCCGTAGTTGCACGGGTAGTGCATTGCGGTGCTCATGAAGCGATCCACGAACATGGCGCCGGTCTTCTTGTCCACCTCGTATTTCACCGGATCGCTGTGTGCCGGGATTTCGATGATGACGTTGATGTCGTTGGGCACGTCGCGCCCGGCTTCGACCCTGTCAAGATTCATAACCGCTGCCTCGATATCGCGTGGTGTCCGGCCGGCTCTCCCCGCACTGCTTTCCATGGTCTCCGGACGGCGCGAACCGGAACGGTTCCGGGGGCGGTGTCGGGACCAGGGCGGGGACTTTGGCCCGGTGGTCGGATTCTGATCAAACGCAGGATTATACATTTGTGCGACGCGTCAGTGCCAATACCAATTCTCACTGCGGGGGGCGGCCGTCTGGCACCGGGTCCGGCGCGAGCTATCCTGAACGAATGGGGTTGCACCGGTGTGACCAAAAGTGTATTTAATGGCCTGCCAATAATCTATTTATAACCTCAGGAGAGGCCCCAGGAGCCTGAACCGGGCCGAAATTCGTTTCTCACCGGGAGGAGTCCATGAGTCTGAGCATGTTCCTGCCGCCGCTGCTGGGCCTGGTGGGCCTGGCGGCGGCCTACTACATCTTCCAGTTGGTCAAGAAGTATCCCGAAGGCGAAGACAGGGTGGCGCATATCGCCGAACAAATTCACCTGGGCGCCATGGTCTTCATGCGCCGTGAATACACCATGCTGGCCGGGTTCTCGGCCGTGCTGCTGGTGCTGCTGCTGATCTTCCTCGGCTGGAAGACGGCGCTGGCGTTCCTGGTGGGGGCGCTCGCATCGGCCACGGCGGGTTTTATCGGCATGTCCACCGCCACCCGGGCCAATGTCCGCACCACCACGGCGGCTTATAGCGCCGGCGCTGCCGAGGCGCTCTCGGTCGCGTTTTTCGGCGGCTCCATCATGGGTCTGGCCGTGGCCTCCCTTGGGCTGCTGGGCCTCGGTACCCTCTACCTCTTCTTCGGTGGCGATCCGGAGACCGCCCACGCCATCCATGGCTTCGGCATGGGGGCCTCGAGTGTGGCGCTCTTCTCCCGCGTGGGCGGCGGCATCTACACCAAGAGCGCAGACGTGGGTGCCGACCTGGTGGGCAAGGTGGAGGCGGGCATACCCGAGGACGACCCGCGCAACCCGGGGGTGATCGCCGACAACGTGGGCGACAACGTGGGCGACGTGGCCGGGATGGGCTCGGACATCTTCGAGTCCTACTGCGGCGCCATGATCGCCACCATCGCCATGGCCTCAACCATGACCGCCGATGTGCTCGATCCCCTGGGCGAGCAGGCGGCGCTGATGTTCCTGCCGCTGGCGCTCTCCTCCGCCGGGCTGCTCTGTTCCATCGCCGGCATCGCCCTGGTGCGCGCCGCGTCGGGGAAGTCGCCCGAGGTGGCGTTGCGCATCGGCACCATCGGCGCCTCGGTGCTGTTCATCATAGCCGCCTTTCTGGTCATCTGGCTGGTGGGCGTGAGTCCGGCGATCTGGGGCGCGGTGCTGGTGGGTGCCGTCGGCGGCATCATCATCGGCTTGGTGACCGAGTACTACACCGCCGGGAAACCCATTCGTCACATCGCCCAGGCGGGCGAGACCGGCCCGGCCACAGTGATGATCACCGGGCTGGCGGTAGGCATGCAGTCGGTGGCGGTTCCGCTGCTGACTATCAGCGCCATCATCTTCGTCTCCACCCATCTGGTGGGGCTCTACGGGGTGGGTATCGCCGCGGTGGGCATGCTGGCCACGGTGGGCATCACCATGGCCATCGATGCCTACGGCCCGGTGGCCGACAACGCCGGAGGCATCGCCGAGATGGGCGGGCTGGGGCCCGAGACGCGCAAAATCACCGACTCCCTCGACGAGCTCGGCAACACCACGGCCGCCATCGGCAAGGGCTTCGCCATCGGTGCGGCGGCGCTGGCCGCGCTGGCCATCATCACCGCCTACGTGGAGACGGTCTCCTTCCATGTGCCGGGCTTCGAGCTGCGGCTGGGGAATCCGGAAGTGCTGGTGGGCATGTTCATCGGGGGCGTGGTTCCCTTTCTCATCGCCTCCATCACCATGACCGCGGTGGGTGACGCGGCGTTCGACATGATCCGGGAGATCCGGCGCCAGTTCCGCGAGATTCCCGGGCTGCTGGAGGGCAAGGCCCATCCCGACACCGCCCGTTGCGTCGACATCGCAACCACCGCGGCGTTGAAGAAAATGGTGCCGCCCGGCGTGCTGGCGGTGGCCGCGCCGGTGGTGGTGGGCTTCGGCATCAGTCCCGAAGCGCTGGGCGGCATGCTCGGAGGCGCCCTGCTCGGCTGTGTGCTGCTGGCCCTGATGATGGCCAACGCCGGCGGCGCCTGGGACAACGCCAAGAAGCATGTGGAGAAGGGCAATTTCGGCGGCAAGGGCTCCGACGTTCACAAGGCCACCGTGGTGGGCGACACCGTGGGCGATCCCTTCAAGGATACCTCCGGCCCGTCCATGAACATCCTCATCAACGTGATGGCCATCGTCAGCCTGGTCATCGCCCCGCTCCTCGCCTGACGGGAGGCGGTTGTGCTCAGCGGATTCAACGCAAAGGCGCGAAGACGCATGGACGCGAAGAATTTCGGGTTCGGGGCGTGTCGTCCTGTCCAGTGCTCACGTCCCGGGCAGCGATCGGAGCGCGGGCTCCGGTCTTCCTGTTCACGGAGTTTCACCGCCAAGACGCCAAGAACGCCTAGAATTGTGAGCGTTTTCAGGGGATGGTGAATTCCTTGCTCGGTGGCCGGGGGGCGTCGTGAAGATTGGTCCCACGGCGATGCCTTACCCTGCCGTCGTGGCACTTACAGCACATGGAAGCCTTGGCGCCTTGGTGGTTAAAAAAAGGATGCGGGGCCGGGCGAAGCTCAGGGGCTCTTGAACCCGGTGCCGGGGCGGAAGCCGAAGGCCTCCTCCAGCCCCAGCTCGCGGATGAGACCGTCCACGGCCGCCTGGCCGTGCTCGCGCTGCACCTCGGCGAGGATGAGGCGGGCGGCGTTGCGGTTGTAGCCGCTGCCGAAACCCACCTGGATACCGAGCAACTCGCGCGCGCGATCGAGCGTCATGGTCGTCTTCCTCCGTTGCTGCGGGACAAGTGGTTGTCCCCATCTTCCCAGACCGTCGGGGCAAAAAGAAGGGGGGCCGCCGGCCCCCCTTCGGCACGGTGCGGAACGCCCGCGCCTACTTCAGCTCGAAGGCGGTGTTGAGCTTCTTCGCCACCGGCTCGTTCTTCAACTGCACGTAATTCGGCAGGCCGCCCTTGGTGAAGGGAGGGAAGTCCTCGCCCTGGATCAGGGGCTCGAGGTAGGCGCGGCACTTCGGCGTGATGCCGAAGCCGTCGCGGCTGATGAAGCTCTTCGGCATCATCTTCTCCTTGTTGGCCACCTTCTTCAGGGGCGCGTCCTCGATCTTCCAGCGATAGGGCGCATCGGAGGTGCGGATGATGGCGGGCATCACCGAGTTCTTGCCGGCCAGCGCCGCCTCCACCGCCGCCTTGCCCAGGGCGTAGGCCTGGTCCACGTCGGTCTTGGAGGCGATGTGGCGGGCGGCACGCTGCAGATAGTCGGCCACCGCCCAGTGGTACTTGAGGCCGAGATCCTCGCGGATCATGTTGGCCACCACCGGCGCCACGCCACCCAGCTGGGAGTGGCCGAAGGCGTCCTTCAGGCCCTGATCGGCGAGGAACTTGCCGTCGTTGCCTTTCACACCCTCGGAGACCACCACCGAAACGTAGCCGTACTTCTTCACCTTGGCCGCCACCGTCGCCATGAACTTCTTGCGGTCGAAGGTGACCTCGGGGAAGAGGATGACGATAGGCAGGTCGATATCCGCGTCGGAGGCCAGGCCGCCGGCCGCTGCGATCCAGCCGGCGTGACGACCCATCACCTCGATGACGAAGACCTTGGTGGAGGTCTTGGCCATGGAGGCCACGTCGAAGCTCGCCTCGCGCACTGAGGTGGCGATGTACTTGGCCACCGAGCCGAATCCGGGGCAGGTGTCAGTGATGGGCAGATCGTTGTCCACGGTCTTGGGCACGTGGATGGCCTGGATCGGGTAGCCCATCTTTTCGGCCAGCTGGGAGACCTTAAGGCAGGTATCCGCGGAGTCGCCGCCGCCGTTGTAGAAGAAGTAGCCGATGTTGTGGGCCTCGAATACCTCGATGAGGCGCTCGTACTCGCGCCGGTTCTCCTCCAGGCTCTTCAGCTTATAGCGGCAGGAGCCGAAGGCGCCGGAGGGGGTGTGGCGCAGGGCGGCGATGGCTTTCTTCGACTCCTTGGAGGTGTCGATGAGATCCTCGGTCAGCGCACCGATGATGCCGTTGCGTCCTGCGTAGACCTTGCCGATCTCCTTCTTGTGCTGTCGGGCCGTCTCGATGACGCCGCAGGCGGAAGCGTTGATGACGGCGGTCACGCCGCCGGACTGTGCATAGAAAGCGTTCTTCTTGGCCATGATGTTGAGAAACTCCCCCTCGGATGGGTAACGGATAATGTGTTATTGGTTGCCGCGGAATCTTGCCGACCCGTCGGTGGTTCCCCTAGCTCTGCCGGTTGCTGTACTGATCGGCCTGGGTCTGGAGCAGGGTGGTGACGCACTCGGAGATATCGCCGAACTCATCGACGCCGGTGCCGTACTGTTCGCGGACATTGTAGAAGAACTGTGCGCGATAGCGGCCTTCGCCGGTCTTGAAGATGGCGAATGTGGCGTCGTGTCCCTGCCAGACCACGGTGGGGCATTCGGTGAGCACGGGCTTGATGGGATCCAGGCGCAGCTCGGCATCGGCGAACTGCAGCTCCGGCTCCTGGCCGTAACGTTCCTTGAGCGTGGTACGGATAATCCACAGCTCGGTGTCGGTGAAATTCGGGATCGATGTCATGGTCGAAAGCGCCTTTTCCTGGCAGGGTGTGAACGGGTCTTGAATCGTGGCGCAGTACACTAACCCAAAAGCCAATCTATTTCATAAACTTCGTTGACTTGCCAGGCGGCCAACGGTAGCTTAGTCGTCGACAATATGCGTCTGCAATGCAAATTATATATGGGCCTATAACGACAGCATGAAACGGCTCGTCCATTAACGCCGACGCATGGGGGGGAGTTCTCCTGCCCAGACGCCATTCAGAGGGTGTTCGGCTGCGGAGTCACCAAATGAGAATCGCATTGCTGGGGGCCCCTGGGTCCGGTAAGGATACCCAGGCGAAGCAGATGGCGCAGAAACACGGTATCCCGGTCATCGTCACGGCGGAGCTCGTGCGTGAGGTCATCGCCGCGGATACGCCGCTGGGGCAGCAGGCCAAGGCAGCGACTGAAACCGGCACCCTGCCGGACGATATCTTGTTCCCCATCATCCGGGAGCGTCTCTCCCGCGACGATACCAACAACGGATTTCTCTTCAGCGGCTTTCCGCGCACCGCGGCCCAGGCCGAATCCCTGGACAACCTTCTCAACGAACTGGGTCAGCCGCTGCAGGCAGCTCTCCTGATCCAGGTCGATCCGGAGATGCTCATCGAGCGGCTGACCGGCCGTCGCACCTGCATTTCCTGCGGAGCCGCATTCAACATCTACACCTCCCCGTCCCGACTGGGCGATATCTGCGACAAGTGCGGGGGCAACCTCCGACATCGCGCGGACGACAACGAGGAGACCATCACCAACCGGATTCGCGCCTTCGAGGCGCAGACCAAGCCCCTGGTGGAGTTCTACAGGCAGCAGGGGCGCATACGGGTGGTCCAGGGCATGGGTGAAATCCGTGACATCGCCAAGGCTATCGACAAGGTCATCAGGAATCTCCCCGAGGTTCCGGTGGCCCCGGTGGTGGAGGAGATGACGGCGGAGAGCAAGAGCGAAGTGACCCTGACTGATCTGGCCAACAAGGTGGCGGAGGCGGCGAAGATGGCACGAGAGGACGATACGAAGACAGTGGGTGGTGAGGCGGCGACGGCAGCCGCGACGCCGAAGAAGGCCGCGCCGAAGAAGGCGGCGCCGAAGAAGGCCGCGCCGAAGAAGGCCGCGCCGAAGAAGGCCGCGCCGAAGAAGGCCGCGCCGAAGAAGGCCGC
>ENA-OSEO01000627-OSEO01000627.1-sediment-metagenome-genome-assembly--contig:-NODE-627-length-85607-cov-11.473167_pt1 | contig 85607 bp, 80 predicted proteins | sample MGYA00237883_ERZ534232 | MGnify/ENA metagenome assembly ERZ534232
AACATTGCCCATTTCACTCCAGCGATTACCCCGCTCCAGATATCTCTCTTGGAGTTATCCGTTCCAAGAATTCCATGTACTCTGCCCGCAATAGTCACGAAGGCATTCTCAATATTTTCCTCTGCTCTTTGAAGCAGGAGGGTTACCTTCAGCTTGTATATTCCGGCGAGAGGAGAAGGACTTCTAAATATCCCTTGCTTTGCTTCGGAGAAGATCACATCGGTGGTTTTGATAGTTTGAAGCTGGACCCCTTCTGAAGGAGAGTATTTCTTGCCGAAATTCATTGATGCAGCCTGCGCCGATCTGTCTATAGAGACTCTTGCGTCCTGAGTAGGAGACATTTCAAGCTGCTTTCTATATAGATCAATTGAAAGGCCGTCAGGCCTTTGAATCGAGATAACCACAGTGGGTTTACCAACTCCAGAAGCGTGGAAAACAACATCTGAAGGAGCAACAGATGCGGAGTAATCATATTCAAAGACATATTCCTGTATTCTCATTGCGCCTGCGAGGGTCTCCGAAAAAGCGTATTCCTCTATGGATTCCGAAACAGCTCGCTTCTTTGAGGTGAAGAGATTTATCCACGAGGGCGGCGCGCTTGAGGGGAGATCTTGCCAGTAAGTTATATCTCTCCACTTTTCATTGGCTTCTGGATAAGGTACAATGACCGGTTCGAAAATTAGAATGCAGATAAATATTGCAAGAAAGATAAGACCAAACACTCCAGATCTAACCTTTCTGAATTCTCTCCAGAATTCGCTTGCAGATCTTCTGAAATCACTTACAGTCATTGTCTGCCACCTACCTTGATCCTTGGATCAAGCAAACCATAGATGAGATCCAGGATTACAAGACCGCAAATATACAGTCCCGTAGTTATTGCAAGGTTTCCCATAAGGACTGGAACATCATTTTGCTGCAAAGCAATCCAGTATAAGTTTCCCATTCCTGGCCAAGAAAAAATCCCTTCGTACACTATGTTGCCCCCCACAGAGGCTAGCAAAGCTAAGAGTGACATTGTGACAATTGGCGGGGCAGATGTTCTCATCGTGTGGCCGTATAAGACCTTTCTTTCGGGAATTCCCCTTGCTCTTGCTGCCATTATGTAGTCGTCCTGAAGTACTCCAAGGACTATGTTTCGCGTAAGGAAGGCGCGCCCCCAAAATCCAATAACAACAAGTGTTAGGACCGGAAGGGCAAGATGATAAAGAAGGTCGAAGAAATATGAGATCCCTTCTGGAGGGGGTGTGGAATGCAGACCACCAGAGGGAAAGATCTTCACTCCGTAGGCAAAGAACATGATCATGATCATCCCCAACCACCAGGAGGGCATGCCAAAAACCACCATCGTTCCAACTGAGGTGCTTTTGTCCAGAACTCCGCCGGCTTTTTGAGCTTTCTTCAGTCCCAGAAGAAGACCTAGAACAATGTCAACTAGCATTGCTACAGAAAAGAGGAGAAGAGTCTTGGGAATTGCTTCGGAAACAACATCCCACACACTTCTGCTGCCTTTTGAAGACCTTATTATCGTGGAATTTCCGAGATTCAGAGTTAACGTGTCCCATGTTCGCCACATTATTCTCTCAGCAACAGGTTTGTTCAGGCGATAGAGAGAGTATAGATCGTTTCTCCGATTTATGACGTAGTTCTCAAGCTGACTTTCATTGAGGCTTGTCATTCGCATCGTCTCGCCCCTGATCTGTTCCTCGATCTGCGCTCTCAAAGTCTGTTCCATGACAGTGTTGAATAGAGCCGAGAAAATGAAGATCAGAACTGCATACATCAATAGTCCATAGAGAACTCTTTTGATTGCATACTTCCAGTACATAACTCACCTCGATAAACGGATGAATTCTTCTGTTGATTCATTTATGAAATGTGGTCCAATTTGATTTGCTCTTGAGCCCCTGTGGGGCAATCAATTTAATCTCTATAGCTTTGACAACTTTCTTCATTACGCTACTCTAGCTTTTTTCATGCGGCATTGACAGTCTTAGGAAAGGCTTTAAAACGACATAATAGGGGAAAAGCGCATCTGCAACATCTGCCATTCTTAATGGACATACTGTATTGCAAGATCACAAGAAAACATTAGGAAGCTCTGATTACTCAAAACAATTATATACTTAAGGACTGATATTTAATTAACTCGCGCGATATAATCTAGGAAACCAAACTTGTGGAGGTAATGAATTTGTCCTATTTCAATGCAGAAACAATAAGGCGTTTTACATGGTTTAATGAGCCAGAACATTGGGAATTGGAAGACGGGAATCTAATCGTCAGGCCAGACGCTCGAACAGATTTCTGGCAGAGAACACATTATGGGTTTCGGAATGACAATGGGCATTTCCTGTTTCTCTCTCTCACATGCGATTTTTCTCTGGTTGTTGGAGCCAAATTCTCTCCAGTGAACCAGTATGATCAAGCTGGAGTTATGGTAAGAGTTTCTCCTTCTTGTTGGCTTAAGAGTTCGGTTGAGTTCGAGGGGTCTGATCCTGCACGATTGGGAGCAGTGATAACTAATTCAGGTTACTCGGACTGGTCAACTCAAAATGTTCCGGCCGAGACGAAGAGCCTCAGAGTACGAGTAGACAGGAAAGGTCCTGATTATTCCGTTTATGCTTGGCAAAACGGATGGGTTCAATTGAGACTTGCCAGGTTACTGGAAGACGATGGGAAGCTTCCTGTTATGGTGGGACCTTACTGCTGCAGCCCAAAAGGTAGCGGTTACAGAGTGGTTTTTGAAGAGATCTCCCTACAGTCTGAATGATTCTTCGCCATAAGTGAACACCATGGTGGTTCTTTCTGAAAAGCGTTTCTTGAGCTGCTTATAAGCTTTTGTTTTAAGCTGATTGGTATTGTTCTATTGAAGTGGTACTCTCGAACGATCAACGGTTTCATTTGTTTGTATCTTGATCTTGAAGGTTCCTACCGGCTGATCATACGCTGCATCCTCACTGTAGTAAAACTCTAGAAAAGATTCTCCAAATTCGGTGGGTCTCAAGTGGAATACCGAATACGAAACTTCCAAGTACTCAGCTTCATAAGGGTCCTCAATAAGCTGAAATTTCGGATCCAGAGAAGAGATTTTCCATCCACTATCTATCGCAAGGGCCTTCTTAAGCTTTATTATCAAAGTATGATGGGGTCCTATTTCAATTGCTCTACCATTATCTGAGTCCTGAACAATAGAGACTTCTTTAAAAGGCTCGGTAACGATCAATGTGGCTTCGAAGATTTTTTCCGGGGGTACATCGTCCCATGGGCTTCCGTAAGCAAATTCAAGAGTAGCCTCTCCGTAGTTCATTCCCTCAAAGTAGTAGACCTGCTCGATTTTTTTTGCCAGACCAGAAGAGTCTTCAAAGACTCTACTTTCACTTTCCTTTGGCTGCCGAACAATCTCGGGACTTGTCAATACTATACGCCAGCTGAGGCTTGAACTGACTGTAGATTCGAGAACTACTTCGATCGGTTCATTAAGCCCAACAATGAAAGTCTTTCCCGAGTCTGACGCATGAATAATAAGGGGTTCAACGAAATGCTCCTCAACCTGAACTAACATAGAACAGCTCTTTATTGGAACACCGTCCCATGAAGAACCAAAGGAAAATATTAGAGGAGAAGACCCTGAACCAACGACTCTAAAGCCGAAAATATCGTAACCGCTACCGGCTTCTTTCGGTTCTTCATAAAATGGATCCGAAATGAGTCTCAACACGTCTTCATCGAAGCTTTCCACGCTCCAGAAGTAGCCCGCGCCTGGATTTGACGGAAGCATAACAGTAAAATCTTCTCCAACTTGCATGTCCAGAGTCCTTTGCGAGTCTTGTAACCTGAAAATTCTTTCGCCAGGTGTCTCCGATAGGATATCAAAGCAGGCTTCATCTTTTCGATTACTTTCTACAGTCTGTTCTACTCTTCTGTGGAAATCTTCGACAATCAATTTGAAGGCAGTGGTTTCTTCAGTCATTGGAAAGTTTCCGCTGTTTATAAAGGTAACAAATTCACTTTCGAGGGCTCCTACTTGATAGGTCATTGTGTGGATAACGCCTGGAAAACTCTTCAGTCCGGTACAGACAAGAACAGGCACATTAATATCGGCGAGTCCACAAGATAAGTCAACCCCACGCAGTTTTCCGTTTATGAAGGATGAATCATTACCCCAGAAGAGATTGTATGTTTTCATGTTAATCGAATTCTTGGCGATTGAGGACTCACTCCTAGACTCGGAAGAATTGCCAAACAAGAGTTCAAACTTGTCAAGCTCTTTCGTCGACTCCTGGGTTCTAGCTTCGAACAAAGCTGAATCGATTGCCGGATAGTTTAGTCTAGGGTTAACAATCACTAGACTAAGTAGTCCTGGAGGGTTTGTGAGAGCTAATCCTACGGCAACTGCACCCCCAAAACCATGGCCAATCAAATGAAATGACTCGATATCAAGTGAGTAGATCAGCGCGGCGAGTTCCGAAATATAATATTGGAAAGTAATATCTAAAGAGGACAAGTTCTGGGACATTCCACTCCCCAACTGATTGTACCTCAGAGACTTTCCATGATCAAAAATACCTTTCATATAAGAGCTGTCAAGGCCAGGTCCGTCGCCAACAATTACGATAAATTCACCATCTGCCTCCTCCACTTCATAGTAGATTTCGTTCCCGTTGAACAATATCTGTCCTTCATATGATAGACAGACTGTTGAGGCAAACAAAAGCACTACGGCGAAGACAGTTCTCAAGCGGGGCACGCCAATTAACTTGTTGTCACCATTCTTTTTCATTTTTTCGATCTCCTCGTGAAAAAGATAGAAGCTCTCTAAGTAAACTCTCCAAATCGCTTGATAATGGACACAAACGTCGATGAGGCTCTCATGAGGAGTTCCTAGTGGACATGAAGCCACACACACATTGGTGAATTTCCTCTGTTATTCCACGCGTAGTAGGGAATAAGAGAAAATCTAACGTTCTTGCCCTTGCTCTTGACTGAACCAAGAGAATCGTATAGCTTCTTATCCCAGTCATCAAGATCATAAGCTATTCCTTTTCCACTTATAACAACTGGATTCCCATCTAGAGCGTCACTCTCGGATTGTTCGAAGTTTCTTTTCGAAGGAACCGACAACGTTCGTACATCAAAAGTGGGGTTGTCTATACCTTCTGCACAATAGATTAACGGGCCTCTTTGGATGGCCACTTTATCAGTATTCTCTCTCAGAAGCGGATTTGCTGTCATCATTCGGATTCGCATCGGAAGTGTGAGCGAGACTTCAGTCTTGCCCTTCCAGTTTCCCTCAAGTCTGACGAATCCCTTTTCCGGTCTTATCTTTTGCTTAACACCATCAATTTGAAGGTCGAAATTCCCTTCAGTCCATTCTGGAATTCTCAGGAGAATTGAGAGACTGGTATCAAGATCTGTGGAAATTACGAGATTCACTTCTTCAGAATGAGGGAAGGCTGTCTTCTGAACGATTGATACCTCTCCGTCTCTGAAAGGAATTGACGCTCTACTTGCTTCATAGAAATTGACTCTTATCTCATCGAGTGTTGTACCGTAAAGATAGCCACTGAATGAGGTGAGAAGCCTGGCAATGTTCGGGGGACAACAGGCACACTCAAACCATTCCTTTCTGTTGTGGTTGCCGACGTCTTCAAGTGGGTTCACATAGAAGTAGCGTCTCCCGTCAAGAGAGATTCCCGACAAGACGCTATTATAGAAGGACTTTTCAAGTACATCGAGGTACTTCGCATCACCAGCGAGCATATACATTCGCCAGTTCCAGAAAACATTTCCAATCGCGGCACATGTTTCGGAATAGGCTCTCCCGCTTGGCAGTTCATAAGCTTCCCCAAAAGCCTCTCCTTCATATCTTGATCCTGCTCCGCCCGTAATGTACATTTTTCTCGATGTCAGATCTATCCACAACCTCTCAAGAACGGCGAGAAGTGTTTCGTCGCCTGTTTCGAGAAATACGTCGGCCGCTCCTGTCAGCAAATAAAGCATTCTAACCGCGTGCCCTGCGAGTTCCTTAAGGTCTCTGAAAGATGCGTGGTCGATATGGTATTCATCACCACCGGCGTAACCCTTTCCTCGATTGTCAATGAGCCTTTGGACAAATTCCAGATAATTGCGATTTCCAGTCTCGCGGTGCAGCTCGATCATTGCCATTTCCAGTTCTGGATGCCCGGTAGTCACTTCACAGTAATCATCAGGAAAAGTTTTCAGGATGTTATCGGCCACTTTCACACACACGTTGAAGAGGGACTCATTCCCGGTAACTCTTTTGTAAGCTATTCCCGCCTGAATAAGATGACCTGCGCAGTAGAGCTCATGCATACTCTTCAAGTCTTTCCATTTCTCCGATGCTCTTTCGCCTGTGAAGTAAGTATTAACGTAACCTACTTCACTTTTCTTCTGAACACTCTCTATAAGGGTTATCAAAGATTCTATTCTTGTTTGAATCTCGGAATCCTCGTCATACGAAAGGGAATACGAGGCCGCTTCTATCCACTTATAAATATCGGAATCATTGAAGAACCAGCCTGTAAAATCTCCTTCCATGCTCCCTATAGCCTTTCTGAAGTTATCAATTCTGCCACTAGATTCAAGATAATCATATTGAAGAGCGAGACTGGTCGATTTCATAAGATCTTGATATCTTCTTACAAAACCCGCCAGTTCTACTCTTTCAATTGCTATAGGTCTCACCTGTGCTCTTGGTGACCGTGACGTATCATTAACGAAAGTCACTTTGTCCACCTCCAAAGAAGATCCTCTCTCCTCAAGAGTAGCAGAAATCGTGGAAACTTTTGTATCCTGAAATAGGGAGGTCATAACCATGTTTGAGAAGATAGATTACTGGATATCTGCTGCGAGTTATTCAGACAGAAACGGGACCTGGCTAATAGAAGCGGCGCTCATTCATCCGAACATTGGAGAGACCCACGAATATGGTGAGGAATGGACGCGCGAAGAGATTATGGAAAAGTGTGATGTGTTTGTGTTTTGTTTGATCACAAGAGACGAAAAAGGCAATTGGAATAGGGGAGATCAGCTGAGAAAGATTGAGACTGAGAAAGGGACTTTTATCAGGATTGATGGTTTAAAGAAAACAGGCGATTATCTTGGTGATATTCCGTTCTTTGAAGGAGCCAGATAAGCTGAATAGATTTGCTAACAAGAACTGAAGCAAATCAATAATTGCATCAAGAAATGATCTTCAAGATCCATAGATCATGTAAATTCCTGGTGTTCGATCTTGGACCTGTTTGTAATAAGCTTCTTTTAAGGATATTCACTGTGATATTATTAAAAATACTACTAGTTCAATTAGCTCGATTTCTTATTTAGCGGATCAAAAAAAGATGGTTTGGGGGTTTCAGATGAAGGTTAAGATTCTCTTGACGTTTGGTATTCTATTCTTTATCGTAAGTGCTTTCGGAGTTGGATCTATAAGATATCTGGTTAGGCCCGGAGATAGGCTTTTCAATATAATTAGGGATTACAATTTGAGGATCAGCACCGTGCTTGACCTGAACAGCATAGATGATCCTCGCAATCTTGAACCGGGTGAATTTATATACCTCCCTACAGGGGACGGCTTCTTCTACGAGGTTCAGTATGGTGATTCCATCGATTACATTGCCAAACTCTTCTTTGCACTTGCAGAACACCTCATTGCTGCGAACAACTTGAGTTGCAATTCAGTTATTTATCCCGGTCAGAGACTGTTTATTCCGCTTGAATCAATAAGTGTTTGCAGTAACGCGAATCCCGGCACACAGTTCACTTGGCCAGTGTACGGGAAGATTTCTTCGGAGTTTGGTTGGCGGAAGGATCCGTTCACAGGAGTCTCTACCTTTCATTCAGGTATGGACATAGCAGTTCAGAGAGATGCTCCCGTGTTCGCTGCAAAGGAAGGAACGATAATTGAGGCTCAGGAAAACGGTGGGTATGGGCTGAATATTATAATTCAACACTATGACGGTGCCAAAACGAGGTATGCTCACCTGAATCATATAAGTGTCTATGTCGGGCAAAGAGTCTTAAGGGGAGAGTTGATCGGTAGAGTGGGAGAGACGGGGAGGTCAACAGGACCTCATCTTCACTTTGAGATCATTGATTCGAGAGATCAATGTAGAGATCCGAGAAGCTATCTTACGGGATCCAATTACATGTACGTTAGAAGAGAAACAGATAGCCTTGGAGTTGGGGGTAGATAGTATCTACAGCACTAAGTTCGTCGAGTCAAACTCATACGATCCTTGGTTGAATCTGGCCGTCGAAGAGCACCTTTTGAATTCATTTGCCGGTGAGAGCATCGTTCTATACCTATGGCAAAATCAAAATACGGTCGTTATCGGCAGAAATCAAAATGCGTGGCAGGAGTGCAGGCTTAACAACCTTGAAAGGGATAACGGAAAACTGGCAAGAAGACTTTCTGGGGGCGGGGCTGTCTTTCACGATCTTGGAAACTTGAACTTCACCTTTCTATTGCCTAAGAGAGAGTACAATCTTCACAGGCAACTCTCGGTAATTGTAGACGCCGTAAAGGAAATCGGAATCGAAGCCCATTTTAGCGGTCGAAATGACATACTCGCCGAGGGAAAGAAATTCTCCGGAAACGCCTTTTATCATGGACAGTACGCATCCTATCATCACGGCACAATTCTGATCGACGTAGACACAGGAAAACTATCAGAATATCTGAACGTTTCCAAAGCAAAGATTGAATCAAAAGGCGTGAAGTCGGTCGTATCAAGGATTGTTAATCTTAAGGAGTTGAAGCCGGACCTGTCCATTGAGAAAATGAAAAAGGCGATGTACATGGGTTTCATCGAAGAATACGGTCGCATAGACAGCGTTCTTGACTTCGAAAAAATGGCGGTTTCAACAGATGTCACGAGACTCTATGATAAGTATTCATCAAAAGAGTGGCTTCTTGGAAGGAGTCCAGAATTCAACTTCAGAACCAGTAATAGATTTTCCTGGGGAGGAATAGAGTTACTGTTCACTTCCAGAAAGGGTACAATTGCCGATGTCGCGATCTACTCTGACTCGATGGATGTTGATTTTATTGAGCATTTGAGACAAGGCCTCACGGGAACTGATTTTTCTAAACCAAACATTTTAGAAGCTCTTCACAATCTCCCTAAATGCGTTGAGAGAGACGACATAATTGATTGGCTGCATAAAACAGATCTTAGTTAAGAGTTAAGTCTGAAATTAAACATAAACGCTGATCGTTAGGTAGTTCAAAAGAGACGATTTGCCTTCAAGGAGCTTCGCGAATCTCCGATCTCTATTAGGAGACTTTGAGTAAGCTATTCCCCTGCAAACCAGTAGAGTTAAGTCAACGTCAGGAAACCGCAAGGTCTCCACTTTATATTCAGAATCTTCAACTGTAATTCTGTAAGGCGAAAGAGAGATCTTTATGCTTGCGGATAGTAGCATCTATTTGCCAAATTGAAAAGTCAGATCTGTGAAAGCTTTGGGAAGATGTTTTATAATATAGTTGAAGGCTGTGGTCTTACTTGGTTTTTTTATGTAATGCTAGATAGATCAAGAAATAATTCGAGGATTACAGGAGGTTCAAAATGGCACGAGTAATGAAGACAATGGACGGTAACACTGCTGCCGCCCATGTTGCTTATGCTTTCACGGAAGTTGCGGCTATTTACCCTATTACCCCTTCCTCATCAATGGCAGAGCTTGCGGATGCATGGGCAGCAAATGGAATGAAGAATATCTTTGGACAACCAGTTGACGTAATAGAAATGCAATCAGAGGCCGGCGCGGCCGGCGCAGTACACGGATCCCTTGTTGCAGGCGCTCTTACAACCACATTCACAGCATCACAGGGATTATTATTGATGATTCCGAACATGTATAAGATTGCCGGAGAACTCCTGCCCGGAGTCTTCCATGTCAGTGCTAGAGCAGTTGCCGGCCACGCTCTTTCAATTTTTGGAGACCACTCTGACGTTATGGCTACAAGACAGACTGGATTTGCTCTTCTGGCCTCGGGAGGTGTTCAGGAAGTAATGGATCTCGGTTCTGTGGCACATCTCTCGGCGATTAAGTCAAGAGTTCCTTTCCTTCATTTTTTTGATGGATTCAGAACATCGAGTGAAGTGCAGAAGATTGAGGTTATGGATTATGAGGACCTTAAAGGACTTCTCGACTATGAAGCGCTGAAGGAGTTCAAAGACAGAGCTTTGAATCCCGATCATCCAAAGACAATGGGAACGGCACAGAATCCCGATATATACTTCCAGGCGAAAGAAGCTTCAAACAGCTTCTATGATGCAGTTCCTGAGATCGTTGCCGAATATATGAACGAGATCTCTAAGCTAACTGGCAGAGAGTACAAGCCTTTTGTTTACTATGGTGATTCCGATGCGGAGAGCGTAATTATCGCTATGGGTTCTGTCACCGATACGATAGAGGAAACAATTGATTACCTTATGAAGAAGGGTGAGAAGGTAGGAGTAATCAAGGTTCATCTCTACAGACCGTTCTCAGCAAAGTACTTTCTTGATGTCCTTCCAAAGTCGGTGAAGAGAATAGCCATTCTTGATAGAACAAAAGAGCCCGGTTCTCTTGGAGAACCTCTTTATGAAGATGTCAAGACTCTATTCTATGGAGATGAGAATGCTCCTGAGATCTTCGGTGGCAGATATGGACTAGGTTCTAAGGATACGACTCCTTCTCAGATAAAGGCCGTATTTGATAATTTGAAGCTTTCGACACCGAGAGATCACTTCACAATAGGTATTGTTGATGACGTTACCAACACTTCTCTTGAGATCAAGGAGAAGATAAATGCTGCTCCGGAGGAGACCATACGCTGCAAGTTCTGGGGATTAGGTTCAGACGGCACTGTTGGAGCTAATAAAGATGCAATCAAGATAATCGGCGATCATACCGATATGTATGCACAAGGATACTTCGCATATGATTCGAAAAAGTCTGGAGGCGTAACGATTTCGCACCTGAGGTTCGGAAAGAAGCCGATAAAGTCTACATACCTCATTGATGAAGCTGACTATGTTGCCTGCCACAAGCAGTCATATGTGTATCAGTATGAATTGCTTGAAGGACTTAAGAAAGGTGGAACATTTGTTCTCAATACTAGTTGGGATTCTGAAGAGCTCGACAGGAATCTCCCTGGGGGAATGAAAAAATACCTCGCTGAAAACAAGATAGAGTTTTACACGATCGATGCTACGAAGATCGCGATGGAGATAGGACTCGGTACAAGAATAAATACGATAATGCAGTCTGCCTTTTTCAAACTCGCAAATGTTGTTCCAATAGAAGATGCTATCAAATATCTTAAGGACGCAATAGTTAAGTCCTACGGAACTAAAGGCGAGAAAGTTGTACAGATGAATTACAAGGCAGTAGACAGCGGTATTGAAGCATTGAAGAAGATAGAGATTCCAGAATCCTGGAAGAATGCTAAGGATGAAAAGAGAGAGGAAGAATCTGGAAGACCAGAATTCGTTAAAAACATCGCAGATGTTATGAACAGACAGCAGGGAGACAAACTACCGGTTTCTGCATTTGTTGGGAGAGAAAACGGAGAATTCCCAAACGGTACATCGGCATACGAAAAGCGCGGAATAGCGGTTATGATTCCAGAATGGCAGATAGACAATTGTATTCAGTGTAACCAGTGTTCTTATGTCTGTCCTCATGCAGCAATTAGGCCATTCCTGATCAATGATGAAGAAGAAAACAAGGCTCCCGATTTCTTCGAGACTAAGAAAGCAATGGGTGGAAAGACCTTCGACGGACTGAAGTACAGAATTCAGGTTTCGCCACTGGACTGCACGGGTTGCGGAAACTGCGCAGACATCTGTCCGGCTCCTAACAAGGCTTTGGTTATGAAGCCCCTTGAGACACAGATCGAAAAAGAAGTATCAAATTGGGAATTTGCCACTACTGTTTCGGAGAAGAAAGATGTCATGAATGTTGAGACCCTTAAGGGTAGTCAGTTTTCTAAACCTCTTCTTGAATTCTCTGGAGCTTGCGCGGGTTGTGGAGAGACACCATATGCGAAGTTAGTGACACAATTATTCGGAGATCGAATGCTCATCGCCAACGCAACAGGCTGTTCGTCTATCTGGGGAGCTTCGGCCCCAGCAACTCCTTATTGCAAGAACAGCGAAGGTAAGGGACCGGCCTGGGCCAACTCTCTCTTCGAAGATAACGCTGAGTATGGATTCGGAATGGCAATGGCAATTAATCATGGTAGGAGTAAGCTTGCCGAGATAATCGAGGAGCTTCTGAAGCAAGACATTCCCGAAGACATGAAGGCACCATTTGAAGCTTGGTTGGAAGGAAAAGACGACGCGAAGTCTTCAAAGGCAGCAACGCTTGATATATTGAGAGTCATTTCGAAGGGTTGTAAGAATGAAAAGGCCAAGGAACTTATGAAGGCGATTGAAGAGAGAAAGGATCTACTAATTAAGAAGTCCGTTTGGATCTTCGGGGGAGACGGATGGGGCTATGACATTGGATACGGCGGTCTCGACCACGTGCTCGCCTCCGGCAAAGATGTGAATGTTCTCGTATTCGACACTGAAGTCTACTCTAATACCGGTGGTCAGTCTTCCAAATCTACTCCGACAGCAGCTGTAGCTAAATTTGCCGCTTCAGGAAAGAAAACGAAGAAAAAGGATCTTGGCAGAATGGCAATGACTTATGGCTATGTCTATGTTGCGCAAGTTGCCATGGGAGCAGATAAGAATCAGCTTATGAAGGCTATCACAGAGGCCGAGAAGTATCCGGGCCCATCGCTTGTTATTGCATATTCTCCCTGTATCAATCACGGTATCAAGATCGGAATGGGAAAGACTCAAGAGCAAGAAAAGAGAGCAGTTTCAGCAGGTTACTGGCATCTCTACAGATACAACCCGCTCTTGAAGGAACAGGGCAAGAATCCCTTCATTCTTGACTCGAAGGAGCCAAAAGAGTCGTTTGTTGACTTCTTGATGGGTGAAGTGAGGTACAGCGCCCTCAAATCGACGTTCCCCGATATTGCCGATGAATTGTTCAAGAAGGCTGAGGAAGACGCAAAAGAAAGATATGAAACATACAGAAGGCTGGCCTCTGATTAATTCAATGTGAATTGTGCGGGTGGTTCACCGCCACCCGCTTTTTGTCAGAATCGGATGGTTTTTCTGTTTTTGAGATTCTCTGAAGGAGGTTTTCAATGAACGCTATCGATTACGCCCTTAAGTTGGAAAAGGATGGAAAGGCTTATTACACAAAGCAGGCACAATGTGCAAAGGACTTGCAGCTGAAGAAGCTGTTTGAGATGCTTGCAAACGATGAACAAAGACACTATGAGATCATAAGTGGTTTTAAGGATAAGAACTACATGTATAAGGGGACTTACACTTTCAAGACAACCAGGAATATGTTCTCGGAAATGCTTAAAGACGAGAAGTGCTTCGAAGTTGAGGTAACTAATCTTGACGCATACGAGCATGCAGTCGAGATGGAGAAAGAGAGTGTCAAGCTTTACCTTGATCAGGCTAAGCTTACGAGTGAACCATCTGAGAAAGAAACACTCCTTAAGTTAGCCGCCGAAGAAAACAAACATCAGATAATTCTCGAAAATCTTATGGATTTCATTAGAAAGGGTCTCGATTGGAGTGAATCCCCTGAATTCAGCCATCTTGAAGAATGGGATCAGTTCACCGATTTAGACAAATACTGATTAGCATCAACTTGATAAAGTAAAGACCGGGACTTAGTCCCGGTCTTTGTAACTCAGGGGTAATCCATGTCGCCTTCGCTTGCCTTACATTCTAAAGGGGTTGTGCCTGTGGTTTCTCTGGTCTCTGATAATGAGACTTAACCCCGAAGAAAAAGGTTCAGTCAGATAGGATTTTTTCTGCGAGTTCTAAATCTTCAGGAGTGTTAACACCCAGAAACTCCTCATCATGTTTTGTCTTAAAGCCGCATACAGACTTATTGTCACTCAATGCCAGAGAGACAATATCGGCAATGTAAATTTCTCCCGTTTCACTGTTGGGTACGAGTCTTTCAATGTACTGTTCCACAATTTCCTTCCTGATAATTATTGGGCCTATATAGAATTCCCAGGGCGGAGGAAAGTCAGGAATCTTTCTCTCCTTGAAAGAGATGACATTGCCTGATTTGTCCCTCTCTACCAGGGCATATGGAAATCTTTTGTCTGTTACTCCAGAGAGAAAGGTGATATCACATTTATTGAAGCTGTGGAGGTCAGTCATAGCTTTCAAAGAATCCTCTCTGATGAGTATGAGGTCTGAGTACATAACGAGAATATCTGAGTTTTCAGGAATCAGATGAAGCGCCCTTTTCAAAGCGTCGGCAGTTCCTTTTGGGGAATCCTGATTTGCTATTAGAACGCTGCTATCAAGAGCTTTCCTAAAATCACTTTCAGAATCGGGATTGATAACAACGATCGAAGTATTGCTATCACAGATTCGTTTGATTTTATTGAGTACGTGCACTATCATTGATTCTCCTCTAACTTTGACAAGAGGCTTTGGTATTGAAGTTTTCAACCTTTTCCCCTTACCAGCAGCCAGAACTACTGGAACCAGCACGTTGATCCCTCCTCTAAAACAATGATAGCATTTTCGCTCAGCAAGATTATTAATAGTATCTATTTTATCCTCAAAAGATAACCAGGGCTGTTGATGACTCACAATAAGCATTAGGTCACAATGTCAAGAGAATCCAAATCGGTTCTCCCGTCTATGTGATCAAGTGCAGTTCAGTAAGACTACCGGAAAGTTCGTTCTGACAAAAAAAGGTGTATTTCAGCACCTTCTTACCGGAAAGAAGAGTTATAATCATTACTTAAGGGAGGGTTTGCAATTGGAGTATCTGGATCTGTCCTTAAGATTATTCTGTGCCCTCGTTGCGGGAGCATTGATAGGAGTCACGAGAGAGAGAATATACAAGCCTGCTGGCCTTAGGACGCATTCACTAATTTGCGTTGGGGCCGCCTTCATAACTGTTCTATCCACAACCGTTTTCGTAACTGCCGAACATGGTGACCCTGGGCGTGTTGCGGCACAAATCGTTTCTGGAATAGGATTTCTTGGAGCAGGAACAATATTGAAGAAGGGTTTTTCCGTTAAAGGCTTGACAACTGCTGCAACACTATGGGTAACCGCTGCCGTAGGCATGGGTTTCGGCAGTGGAGAATACCTTCTATCTGCAGTAGTTACTGTATTTGCATTGATGATTGTTCTCTTTCTCAAGAGAATAGAGCTTCTCATAGGGGGAAGGAATCTACCCAGGGTCCTAATTGTCGCGAACAACACTCAAGAGATGTCTAGAAAGGTTTCAGAATGGTTCATGGATAACGGATTGACAGTAGAGTCACTAGAGATCGATGAGGATGAAGAGAGCCTAAGTCTCTTGGTTGAAGTCAGTAAAAGCGATGCCATAAAAGTTAAGACCCTTATTGTTGGGCTTTCAAGACTGAAGGGCATCAGAAGTGCTGAGCTTCGGTAACTTCATTTTCTCGGACAAATGTGGTCTATCCAGAGTTCCTGACCTCCTATCGAAAAAGATGTAATTGTACCCTGAAGATTCAGTATTCCCTTAGGACCGCTCACACCTGTCAGAGTCACACTTACTCCACCGATTATTTTTCCATTGATGTCGGAGAAGTCCTGAACATTTTCTAGAACTCCATTTATCTCTACATTGATGTTTCCACCGTATTCTCCGTAATAGAGAACGAGACCAGAGGGTTTTACAGGGAACTTAAAAGAGATAGTGATGTTGTTCAGATTGACATCCTTACCCGCATGCCCTGACATTCCTGCATTCGTGACGGTCATTACCCCATTTGGCGTGAGAGTTCCATTGAACCAAAAGAATGGCTTCATTACCATCTGTGTTGTAAGTTCAGAAAAGACATCACCATTATGGTACTGTGTTCCAACAGCGAATCCTTCAAAGTCAACACATTTCAGAACTAGGTAACATCCAGAGAACATGAGAAGTGTCGTCAATACAAGGGCTAAAATGACAATGCGTTTCATAGAATCGCCTCCCCGTAGAATTTGGCAAAAATTGAAGTGAGAATCGAGAGAAAGAATGACTATGACCTGATAATTATATTCCAGTGTTCTCTTAGATCAAAGAAGGTTGATGTCTGTCTTCGTTTCATATGATTTAAACAATTGATGAAATTATAAGGATTCATTCCAGATTTGAGAGAAGAGTTGGAAAGCCAAAAATTGAAATGACGGTCATTTGCTTTCTCGAATTTGAAAGTATCTAGCTACCGCCAATGTTAATATAAAAAGACTGGGAGCATTCTATATCAGTGATAGTGGAGACCGGGGAAAAGCAATCTGAGAACTTCTGAAGTAGGAGCTTCATGTTGAAGGAATTTGCTTTCAGCAGTTGAGTGTGAATCGGATGGTGTTAGAAGAAGATTGGAAGATACTACAAAGAAAAACAGCAGGATCATCCGGTCTATATTCCAGGGCCTGAGAATTATTCTTCCTGCTTCAGTGCTCTGAGAAAGAGGTGTTTTTGTGATTCTATGGAGTGCGATTACCCGACATAAGACGGAAAATAACGATTCCGCAATCTTCTTAGGAGAAGTCACATCAAGAGCTTTGAGGCAAGGGATGAGTCATGAGCTTCATTGAGAAGGATCTAGTTATTGTTGGTTCTGGAATATCGGGAATCCATGCAGCTTTGGCTGCATCCAGAAAAGGCCTTGAAGTACTGCTTGTTGAAAGGAATGGCTGCGTTGGTGGCATTTCCACTGTAGGCCTATGCAGTCCCTTTATGAGATTCTGGCTTGGGGGCGAATCTCTTGTTTCGGGGATTTTTGGGGAGATCCTGGTTGACCTTCATGAGAGTGGGGGGATCCTCAGAAACTCCTTCGATTCAGAGACTCTTAAGATTATCTTTTTGGAAAAGCTTAGAAAGGCAGGAGTTTCGCTTGTCCTTCATTCGTTACCTACAGAAGTCGTCTCCTCCGAGCGAATAATTGATGAAGTTAGTTTTATTTCCTCTTCGGGAGACAAGTTCACTGCAAGAGCAAAGATGTTTCTCGATTCAACGGGGGACGCCTCGCTAGCTAAAATGGCAGGTGCCACTCTCTTCTCCGGTAATATTGAGGGTGCACACCAGGCTACAACCCTTATGTTTACAATGAGCAACATCGACTTTGAGATAATTAGAGAGGACGTTCGTCGTAGAAGAAGCAACTTCTTCAAATGGGTGAGACCCGATTCAAAGCCTCTTTCAGTTGCGGGCTACTTCGAGGAGATCGAAAAGGCCAGAAAGAGCGGATTCAACAATCTTCACGACTACTTTTTCTTCGTTGAACTTCCCGGAGAAGACAGAGTATCCATAAACACAACTCACTCGTTCGATAGAGATCCCGTTAATCCTTTTGAACTGAGTCAATCAGTCTTCGAATGCTCTGAGCAGATAGATCAGCTTGTCGCCTTCGTTAGGAAGTACGTTCGGGGATTTGAGAAGTCAAGAATTGAGAAAATTGCAGACGATATAGGAATTCGAGAGAGTAGAAGAGTGAAGGGGCTTTACGTTTTCACTGGAGAAGATGTAAGGTCGCACAGGAAATTCGCTGACGGAGTTGTCAAAGCGACATATGGAATAGATATACATTCTCCTGAAACACAAAAGATTACTCCAGAAATGAGGGACAGTGTTCCTCTCTATTCTGACTACTACGAGATTCCTATAAGGGCACTCATCAGCTGCGATTTCGATAATCTATACACCGCAGGCAGATGTTTTTCAAGTGATTTTGAAGGTCAAAGTGCCGGAAGGATTATGCCTACGTCGGCCGGAATGGGACAGGCTATTGGAGTGGCCTCTGCGATTTCTTTTGAGAGTGGCAGACCAATAAAAGAAATCTCCAGAGATGAAATCAATGGAGAACTTGACAGAATCACTGATAAAAACTCAATCATTTCTCTAGCGGAAATTCTTAAAAGCGACAACTCAAACTAGATATGCTTTTTCTGATTCGGGGAGGCCCAATTTAGACTATTAACTAACAGGAAGTTGTAAATGATCTAGATAATAACTCAGTCAGTGCGCGACAGATATTAGAATTGCAGGCAGTCTTTTCGGCTAAGACAGATCATAGATGGGGATGTGCGATATTGAAGGACAGAGCATCTCTTGATTTGAAAAAGATCCCGGCATTGTGAGGATAAATGAGAATTGATTTCTCCCCAATTATTCGTTTCACGGAGGCTGTCGTAGCTTATCGAATTTCGAGGTGTCATATGAAGAGAGCGTTGGTTCTGGGTGGTGGAGGAGCAAAAGGTGTGGCTCACGTTGGGGTTATTCGCGCGCTTGAAGAGAAAGGGTTTGTTCCTGACCTCATTGTGGGAGTTAGCATTGGTGCGCTAGTTGGAGCGGCATATTCAATATTGGCTGATTCAAGTAGCCTCTGGGAAATTACGTTGAGGACCTACAGAAAGGCGGCCAGATGGCTTTCATTAAAGAAATCAGCGGCAAGAACGCATTCGCCGATCTTGAGTGCGATCGTGTGTGCATATGTGAACACTTTTAGAGAAGTACTTCCCTCCAGGAGATATTTCAGAATTCTTAGGAAGCACTTGGGGGGGTACAGATTCTCCGATACAAAGATTCCTTTTATGTGTACATCTACAATCATGAATTCCGCTGAACTTTGCATCCACAATGATGGAAGTATATATGAAGCTCTTAGAGCTTCAATGGCTATTCCTGGCTTATTCAAACCTGAAGAGAAAGGAGGGCTAATACTTGCCGATGGCGGTATACTGAACAACCTTCCTGTAAGTGTAGCAAGAGAGGCGAACAGCACTTTCGTAGTTGCGGTAGATCTTTCTTCATCTGATGAGGTTACTTCCTTCAATACTTCGAATTCAATATTGGGAATAATAGATGAATACAAAGCCGGTGTGATTTTGCAGAGAGAAATAGCTGCTGCAGATATTGTAGTATCTCCAGTTATGACCAGGAGAATCGATTTGATGGATTCTTCATCCTGTATTGATGTAATGAATGAATCGTATGAAGAAGCGCTCAAATATGATTTTAACGGAGTGACACTTTGAGGATACATGTCGGAGGATACGGTTTTCAGGGCCTCGCCGCTGTGGAGCACATAAATGACCTCATTGGCAAGGGAGAGATGATTCTTAACGGACTGGCGGGGTATTACGCAGTGATTTCAGAGACGCTGGGAGAAAATAAGGCGATGAGCCGGTTATCTGAGTTTGTGAAGAGGTTCTTCAAGACGCTGAAAGTTATGGATGGCTTCACGGTCTCCTCATCGCTAGGGCTGTCGTACAGGCTGCAAAAGGTTCGGCACTGCCGGATCTGGTCCAGACAGAATCGTGTATTCGAGAGCGATGTGAGAGATTTCTTTCTGGAAGGGGTTTCAGGGACCACAAATTTCAGAGCTGAGGTCTTTGATCTTGAAGAACGGACGGTAAAACTTTTCTCGGGAATGGCCAGGGGAGTTGCGGCCTCATGCATTTCTCTCCCCGGTCTTTTCCCGCCTTATATGGATAGATACGTTACCACTACTTATCTTAGCCAGATTCCGGTATCGTTTCTCTCGGATGGAGATATAGTTCTAGTAAACCTTAGAGATCCATCTTCCGGCAGGCTAAAAACAGCTTCAGATTTGCTGTTTCAGTCTATGGAGGTCCGCTCTTTGAACTATGCGAGGGAGATGCTTTCACATTCCAAATGCCAATTAGTAAGAGTTTCGAAGATAGTCTGTTCGGACAGCGCATTTGATTTTTTAGAGAAGTTGAGAAAGAGATTGTAGTTTTGGCAAGTGGTAGTATTGATATGTGTTATTTGCTGTCGGAATAAAGGGGTGAATGGGGGGCAGCCAAATGTTCAAAACAATGGTGATAATCGGCACTCTTCTTGCAATGGGATTCTACCTCGTCAGCGGTACGAAAAAAGGATTAGATGAGTTTGTAACGATGGAGTATGACGGCAGAACGAGACAAAGCATAGTTCATCTACCTCCGACAATAAAAGACGAGGAGTTGCCAGTAGTCTTTGTCTTTCATGGTCTTTTTGGCAATAGTAACTACACAAAGAATACATACGGAATAACGGAAGTTGCAGACAAAGAGGGTTTCATTTCGGTCTATCCTGAAGGGACCGGCCCTCTGAACAGTGTTTTCTTGAGCTGGAATTCGGGGTTCTGTTGCGGATACGCTATGGAAAACAATGTTGATGATGTCTCGTATATTTACGAGCTAGTTGGCGAAATAAGAAACAGCTATCCCGTTGACGAGACTAGAATTTATCTTGTCGGTCTTTCTAATGGAGGTATGCTTGTCTATAGGCTTATGTCCCAGTATCCAGAACTATTTGCAGCTTGTGCCATTGTCTCCTCTTCTCCAGCGGGTGGAACTGATGAAAATGCCGTAGTTATGATAGACCCTCCGGACGTAGGAGTTCCGCTTATAGTGTTTCATGGGATGAAAGATCCTATAATACCCTTTCAGGGAGGTTTTTCGAGCAGCTCCGAAGCCAACGGAATGTATTTTCCCCCGGCAGAAGAGTCTGTGGAATTCTGGGCAACAAAGATGGGAGCAAGTACCCTACAAGAGACACAACAGGAAAATGGACTGGTCATACTGAAAGAGTACACCGGGAAAGACGAGAGAAGTCTTGTCCATTTCTACACGATAACTGACGGTGATCACACCTGGCCGGGAAGAGAAAAGGGGATCGACTCTCTCAGCAGTTCCTCCAATGCAAGCATAAAAGCCAGTGAAATGATCTGGGAGTTTTTTGAAGCCAAGCACCTAGAATGATTTCTTATGTACTTCTAGGTGATATCATTTTACATAGCCAACTCCTGGTTCCTGAAACTTCCCCAATCTGAATCCTCTTCTTATAAGAAACTCGTGAATCTCATTATCGGAATCACTATTGCCAGGAAAGATAGCAGTATCTCCACCATTATTAGTAACTCTGTGCATCTCGCAGAATTCGTCTGCAAGGAAATCTCCAAAAACGTGCCCCGAGATGACAACATCCGTGAAGTCTTTCTCAAAGGGAATCTCCTCTACCAAGCCATCAACAACATAGAAATTACTTAATCCTTCTACTTTCGCCCTTTTTTCAAGTACGCCCTCAAAGTTCTCATCGGCTCAACTACGTGAACGACTGATGTTTCCTAGTTCACCGTAACGAATGACAGCCTGCCAGTACCCGCTCCCAAATCAACAACTCTCTTGCCACTTGATTTAACCAAGTCTGTCAGTAATTTGTCATTCCATTTCGTGAATTCGAGAGAGTCGTATACAGATGGATCACGATGTATACAATCCAGTCGTTCGCATTCTTCAGTACTTCTTATTCTGCTTCTCTTATCTCTTCTTTAGATGAGTTTTCCGAGGTTTCTTTCACGATTCTTTCGAATATCTCCTCGGTGTTAGGAAGAACCTTCTTGAAATACCAGAGGATTTCTGGATTGGTCTTTGGAACTATTGCCAGAGATTGTTAGAATAAATGGTTTCTTGCAAGATGGGAGATATTGTGCTTTTCCAGCAGTAGATGAGTCTTGATGTCAATGTTTTTAACATCGATCCAGTTCAGTGACAAGAAAATCACTCCATTGGATGAATTCTATTATGCGTTGTATCATGATAAAATCTGGATTATCTTTGGTCTTTTTGACGGGAGTTTTTATGAAGCTTAACCACAACAAATTCGAGAGAAGGCTTGGAGTTTTCTTCATGGTTTTGTGGATCGTGATTTTCATCTTCTACTTGACCTGGGACGGGTGGCTTTATGAGTGGCAAGATTGCGGTTACAGTGGGCCAAACCAGCATTTCGATCTCGATCTTCTTGATATGGAATACGAGCGTACTGCTGACGGCGAGATTACTTATTTCTCGACGAACAACTTACATAATTTGATCTATCTGTGTTATCTAATATTCTTGATCGGTTGGTTGGCTCTGTTATTTGGGTGGGAGTGGGCCAAACAGGGGGCAATGGCGACAATGGGAGTTTCTCTTGTTGCGGCGCTCTCAACTCTCGATCTTTCCGACCATATTTACATGCTCCAGATAGTATATGACGTCGTGCATCTTTCGGGAATAGTTATTGGTGCCTACCTCTTTTCGAAATACTATCTGAAGACCTCTAAGAGTTTGCCGATTGTCTTTGGCACGTGGGCAATATATCTTATAAGCCATTTGATGTTCACACCCTGGCCTTTCTGGGAGAAAGTCGGGCAAGCCTATTTCAGTGTTAACCAGATAAACAATTTGCCATTCTTTTTGTTTGGAATCGAGTACGTTCTTGTTGTAGCTATAATACTCTCAGTCAATTTCGTAGTTGAAAAAATGAATTCCAGAACTTCCAATAGAGTCTTAAGAGTACTAATTCCTCTTGGGCTATATTCCGTTTTATGTCTGATTATGTATTCGATGGGTCTGATAATTGTCCAGGAAATGGACATGAGAACCTGTATTATTGGATAATTATGTAATCTTCATCTGCCCCAGTTCGCTTGTTTTTCGAAGTACCTGTACCGCGACAAGTCTTCCTTTGGCATCGTAATATCTTATGGCATCTCTTATATCCTTTAACTCGTCTGGTTTCATCATTATATATTCGTAACCTTCCCAGACCTTCCAGTTCTTCATCAAAACCCTCCTGAAAGAGATTTTCGGTTTCTATGGTAACACGCATAAGATGAGTATGCAGAATTTCCACAAACATAACAATGCGTGCAATTAACTGAATCGAAAGCGAATGAAAGCAGAGAATTTAACAAGAAGGCATCTGCCATCCTGCTAATCACATCTCAATTAACTACGAAGTGATAATCAACCGTAGTTGCGCTAGATTGGAGATTAACTTGACTGATCATAGTTTGTAAGGGATTGAAGAGATGGTAGAATGAGTCTGTAAACGATAAGGATTACGTACTTATTTAATTGACTGTTTCTTTATTCTTCGGCAGCCTTCAAGAGGATCGTTTTGGATCCAGTATTGACTAGTCAGCTTGAAATTTGAACTTGTAAACTTAGTGTCGTTGTTTTTAGTCTATATATTAGTTCAATAGTTTGAAGGGAGGGTATTTTATGAGAAAGACCATTCTAGGATTTCTATTACTACTGCTTTTAGTCTTGCCTTGTTCAACTCTTTTCTCAACGGAGACTGAGATGCCTGTTGTTCAGCCCCCTATGGTTGTAACCACTATGGGGCAGAGTCCGGGTGCTTTGATGTTCAGACTGGTGTGTACTAGAAGCCAGATTGCCTGTGTTCAGGAGGATCTCTTGACTGCCGAACAGCTTGCCGAGATGGCGGCAGGAGAAAATGCTCCAAAGACATTGGTCATAACCACAGGAACGAGTCTCAAAGGAATGGGAGCTGCCGGTATTGATATGAATTTCGAGGTGAAAAGGGTTGAAGCTCTTATTTCCAAGGCTAAAGAACTCGGAATGACGATAATTGGTGCACACATTGAGGGAATGGCGCGCCGTGTAGATTCTACTGACGAGAAGTCAATCAACACAGTGATTCCAGAATCAGATCTGATTCTTGTCATTGCTGACAGTGATTCTGATGGTTTCTTCACCAATTACTCTGAAGAGAATGGAATACCTCTAGTGAAGGTTAATGAATCGCTAGAGATTGGACCCGCTCTCAAAGAACTGTTTTAGTAGGAGAGAGCACAACAATGATTCTCTTATCCATCGACCTTTAGGTCGATTCTAAAGGGGGAGTGTGCTAGTGTACTTCCACGCTGGTCTAATACTTGCCGTTATTGCGATCTCGTTTGGGATTGCAAAGGCTCTCAAGTTAAGTGTTGAGCTCTCTATGCTGGTTGCTGCAATTGCAGCGGCGATTGTTCATTCGGGAGGCGCAATTCCTGTTCGTCATCTGGTTGAAGGCTCTTTCACTTATCTTGATGTCTGTTTGATCTTTATTACGGCTACTTTCTTCATGAATCTGATAAAGGAGTCTGGGGGAGTCGCCTTTTTAGTAAGGCGTATAGTTACCGCCTTCCACAAAAGCAGAGCGCTTTGCCTTTTCTTCCTGACCCTGCTCTTATTGATTCCTGGAGCGCTGACTGGATCCGGTGCTACTACTGTTCTTACAGTAGGAACACTGGTAGGTACGGTTCTCACGTACATGGGAATATCCGAAAAACGAGTGGCTGCGATAATTTTTATCTGTGCCGCAATGAGTGCTGCTGCGCCCCCAGTTAATCTCTGGGCCATGATGGCAGCCGCCGGCTCGAACATGCCTTATGTAGGCTTCTTCATTCCGCTTCTAGTACTGTCGCTTGCGGGCTCTCTTTTTGCAATGTTCTTCCTTGGTGGAAAAGGCAAAAAAGTTGAGCTGAGCGAGGCGCTTAAAGAGCTGCCGGAAGCGCCTGCGAAAATGAACTGGGTAAGGGTAGGTATTCCCTTTGTTGTTCTGATCTTCTTAATAATGGCGGGACGAATTTGGCCTCACTCAATTCCTACGCTGGGACTACCGTTCATGTTCGTTGTGGCATCCATCTTTGCGATTTTCCTAAGCCCCAAGAAGCTAGAAATCCTTAAAATCGCTACAAATACCATTAACACTTTGATCCCTCTTGTAGGAATCATGATAGTTGTGGGTATTTTGATACAGATAATGGCTTTGAGCGGCGCAAGGGGATTGATCTCTCTTGCGGTTGTAACGCTGCCTATGTGGGTTCTGTTTGCGGCGCTATGGCTTATTCTACCGGTGTCAGAGGGATTGCTCCAGTACGCGGTTGCGCCGCTTCTTGGAGTGCCCCTTATACTTCTGTTCAACATGAAGGGTATGGACGCAATAATCGCCCTTTCTGCGATGGCAGTAATGTGGCCTGTGGGAGACATTCTTCCTCCTACGGCAGTTGTTGGAAGGGCAACCGTGATGGAGCTCAAGTTCAAAGGTCGCTACTATAAGGATTTTCTGAAAACTTCGCTTGTACCGATGGGGTTCATTCTACTGATTGCTACATTGTTCTTGATATTCAGTAATGAACTTTCCTTCTTGGTTGGCGGGTGATGTCATGGTCGAAAGGAAGTGGTTTTAATGGCTATTCTGTATACAATTATTAGCGTCTGCTACTACTTGATAATTGCTTTTATCATTTTTGTTATAGCTAGAAACTTAGTCAAGACCAAGAGTTTTCAGGAGGCAATCCTCTTTTCCGTCATGCTAATGCCGTTCATTCTGCGAATCTTGAGAATCAAGTAGGGGGTGCTGATATGACTGACAGAAACCTTATGATTGTCAAGATTGTGTCATCGGTTCTGGTCGGAATTGCCCTGATAATCTCGGGAATTGAGTTCTACAACCACCGAAATTTCCAGGAACCGGTTGTCATAGGGCCGGGAGTCACTTCAGTTAAGACTCTCGGTGACTACTATACACCCTTGAAGGGCACCATAAACGATACCAATATATACATTATCGACAGCGGCGTGCCCGGTGGGACGGCCCTGGTAATCGGAAGGTCACATCCTGAAGAACCTGCGACAAATCTAGCTGCCAAGATATTGGTAGAAAATGCAAGCTTAAGCAAGGGAAGACTTATCGTTGCCATAACGGCAAATCAAAGTGCGTCAAGAGTCACAAGACCGGGCGACGCATATCCGATGTACTACACGATTGAAACCCCCTGGGGAGAGAGCAAATACAGAATGGGAGACAGATGGTCAAATCCGTTGGATTCCTGGCCAGATCCCGAAGCGTATGTTCACTACCCCAGCGGTCAACTTCTTGCCTACATGGACATACGTAACTTCAACAGAACATGGCCGGGTAGGGACAACGGAATGATAACGGAACAGACTAACTATGCATTCATGAATCTGATCAGAGAAGAGGGAGTTGACGTCTTCGTCGATTTTCATGAGGCCGAGCTGGAGTACCCTGTCATAAGCACGATAGTTGCTCATCAGAAAGCCGCTGATATTGCAGGGTTGGCATCCATGATACTAACTTCGACGGAATTCAGAATCGGGATGGAGTTTTCTCCTCCTAGCCTACACGGACTTTCCCACAGGGAAGTGGGAGATCACTCAGAGGCCATATCCTTGCTGTTTGAGACTCCCGAACCTTTCCTGGATAGGGTTAGAGGAATCACAGATGAAGCGCTGCTATTGACTGGCAAGGACGAGTTCGTCATGACGGCCGGAAAGTACGGCCTGCTATACGAGAAGATTGATGAGAAAGGTTGGCCAATTGATTTGAGAGTCGGCAGACATTGCTCCTCGACTCTTATGGTTCTTGAATTATGGAACGATTTCAATCCGGGAAAGGAGGTTGTTGTTGGGGGAGTTCCAAGGTACGACGAGGTGGTTAGCAACGGCACCGGCTTCTATTTTCAGGATCCATCTAAAGCAAGTGAGAGCAAGATCTACTTTGAATGACCGGTAATAAGATTGTTCTATTGAGCTTTTTTCCTCAAAAGGGAGGGGTTTTTTAGTGCGAAAGCTACTAGTAACGATTATTCTAGTACTATCGTTTTTTTACACGGGATTGCTTGCCTGTACTGATATTGGAGTTGGAAAGCTTGCGACTGTTGACGGTTCGGTTATATCGGCCCAGTCTGTTGACGGTTCATATGACTCCAGACTTCTGATCCAGCCGGCCGCCGATCATGAGCCTGGAAGTATGACGCCTGTCTGGGAATGGATAGTCTATGCCGACAGAAGACCGTTGGTTCAGCTGGGTGAGATACCCCAGGTGGAACATACGTATTCATGGATTCAGACTTCCTATCCGTTCTCCAATGAAAAGGGTTTGCTGATGGGAGAAACAACACAAGGTGGAGCAAGGGAAACTGCAAACAGCCCTGATGCCATAATGACAATTGAGCAGCTTCAGGCCTTTGCACTCCAGAGATGTACGACTGCAAGAGAGGCTATCGAGCTCATGGGCTCGCTGGCAGTTGAGTATGGCTACAGAGAATCTTGCTCTCGTGGTGAGGGTCTGACAATTGCTGACGGCGAAGAAGTCTGGTGGTTTGAGATCTACGGAGTAGGACCGCTATGGAAACCGGGAGATGGTCCTGGAGCAATATGGGCAGCGCAACGTGTTCCGGACGATCATATCATGGTAAACGGAAATGCAAGTATAGTTGGGGAGATCGATCTTGAGACGAATCTACCCCCCGGAGTCCCAGCAGAAGACTTCATGATATGTGACAATTATCTCCAGAGCGCTATCGAGCTCGGTCTCTGGCAGGAAGGCCAGGAAGGACCATTCATCTGGAAGAAGGTAATCGGAACCATACGTGATTGGAATCCAAGGCTGTGGAGAGTGTTTTCAATGTTCCAGCCCTCCGGAAACTGGGAGTATGGTGGCAACACTTCCGAGTATCCATTCTCTTTCAAGCCGGATGAAAAGGTTTCGGTTTACGACATTATCGAACTCTATCGTGATGTTATGGCTGGCACCCCTGGAGATCAGCTTGCAAACGAGGCATGGCTCTACAAAGACAGGGACGGCAACGATGTTCTTAGCAACTTGGCAACACCGCAACCCGGAACTGAGATTAGAAACCTTCTCGGTCTTCCATCGAGCCAGAGGTTCATTGGTGTTCAGAGTACAAGCTGTTACTTCATCAACCAGACGAGAAGCTGGCTACCGCCCGAAATTGGTGCAGTATCCTGGTTTGGACTTGGAAACGGTCACAAAGCCACTGTTGTCCCGATATACGCCGGTATCACAAGGGTTCCGGAGTCATGGGCGACGGTTAACAGAGGAATTGCCAAGATCGACAGAGACGCAGCCTTCTGGGCATTCTATACCGTCGACAGACTTTCCGCGCAGAGATACGGAGATATGATGCCGAGAATCGATGCGGTAAGAATTCCTCTTCAGCAAAAGATGTACGATATGCAGCCTGCGATCGAAGAGACGGCTCTGAAACTTTACGAAACTGATAGAGATATGGCTGTTGAATTCTTGACCACTTACACGAATTCTCTAATGGTCGAAGTTGAGCAAGCATATTGGGATCTAGCAGACTCTTTGATTCTTAGGCTTCCTTGATCTAAGTTAGTTCTGGAATATTTTCCGGGCCGGCCTTATGACCGGCCTCATTCTGAAAGCTGAATCTTGTTGAAAGCAAGTAATGACTTTCAGTTGTTTTCTAAAACACTACATGAATGGAGGGGCTTAAGGGTGAAAAAGGTACTTGTGTTATTTGTTATTGCGATTGCATTTTTCTACACTGGTTTGATTGCCTGCACGGACATACTTGCTGGTAAGATGGCTACAATTGATGGTTCGGTTATCACATCGCACACCTGTGACGGCCGTTATGATTCCAGATTAGTTGTTGTGCCCGCGATGGATCATGAAGAGGGTGCGATGGCTCCTGTATACGAGTGGATCGTATATGCGGACAGAATGGATCTGGTGAAGCTTGGTGAGATACCACAGGTGGAACACACCTACCAGTACTTCAACGTTGCTTACCCAATGGCAAATGAACACCAGCTGATCATTGGAGAGACCACTCTTGGTGGGGCCAGAGAAACTGCCAACAGCGATAAGGCGATAATGACAATCGAACAGCTAGAGATCTTCGCTCTGCAGAGAACAACGAACGCAAGAGACGCCATAGAGCTTATTGGCGCTCTTGCAGAAGAGTACGGTTATAGAGAATCATGCTGGTTGGGCGAATGTATTACTATTTCCGATCCAAACGAAGTTTGGGTTTTCGAAGTATATGGGGCAGGACCCCTCTGGGAGCCAGGAATGGGACCGGGCGCGGTATGGGCTGCTCAGCGTGTGCCTGACGATCACATAACCACCGTTGTGAATTACAGCATGATTGGTGAGATCGATCTAGAGACAAACAGACCCCCGAACGTATCTGCAGAGGACTTCATGATCAGTGAAGACTATGTTCAGGTAGCTGAGGATCTTGGTCTGTATGATAAGGCCAGTGGAGAGCCTTTTGTATGGAAGTATGTATTTGGCGGTATAGAAGGTAGCAAAAGCGACAGACTCTGGAGAGTCTTCTCTGTCCTGAATCCTTCTGGCAACTGGTCGCTGGACAATACCTGGGAATATCCCTTCTCAGTTAAGCCGGACGAGAAGGTGTCCGTGTATGACATTATCGAACTTTACAGGGATGTCTCAGAAGGAACTCCATATGACATGGGCGATAATGAGGCATGGTACTATGAAAGTGGAGGCGAGATGGTGAAGAGCCCGCTCGCGAGTTCCGAACCCAACACGCCTATTAGAAACCTTCTTGGGATTCCTTACACTCGAACTATTGCTAAGAACGGATGCTCATACTATTTCGTTTCTCAGGCAAGAGATTGGATGCCTGACAAGATAGGCGGCCTTCTGTGGTTTGGCCTTGACAACCCAAGAAAGGGTGCTTGGATTCCCGTTTACGTGGGGACACTGCCCAATTCTCTTCCAGAATCCTGGGTGACTCTCAATAGAGACGAGCTTGACAGGAGCTGTTCTTACTGGGCATTTGATCTGGTCGACAAGATCTCGAATCAGAGACTTGAAGCCCTAATGCCTTTGATTGAAGAAATGAGGGTGCCTTTCCAAACTGAGATTTTCGAAGAGCAGAAGGATCTCGATAAGATGGCACTGACCCTGTACGAGGACAATCCCGAACTTGTACTAAGACTTCTCTCTTCCTACACGGCGAGAAAAATGAGAGAGTCTGAAGAACTTTGGTACAATCTTTCAGAAGTACTGTTAACTAAGATTGATTAATTTCTAAGGTTGTGGCCGGTCAAGAGCCGGCCCAACTATTTCGAAAGGGGAGTGAGAAATTTGAGACGTGCACTTATTTTAATGTTGGTCCTCATTGTCGGTTATGGTGTAACTGCACTGGCATGCACTTCAATACTTGTCGGGAAAGACGCATCTGTTGACGGTTCCACAATGGTAACGCATACTTGCGACGGTAGCTATGATGCAAGGCTGCAGGTAATTGCTGGTGGAGTTCATGAAGAAGGCGAAACAGTCAGCATCTACAAAGGTCTCTGCCAGGCTACTGTTCCCGGGAGAACCGTCAGCTACGTCGGCGAGATTCCTCAGGTTCCTGAGACATACACCTACTTCCACATCGGTTATCCGTTCATGAACGAACATCAGGTCATTATCGGAGAGACTACCTGGAGTGGTGAGAGAGCGCTGAGAAATTCGCAGGGCTGGATGACAATTGAACAGCTTCAGGTTCTGGGCCTGCAGAGAGGCACAACTGCGCGAGAAGTCATCCAGATAATGGGCGAACTCGCAGAGAAGTACGGTTACGGAGATGGCGGCGAAGGTCTGACCGTTATCGATGGTGACGAAGCGTGGTTGTTTGAGGTTTGTGGTCCCGGTCCGTTCTGGTCTCCCGGAAGCGAAGAACCCGGAGCCGTATGGGTCGCACAGAGAATTCCAGATGACCACGTCCTCGTGCATGCAAACAGATCGAGGATTGGCGAGATCGATCTTGAGAACACGGATTACTTCATGGCCTCACCAAATGTGTACTCAACGGCACAGGAACTCGAGTTGTGGGACGGACAGGAACCCTTCGTTTTCTATGCAGCCTACGGTCCAAAGAATGCCTTCTACAACACGAGACGAGAATGGAGAGTTCTCGATCTTCTTGCCCCCTCTCTGGAACTCGATCCCTGGGCAGAAAGATACCCTCTGTCGGTCAAACCAGACAAAAAGGTTTCTGTTCATGATCTTATGATGATCAAGCGTGATCATTATGAAGGAACAGAATTCGATCTCACGGTTGGCCTTGCCGCAGGTCCTTTTGGCAATCCCAACAGATACGCGACCTCTTCCAGCCAAAGGCCAGAAGGTGTCAACTACGACGGCTGGGAAAGAGCGATTTCCATGTTCAGATGCTCATATGTCATAGTTGGGCAGGCAAGAAACTGGATGCCAGATGCAATAGGTGGAGTTACATGGTTCGGTGAAGACGCACCTCACTCAACGGTATACATTCCTTTCTATGCAGGTGCGACAAGCGTTCCCGAATCATTCAGCCAGGGCGCAAGGGATTACTTCGATAGAACTTTTGCATGGTGGGCATTTAACCATGTTTCGAACCTTGCCGATCTTAGATATGATGTAGCCATCGAGATGATCAAAGAGGAATATACGAAGTTTGAAAGTGAGTTCCTTACGAATCAGCCGTTGATTGAAAAGGTTGCCCTTGATCTTTACAATAGCAATCCAGAAGCAGCGATTGATTTCATCACGAACTACAGTAACGGTCTCGCTAACAGAGTTGTAGATAGATGGTGGAAACTGGCCGATGAACTCATCTACACACTGAACGATGGTTATGTAAATGGTTCTACTGCAGGTTACCCAACCTGGTGGCTTGAAGAAGTAGGATACGGAGCAACAACACAGAGATAGAGTAATTATTCGTTGAGAAGGGCGGGGAGATCTCCGCCCTTCTTCTATTTGCGGATGAATTCGTTTATCGCAGAACCTTTCCTCTGAAACAGAGGATTTGGCAAGCCCTTTCAAAGAGCAAAACAACATTCTTGTATTAACGTCCCTGTTTCAAGGATTCGTCGGAGCCAATCATTGTATTTTGTAGGGCAGGAATCCTGCATCATTTATGTACCCCGTTTCCTTGTATGGCTAACTAGAGCTTTTTCCTCCTATTTAACACTTGTGTATCGATTGCGACAAGCGAGCAAATTGGCAGAAGGCTTTGCTATAATGATTATAAGAAAGTTTTATAACCTAACTTAATGAGTTTTCTGCTTTGGACTAATTATTATTTACTTTGGGGATGGCACTCTTGAAAATTGCTACGGTTACATTGATTCTCTTAGTTTGTTCGATTCTTTGCTCTCTGACAGTCGAACCTTTGCCCGCGATTGAAGATCCTCTGTTAATGACAGTTTGGGGTGAGAGCATGGAGCTTCTGAATATAAACTATTTCTGTGACAGCCTTCAGATTGCTCGTGACTATTCTCCGGCTGCTAAGATTGAAGATCTGAATTCCGGTGCGGGGTTCAGGATTGGGAGAGAGCTACCGGAAGAGATTTTTCATCCCTTCTACGTTTTTGGAACTCCATACCGTACTCTTGTTGTCATAGTCGGAGGTGCTGAACAGGAATCAGCAGAAGATATCATTAGAATTGAGATGCTCGCCTCTTCAGTGAAGGGATCTGGAGGAAAGGTTCTGGCAATAGATGTCGATGTTGAAGGAACTGGAGACAATCCCGTAAAGGGAGAATTCGTCCGAACAATAGTTCCGTTTCTAGATGTCCTTATAGTAGCTGAGAGCCCCACTGATCAATACTTGCCATTTCTGAAAGGTGATATCCCGGTACTGGTGGAGTTGCCGGTTGTCGTAGATCTCATCTCAATATTTGAAAGGGACTTCGGCGGCGGCAGGTGCTGTGACTAACAGGAGGATTTATGAAGAGAATATTCTTATTGGCCGTTATTATGTTAAGCGTACTTGCATTTACAGAGATCAATGTTGAGTATTCGTTTGCTTACGGAGGAGAAGGCGACGACCTTGCGAACGATCTGGTTTTGCTCAAAGACGGAAGTATTCTAATTGCAGGACATACAACGTCAATTACCGGAGATTTCGGGGCCTCGAAAGGGGAAGAGGATTTCCTTGTAGTGAAAATTGACGGCTCTTTTGAAGTGTTGTGGTCTAGAACTTTCGGTGGTAGTGATTCTGATGTCGCTGAAGCGATAGCTGAGACAAGAGACGGCGGCTTCATCGTTGTTGGCATGACAGAATCATCTGACGGAGATGTTTCCGTGAGTAACAAGCTTGGAGATTTCTGGATAATAAAGCTTTCCTCAGAAGGCGAATTACTTTGGGAGAAGACATTCGGGGGAAGTGGCCAGGACCATGCTTACGATGTTGCTGAGAGGGCCTCGGGAAATTTGGTCGTTGCAGGCTACACGAGATCGGTAGATGGAGATGTTCAAGGCCACGTATGGGGTGAAGATTTCTGGATAATTGAGCTCACTTCTACAGGAGAGCTTCTAAACCAGTGGACAATAGATGGAGAAAACAACAACGAAGATCTTGCTCGAAAGCTACTGATTACTGACAAAGGCGAGATACTGGCTGTAGGCTATACGGCTTACAAAGACGTAGGAATTAGCTGTAATTACGTCAACGAACAGGCTGCACTCGCAATCATCGATAATGAAGGAGTTGTCTCTTCCTATAAGAGCTACGGTGGTATGTATCTTGAAGATGGTTACGATGTGATGATCTCTGAGGATACGATCGTTATTGTTGGTGAACAGGATGCTGGAGTATCCATGTTTTCGAGCGGACTCGGAGGGAAAGACTTTTATGTTGTAACGGTAGACGGCAATGGGCAAGAAATCTGGGCGAAGAATTATGGAGGAACCTTTACAGATATAGCACGCGTGGTTCAGCCATTCGGAAACGGTCATTTCCTTGTTGCAGGTCACACAACTTCACAGAATGTTGACGTCAAAGATCCTCTAGGTATGAACGATGGGTGGATAATTGTGATAAAGAAGAACGGTGAGCTTGTCGAATCATTATCGGTAGGTGGGTCGGCGGACGATTTAATTCTTTCGGGTGTCAGTTCAGATGAAAAGCATATTTTCTGTGGTTATTCAACATCAGCTGATGGAGACGTTGAAAGCAACAAGGGCGGAAAAGATATCTGGTTGATTTCGTTAGGGAAATAGATGAGGTCTAGCGACCTTAAACTGGGGTATATCCCCAATAAAATCTAGTTGGGAGGGGTTTCATTTGCGTAAGATCCTATTGGTCCTGATTGTGGCTGCAGCAATAGTCAGTATTGGCCTTGCATGTACCACGATCATCGTTACTAAGGGTGCGTCTGTTGACGGTTCGGTAATGACGAGCCATTCAGCTGACTGCGGCCTTTGTGATTTCAGGTACGTCTATGTTCCACCCGCAGACTATGAAGCGGGAGCAAAGAGAGCAGTATATCCTTTCATCGAGCCATATCCACGTTATGTCGGTGCAGACATGGGTCCGACCTACAACGATTCAGACCTTCCAGCAACAGAGCCTCTGGGTTACATCGATCAGGTCGAGCACACATTTGGCTATTTTGATGCCGTATATGGCGTAATCAATGAACATCAGCTGGCAATCGGTGAATGTACATGTTCTGCGAAGGTCTATGCGCAGTCAAGTGCAGATTGTATTTTCGACGTTGCTGCTCTTTCGAGAGTTGCAATGGAAAGGACTACCACAGCCCGAGAAGCAATAGAACTCATGGGAGCCCTTGCTGTCGAATACGGTTACTACGGCTGGGGAGAAACACTGACAGTAACAGATCCCAACGAAGCCTGGGTCTTCGAAATCTGTGCGTCGCCTGACAAGAAGAGCGCTCTATGGGCGGCAAAGAAGGTTCCCGATGGAGAAGTCTTCGTAGAATCGAACATGTTCAGGATAAGAGAACTCGATCCAGAAAGTCCTGACAATATGTTCTCGCCGAATCTTATCGATGTTGCTACAGAAGCCGGCTGGTACGATCCCAGTACAGGTCCTATCGACTGGATGGCAACTGTAAGCACAGGAGAATACTCCTACCCTTACTACAGTCTTAGAAGAACTTGGAGAGTTCTCGATAGAGTCTCCCCATCTCTTGGACTTTCTCCCTGGGTAGAAGACACTTTCACAAAAGATTACCCGTTCTCTATCGTACCTGACAAGAAACTTTCTGTGGCCGATGTTATCGACCTCTTCAGGGATCATTACCAGGGAACAGAGTTTGATTTGACTGAAGGACTTGCCGCAGGACCTTTTGGCAATCCTAATCGCTATGCCGGTTCCAGTAAGCTAATAAAGGGAAGCTGGGAAAGAGCCCTTTCTATCTTCAGATGTGAGTACGTTTTCGTTTCTCAGGTTAGAGACTGGCTTCCTGATCCTGTAGGTGGAGTAGTATGGTGGGGAGCAGCTGCACCTCACGAAACGATTCTTGTGCCGATGTACTGTGGAATAACGGACGTTCCTTATGCTTATGACAGTGGTAGCCTTCAGGAATTCGACTATGATGTCGCATCATGGGCATTCAACTTCATGGGCAACTGGGCGGAACTGAAGTGGAGCTACATGTACCCCGAGATTCAGGAACTACAGAAGAAGATCGAAGGAAAGCTCTTTGCAGTACAGCCAGCGATCGAAGCGGCAGCTGCACAGCTTTACGAAACAGATCCAGAACTGTGTAAGGAATTCCTTACTGATTACGTTGCCGACGTAACTGACAGAGTAATGGCAGAAGTATGGGATTTCAACGAATATCTAATAACCAAGTACAGAGATGGATACATAAACGTACCTAACGTTGGTTCTTCAGCTGGATACCCCGACTGGTGGCTTGATGCAGTAGGATACGACGAAGGTCACATTTTCGGCGACGACGGCTACAAAGCCAAGTAATCGACTTGCCCGCCCCACAGCGGGGCGGGTTTTGCTCTTTTTTTATTTCAAACCTTGTAGACGATTTTTGATTCATATATAGTGTTGAAGATTTCGAATGAGGAGGTTACTTACATGAGAAGATTTCTGTTAGTTCTGATTGTAGTTTCTCTTGTCAGTGTTTTTGCGTTTGCCGAACCCGAGGTGCAGCTCGGATTGCCAGTTGTAATCACTTCTGCAGGTCAGAGCGCAGAGGTTGAAACAGTCAACTATGTTGCCGATGAAGTCGGCTTGAAGTACGACTACTGTGATGTCCTTTCTAAGGATGAGCTTGCGGCTGGAGTGGGACTAGGTGGAGCCAAGTCAGCAATAGGAAAGCACGTTACCACGCTCTCTCCCGATCCAGAAGGCACTAAGTTCCAGTCTCTGGTACTCGTTCTTGGTGCCAGCCTCAAGGGCATGGGTGCTTCCGGTCTCTCTGTAGACACAGAAGTGGACAGACTCAAGGACCTTATAGAATATGCGAAGGCAAACGAAATAAAGATTGTTGCAATTGCTATTGGAGGAGAGATTCAGAGGGGTCTTCCAGGTAGTCCAATTGAGACAATGATCGATACAGTTGCACCTCACGCTGACGTTTTCGTAGTTACAAAGGATTCAAACGGTGATGGGAAGTTCACGAAGGCAGCGGAAGATAGAAACGTTCCAATAGTAGAAATCGATTCTGCGTTTGATCTTCTCGATACTTTTACACAGGTATTCGGTTTGTAGTTTCTTGGTGGCCGGCACAGTAGAATCATCTACCGTGCCGGCTCCAATTAAAGGGGGTAATCAAAATGTCAGCTGACGCAATATACATGCAAACGATCATAGCCGGGCTAGTCATGGTTGGAGCCTACGCCGTTGGAAAGTTTCTGAAGTTTTCAACGGAACTATGTATGTTTGTTGCAGTAATCGGAGGAGCAATTGCCGGAGGAGCAGGTTTTGACACTTTCAGGCATATTGCCGAAGGATCGGTAACCTACCTCGACATTGGACTCATCTTTGTATTTGCAACGATTTTCATGAATATTATCAAAGAGTCGGGAGGAACGAATTATATAGTCAGAAAGATTATCGGAGCTTTCCACAACAAAAGAATACTGATGCTTATACTTCTTATGCTGGTAATATTAGTTCCAGGAGCACTTACAGGAGCGGGAAGCATCTCTGTTCTGGTTGTCGGAGGAACGGTCGCGGCCGCTCTCAATGCAATGGGACTTTCGAAGGTCAGGATTTCCGCGCTGATCTTCATAATTGCCGGTTTGAGTGCCGCTGCTCCTCCAGTCAATATCTGGGCGATGATGACCTGCGCCGGAACAGCCATTCCTTACGTTGGATTTACCATGCCACTTCTGGTACCGGTGCTGATTCTCGGTCTCTTCTCGGTTCTATTTTTTGGACGTGGAGCTGGAAACATCGACAAAGAAAAGGCTCTAAAAGAGATTCCCGATCCCAAAGGGCTCTCCGGGTGGAGCGTTGCTGTTCCTTTCCTTGTCTTGATATTCTTGCTTGGGGCACCGAGAATCTGGCCGTTCGGGTTCCCGGTCCTTGGATTGCCTTTGGTATTTGCGATATGTACTCTGGTAGCGTGGCTAATGAACTTCAAGAGAGTAAATATTTTGAAGGTCAGCAGAGAAACCGTGGCTCAGTTAACACCACTCATAGCGACTACTGCAGTTGTCGGTATGCTGATACAGGTAATGAGTTTCAACGGTGTCAAGGGCTTGATCTCTATGTGGATTGTCACAGCTCCTCTTGCAATAGTCTGGATTCTACTTCCCTTCATAATACCGATATCGGAAGGCCTCCTGACTTATGGCGGTGCTATGGTAATAGGTATACCTCTCATGTGGATGTTGAATTCGAACGGGATCAACCCGGTAATCGTTTTGGCAGGACTGAGTTTACTGTGGCCTCTTGGGGATGGATTACCACCGACTGCACTTATCGGACGCTTGACAGTTAGCACAGTCGGGTACAAAGGCTCATATGGCTCATTCTTAAAGGAGTGCGTGGTACCCTGGGTAGCCATAACTGTCGTTGCAATGATTCTGGTTATCTTTGCAAATAAATTCAACTTCCTGATGATGGTAGGTTGAGGAGGAGGTGTCGTCATGACTTTGATTATGTTTCTGTATTATGTGATGACAGCCTATGTGGTAGGCATGCTTATCTGGAACTTCATAAAGACAAAGGATATCAAGAGCGAAATATTATACACACTGGCTCTCTTGCCCCTCATTCTCAGATTGTTTAGAATGAGGTAGGAGGGATATTATGATGAGAAAGCTAATATTAGCCGTTATTCTAGTGCTCGTAGTCCTGGCTGGTGGAATACCTCTATATATTCAGAGGGGTTTCAAAGAAGAAGTTGTTGCCGGGCCAAGTGTAACGAACGTATTCAAACTCAGTAAGTACTTCGATGGAATCGAAGGAACAATAGCTGACACAGACGTTTTTGAACTTAAGGGTGCAGAAGAAGGTGGAAAGACGCTTATTATAGCCGGAACCCATGCTAACGAACCATCTGCCGCCTTACTAGCCTATTTCTTCATTGAGAATCTTGAAGTGGAAAAGGGAACAGTATATATTATTCCACATTTCAACCTGAGTGGTTCTCTGGGACCGCAGCCCGGTGGCGGCTTCCCTCTTTACTACTATCTTGATACGCCCTGGGGTGAACAGGCCTTCAGAATGGGTGACAGAGGGTTCCAGGCGCTTGATCAATGGCCGGACCCAGACGTGTATGTCCACTATCCCGACGGGCAGCTCCTTTCGTATATAGATGCCAGAAATACGAACAGAGCATGGCCAGGAAGACCGGACGGTTACCTTGCTGAGAAGGTATGCTTTGCTGCCATGGAAATGATTCGCAGCGAAGGAATCGATATTGCAATCGATCTTCACGAGGCGGAAGCCATGTATCCAGTAACCAATTGTATAGTTGCTCCTGAGAAATCCATGCCCTATGCAATTGGAGCGGCATTCTACGTCAAGGGAAGGGAAAAGTTTGAAAACCACGTAGAGTCTTCGCCTTCAGGTTACAGAGGTCTTTCTCACAGGGAGATTGGAGATTGGTCTGATGCCTATCCATTCTTGCTGGAATCTCCTGGAGTCCACTTGGATCAGATTACCGCTGCAAAAACGCCTGAACTGATTATTGACGGCATAGATCCATTTGTTCTTAAAGCTGGCGAAAAGGGCCTTCTATACGTTCCTTACGATGAGAATGGATTCTCCATGGACAGAAGAGTTGGACAGCATTCTTCAGTTATTCAGGAGATTCTGTCTCAGTGGACGAAGAAGAACCCCGAACGTGGATTTGAGATCTCAGCTCCAAAACATGCGGACATTGTGGAAAATGGATTGGGATTCTACTTTAAAGATCCTTCCGAAGTAGATTCAAAAATGGTGTATCTACAGTAGAGTTTTGATTCGAAATAAAGAAGTGCATACGCATCTTACTGCGTATGCACTTCTTTTATGTGCTTTGCATCTATCTGGAATGACTGTCTTTCAAAACTATTTCCTCAAGCTGCACCAGATCACATATTATAAAATCAACATCAATAGATGGTCTAGTCCCATTCTGCGAGAAGAAACACGTCTTTGTTCCTGCGTCCCTTGCAGCAATGACGTCAAGGTCTCTGTCACCAATGGAGAGAGTTGATCTAGGGTCCAGTCTAAAATTTCTTATCGCGTAGATGAAAGCATCGGGGTCTGGCTTCCTCTTGAATCCGCTTTCTCTGGTGATTATGTCGCTGAAGAGTGAGGTCATCTCAAAGTAGCTCAGCAGCTTGAAAGCAGTCTTTCGCGACCTATGGGTTATGATCAGATTCTTTCCGCCATTCCTTACCACTATTGAACATACCTCACGAGCGCCTTCAAAGGGAGGTTGCTCGGCCGGGTCAAGTTTTTCTTCAGATGTCTTGAAGTCTTTGTAGAAATCATAGTCAACTCCTCTATCCAAATAGAAATCAACGGCCTTTCCCAGGGTGTCCTTCATTAGGGAGAGAATTTCGTTTTCGGAAGTGACATATCCCTTTCTAAGCAGAGCCTTTTTAAACAGTTTGACCATAGCGGGGTAGGTATTGAAGAGCGAACCGTCGAAATCCCATATAAGATTCTCGATCATCAGCTTTCACACCCACTGTATCTATTGCACACTTTCAAAACAGAAGGAATTTGCTTCAGGGAAGTGATTACGAAATCAGCTTTTGAGCTTGTCGATGCCGAATCTGGATTGAAGAGGCAGGTAGCTATTCCGGCGCGTTTTCCGGCCTCCATGTCTATCTCTCGATCACCGATCGTAATCACTCTTTCTCTTTCGAGTCCATACTTGTCGATAATATACATAATTGCCTGTGGATCGGGCTTTCTGGTGAAACCACTGTCTGCAGATACAATTTCAGAGAAAAGATCGAGCATGTTGTAGTAATTAAGAAGTTTAGTCATGGAATAGTTGCTTCTATGGCTGAAAAGGAAATTGCTGCCTCCGTTCTTGTTGATCTGGATACACATTTCCTTTGCCCCTTCAAAGGGAGGTTGTCTCTCCGGTTCAAGATGGTTCTCTATACTGTAGAAATCCTGCAGAAATCCATTGTGCAGTTTGTACTTATCCACAAAGTATCTGGCAGCCTTCGATGTTGATTCCTTAAGCTTTTCGAGAATTTCTTTGACAGAAGCTCTTACCTCATACTTCTCAAGAACCCTCGAGAATACTTCCGCTGCTGCGGGGTATGTGTCAAAAAGAGTGCCGCCGAAATCCCAGATTACATATTCAAACATAACTATTTCCCCTTTCTGATGTCTAGTTCAATGATAAACGTTTTTGGGAATTTCGTCCTGTCGAGCATCTTAAGAATTTTGAGTTTCTTCAAGATATCTTATCCTTGATGCCGCGATAATTTCCAATGTCTCTTCCCTTCTTACCCAGCCCTCGATACCCGTTTTCTTCTTTTCGAGATCCTTGTATACGGAGAAGAAATGCTCTATCTCTTTAAGTAAATGAGGTGGAACGTCATCGAGAGTCTCAATGTAATTCCAAACTGGATCGTGAATTGGAACACAAAGGACCTTCTCATCGGGTCCCTTCTCGTCCCACATTTTGAATGCGCCGATTGGCTTTGCCTCAATCAAACATCCGGGAAAAGTTGGCTCCCAGAGCAAAACCATCGCATCAAGCGGGTCCTCATCTTCAGCAAGTGTATTGAGAATGAAGCCGTAGTCCATTGGATAATGGACTGCAGAAAACAGAGTCCTGTCGAATCTTATTCTTTGAAGCTTCTTGTCGTATTCGTATTTATTCCTGCTCCCCTTCGGAATCTCTATCATTATGTCCAGCACTATTTCTTCCTGCATTACACTCACCTCCACAACAATTATGCCAGAAGAGAGACTGCTGAATGATAGCAAAAAAAAAGAAGAACCCACTTAGGGGTTCTTCTTAAGAGATTTTTCGATCTATCTATCTGTTGTTATAGAGGAATACCCAAGCAGCTACGTCTTCACCGTTAATCTTCCCGTCTTTTGGGAAAGAAATGTCACATGTTGCTATATCCTCTGCTTCTGTAGAACCAATCTTTTCGACCAAAGCCTCGAAGTCCTTCTCGTCAACAATGCCATCACCGTTAACATCAAGACTGTCTTCTTCGTGATGTGCAAGATCATGGAAAATCGGCAAATACATCTCTCGTCCCTCGATTTCCCAGAAACCTATCTGCCCGCTCTCATACTGTTCCTCGCTAATAGCGGGAATTACATAGTAACCACCGTCTCCCCAATCATATGCCCACGAGTTCTTAATTATCCAGAAAGTTGTCGTGGTGAAGACAGGGGAACCAGATTGCGTCGGATCTACATATGTATAGCTTTCAATCTCCTCAGCTAGTATAGGAGTTGCCTCTGGATTGGTTTTGCCGGCAAGTATCACATCGTCAAGATCAGTTGCGCTGGCCCAGCCCACAAGAGTGACAGCATGTCCGCCCGTGCTGTAGTCACCCTCGATTGGAGAAAAGATCCCTTTCGAATAGTAATCAAAGCTGGCGGGAACAGAGAATGATACTGCCAGTGAGCCATAGTCTAGTAGAGCGGTTTTTATGGCGTTTAGATACTCTTCATACGTATAACCAAGTTCATAAGCTGCATCGGCCGGAAGTATCATAACTGTTCTTGAGGATTTCAGCAATGGAGCAGTATAAGCCGAAGGGGGCAGTGGAACTTCTTCTCTGGGATCGAGATAGACTTCAGAATATGGAGCGTATTGTTCTTCCATCATTCCATACCTTATGAGATTGTACATTGCAAAGTAGCTGTTTCCACCCTCAAGACTGTTCTTGTCCTGAACATAACTGTCTGGTGAAAAACTGTAGATATCCCAGTCGATGTTATGGTAAGTTCCCCATCGTTCGGAGTAGTCAAAAGTATTGTCCACATTGCCGTTCATTCCAAAGATCTGAACTGCAAGTGCACTTTCAAAAGAACCAACAGTAGCGAAAGACCAGCAGCTGCCATGAATGAACTGGTCTCTTACGGGTTCAAGCCTCACAAAATAGCTTTCAGCCACTTCTCTCGGTTCCAAAAGAACGAAAGTTGACATCATAAGATCGTCTGTTGTGGTCATCCCCTGAATGGAAAAGTCCTCTACTTCTTCTATATATGCCATTCTAAGGTATTCAACTAACCGATTGGAAACATCCTTTGGAAGGTCAATGTAACCATTAAGCCGCTCAAATATCGCACCGACATCTGAGATATTTGCGGTTTCAAGCTTTGCTACAAAGCTGTCTTCCAGTCCTGCTTTCCAGCTCAAATTTAATTCTGCGATCGACGAATTTATCTCTTCCTCAGCCGATCTTACTTGAGTTGCAATATTTGCCAGTGCAAACGACGATATCAACATTACCGTAAATAGAACTATAAAGGTTTTCTTCATAGTCATCCCCCCCTTTACTCTAAGAAGACAATTGGTTCATGGTCAACAATGAAGCCGTCAACTGAACCATTGTCTACATTTCTGAAAGCGGGATTTGGCAAATCGGGGTAAATGTCATATGTATCCCAGTAACCTTCGTACGCCAGTCCAACGGCAATGATCTCGCCTTCATAATCCTCTGGAACTGAAAAAGTGAGAGTTGCGAAGACATTATCGGCAGCTTCAGCTTCATCTTCTCCGTTCAGGAAGGCTTTGTAAAGGGTAACTGCTTCATCACTGCTCTTGAATGTTCCGACGTCCTTCAAACCTGACATGAAGTTTCCGAATTCGACACTTTCGAGAACCAAACCTTCGCTGTTCCACAGAGAGAGTTGAATATATCTGACATCATACAGATCGGCAAAACTCGCAACATTCTCTGTCATAACACCGACAGTAAATGAATCGCCGGGTCCTATATCGCTATCAGGAGTAGAAAGGCTGATCACAGGTTTTTCATCGGAGTCGTATCTTTCTCTCAGAGAGAAGGCTTTGTATGCTTCTCCATAGTCATTAAATGTGTTTCCAAATACATGGGCCTCAACCCATCTCGCGTAAACTGTGTTAAGATCAAATCCCACTTCAGCAAACTTGTAGAACAAGACATATCCACTGTAAGGACCTTCAACACCGGCATAGTATGCCCTTATCGATTTCTCGCCATACACGAATCCATAAGGCACCCATAGCGTATCGTAATCTATCAAATAACCAGGAAGATACACATATGTCTGAAGATCGGGCCTGTCATTCGGTATTTCTTCCCAGGTGTCATAGATGCCGTCATCATTGGTGTCGAGTAGGTTTAGTCGCTTTCTGACTGTAACCTCTTCTGCAGGAACAATTTCCTCCGATGCAGCCTTATAAAACCTAATGCCGAAGAACTCATCTTCGATATACTGGAACAAGTCAGTGTAATCGAAATACATTAGCCCTGATCCGGACTGGAAAATCTCCCTCTTCAGATTGGTCGCTTTGAAGGAAATTGCCTCTTTCGATTGAGCACCCATCGAATCAGTTGCAGTTACCTCTGCCAGATATTTCCCCTCTTCATCAAGCGCATACACAGCTTTCTTCCCATCAGTCACTGAAAGAACTTCAGCCCCATTCTTGTATAGCTTGAATTCAGCGGTAACTTCTGTGTCATCGAAGTCCGTTACTTCCCACTCAAAAGTCACAAGCGTCTTCGGAGCAATTTCCTCTCCTTCTGTTACTGAGCCTGTTAACGATACTACTGGCGGATTGTTGATCTTGAAGCAGCCAGAGACAAAGAACAGGAATACAAGCAACAGAGTTACGAACAATGCTTTCTTCATTCTCTTACCCCCTTTTTCTAGATTTCGTGTTCAGAATCAATTATACATTCAGGATAGCTTATTCCCAAATAACTATCGTCTTGATGGTTATGTGAGAGTTTTAAAGCAGCTTACGAATGAGCACGGTTTTGTAGACTTGTTGCTAACCGACTAGCCGGGATTGCGCGTGCAGAGAGCGTGGTTCCAAGGCAAGAATTCCCTTAACATAACCGTGTTATAATGCATCTAAATTGCTTTAGTCAAGCTTCATCATCGCTTCGGGAGGTAGCATATGTACGATTTCAGGGTGATTGAAAGGAAATGGCAGGATTATTATGCGAAGGAAAAGCCGTTTAACATAGATCTCAAGAAAGCGGAGAAGCCTTTCTACAATCTCATGATGTTTCCATATCCCTCCGCAGCGGGACTTCACATAGGAAATATGTTTTCCTTCATAGGTTCGGATGTATATGGAAGGTTCATGAAACTGAAGGGCTATGATGTATTTGAACCGATCGGCTTCGATGCTTTCGGTATACATAGCGAAAACTATGCTTTGAGAGTTGGGAGACATCCTGCTGAACTCACTCCGAAAAGCATAGAGTACTTCAGAGAAGAGCAGCTGAAAAAGATCGGGAATATCTTCGATTGGAACAGCGAAGCGATAACCTCCTCTCCAGAGTACTACAAGTGGACTCAGTGGATATTCATACAGTTATTCAAGAAAGGACTCGCAGAAAAACGCTTATCGAATGTGAACTGGTGTCCATCGTGTAAAACGGTGCTTGCCGATGAACAGGTCATCGATGGCCGTTGTGAAAGGTGCAACAACGAAGTTGAGAAGCGTGAAATGAGTCAGTGGTTCTTTAAAATCACAGAGTACGCAGAGAAGCTTCTATCTAACCTGGAAAAGCTTGACTGGACCGATACAACCAAGAATCTTCAACGGGCCTGGATAGGCAAATCCTCCGGAGCTACGATCTCTTTTGAAGTACATGGAATGAATGAGCAGATAGATGTGTTTACAACCCGTCCAGATACTATATTCGGAGTAACTTACATAGTTGTGGCTCCTGAATACGGTCTGGTCAGCAAGCTAATCACACCTTCAACGCTGGAGACCTTTGAAAACTTCAAAGAAGAAGTCAAGAACATGGACCTTGCTACGAGAACATCCATTTCGCGTCCCAAGAATGGGATATTCACCGGTTCTTACGCCGTTCATCCTCTTACAGGTGAGGAACTTCCAATCTGGATAGGAGATTACGTGCTGGCAGAATACGGTACGGGTGCTGTTATGGCCGTCCCGGCGCACGATGAGAGAGATTATGTCTTTGCGAAGAAGTATGGACTGGAGATAAAACAGGTTATTGAATGTGATCCCTCACTGTTGCCCTATACTGAGAAGGGAAAGATGATCAACAGCGGAAAGTATTCGGACATGCTGAGCGTTGACTTCATCGACAAGATAGATGAAGTTAGCGATAGTATAAAAGGTTCTGTAAATTACCACCTTCATGATTGGTGTATCTCGAGACAGCGCTACTGGGGTCCACCTATTCCTATTGTCTACTGTGAGAAGTGTGGAACGGTTCACGTCCCTGAAGATGAACTGCCCGTAATGCTGCCCAATACTGATGACTACATACCTGACGGCAGCGGGAAATCACCTCTTGCCAAGAATCTAGAGTTTGTTAACACAACTTGTCCTGTTTGCGGAGGGCCTGCCAGAAGGGAGACTGATGTTTCCGACAACTTCCTGGATTCAGCATGGTATTACCTTAGGTATCTTTCGCCGAAGAATAGAAGTGCCCCCTTTGATGATGAGCTGGTTCAAAAGTGGTGCCCGGTCGATATGTATATAGGGGGAAATGAACACGCTACTCTGCACCTTATGTACTCGAGATTTCTAGCAATGGCGCTTCATGATATCGGCTTTCTTCCTTTCGAAGAGCCATTCGCCTCATTCAGAGGTCACGGGCTCATAATTAAGGACGGAGAGAAGATGTCGAAGTCCAAGGGCAATATTGTCAATCCAAACGAGTATTTTGAGACCCATGGAGTGGATGCGCTCAGGACCTACTTGATGTTCATGGGTACTTTTCTAGAAGGCGGAGATTTCAGAGACAGTGGGATGGACGCAATGAGGAGATTTCTCAATCGTGTATGGGACATCGCTACTATGCCTGAAGGGAAAAGTTCTACCGAGTTGAAGATAAAGATGTCAGAGACTGTGGAGAAAGTGGAGTATTCAATCAACAACATCAAGCCGAACACGGCAATTGCCGCTATTATGGAGTTTGTCAATGAGGCTTCGAAAGAGACTTCTATCGAGAGACAGCTTGTCATAGATATGGCGAAGCTTCTTTCTCCATTTGCACCGTTTGTCTGTGAAGAGATTTACAGTATGAAAGGTGGAAAGAAGAAGACAATTCTTGACGATGGTTTTCCATATGGTTATGAGAAGTACGCATCCATGGCCAAGACGGAATTGCCTGTCCAGATCACTGGAAAGATGAGGGGAAAGGTCGTGCTTTCTCAGAATGCATCCCAGGAAAAGGCAATGGAAGCGGTAATGGCCGACGAAAAACTCTCAAAAACGCTTGAAGGAAAGTCAATAAGAAAGATCATCTACGTTCAAGACAAGATAATCAATATAATTATCTGAACGCAGTAAACAATATTCTGTTCTGAATATAAAAATGGAGAGCCAGTGGCTCTCCATTGTCTTCAATAGATTCATCTTCATTTTGATATGGGCTTTCGCGAAACAAAAATACTGGTATTCCCGTATCTTGCATGGTGTCTTACAGGCATGAACCCAGCCTTTTCTAGAACTGCTTGTTGATTGTTTATGGAAAGCGGCAGATCGAAGTGATAGAAACCGTCAGGTACGTTGCACACTCTTTTCAGAGACTCGTATCTCTTGCGATATTCCTTTTCCTCAATTCCGGTGCTTACCACATAGTCTGCTTCGATATACATTCCTTTACCAACCAGACTACGGAAAATCTTGTTGTAGATAGTCAGTTTTTGCCCATATCCGAAATGATGCATTGATTGGACCGAAATAGCCAGATCGAATCCTTCAGATGGAAATTCGACTTCAAAATAAGAGCCGGCTATGAGATTCATTTGATCATTTCTGAAATGGTGCTTGCTTCTAAGGATTTCGAGCATCTTATCAGAAAGGTCAATACCTGTGACGCTGGCCGTCGGATTTCTGCTGAAAATCTGGTCTAGCTCAAGGCCAGTTCCACAGCCCAGATCTAGAATACTTACTCCGGTAGTCTCGGGTACTAGATTAGACACTTCAATATAGAATTTCTCGGAATCTTCTACTTTGTTCTTCATATGAGTCTCGTAGGAATCGGCTCTTCTATCGAAGAAAGCTCTCATTGTTTCCAAGTCGTCGTTCACTTTTCCTCGCTCCGATTTTTCTGCTTCTTTGGCATCGTAATCTACTTTCTTATATCATAGAAGTGCTGTACAAATATGAAGTCTATTTTGCCGCAGGTGCAATAAGATGGTTTTCGTGTGAGCTCCAGATAATGAAATTGTACGAAAGGAGCCAGTATTGATAGTTAGTGCAAGCAGAAGGACAGATATCCCGGCCTTCTATTCCGACTGGATTATTGAAAGAATCAGAAGCGGTTTCGCTCTGGTCAGGAATCCCTTCAATCCCAGACAGGTAAGTAAGGTGGCTTTGAATCCGGAGGCAGTAGATTGTCTTGTTTTCTGGACCAAAGACCCCAAGAACATGCTAGATAAACTGTCTTACCTGGGAGACTACTGTTACTACTTTCAATTTACAGTGACACCGTATGATAGATCTGTGGAACCCGAATTGCGCGATAAGGAGAACATCATTGAGACTTTCAAGAAGCTGGCAGATAGAATCGGTAGGGAAAGAGTAATCTGGCGATATGATCCGATTCTGGTTTCGGAGAAGTTCAATGTAGCTTTCCATTTTAGAGCCTTTGAGAAGATGGCCGATCTGCTTCAAGGATACACAGACAAATGTGTGATTAGTTTTCTCGATTACTATAAGAAAATCTCTTCAGGTCTAGGAAAACTAGGTTTAAGAAGGCCGGGAGGAGATGAAATCAGAAATGTTGTTCGGTTTTTTGCCGGGAAAGCAAAGGACGCGGGGATCCTTATTGAAACTTGTTCTGAAAAGGGAGATTTCGATGAGTTCGGAGTAAATCACGGCAGCTGTATTGACGGCAATCTGATAAACAGGCTTACGGGCAAGAGCAAACAGTATTCAAAGGACAGATATCAAAGATCTGCATGTAGATGCGTTGAAAGCGTTGACATCGGTTCATATAATACCTGTCTTCATCGCTGCATTTACTGCTACGCGAACTTCAGCAAGAAGACGATTGATAGAAATTTCGGGAGATACGATTCAAAGTCCCCGATTCTCTGCAGTCATGTGGACGCAAGAGACAGAATAACAGAAAGAAAAGGATAGCCGATTCCTGAAGGCTTTGGAACTTACGGGATCAGTGGTGAGTGTTTTCTTACCTTGAAGGGAGGACTAACTGTCACTTTGGTAATTTCTTAATCACCCCACGCGTCGTCATATATCTTATAATCTGCACGGATGGGCAGATAATTTTCATGAAATACGGTAGGAGGGTTTTCTATGGAAGAGTTCTTAAACGGAGATCTGTTCAGATGGGTAATTATGCCCCTAATAATCTTCTTCGCAAGGATCATCGACGTTTCTCTTGGAACCACGAGAATCATAATGGTTTCGAGAGGCAAGAAAGAAATGGCAAGTGCAATCGGTTTCTTTGAGATTATTCTTTGGTTGCTCGTTGCCAGCAAAGTAATCCAGAGTGTTGATAACGTACTTTATATACTTGCTTATGCAGGTGGTTTTGCAGCCGGCAGCTACATAGGAATGCTCATTGATGAGAGGCTTGCAATTGGGACCGTTTCGGTCAGGTTGATAATTTCGAGAGATCCGACTGAACTTATCGAAAAACTATGCCAGGCTGGATTTGGAGTGACAAAGATAGACGCTCACGGTGCTCGAGGAAAGGCTTACATTGTTTACAGTATCATAAACAGGAAAGAAGTGGAAGACTTCGAGAGAATCGCTCTCGAATGCGTTCCAAAGGCGTTCATGTCTGTTGAAGATATTCGAAAGGTAAGAGAAGGAGTCTTCCTCACCAAAGATACGATGCGTCTCAGAAGGGAGTCTCCCTTAAGAAAGTCCAAATAGCTTTCTGGTAGTGTTTTCATTGAGAGAAATGGGGGGATTTCCCCCCTCATCTCTTTATATCATTGAAAATGTTGCCGTCTCTGATTTCAACTATTCTGTCTGTCTCTTCTGCGATTCTTCTATCGTGAGTAATTATAACGAACGTTGTTCCGTATTTCTTGTTGAGATCACGCATGAGGCTGAAAACCTTGGCTGAGGTATCGGAGTCGAGATTGCCCGTAGGTTCATCTGCAAGGATAATCTTCGGATTGTTGATAAGGGCCCTTGCTATTGCGGTTCTCTGCTGTTGACCTCCCGACATGTTGGGAGCTAGATTGTCCTTAACCTTGCTTATTTGGACGACATCCATTAGTTCCTTTGCCCTTTCCGTAATTTCCTTCGAGGGTTTCAGGCCCTTGATTCTGTAGGGTAGAATTACGTTTTCGAAAGCAGTGAACTCGGGAAGCAGATAATGAAACTGGAATATAAAGCCGATAGTCTCATTCCTAACGCTTGCGAGTTCATTTTTGTTCATTTTGTTCGTCTGTTTGCCCGAGATCGTTATTTCACCGCTCGTGGGTTGATCCAGTGTGCCCATAATATTCATGAGTGTAGATTTGCCGCTTCCAGACTGTCCGACTATCGAAAGAAACGACGACTCTTCGATTTCGAGATCCACGCCGTGAAGAACTTCTGTCTTCACAACCGTTCCGTAAACCTTTTTTATATCCTTGAGCTCGATTATGTTAGCCATTTCGTATCACCTCAACGGGGCTGAGTTTAGAGGATCTTCTGGCTGGGACCATTGCGGCAATAGTTGAAGCGCCGATTGCAATGAGCGCGGACAACATTACAAACCCATAACTCAGTGAGATTCTGATGATCGGTTCTCCGTCAGTCCCTACGGCAAAAGTGGAGAACATTATTATTAGCAAGATTCCGAATGCAATTCCAACTACTGCACCCACAACACCGAGAGCCAGTCCCTGAAAGAGAAAAACGAAACTTGTCGTGGAATCCTTAAGCCCCATGGCTTTCAGGATTCCGATCTGCCTTGATTTCTGGACTACAGTTATTGCAAGGACACTTGCTATTCCAAGGGAAACGGCTATGATCACGAATACCTGAATCATTATGCTTGAGACGCTCTGCCCGTTCAGTCCGGAGAGAAGATCTTCGTTCTGAGATTTCCAGTTAGTAACCTGCAAAGCAGACGTCGAGAGACGTTCCGAAATGACAGAGGCATTTTCATCAGCTCTGAAGACCTCACTCACCTGCATCTCTATCGATGTGACTGCATCACCAAGTTTCCCAACTGATTGAGCGGTGCCAATCGTTGAGATCAGCCAGTTCTTGTTAAGGCTTGCAACACCCAGATCGAAAACACCGACCACCTTCAGGGTCTCAACTGTTCTATCCGGAGTGAAGATTGTGATTTCTTCTCCAAGGTTCACATCGAGCTCATCCTCAAGACCCTTGCCGATAATGATTTCTCCGTCGCCTTCAGGAAGGCTACCATCAATGAGACGACTATCCGTCTTGTAAATAACGTGTGATTCAGGGAACTGCAGGCCTCGAAGCAGAACAGATAAAGTCCTGTCGCCGCTGCTTATGAAGACAGGAACATCTGCGCTTGCAGAAAGAGCCGTCAGATCGGTTGGCAAATCAATAGAAGCGATTTCCGAAACTATGTTCTGCCACTCTTCCACTCCGTTGTTTTCCGTAGAGGAGACAGTTATTTGTGAAGAGCTTCCAATTGTTGTATCCACCAGGTCTTTTTGAAGCCCCTGGATAAGCGAGCCTATAAATACCTGTACGGAAACACCTATAGCAATTCCCAACACTATGAGAAGAGTTTGTGCCTTGCTAGATGATAGAAAGCGCATCGCAATCGAAAAAGCCAATCTCATTTTACATCACGCTTCCCCAGAGCTAGAATCTCTCTCGGATCTTTCAGGAAGATATCTGCACCGACTTCCTTCCAGTAGTCGGGATTATTTTCGAATGCATTTCCACCTACGACAACTCTCGATTCGCAACCGGCTTCTTTAATTCGTGAAATCATCCTCCGTGTGTTTATAAGGTTGTAGTAGTTTGAAACGCTAATCGCAACGTACAATGGACTCAGTTTCTTCGCAGCCTGAAGGAAGGTGTCTAGCGGGGTGTTAGCTCCGACGAATATGGAATTGTATCCAGCAATAGTGAAGATGTCCGAGATCATTCTAGCTCCGATCTCGTGATACTCTTCGGGCGGACAGAGTACTGCCACCGTCTGATCACTCTTTGATGATCCATTATCCCTTCTTTTCTTCACAATATAGGGGAAACAACACTCCAAGACTGTTCTGACGATCGAGCTTCTAATGTGCTCTTTCCATATGCATAGTCTGTCACCTATATAGTCACACTCCCAGTGTTTTAGGGCTGGCGCAAGTATATCCAGATACAAGTCAATCACTTCGATGCTTTTCGATTCGAGCCCCTCCACGCAAAGGAGTACGGCTCTTTCCTTATCCTGGGAATCGAGAGCATCGGCAAAACTACTTTTGATGTCGTTCAAAGTACCCTCCTTATTTGAGCGAATCAAGCATTCTCACATCATCTTGATCGAGGACAATGCTTGCTGCTTCGAGATTGGATCTAAGGTGTTCCAGCTTCGATGCCTTTGGGATTACTACTACTCCATCTTTCCCCAGTAGCCATGAGAGCATTATTTGTTGAATGGAAGCCGAGTATTTACTGGCAAGATCCTTGAGCAGTTTTTCGGTTGAGGTCTTCACAGCATTTCTTCTCAGTGGAGAATATGCTGTCACTGTTATTCCCTGATTCTGGCAGTAGGGAAGAAGTTCATTCATTGCGAGTCTGTCGTCGATGTTAAAAAGAACCTGATTGTTGACAATCGGTTCTCGCGAAACGGCAACAGCCTCCTTCAACAGAGACGTATCAAAATTGGATACACCAATGAATCTAACTCTACCGTTCTGGACTTCGTCACTCATAGCTGAAAGCGTTTCTTCAAGAGTAACATCGGGATTAGGCCAGTGAATCAAGTAGAGATCCAGGTAGTCAGTTCTAAGTCTTTGGAGTGTGCCGTCTAGTGCTTCATGGAGTGCGGCTCTCTGCAAATGGCTGGGCCAGACCTTAGATGTAATAAACAACTCCTCTCTACTGAAGATGGATATTGCTTCTCCGATTAGTTCTTCAGTATGGCCTCCACCATAGTATTCAGCCGTATCGATGTGTGTGTAACCCATTTCAATTGCTCTTGAAATAGTCTCAATATGTTCCCTGTCTCTGGATTTGTCGGGGGTATCTCTTCCTCCTACTTCCCAGGTTCCAAGTCCAACAGCAGGAATCTCTGCTCCTCTGCTACCGAGAGTTCTAAATATCATCTTAATCACCCCTGTCTACAAGATTCTACCTTAATAATTCGAAAGATTATAGCTAGTTAAGCATTCCCATCTGTTCTCGGCTAATGCAGGGTAGTTGTGGTTTGAGGTATAATTAAACGAACGGGCTGATCACTTTGCAAAAACTGTTCCTAATGGTCATTCAAAAACGGCTTTTCCAGAAATCAGGATCTACATCTGGTACCTTCCTATGTTAGTTGTTAACGGAATCAGAGAAACCAGACGAAGGAGGGAGCGCCATGTACATTGTGTGCGATTTGAGGTATGCTGTGTCTGAAAGTAGATCCACAGAGGCTTTGAAAATGATACTTGAGACGCTCTCAAAAAAGTTGCTTCTGGGAGCCCAAGGTGACACGCTCAATATGAGAGCCGAGACGGAAGATACTATTGAAGTACAAATCATGGCTCTCAAAGGGTCCTGTTCTTTCGAAGAAGTAGTGCCACGGATCAACGAGTACCTTTCATTGATCTCAAGAGCGCTGGAAACAAGTTTCCCTGATTACAGAGTGGTTAGTTCATACATCTATCCAGATGGTGAAGAAACACCTTATCTACTCTGTTAAAGACATAAAAAGAGGGCCTGTGGCCCTCTTTTTGTTTGGTTGACAAATCAACTAGATAAAAGTATAATGATTTCGTAGCTAATAATAACGATTCTAATTATGGAGGTGCTTTATGGAAAAGAGAATTCCATTGATCGGTGAAGATTTTCCAGAAATGAAAGTTAAGACAACTCACGGGGTTGTGACTCTGCCGGAAGCATACAAAGGAAAGTGGTTCGTTCTCTTTAGTCATCCAGGAGATTTCACACCAGTCTGCACTACTGAGTTCGTAGGATTCCAGAAGAGATATGATAAATTCAGAGAACTCAATTGTGAGCTCATCGGCTTGAGTGTTGACCAAGTATTCTCCCACATAAAATGGACTGAATGGATAGAAGAAAAGCTAGGTGTCAAGATTGAATTCCCAATTATTGCAGATGAAATGGGAGAAGTAGGAATGACGCTAGGCTTGATTCACCCAGCGAAGGGTACAAACACAGTCAGGGCAGTGTTCATTGTTGATCCCAAGGGAAAGATAAGAGCAATTCTTTACTATCCGCAAGAACTTGGAAGAAACATGGACGAAATCTTGAGAATGATTAAGGGATTCCAGGTCGCCGATAAGAATGGAGTGGCAATTCCTGCAGATTGGCCCAACAACGAAATTATTGGAGATCACGTAATAATTCCTCCTGCATCAGACGTGAAGACGGCTGAGGAGAGAAAGGGTAAGGAAGGCTGCTACGATTGGTGGTTCTGTCATAAGAGCCTTTGATAGTCCAAATAGCGTACAATACTAGAAACAAAGCGGGTGCAAGCCCGCTTTGTTTGCAATGTAGTAACTGTAACTCTTCCATCTTAATGGGGAGGTGTTCTCCTACCAGTCGATGATGTTATTCAGCAACTTCCTGTTATCAAATAGATCAATAAAATCTCCGGAGATATATTCCCATATATCGTCTGAAAAGAGATTAATATCTCCAATCGCTACAACCTTTCCTGAACCGACTGAAGCCGCAGCTACAAGCGGAACTACTATAGTAACTTGCTTAGAGAATTCAGTTAACGAAGAACCGCTTCCTGCGACCACACCGGACAAAGATTCAATGGCGGCAACATTTAGAGGGACATATGAGGTTGGTTCAGCATATGCAATTGTTTGAGCCTCTCCGGACGTATTCAAGGTTGCTCCGGCTATCAATACTATCTTACTTAGACCGGCAGTCAAAGGGTGAGCGTTGAATTTGGTAGTTGTGACCCAGATTTCCTCGTTATCATAATTGTTCGTACTGTCATGGAGAAGATTATTGTTGAATTGGATTCCTACTTCGAGATAAGAGGCTATGGCATTAATTGGAGCATTGTCGTAGTACGGATAATACTCTCCCAATAACAACACTTTTCCGCCCCTGCTCAAGAGTGTGGCCAGCCCGCTCATCTCATTGACCGAGTAAGACGATTGTGGTGCTAGAACAAGAGCGATGCCGTACCCTTCAGGAGAGAATCCTGTCTCTGATGAAAGATCAACTGTATACCCCTTATCTTCGAAAGCCTTAATCAGCTTCGACAGTTCGACAGAGGCGTCATCATCGATTCTGTTATTATGGGAGTCATCTATGAGAAGGGTTTTTGGCACTCTTGGGAATGAACCGGGAAAACAGGAAGTCAATATCAAAACGAGAACAGAGAACATTATCAAGATTGCGATTCTTTTCATTTTATCATCTCCAATCGAAGTCATGGAAGACCTCATTGAATCAAGTATATTCCTCTAATCACTAACTCCAAATGATCTTGGACACTCTTAACTGGTCACAAAAAAGTGAAAGATGATAAACGAAGCTGCCAATAGCGATCAATAGGAACCTTTGGCCGAAGAGCTTACTGTTGTTCACGATTAAATGAATCCAGTAGAGGGAAATTATCTCACTTTATTATCTTTAGTACGGCTTCATTGCAAAAGATAACTATACTATCTTGTGTTTGTGAATGGTATGAACCAATAATCGTAAATAAAAGTGTCTGAAGAGTGATAATCGCAGCTAAGCAATCTTGACGGGTCTTTGGAAAACGTGAAGTTATCTGCTATGATATGGAAGAAAAAAATTTCCTTCGGAGGTGATGACAGTGAAAAAAATTTTCTTTGTGGTATTTCTTGTTTTGATGCTTTCGGTAACAATGACTGGAAAGCTTGTCTATTGGCATACTCAAGAAGAAGAATCAAGGCAGCAGGTTATTTCCCAAATAATCGAGTCGTTCACAATTGAAACTGGAATCGAAGTTGAAGTGGTGGCGATCGAAGAGAATGAGATGTTCTCAAAACTTGCCGCAGCCTCCGCTGCAGATACACTTCCGGATATAATTGAAGCGGGCGCTGAGACTATTCTTGGTCTCGGAGCGGATGGTCTTCTCGATACGGCGATTCCGACTAGATTCATTAATAATGCCGGAGACTTCTACAACGGGGCCACAAGATTCGTTATTACGCCGTCTGGAGATCAGTACTTCGCGGTTCCTTATCATGGATGGGTTCAGGGAATCTGGTACAGAAAAGATTGGTTTGAAGAAGAGGGACTATCTGAACCGACGACGTGGGAAGCAATAATGGAGGCTGCTGAGCACTTCCATGATCCACAGAATGGGATGTATGGAATTGTTCTTGGAAAAACAAACGACGCATATGCCGAACAGGTATTCACGATTTTCGCTTTGTCAAATGGAGCAAGGATTTTTGATAAGGATGGAAATGTTATAGTAAATTCCCCAGAAATGAAGGAAGTGCTTCAGTACTACAAGGACCTAGGCGCATACTCGGCTCCAGGACATACATATTGGCAGCAAGCTAGAGAGCTGTTCCTGGCAGGCAAAACCCCAATGATGTTCTACTCCACTTATGTCATGGACGATCTAGCTCTGGCCGAAATTCAGACTCAGTACATTAGTGATTTTGATCCTGATCTCGTTAGGAACACCGAATTTGCTCCAATGATGACAAATAGTAGATCTTCCTCCTTTGGACAGGTCTTGTCACTTGCCGTTGTTAAGTCTTCCCAGAACAAGCTTGATGTTCTCAAACTCCTCGATTTCATGTTCGAGCCCGACAACTACATTAAGTACATACATATGGCTCCCGGTGGAATGCTTCCAACAAGGTCTTCCACAGCTGAAAGTGAAGAATTCCTCAATGATCCGAAGGGGATTTACAGGAGCTACGGCGCAGAAAAGATCAAGGCAATCATTTATGGAATGGAGAATATTGAGAAGTTCGGTTACGTTGAAGGGAAGGTCTTCCCTGAGATGGGAAAGATATCCGGAGCCTTCACAATTGGAAATGGAATCGTTATGATGTTCGATAACAACGCAACTCCCGATCAAGTTCTGACTTTCTGGAGAGAGGACATAAGAAAGCTGATAGGCAGATAAACATCTGACAGAGAAGGCCCCGGAGCCGGGGCCTTCCTTTTTTGGAGGTAGATTTCATGCAGCAAGTTACCTCTTCCATTTTGAGGAAAGAAAACAGTTTGGGTTGGAAACTGGTATCACCAACGGTTATTCTTTTGATGATACTCATACTGTATCCAGTTGCTTACAACATATACATTTCATTTTTCGACTACGGGATTACGAGTTCCACGTTTGTTGGACTGGAGAACTACATCAGAGTTTTCAAAGATGGTGCGTTCTGGAAGTCGTTCTTCATAACTGTTGGGTTCACCCTAATAACAGTTTTTGGGAGTATACTGTTGGGTCTTGGAGTTGCACTAATGTTGAACAAAGAGTTCAAGGGAAGAGCAATAGTAAGAACAATCATCTTGCTTCCATACATTACTCCCCTGATCTCGATTGTTTTCTCCTGGAAGTATATCTTTGATCCCAGCTATGGCCCCTTCATGCAGCTTTTTAGTCAGACTCTCGGATGGGTTTCCCCTCAACTCGATCTTCTTAACAACTCAAACAATGCATTCCTCGTAGCATCTATCTTCAACATTTGGCGTAACTTCCCCTTCGTTTACTTGATGCTTCTGTCAAGGCTCCAATCAATTCCCGAGGATTACTACGAGGCAGCGGAGATAGATGGAGCAACAGCTTGGCAGAAGTTTACGAATATCACTCTTCCCGAGCTCTTCTTCGTTATGGGAGCAGTGGCTCTTATGAGAGGAATCTGGAACTTTTACAAGTTCGACGAGGTATATTTGATAAGCAAAAGAGCCGGTACTCTTCCGATATTTATTTATGAAAGGGTTATAGGCACAACTTCACCTGAGTATGGAGTAGCGGCTGCAATTGCAACAATTCTCATGGTCGTCATGCTCGGATTGATAACCGCATACGTCAAGAAGGTGTTGAAATGGTAAAGAAGAAGACACCTTTCAGAAGAATAATGTTTGTTCTTGGAATTCTCACAATCTGTTTCTTTATTCTAATTCCCTTCTATTTCATGGTTCATGTATCTCTTAAAGCAGACTATGATCCAAATAAGCTAACATTTTCCGATTTCACAGTAAGGAACTATCTGGAGATATTTGGGCTCATTCAGAGCAGCGAAACGGAGTTTTTCGGCGACGAGATAATACGAGCGAATCTAGAACCTGTATTGAAGAGGATAGATGAGTTGAAGAAAAGAACAGCCTCGCTTGAAGCATATACTCAATATGTTCGTGACGTTCAGCTGAAGGCTAAAGAGAAAGAACTCAGAGACATCGTAGATCTCGTAATTGACTTCAGCGGACTTGAGGTCGAAAATAGGGAAGAGTTTGTAGAAAACTCCCTTATTCCCGGCACAGAAGAGGCCAAGATCATTGAAGAGAATATGGAGTCAATATTCAGTGTAAACGATATCAAGCGATTTACAGATCTGAGAACTGAGATTGAGAATGCGCTGACGGAGGAATCACTGATTTTCGGTTTCGAAAACGCAAAGGCTCAGCTAAAATCTTACGAAGATCAAAAGACGAAAATTCTAGAAGAAAGGGCAAGCGAATTTCCCTTCCTGAAGTATCTGAGGAACTCTCTGATTTTTGCGGGAACTTCCGCCTTGATAAGTCTCTTCGTTGCGATTCTTGGCGCTTATGCCTTTTCAAGACTTAGATTCAAGGGAAGGGGACCAGTCCAGCGATCGGTTCTTTTCGTGTATCTATTCGGCGGCACCGTAATAATGGTCCCTCTTTATCAGATGGCGGTGAAACTTGGAATCCTTTCCTCTCCTCTAGGGACGGGTATGTATTTGATTATGGTATATGTGATTCAGACTCTTCCGGTCTCCCTTTACATGCTGGGAAATTACTTCAGAACAATACCATTTTCAATTGAGGAAGCGGCAATCATTGATGGGTGTTCCAGAGTGCAGGCGATCTTCAAGATTGTTATTCCGCTCTCTCTTCCAGCAATTGTCACAGTATATATCTATGCCTTTATGATTGGATGGAACGAATACTTGTTTGCATCTGCCTTCCTTGGCCTAAAATCCTATAAGGATCTCTTCACTCTTCCAATTGGGTTGAATGCGTTTTCCGGTTCGGCTCATGCAGTATGGGGAAGGCTGATGGCAGCTTCAGTAGTTTCGGCAATCCCAATCATATTTATCTTCAGTCTTATGCAGAAGTATCTGACAAGCGGATTTACTGCCGGAGGTGTCAAAGAATAGGAGGTGGAAATATGCCTGGACTGAATCACAAATCATATGACATAGTAATCGGAATACCTAGTTTTAACAACTCGAATACTATCAAATACGTTGTCGAGACAGCAGCAAAAGGTCTTGGCCAGTTCTTCCCATCGTTGAGAGGGTGTATCATCAATTCGGACGGAGGATCGACGGACAATACGGAAAAGTTTTTCTATTCAGCTTTCAGTGATGGAATGGATCTGCTGTCTTTCAGATACCGGGGGATCTCTGGCAAGGGAAGCGCAATGAGATCGATAATGGAGAAAGCCCTCACTCTCGATGCTCAGGCTGTGGTATTTCTCGACTCGGATTTAAGAAGTGTTGAAGCTTTTTGGATAGATAGACTTGCCCGTCCGATTTTTGAAAAGAACGCCGCGTACGTTACCCCTTACTACATACGACACAAGTACGACGGAACGATAACCAACAGCATATGCTACCCTCTCACAACGACCCTTTACGGAAAGAAGATAAGACAACCTATTGGAGGAGATTTCGGTGTAGGCAGAGAAATGCTTGACTATTACACCTCCGTATCTGAGGAGACGTGGAAATCCGACGTTTCCAGGTTTGGAATCGATATCTGGATGACCACTTCTGCAATCAATGAGGCGAGAGGGAGTATATACCAGGCAGCTTTAGGTACGAAAATTCATGACGTGAAGGATCCAGGCAAGCAGCTTGGAAATATGTTCAGAGAAGTCGTCGGCACTCTGTTTTCCCTAATGCAGAGGTATGAAGATTTCTGGAGAGCGGTGACAGTTTACTCTGAATCGCCAATCTATGGTGAAGTGGCAGCTGGAGTTCCAGAATCGGTAGAAGTCGATTTGGGGAATATGATTCTCAAGTGTTATGAGGGCATTAAAGAGCAAGAGGCCTTTATTGGGGAGATCCTTGGATCGGGAATTTCTCATGAGCTGTTCCTTCTTGGAAAAGCCAGCGCGATGATTGATGATGATCTATGGGTTAGAATCATATACAGGATTGCTTCAAGATACAGAAATGTTGCACTCAGGAAGAGATTAATAGAGTTGCTCGTTCCTCTATATTTTGGGAGAGTTGCAAATTTCGTTTCGAGAACTGAGGAAAAGACTCAAGAGGATGCCGAAAAGGAAACCGATAGACTCCTTGAGAAGTTTGTGAGCGCAAAGGAAGAGTTGATGTCAATATGGGAGAAGAGTTCAGAATAACAGAGAAACTCAAAGCGATGATAAAAGGATTAAATCCAGCTGAGAAGAAGGCTGCGAAGTACATTATCGATTTTCCGGATGATGTGATTCACCATTCAATTAGCGAGCTTTCAGTACTTGCCGGGACCAGTGAGACCACTATCTTCAGATTATCAAAAAAGTTGAGTTTCAATGGCTACCAGGCTTTCAAGATCCAACTGGCAAGAGAGCTTTCGAGTGAAACTCCATCGATTTCTGCCGACAAGAACAAGTTAATTTCAGATCTTATTGAAGCACTGAATCAGCAGAATCATCTAATAGACGAAGTCCAGCTTGACAGAATCGCAAGTCGAATTGTGAAGGCGAGCAGGCTAATATTCTTCGGAGTGGCTTCTAGCGGAATAGTAGCTGAATTTGGAGCCACTCTCTTCATGAGGGCGGGCTTTTCAACAGCTTTCTATACTGATCCTCATTTACAAATAATGACGGCCGTTTCTTTGAACAAAGGCGACATTGTTTTTGGGATTTCTGCCAGCGGAAATATCAGAGATACGGTCAAGTCAATCGAAGTAGCCTCTGATTCTGGAGCATATACTGTAGCGATTACGGGTGGGATCGGATCAAGAATTGTCAGCGTTTCTACTGAGACGGTCTATGTTGCCCAGGGAGGGCATGAGACTGGGATACCACTTCTTCAACCAAGAGTATGCCAGCTTGCTGTGATTCAACTCTTGCTCGAGAAGTCGATAAGGCTTCGAAACGGAACAATGCAGACACTGGAAAAAGTCGATAGAACACTTGATAAGAAGAGATACATCTGAACTAGTTATTATGAGGAGTGTCGTTTTGTAGTAGGTGAAGAATTGGTTTGTACGGACTACGAATTGCAGATATTAGTAGATCTGACTTGCGTAGCAGGCACTAGATTTAATTTACGAACTGTTGAAGGTACTGCTTTTCGGGAATTTGTGGAGTTCTACCCAAAAGAAAAGCCCTTTCTGAAAACGGTGAGACAAGACTCTACTACGTCGGCATGATAAAGAGATCCACTGTTCTTCACGATTTCAGCAAGAGCAAACTTCACTCCGTGGGTGGTCCTGTAGGGTCTATAGAAGCTCATTGCTGAAACTACCTCTGATACTGCAAGAATACATCCTTCAAGACTTATTTCCGAGCCAGTTAAACCATTTGGATATCCCGAGCCGTCCATCCTTTCGTGATGTTGAAGAATCGCATTTGAGACTTTGTCCGGAAATGGAACGCCTTTGGTAAGTTCGAATCCGGTTCTTGGATGTTCTTGAAGAAGCTTCCACTCAAAACTTTGGAGAGGGCCTGGCCTGCTAATCATATCAAGAAACAGTGAAATCATGCCAACATCGTGAATCTTTCCTGCCATTTCTATACAGGTTTTTGTAAAGGAGTCAAGACCCATCTCATCGGCTATAGCCACCGCAAGCCTTGAGACATTATCCTCATGTGCTTCCACATAGATGCTCTTGATTTTGAACATCTGTAGCAGCGAATCGGCGGTCCCCCTGCAGATATCAAGACGGCTGGCAATATCGAACCCTATAGCTCTATCAGGAGCGGTGCAGTAATCATCATTCATTGAAAACTCCCCCATTCGATAAACGTATGGATGAAGCCTAGAGATCTCAAGAACATTCTTTCGGTCCATTCTTGCTGTATCGTATAGACAGGTTGCCCCCAATGGTAATTCTTCGACCAAGTCATTGACGGATGCTTCGTACTCAAGAAGCCTTTCAATCCTTGCTCCCGATTCGAGGATCGGAGTGCCAGTTCCTGCCACGTAAAGGCCTTCGAATCCTTCTTTTAGAGCATTCATTACCGCCTTTTCAAGAAACATGATAGAGCCATTTGGATCGAAAGTCCCTTGTCTTAGGTACGATTGAGTTGTTTCCACAAGTTCCAAAGACTTCGCTTCCAGCAATTCGTCGATACTGCTTTCTCTGTCAAGAAGGGTTTTCTTCAAAACTCTGAATTCCGATTCGGTCCCCAGACAGAGGATCTTGACGTTATTCGACAGACCTTCGCCCAAAATGGAGTCAAGCACAACTCTGAAGGCTTCATTGTTGTTACATAAAGCAATACTGTGAAATCCGAATTTCATGAGCAACAACTCCAATAATGAGTTCGAATTTGGTCTGAATGAACACTTTCCTAAATTATAGCATGTGCAAAATCCGTCTAAGCAACACACTTGTTTGAGGAAATCACCGAGAGACCTTCTGCAAGGACTATTAGTCGGTTGCACGTGGAAAATCAAAAATCTTGAAGTCTTGAAGACTATACACTTACATGTTCTTGGGAAAAGTGATGGTTACAGTTGTTCCCATCATATATCTTGACCTGACGTCTATCGTTCCATTAATTAGATTTAGAGCGTGCTTGACCAGAGATAGCCCCAGTCCAAGTCCAGACGATCCCGATGTCCTCGCGTTGCTCGCTCGATAGAATCTTTCGAATATTCTGGGGAGTTCGTCGCTCTTAATGCCTATTCCATAATCCTTAACGGAGATGTAGATATTAGACTCTTCTTCACGAGAAACCACGTTAATTGTATCCCCAACACTCGAATACTTGACAGCATTCGAGATGAGGTTGGATATTACTCTGAAAAGGAGCATAGAGTCCACGGCCGCGTAAGTATCCGGCGACACAGTTGTGATGATCTCGAGTCTCTTCCGATTCCATTTGGCTTGAAGGTCGCCTATGGCTTCATCTACAAGCTCTCTTAGATTTACTGTTTCGACTTTCACTCTGTAGTTCTGCAGTTCGAGGTTAGATAGTATGCCAAGCTCTTCGACGAGTCTTGAAAGTCTTCCTGTTGATCTGGATATTCTATCGATTGTCTCAGAGACATCGGTGGGCAGTTCACTGTTCCTGTCCATAAGCAGCTGGACGTAGCCGTTTATTACTGCTAGCGGTGTCGAAAATTCATGAACGATTGAATTGACGAAATCCATCTTGGCACTCTCGAACAGCTTCTCACTTGTGATATTTTTAGCAATTATATATGGTGGAGAGACCTTTATTCTTAAATAGTGAGTGATCTCGTCTCTTACAAAAACAGTATCTGTACTATGATGAAGCCCTGAGATGAGACTATCGACGATCTTCGAAATGCCTTGAACATGAAGAGCGTCCGGGAGAGCCAACCCTTCAATTTCGCCCAGCATTTTTTTCGCAGATGAGTTCGCGTATGAAATCACAAGGCCCTCATCGACTATCATGATCCCCTCGCTTAGCTCATCGAGCAACGATTTGTTCACTTCTGTTCTCCAAGGACAAATTTGTAGCCAACGCCTCTCACTGTTTTTATAAAACCTTCTCCAACCTTCTCCCTCAATTTGCTTATATGAACATCCACCGTTCTGAAGTCTCCAAAGAAATCAATTCCCCATACTTTGTCCAGCAACTCTTCTCTAGTGAAGACTCTCGCAGGGTTTTCTGCGAGTAACTTAAGCAATTCGAATTCTCGCCTCGTTAGCTCTTCTGACTTTCCATTTCTGGTCACTGTATACGATTTTAAATTCACAATCGCATCGCCTATCGTCAACGTTTCTTCAAGAGTGCCAGATATCTCGCTTCTTCTCATTACAGCTTTGATTCTTGCTACCAAAGCTCTTGGGTTAAAAGGTTTAGTGACATAATCATCTGCGCCAAGCTCAAGTCCGAGAATCATGTCGAGGTCAGATTTTCTTGCGGTCAAGAATATTATTGGAATTCTGGAATACTTCATCCGGATTTTCTTAACCAGGTCAAGACCATTTGCGTCTGGCAGCATAATGTCGAGAAGTATGACGTCTGGTTTTCCCGCGCGCAGAACCGTCCAAAGCTCTTCTGCATTTGCAGCGGCTGAAGTCTCCATGCTTTCGCTCTCACAAGCCGTCCTGACAATATTCAGAATATCGAGATCGTCATCAACAATCAATACCTTCAACGTCGCATTTCCTCCTTAAGACTCTCACCCTTTTCTATGTAGTAGATCTCTTCAGCAATATTCGTCGCGTGGTCGCCGGCTCTTTCCAGAAACCTTGATACTAGCAGGAGGTCAAGAAGCTGACCAATTGCGCCGGAGTCAGACATGCTTATCAACTTGTCTCTCACTTCACTCTTGATATACAGATAGTATTCATCAACCTTACTGTCCTCATTCCACACTCTCTTGGCTGCTTCCGTATCCTTGTTGTAATAAGCATCAATTACCTCTTCCAACATCTTTTCCACAACGGCAGTCATCTTCTTTATGTGTATGAGGGGCTTGACCAGAGTCTGGTTCTCGTATCTAACTGCGACTTCAGCAATGTTTACAGCAAGATCGCCAATTCTTTCGAGATCAGTAGCCAACTTCATCATTGTCAGAACATACCTGAGGTCTTCTGCCAGAGGCTGAAATCTGCCAATGTAATTGCAGATTTCCGTATCCATTTTTCTCTGCAAGTCGTCAATAACTTCATCATTTTCGATAACAGTTCTTGCAAGGTCGCCATCAAGTCTGTCCAGCGCATCGATGGCTCTCTGAATACTAGATCTTACGTTCTCCATCATGTCTGAAAGCATTGATTTGAGCCTGTTGAAGCCTGCTTCAAGATGTCTTTGCCTCTCTGGTGTCATCAGAACCAACTCCCGTCAACTAAAGATTCCTCTCAGATAGTCGCTTGTCCTTTGATCCTTGGGATTTGAAGTAATCTTTTCCGTCGTATCAAACTCTACTAACTCTCCAACATAAAAGAACATAACATAATCCGAGATCCTCAGCGCCTGCTGCAAATTATGGGTTACTATAACAATAGTATACTTTTCAGAGAGTTCTTCTATTAACGTTTCTATTCTCTGAGTCGCAATAGGGTCAAGAGCACTCGTCGGCTCGTCCAACAAGAGGACGTCGGGTTCTACAGAAAGAGCCCTTGCTATGCAGAGTCTTTGTTGCTGACCTCCCGACAGATTTGTTGCATTCTTCTTCAGTTCATCTTTGACTTCGTCCCATAGAGCAGCTTGTCTTAGTGATTTCTCGGTTATTTCACGCAGAACTTGGCGGTTCTTTATGCCATGAATTCTTGGCCCATAAGTGACGTTTTCCTGTATTGTCTTTGGAAAGGGGTTTGGCTTCTGAAATACCATCCCGATATGCTTCCTGAGTAATACAGGATCCATGTCGAGAATTTCATCGCCTAAGAGCTTGACAGAACCGGTATGCCTGCATGAAGAAATTAAGTCATTCATTCGGTTTAAAACTCTCAGAAAGGTCGATTTTCCACAGCCTGATGGACCTACCACTGCAGTTACCTTTCTCTGAGGTATATCACAGGTGACTTCTTTAAGAGCATGCTTCTCGCCATAGAAGACATTTAGGTTTTCTATCTTGAATATTGGTTCAGTCATCTCATCCCTCCATCTTCCTAGATTCCCTTCTTCTTCTGATTGCAACCGACATGAACAGTGCCACTACGATGATCAAGAGAACGGATATGCTCCCCTCCAACTTTGGAGTTACATTGTCAGGATATATAGCGGATAGCACGAAAATATGTGTAGGAAGAGCCATCGCCGGTTCAAAAGGACTAGTAGGATTCCTGGTTATATAAAATGCAGCTCCTGTGAAAAGCAACGGCGCGGTCTCACCAATTATTCTTCCAATTGCTATGATTACTCCGGTAAGTATTCTTGAAGAGGATGCCGGTATAACAATTTTGAAGGTTGTTTCAGCTTTGTTGGCACCCAAGGCCATTGATGCTTCTCTATATGATTTCGGAACTGCTACAAGACTCTCATGAGTATTGGAAATTATGTACGGAAGGGACATAATTCCGAGTGTCAGGCCTCCTGAAATAACTGAGGTTCCGAATCCAAATGTGATTGAGAAAAGTGATAAACCGAACATTCCAAAGACGACTGAAGGTATTCCTGCAAGAATATTGTTTGCCGTCAGCACTAGACGTTGCAGACGATTCTCTTTACTATATTCACTAAGGTATACTGCTGCGAGAATCCCAACGGGTACCGAGAAAAGAAGAGCTATCAACAGGAAATAGGCAGTCCCCAATATTGAAGGCCAGATTCCACCCTCAGTCATTGAGTTTCTTGGAAATGAAGTCAGAAATTCAAGGTTTATATCATCCAGACCTGATAATATGAGGAACCCGACGATCAGAAGAATTATGGCCACCAGAAGATAGGATATGATTCCAAAAACTATCTTCGCAATTCGATCAATTGTCATCTTTTCATTCCTCTCTTCAAGCGCATTGCTGTAACTGTGAAGATAAGAGAAATCGTCAGAAGGACTACTCCTATCATGAAGAGGGCGAAGTAATGAGTACTTGCAAGCTCCACTTCTCCCATTTCACCTGCTATTGCAGCTGTTAGGGGTCTTACCGGATCGAAGATCGATTGTGGAATCATGGTTGCACCCCCTGCAATCATTAAAACCACCATCGTCTCTCCAATTATTCTATTCGTTCCAAGAATGATTGCGTTGAGAATTCCACTTCTGGCCTGTGGAATGAGTACCCTGAAAAGAGTTGAGGTCATATTGGCACCGAGTGCCAGAGAAGCTTCTTTCTGATCTACTGGAACGGCCTTCAACGCATCTTCAATCAGAGTGACGAAATAAGGCATTGCAAGAACAGAAAGCATCAAAGAGGCGTTTAGAATATTCAGTCCGGTCCACACTTTCATCGGAAATAGTTCCATCAACCATCTTGATATATACTTCAGACCGAAACTTCCCAGTACTACAGAAGGTATTCCTGCCGTAAGCTCAAAAACGTACTTCAGGAAATCGTGAGTCTTCCTGTTACTGAACTCTGCAAGGAAAATTGCGGATATGAACCCCAGCGGAATAGAGACAAGCAAGGTAAGTCCTGTGACTGCAAGAGTCCCTGACAGGAGAGCGAGGATGCCAAACTCGGCATCCTCGTATGTTGGGTACCAGCGAGTACTGAGGAAAAAGTCTTTTAATGATATCTTTCCAAAGACTTTGACGCCGTCAGATATTAGAAAGAAGAATATTCCGAACAGAATAACCATTGTTAGTAGGGCAGCGACAGTTACTGACAGTCTTGAGAAAAGGTCAATTCTCTTCCTACTCAACTCGCTTCATCCGTTCCTACTTCATACCGTAAGCGTTTACATAGCCCACACTGAGAACCGCTGACTGACCTTCCGGAGAGAGAGCGAATCTCAGAAATTCACCTATGATACCTGTAGGCAACCCATCGGTTGCGTCAACAAACATGAATAGTGGCCTAGATATTGGGTATGCACCGGCGTTTACGTTAGCCACGGTTGGTTCGATATTTTCTACTGTAAGAGCTTTTACGTCTTCGGTAATGTATCCCATTCCGATATAACCAATGGCATAGCGATTTTGCATAACCTGTTCAACTTCTGCTCTCGTCGATGCAAGCTGCTGAACCTGCGGCGCTAACTTTTCGCCCTTCATCACGTGCTCAACGAAGTACTCGAATGTTCCTGATGCATTGTCCCTGGACATGGGTACGATTCGCACTTTCGGCAGCGAGGAATCGATCTGATTCCATGTGGTGACCTTTCCCGAGTAAATATCGTAAAGCTGTTGAACGGTTATGTTTTCAATCTCAAGAGACTTGTTGACGACAATTGCTATCCCATCGTAAGCAACGATGAATGGGATGAAGTACTTACCATCTTGATTCATCTGTTCGATCTCAGAAGTCTTGATCCATCTACTGGAATTTGCGATGTCCGTCTGTCCGTTGAACAGGGCTTTGATACCGGTTGAAGACCCCGCACCCTCAATCGATATTTCAACATCTGGATTGATTTCTTTGTAAGCTTCGGCCCATAACTGGGCGACAGGATACACAGTGTTGGAGCCCTTAATAACGAGTGTAGAACCGAGTGTCGTTCCAACTAATATGAGTAGAACAACTACAATGCCAAAACTCTTCACAGTTACACCTCCTAAAGTTTTTTCCACAGTTCGTTTATACACGGAAGGTGTTATTGGGGTTTTATTCCATTATTAGGAGTTTCGCTGATTGTTGAAGAGCAATACGAGAGACAATTACAGAGATATCGAATCAGAACTCCGGAAGTAACCCTTGAGAATCAATCATCTTTAACTGTCTTTTGATGAGGTTTAAAGATGATTGACAGGTCATATTACCTGAAACTGAAGAATATTAAATTCAGTGAATTCCCTTAAAGGAGAGTTAATCGCGTCTCGAAATGTAGAAGCTATCAAGTATCAAACCAGACTCTGTCTTTGCGTATACAGTCAATCCATCTAGAGTGTAGTTGAACAGCATGTAGTGGTGTGCCTCTGCGGAGGCTATCAAACCGTCGCCTGAGCCGATTTCATAGAGCGGAGCGCCGCCTCCGGCAGTAACGATGTAGGTAACGCCGTTTCTCTCGATTCTCTGGTATCCGTGATCATGGCCATTTAGAACCAGATCCACTTTGTAGCTTTCGAACACAGGAACTAGGTATTGTTTCAGGTAAACATGATCGCCATGTGCTCCGTAACTGTAGGGGGGGTGGTGGAAGTAAACAATAACAAATGCGGGGTTCTTTTCTTTAGCTTCCTCGAGTTGTGTTAGAAGCCATGCATGTTGCTGAGAGTATTTGTCGAAAGCTTCGTTTGTGTTTAGACATACAAAGAAAATATCACCATACCAGAAGCTGTAATACCTCTTGTTCCCGGGGAAAGCAAAGAACCTCGTGTAGTTGGATGCTTCTGATTCATGATTCCCAATAGCACTGTAGAAAACACAATCTGACAGAACTTCGACGACTTCAAAGAAACTAATCCACTCCTCTATAAGATCGTCTCCGTAGACGATATCACCCGTATGAATAACGAGTGGAACGTTTTCATTTGCGATTGCTTGAGCAACTTCTAGATGACCGCTTTTATTACTCCTGCTGTCTCCGTAGGCTGCGAAGCTAAACGGTGTTTTATTGAGAGGAGCTGTTGTAAGGATACCGCCTTTCCTGTAGATCACTTCGCCTTCTTTCTCACTTTTTACGGTATATGCGTAACTCATTCCAGGTTGAAGACCGGATACTCTGAATCTGTGAAGGGTTACCTCCTGTTCTGAAAATATCGACTCATTGGAGCCATCATAGACGATTAGATAAGAGTTAGAAGGCTCTTCGGTGAACCAGTTAACTGTAACTCCGTCTTGAGAAACATCGTTCAAGTATACCGAAAATGTCTGAGCGAAGATCAGTAAGAACAAGGAAAAGGTAACAATGTATTTTTTCAATGCAATCAACTCCTTTGATCAATTGTAGTCATCAAGCTTGCATCAGTTCATTATAGATTATAACGGAAAAATCACGTTGCATCTAACCACCGATTTTTCTGTGAGTCCCTTTCAACACTAGATTACAGTTGGCGATTGACCTTCCAAGGAGCTGTAGATCATCATGGAACTGTGATTGGTTGCGTCGTGATATAATCTCAGAGCGGAGGTGAGGAATATGGAATTATACAGTAGTGAGAGTGAACCGCCACTTTGATCTATCTCGCCCATTGAAACCTCCTTCTATTTGACAAGAGCTTATGGCATTACTAGAAGAGGAGGGATGGATGTGCGGGAGATTCTAATTTCTGAAAACGGAAAAATGAATGTCGTGGGAACACCTGTGGAAGGCTGCTGGATAAATGTGGTTGCTCCTGATAGTGGCGATATTGCTTTTCTGAAGAGCCTTGAAATCGATGAAGATTTCGTTTTCGATGCTCTAGACCAGGAAGAGAGAGCAAGATTTGAGCAAGATGAAGATCTAATATACGTAATCACCAAACTGCCATATCTTGACACGAGCGATGAGACAGTTCCATACAAGACAATGACCCTTGGAATAGCCATGAAATCTGGCTATTTCGTCACAATAAGCGGTTTCGAAAGTGCGATTGTTTCCGATGTGATCGAAGGTCGTGTAAGAGACATATCGACTAAGAAGCGAAATCGTTTTCTTCTAAGAATCTTCGACAGGGCAACAGTTTATTACCTTAGGTATTTGAAGGAAATCCGAAGACTATCGAATGAAGTCGAATCAGAGTTGCACAGATCCACCAGGAATCAAGAACTGGTGGCAATGTTGAATCTCGAAAAGTCTTTGGTCTTCTTTACCACATCTCTTAGGTCCAACGAGTTGATGTTTGAAAAGCTTAAGAGAGCCAACATTCTGACCTTATACGAGGAGGACGAAGAGCTGTTTGAGGATATTTCCATTGAGAACAGACAGGCTATAGAGATGGCGAATATTTACAGCGACATCTTGACAGGAATGATGGATGCCTTTGCCTCTGTTATTTCTAACAACCTCAACGTTGTAATGAAAATACTCACAATAGTGACTTTATCTCTTCAGATTCCGACACTGGTTGCATCGGTATATGGAATGAATGTCGAACTTCCTTTCATGCACGACAGCTCTATCTTCTACTGGTCAATGGGTCTCTCGGGAGTTGTGGCGTTTCTTGTTGCCATAATACTTTTCAAAATTAGATGGTTCAAGTAGTGCGTAGAGACTTAAGGAGGAAGATCTGAGTCAACGAAGTCAACAGCAGTACGAGGGGAATTAACGCAACTGGAAGGAATAGTCCTAAGACTGCATAGAAGAGAGCCATGCCGATAGAGATGAATAGCGTGACTCTCTTTTTCTGTCCAAAGAGCCTGAATATTTTGTCATAATAGTGATCTCTGTCGCCTGCGAAAGGTGATTTCTTCGCAATAGATCTTCTCAAGAAGCCCACGAAAAGGTCAAGAACTACGGGCCAGCAAATAGCGGCAATTCGAACGAAATTCTGACTTCCCCAAGACTGTATAAGTAACGTTCCCACAAATGTTCCGGCGATGTATGATCCCTGGTCTCCCATAAAAAGCCTTGCAGGGGGAAAATTGAAGATCAAGTAGCCGGAATAAGCACCAGCAACTGCAAGAGACATAAGAGGCACAAATCCCGTGAAGAAAGCGAAGACTCCAAAAACAATCATATTAGTTGAGCATATGCCATCAAGTCCATCCACCATATTATAGGCGTTAACCGTTCCTGCAAAGATGATGGAGAGTATTATCGAATCAACTGTCGAAAAGCCGTAGATTACGAATGCTACAGAGAATCCCACAATAACTTCCACTGCCAGTCTGATTTTTGGGGATATGCCTCTTATATCGTCCGCAAAGCCTAGCGCCCACATGATGATTATTGCGGGGAAGAATTCAGGACTCTGAATTAGCCATGGAACAAGCGCAAGGAGAATCGCTGTTCCGCCCATATAACTAATCGGCTTTTCGTGGGGCTTTAGAGTACCCGAAGGCCTGTCTACCAGGTCTAGCCCAATGCCAACTCTTCGAAAAAGAAAACATAGTACGGCCGAGAGAACGAGAGCGTAGAAAAAAGCCATCATCAGTTGTACTCCAAAGCCTTTTCAATAGTGTGAGCAACGAACTGCTGTTCTTCTTCAGACAGATTATTGAAGAAAGGAATAGCAACCGTTCTTCTTGCAAGCTCTTCAGTTACGGGAAACATGCCATTTTTGAATCCGAACTTCGTCATATAAAAGGGTTGAAGGTGGATGGGTCTGAAATAGTCTCTGCACTGAACACCATTGTCATTGAGATATTTCATGAAGTTGTCTCTCTCTATCTTTTCATCAAGTCTTATGACATATACGAACCAGCCGATACTAGTAGCATAGTCTGCCACAAAGGGAGTCTCTACTCCATCAATCTTTGAAAGCAGTTTTCCGTATCTGTCGGCAACTCTCTGACGCTTTGCTAAAATATCATCAATCCTTTTCAGCTGCTCTATACCCAGTGCTGCCGACATCTCGTCCATCCGATAATTGTAGCCCAATCTCACATGTTCAAGCCAATTTTCTGATGTACCCCTTCCCTGATTCCTCATGCTTTTCGATAATTCGGCAATTTTGCTGTCGTCAGTGACAATTATTCCGCCTTCTCCAGTTGTGATTTGCTTGTTAGGATAGAATGCAAATGCACCTGCGAGACCGAAAGTGCCGGTTCTACGCCCCATAAAGGAGCTTCCCAGCGCCTCGCAAGAATCTTCTACGATTTTTACGCCGTTTCTGTTACAGACACCTTCTATCCCGTCCCATTCAAGGGGATGACCAAAAATATCGACCGCCATGAAAACATCTGGAATGAAGGGTCCTAACTTAATTTGATCTGTATTCAAACCGTTTTTCGAATAATTGCCGAGAGCATCTTCCAAAGTCTCTGGAGAGATGTTGTATGTTGCCTCGTCAATATCTGCGAAAACAGGAACGGCACCTTCGTATATTGCAACATTGGCTGAGGACACAAAAGTGAAGGAACTCGTGATCACCGTCTGGCCCTGTTTCAAGTCGAGAGAGCGAACTATAAGATGAAGGGCGCTGGTTCCGCTGTTAACTGCAACTGCATGTTTGACCCCTATATATTCCGCCAATCTCTCTTCGAACTCCTCAACTTTGGGGCCGATAGATAAGATTCCACTACTCATTAGATCGGTAACAGCGGTGATTTCCTTTTCAGTCACGTCGGGTTTGGAAAGGGGAATGAACATCATTTCACCTCCTGGGGAGATTTTGAAAAGAGAGAGAGTAGAAGACCTAACATAAATGACCACAGTGCAGCCAGACCAACCTGAAAGTCCTTCGGCAATACGAATGTAAGTGTGTGGGCCGGTATCCAGAACCACACCAAAGACAACAGAGCTTTGTCAAGGTTCTTCCAGTTCTTCGTTTGAAGGACAAGATTATCAAGCAACCTATGAAAAATGACTAAGAAAACTCCAAATTGAAGATTCATTGATATAGAGCGAGTGATTGCATTTAGGAGTACGCTTTCGACAAAAACTTGTGGAAGGACTCTGTTTATCACTAGAGAAGATACGAATCCTTCGTAACCGATAAACGCGATCTTTATGAAGATAGCCAGAAAAGCCCATTCTAGCGCCTTCAAAACCATGAGGGAAGCAGAGAAATTTGCCTTAGTACCTGCAATCTTTGCACTGACATAATCGCCTAGAGTGCCGAGAATTGAGAACTGAATCATTGCAGAAACAAAGGGGAAATCCCTGACAAATTCAACATACCATCTCATCGAAAATCACACCCGGCACTTATTTCAACTGTGGCATCGTCGACTATTTCGGCCGTAATTTTGTTCAGCTCATCAAAATCGTTGTTATCAACGGCTGCCCTAAGGCGACTGGCTATCGTAAGTAAGGTCTTTTCATCCATTGCTTCCTTTGTCTTTAGGCGAAAAATCTTCGGATGCTTCGTCTGAATGAATTCCTCGTTTGAGAGGACAAGTTCCTCGAATAATTTCTCGCCCGGTCGAACTCCTGTGTACTTTATTTCTATTTCTTGCTGCGGTACGTATCCCGCCAGTGTGATCATCTCGTTTGCAAGGGAAGAGATCTTGACGGGTTCTCCCATATCTAGCACGAAGACATCTCCACCTCCTGAGTAAGCTCCTGCCTGAAGCACAAGAGATACGGCTTCTGGGATAGTCATGAAATACCTAGTCATTCTGGGATCAGTCACTGTAACGGGACCGCCCGACTGAATTTGCTTCTTGAAAAGAGGGATCACACTCCCGCGGCTCCCCAATACATTTCCGAATCTCACTATACCGAATTTTGTTTTGCTCCTTGATGAGATCGATCTGACGAACTCTTCTGCGATTCTTTTCGAAACACCCATAACCGAACTTGGCTTCACTGCCTTATCCGTTGAGATAATGACCACAGTCTCAACGCCAAATTCGCTTGCCAAGCCTGCAATGTTGTAAGTACCAAGTGAATTCACTCGGAATGCCTCGGTCGGATTTTCCTCCATCAGAGGTACATGTTTGTGAGCGGCGGCGTGGAAGACGACTTCGGGTTTAACCGCCTCAAAGATATACCTCATTCTTGATGAATCGGCGACATCGCAGATCAGTTGGCATAGGTTGAGATCAGGGAACATTGTGCCTATCTCCTGCCTTATCTCATAGATACTGTTCTCTCCCTTTCCAGCTAGTAGGAGTCTCCTGGGTTCGAGAGGGGCTATCTGACGACACAGTTCGCTACCAATGCTTCCTCCGGCGCCGGTTATTAGCACGTTTCTGCCAATTATATAGTCCTTGAGCGACCCCAAATCTATTTGAACACTCTCCCTTCCAAGGAGGTCTTCAATGTTTATCTCTCTCAAATATCCCAGTTTGGCCTTGCCGTCCATTATCTCTGTTATGCTTGGTAAAGTCTGGACTTTAACCTTTTCCACATCAATTCTTGAAAAGATTCTCCTCAGAGCGGCGGCATCGGCGGAGGGGATCGCGATAATTACCTTTCCAACTCCCATCTTGTCAACCAAATTCATGATTTCACTTGTATTGCCTAGCACGGGAATTCCACGAATTCTCTTTCGAAGCTTTCGAGGTGAGTCGTCTATGAACCCAACAACAAATCCATGTCCTGGATGGCGGGACAATTCTTCGGCTATAGAAGTTCCAGCGTCACCGGCCCCAACTATGAAGACTCTCTCTGCAGAAGAGACAATCTGATGGTTCCTGCTCAAGATACTCAGCCAGAGAATTCTTGACCATATTATGAGAAATACCGAGATGATGGCTGCCATGGTAGATACTGTGAAGGGCACTGTAAGAAACTTTACATTAAACAGATTTAGAAGTCTTCCCGCAGCAAATCCGACCGCATAACCAACTGCAACTGCCCTAAGTATAATGAAATAATCTCTGAAGTAACTGTAACTCCAGGCGATTCTGTATACGCCATTTAGAATAAGAGAAGCGACAATAAAAATACTGAAATATATTCCATTACCGAAAAATTGAGGTTCATCCAGAGTGAAGATACCGTATCTGAAGTACATACCCAATATGTACGCAAAATATACTATCGCTGAATCGAGAATCAGAAGCATTAGGTTTCTTCTGAAGCTGGATAGTTCACCGAGTTTTATCAAACTCCTCACCTCATGGAGATTCTAGCACACAAGGGGCTATGTTAGAAGATTAGCAGCTTTCTGAGGCTGTCTTGAACCAGATTTTCAAAGTCAGTTCACAATGAATCTATTATCTTGATTAGCGACACTGATAGCAACCTCGGCGGATTTCTCCTTATCCTTTATTTCAAGCATTATGTCGAAATCATAAGGACGACTCTTGATCAAAAAAGAGTTGAAATGGTCCAGATCGATAGCCTGAGCATGCCTCCCTTTTCGTGCCCCATTTTCTTGAGTGCTGTAGTCGACAATCGGTATGCCGTCTTCTTTAGACCATGTTGACCGTGGCAAATCGAGGGAATCAGCGAAATCTATTCCCCCATCAAGAATCGAATGATGGAAGACATCAAGAAGTATCGGGATGTTTGTCGCATGATGAATTGACAGGCAGTCTGCAAGTGAATAAAGTCTCTCATCATTCTCTATTACCAGCCTATCACTTATTTCGCTTGATAGTCCCTTGTACTCATCAACGAATCTGCTGACAGCCGCTTCTTTCTCTCCGTATACTCCACCTACATGAATCTGGATTTTCGCACTTCTGTCAAGATTCATGAGATCCAAAATCTTGGCGTGATACTCAAGTTCTGCGATGCTGTTATCTACAACCTCCCGCTTAGGGGAATTGAGCAAGACGAATTGATCGGGATGCATCGACACTCTCATGTTGTATCTTCTTATCTTCTTCCCGACATTTTCAAAGTCACTCCTGAAGAATTTTACCCAATCGGTCTTGCAGATTGGATGGGAAGCGAACGGGACCAAATTCGAGGTGATTCTGAAGAAGAGAATGTTTTTCGTTTTGTTGTAATCGATTATTTTCTCAAGACATGCAAGATTGGCCCCAACGGTTTCGATCAGTCTTCTTTCGCTGTAGGATGCTAATCTGAAGCTTCTTGCCGAGCTGCAGTCAAGAGTCGTGTTTATGCAAGGATATCCAATTTTCATACGCAACCTCCTCATACATGTATTTTATCCGAAGTCTTGGAGGAAGAATGTATAATTAGTTGGATATCGATTGAGAGGTGAGGCTCGTTGAGGGTTAAAAAGCAGCAATCTTTCCCAACTATAAGATTAGTCATTGTCGCCTTTTGTGGACTTTCGGTTTTCCTTCTTATTCTTTGCTTTTTTCAGTCTGGGAAGCTGAAGAGTCTTGAAACAAGAATAGCCAGCCTCGAAAGGCATCAAGCTGCGCTTGAGATGGAACTTAGCGCAGTTACCGGTGTCCAGAGAACGATGGAAGTAAATCTCTATTACTACAACGAGCTTCTCGATAGACTTATGAATGGCGAAGTCCTTTGCGATACTGAAGCTGTTATACCTGTTGGTCGAACGATCCCTAATTCTCAGTCGCCCATTAACGATGTCATTCGGTTGTTAATAAGAGGAGAATTGACAAAGGCCGAAGAAGATCTGGGATTCAGAACAGAATTCCCCGGGAGGGAGCTTCAGTTTCTAGGGGCCAGACTTGAAGACGGGGTTCTTTATCTGAAATTCTCTGACCCATCGGGGTTTACTTCGGGTGGGTCATGCAGAGTCAATCTCTTGCGAGCCCAGATAGAAAAAACCGCTCTTCAGTTTGAAATGGTTGAAAGCGTCGTGTTTGAACCAGAAGATATTTTCCAGCCGTAATCTTTGACTTGGTACCTTGAAAAGGCGGTTTACTTCATGGTAATGTTCAAGGCAATTGACTTTAACAAATATTCGTGATATAATGTAAACTAAGACGTCCGAAATGGATGTCTTCTTTTTTAGTCAAGCTTGCGCTTCTTGTGTGTTCAGAGAAAGATCAGGAGGATCGAGGCTGCACTTAGAATGCCCGCAATCCCAAGTCCGTACATTTCCCATTTAGCGAGTCCTGTCAAATAGTGAAATTCTCTAATTTCTCTAATCCATTTTGGAATAGAAGCTATTTGAGAAGCAGTGAACTTCTCTTTCAAACCGAAAGTAATCCAGACTCTTCCTGGATCTGTTGCCTCGATCTCAATGGAATACAAACCATCTTTTGTAAGGGTCGAGTCATGTCTAACATAGAGATATGAGTGAGTGTCTCCAAAAAATTCGTACATTATCTCAGGTTCGATGCTCTCCAGCACGAAGCTTTCGTATGCATTTCTGTCGGGATCGTATACAGTAAGCTCAGGTCGAAAATCCTTCGTACTTTCCATACCCTCATTTTCCTTTGGAACTCCGAAAAGCATATGAAATTGCATCCCGATTGAGCCTTCAAACGTGATCACAATTCTTTCTCCTTCTGAGAGAATGTAGTAAAAGATCTGAGATAGATCTATGTCTCTTACAAGGTATGCACCATTCACAAAGTCGTCCGGCGCTAGAAATGTTGGGATGTGAGCGAACGTCGAAACCGCAAAGATTATTATCATAGAGAAGAAGATAACCGTCTTTTTCATCAAAAGGCCTCCTAATTGGAATCAATATAAATTAGTTTATCAGTTAGATGGGTTTTTTTGATCTTTTGAAGATAGTAGAAATTGCACCGAAGTGAATCAACAACAGAATTCCCGTAAACAGAGAAAAGACGCTTGTCCTTCTGAATGGAGCTATATGAGAGTTCTTCCAAGAATCAAATCATTTTGGAATGTTCGCATCGATTTCTTCTGATCATGTTTATGTTGATGACTCACAAAGACTTAAGTAACAGGTGTCATTGTGTACGGCCATTCAGTTATTGGATCCGCTAGAGCACTCTCTCAAAGGAGAGTATCTCGAGAGAGTAATCTCTCTCGTACGATCTCATTGCTCTGGAATCCATTTCGATCTCTCCGACCTGATTGTCAAATGGATCGGATCTGTAGAATTTCTTCGCTGGTATCAACGGCGACATGAAAGCAGAATTTGAAACCATTCTGAATGCGTCCAGGTTGCCAAAATAGAACTCCTTGTAGGCCGGAATGTCATTCCTGGAGCCCCCAAATGAGCAGTCCACAGGTATCCAGCCAAAGGGCTCTAGCCAGATTAGGGCCCAATCGTGAGGGCTTGCTCCCTTGGGAGTTGCAAACCATCCAGACTGCCATCTTGCCGGAATGCCCCTGATTCTGCAAAGCGTTATGAATAAGAGGGCTTTCACTCCACAGTCCCCTCTAAGGTTAATGGCGGCGAATTCAGAGAGGTTTGGATAAAGGGCATATTCACTCATGAAAGTATACTTGACGTTTTCGCATATCCAGTTGTAGAAACTCTTTGCTATGAAGTAGGCATTAGTCTCACCCTCGGCAATCTCCTTTGCCAGAGATTTCATTAGGGGCGAGAAGACAATATGTGGAGCCCTTTCGCCTAAATAGTTTTGAAATCTCTTGCCATCGGGTTCGGTACATTCATAGGGGTTAAGTGAAGATGAGATTTCAGAAATCTCGTATTCGAAATCGACACTGAACAATGTATCATGCTTTGAATCTGCTTCCATATACACGGTTCTTTGGGGATAGGTATCTGGTGACAAGAAACAGCTGTGACTTGTCTTAATAATTTTGGCAGAAGACACTTGATCACCAATTCTGGGCACAGGGAGCCAGCAGCGAAAGAGACTACCCTCAGAGCTTCGGACTGCGATTGACGACCTTGCATTGATTTTATACTTAGCGGGTCGTCTGTCGCTTATTAGCCTGTCTATCTCTCTGTGAAGAGAGGCTCTGGTTTCTTCCCTGTCAGTATCTTTCTTCTTCAGTCTGTTTTCAAATTCGGGCATTACAAAGAGAAGGTTTTTGTCGAATCTTCTTTCGAAACGTTCTTCGCCATCGAAGACAATTGAGTCAAGCTTCTTCGCATCACTCAGGGAGTCAAACTCCTCTCTTGAGAAGTCTACGAAAATGTCTGAGAGAATATCAAAAGCCTTTTCTGATTTGTACGGGTAATTGTCTTTCAGCCTGAGGATTCTCTCTTTCTCCCACAAGAGTCTCTTTTCCACTAATGAGGGAAGATAATCTTCGAGTTGATGCTCAATCTCCTCTAAAGCGCCCTTGTAGTCTCCAATCGATTCGAAACAGCTAATCCTTTCCGGAAGTTGTGCTGCCAGAAATTCCATCTCTACCCCTCCCATGCGAAATTCTAATTTGACTTAAGTTGATTATAACAGCAGGAGAGAATCGGAAAAAAGGCGGCCTCTTCTTCGAGGCCGCTATTCTTTTGAGATATAAGGGGTGGAATTTTCTCCACTGAATAGTACAAAGCAAATCTATGCCAAAATGACCCGATGTATCTTCCTTCCTTTAGAGCATTTCTGTACAATCCTTGTTGTAAGCTTCACTGAATTTCCAATGTCGAATTTGATTCATTATCCTTTCCCGTACCCGGAAACAGGACCGCAAAAAAAAGCATAACAGTCTAACGAACAATTATGAGTAGGAAATGAAGGAGAATCATAAACTAAGAAACATGAACTCTTTGCCATATAATCTGAGTTATGGTGATCGTTTCTTGTTGTCAATCGTGCGAAGTGTTGATCAATAATTTCTTAGTATTCAGGAGGTGTAATGATGGCTGAAATTCTTTTAAACAAGACTGTTCCGGATTTTTCGTTGCTCGACCAAAATGGGAAAGAAGTGTCTTTATCAAAGTTTTCAGGTAAACGGATTGTGCTGTATTTCTATCCCAAGGATAATACATCAGGGTGTACTCTAGAAGCAGAAAGTTTTAGGGATCTAAAGAACGAATTTGCGGACAAGAACACAGTTATAATTGGAGTTAGCAAAGATACTCAGAAATCGCATGCAGGCTTCTCACTCAAGCTTGATCTTGACTTTTCTATTCTGAGCGATAAAGACGGAGAGATTCATCAGATGTTCGATGTGATTAAGCCGAAGAAGATGTATGGCCGCGAGTACTTGGGAACTGAGAGATCCACATTTATAATTGATGAGAACGGAGTTTTAGTCAAAGAGTACAGAGGTGTCAAAGTGAAAGGCCATGCAGAAGAAGTCCTAGAATTCATAAGCAATCTGAAGTGATTTAGAGGGCAAACTTATAGCACACTTTTGTCCACGCTTTCTCAAATCCCTCTTCAATATAGAGGGAAAGGGCTTTTTCATTCTCTGCGTTTACTGAAAGGACACTTTCGAGGCCCAAGTCAAGAGAAAGAAGTAATGCCTTTCTTAACAAGAGTCTTCCATAACCCTGCCCCTGATAATTAGGTAATACAGCCAAAGGGCCTATCTCCAGAAGTCCATCTTCATTTACCTCCGAGAAGAATAGACCAATTGGCTCGTCAACTTTTATCAGGAGCTGTATGCCAGAGCTCGGGACATTACTTCTCAAGAGAAATCTTCTCAACCATTCTTGATCGATATCTAGATGACCGGCAATTTCAGCGAAAGCCAAGTTGATAATATTGCAGTAGATTTCTCCGTGAGTCTCAGGATCGAAATCTACGAAATGGATTTCATTGGGAATTTCTAAAGAAACACTGTGTAGCCTTCTCTTTAAGATAAAAGAGTATCTTTCCAAAGAGAAACCGATTTCCTCTAGGATACTTTGAATGGGTTGCTCAGGCGAGACAAATAGATATACCTCATCGATTTCGGATATCATGCCTTTTATGGCATTTAGCAGAGATCTGTAGGCTTCCGCTTGTGAAGTCACCGAATGAAAGATCATGAATCTTCCCTTTCTAGCCTTTCTGTAGTGATCTTCAAGAATTAGTGAAGCTGCTCCAATCATTTTCCCTTCTTCATTTAAGAGTGCTACAGAAGGATGTCTTTCATCTGCAACGAAGTCGTCGGAAGGAAGGTATGAGTCGTCGTGTTCTGGTCCCACACGACGACTGTATTCTATGAAACTTTTCAGGATTGAGTCTTCTACCTTCTTTATCATGCGACACCACCTTCATTCAAGTGTACAACGCATATTCTATCTCAGATCCGGCGTTAATGGAATCAGGAACTGTCGTGATAAAATTATCGGGGTTATTCTTTTGAATGAATTACGGGGGTAGACATGGAGTTCAGAAGATTCAACGATTATCGGGAAATGATTGAAATGGTTGTTCTTGCTTTTTCTTTCGAGAAGAAGAATCAGGGGACATTGGAGGAGTATCTGAAGAGTCTGGAGAGTCAGGGGAAGAGATTCTACGGAATCTACGACGGAGAGACAATAGTAGCAGGATGCATCGTCTTTCCTTACAAAATGAGACTTAGACAGAGTTTCGTTCCAATGGCCGGTATCGCAATGGTGTGTTCAAGACAGGATTACCGGGGAAAGGGAGGAATTAGGCAGCTCTTCACGGAATTATTGCTAGAGCTCAGAAAGGATTTCAAAGTATCGGTCCTTTATCCGTTTTCGAGAGACTTTTATCGAAAGTATGGTTGGGAGGTATTCGATCGCTGGCAGTACGTCAAGTTTTCTCCTGGATCATTGACTGAACACGAATCGACAGGAATAGATGCTTCTGACATGGCATTTCCGGATTTCGATTCCATCAGTTTCTACAAGGAATATGCTCGGACCCACTTCAACTGCACGCTCCGATCAGAAGTCGACTGGAAGGAGAGACTGTCGCCGGTTTGGCCAGATCAGGTTGACAAGCGTATCGTCAAGTTCTCGAAAGATGAGAAGGTTGTAGGCATTCTTGACTATACACTTGGTTTCAATCAGAAGGAAGACACGTCCTTCCACTCGATATTCACATTTGCTTCGCAAAATGAAGAAGCAAGGAATGCAATGTTCACATATCTGAGAAGGCTTTCTCACCAGGTGAAAGAGGTTAGGATGTGGCTCCCTCAGCATTTCGAGATTTGGCCTTATATAAATGAGAGTCCTCAGGAGCATCACCTAAGAGAGACCTCAATGATAAGAATTGTGGACCTAAAGAGACTTAACGGGCTTGAAATACTAAGTGAAGACGTAAGAATTGACATGAAAATCGAGGATAGCCAGTGCTCGTGGAATGACGGCAATTACCGGCTCGAAATAAAGGACAACGCTCTCTCGATTTGCGAGGGCGGAACCCCACAGATCGAGATAGGCATTGGCAGTCTGTCAACTGTGATTTCTGGGAGAGAATCACTGTCTAGAATGGTTGAGCTGGGGCGGGCAAAGGCCCTTGCAGGATACGTCGGAGAAAACATAAGGAAATCGGAAGTGTTCTTCAACGAGACGTTTTGACAACCATTATCGGAGAAGTGAGTGTCTCAACCCAATTAGATCGCTGTCTCTTTTGCCCGTCGACCTGCTTTAAAACTTTAGAGGAGCTGTGTTTTAGATTGCATGATGTAATGAAGATACCTGCAAAATCCCGCTGAAATAGTACATTCTCCTTAGAACAGTGGAGAACAGCTTTACCAACTCTCATAATTGGGCAAGAATTACCTTCTAGAAAAGATAGGATTGTTCGATTTCTAGACTAGGACGCGATTCCAGAGACAAGTCCATCATTCGCTAAATTGAGGGCGGTGGAATTTGCAGCTCAATTGCGATGTAGTTCAGATTATTGTGTAGGCATGTGATGAAATCATTGAGTGGATCCTGTCGATGCTGTTCGCATATCGGTCATTATTAAAGGCCAGGCAAAAGAAGAAGTGTATAATTATCATGTTAGGAGTAACGGTAATTCGAGGTGGTGATTTTGATGGGTTTTGCTGTTAGGAGAAGCAAGAGGCCCAGAATAGGACATATTAGAAATAACTTCATAAGAGCATCGGTTCTCTTTGCTATAGTAACACCTGCGTCAATTTACGGAATTGCGGCTTTTTTTGGTGCGGGAGACAGACTTAGCGGTTTTGGATGGCTTTTAGTAGTATTGATAGCCTTCTGGGTTTTGGTGGGAGCAATCTGGTTACTCTCCCTGAAGGCCTATATGGAGGTTCGCAAACAAATCGGGAAGAACCAGAGCGTTTTCAGAAGCAGAAATCTAAGACCGGCGGGAATGATTTTCAATAGATCTCAGGTTAGTCCCATAAGAATGAAATCAACCTAACTTCTGATTGCTCATGAACCATTCATACAGTTCCGGATCAGAGTAAGTTTCTGTCCATGAATCGTGACCGGCTTCAGGATATATCTTGAGCAGAGGTCTTCCGCCGGCATCTTTCAGCGTTCTTATTAGGATCCTGCTCTCTTCGGCTGAGACTATGTTATCTTTTCCGCCATGGAAGGCCCAAATAGGCAAGTCCTTGATTTCCAGAACTCTCTCCGGGAAGCCCAGGATTCCAAGACCACCCCCGCAAACAGGTGCTATTGCCGCAAAGAGATCCGGATACTCTACAGCCATGTGCCAGGTTCCAAACCCTCCCATTGAAAGTCCGGTGAGGTACATTTTAGAAATGTCGACTCTATACTGCTTTATGACAGTGTCCAGCAGGAATTTCAGATCTTGAAGTTTGTTAAGCCACCAGTCATTCTCCGGACATTGTGGTGAGATCGTTATGAAAGGAAAATCAGCCATCTCACTCACGATTCTAGGTATTCCGTGTTTTCTAAGCAATTGGAGATTGTCACCTCTCTCGCCGGCTCCATGAAGGAAAAGTATGAGAGGCCAGTCGGCTTCTTCTGAGGAGTACTGCAGTGGGAGGGATATTAAGTAGTCGAGCCTCCTGTTCAGCGAGTAAGCAATTGTTGATGAATGAAGTTCCATAGATACACCTCCTTAACGGTCTTCACTCTACAGCATAGCATTAGGAATTGAGAATTCCTTACCCCAGCCATAGTGCAGAATCATCTCTTAAGAAGGAAAATAGTAGTTAGTTCTAGACTAAGTCCACTTCATCAAACACCGGTTCGAGTGTTTCTTCTCAAGTTCGCTGAGCTCGTATCCATAGTCAGTTAAGTACGCCTTCCTATCAAACAGTATTTCTTGCTCTCCTTTGTGAATCATCAGAAATCCTCTTTGGAGATTTACAGATGCTAATTAGCTTCTTGAACCTGTTTGCAGGACTTTAAGCCTGTTAATGAGCTTTTTTTGATAAACGAAGTTCGAAATTATCCTTGACCTTCTCTTGCCTTGAAGACTGACTGTCCTGCCAGAATCGTTTCCTCCACTTCCAGTTTTCTGTTGAGTAGTACAAGATCAGCAACGAATCCCTCTTTGAATCTGCCTCTGTTGGGTATTCCAAGATTTTGAAGAGCGTTATATGAAGTCACTTTAGCCAGTTCTTGAAGACTACAGTCAGTCCACCTGTGAAAGTTATTGGCTGCCCTTTCCATAGTAAGAGTGCTTCCTGCAAGAGTTCCATCTTCAAGTGTTGCCGTACTGCCTTTGACTTCCACTTTTAGACCCCCGAGATCATACATTCCATCACTGAGACCGGTTGCGTCAAGCGAGTCGGTGACCAAGATAATAGCTTCACCGCCACGTATTTTGTGGACCATTTGGACAAACTCTGGCGCTGTGTGAATTCCATCTACTATCATCTCAAGCTTCATAGGCAGTAGGAAACCTGCCCCGACACAACCTATCTCTCTGTGGTGAAGAACGTTCATACCGTTAGGAAAGTGAGTCATCCTTCCACAACCAGATTCATAAGCCTCTTTGATTTGAGAATAAGTGGCATCTGTGTGTCCAATTGAAACAATAATCTCATGCTTGAATATTTCGGGAAGGACCTCTAGGAAGCCCTCGATCTCTGGAGCCATTGTTATCAGCACGACGATATCGGAAAGCACTGATCTGAGCTCCTTGATTGTTGCTGGTCTTATTGCAGAGGGATTCTGAGCCCCTTTCTTCTTAGGGTTAATATATGGTCCCTCGTAGTGCACTCCTCGAACGGCCGTTCTGGGTCTTTCACTCACATAGTTTGAGACAAGGTCAGCCACTCTCTTCATTTCATTTGAGTCTGCGGAGACCGTCGTGGGAATTAGAGAAGTTACGCCGTGAGTTTCAGCAAATCTCTCCCACTTTTGAAGATCTCCTGTATTCATCGTCATACAGTTAATCCCAACTGCACCATGCGAATGTGTATCGACAAAGCCAGGCATAGCTATTGAATTGAATTCTCCACCGATTCTTGCAATTGCTTCGATTTTGGTTCCAGATATTCTGACATTTGCCGTGTATTCCCCATCTACTGGATCAACAACAAGAACCCTTTCCAGTTCCATTCATGTCATCTCCCTTCTTGACTCAATTATTACATCTATTAGCAGGTATCTGGGCAATCTGTGAGAAAAGCGAATAGGCCGAGGCAACTGGGAGGGATGTGCCAAGAAATGGGTTGTCCAGTGACGGTTATCCTTTCACCGAGGAGAGAGTTTGTTCTTATTTCCAGAGCAAGGATTTGTTCTTCGTTATTGGCCAAGATCAAAACAGAGAGCAGGGTGCTGAAAAAGTGCAGATACGTGCTGTTATCGCAATAATCAAAGAATACCATCTGTGTAGGGCCTACCCTGAAATGCCCTTGTTCAGTGTCATCACGTAGATCCTGCCATGAAGTGCTCCTGTTCAGGAATCCTGTTCGGGGTCCCGCTCTTGCCAGACCCTAGACCCAACAACCCCAGACCCGCCTCTTCAAATCTCTAAGCAATCTCTAAGCGGCTTTTAAGCGGGCTCCAAGAAACGGGCCGTAGACTGAGAATGTACCAAAAATCATATGGAGGTGTAAGAAATGAAAAAGATAGTGTTGATTACGATAGCGGTTCTTTTGATCGGTGGAATGACATTGGCAGTAGGTTACGGAACGAAGGCAATGCAGAGAAGTCAGGATCCTACAACCTGTGAAAACTTCGTAGATGCAGACGGCGACGGAATAAATGACAACTGCCCGAATGACGGTGTAAGAGAGCTGAAGAATGCCCAGGACGGTACAGGCTACAGGCACGGAGCCTCTGGCGAAAAGGGACCGGGACTCGGCAGAGGATTCGGAAAAGCAGCACAGCTGTAAGAGAT
>ENA-OSEO01000628-OSEO01000628.1-sediment-metagenome-genome-assembly--contig:-NODE-628-length-85501-cov-13.420163_pt1 | contig 85501 bp, 87 predicted proteins | sample MGYA00237883_ERZ534232 | MGnify/ENA metagenome assembly ERZ534232
TGCGTGCGGACCTGGGGGTCCATGAAAAGACCATTCGCAACTGGGCCAATGCACTTGAAAGGGACGGCGTGATCAAGAAGGTAATGGAGGGGATAGAGAACGTCTATGTGCTCGGAGAGGTCGTCAACGGAAATGAACTTCTCTACTGCTACGGTGAAATCGTTTTGAAGCAGCGGCCGGAGTCAGTTCATTAGCGGCAAGAACTTACCGGTAGAACCGGCAAAGGTTTGCCGGTAAAGGCGGCAAGAACTTGCCTCTCGAATACTCTTTCTAAAATGCTTAAGAAAATGACTGGCGCTTAATCTCTTTTCGCTTTCAATCTCCATTGTATCAGCAGGCATTTTATCCGGCCCGCTAGGTCTAGTGGGCCAACTTGGTTGGGTCAACCAACTTGAAAAAGCTATTCGAAGGGGGAAGACGCTTCCCCCCCCGACCCCCCCGGTCTCCTCTATTCCATGCCACCCTTTCTTGTCTCAGCCATGCGCCGGCTTCTCTCTCATGCCCCACGCTTGACCCGCATCAGCCAAACCTCTATAGTCCGGCTTACCAACCCCACTGCAAAGGAGCCTGTCGGATGAAAAATGTCGAGATGAGCGTCGAGGGGACCATCCTGACCATCAAGGTGGACCTCTCGAAAGAGTTCGGGCCGTCATCTTCCGGCAAGACAATCATCATTGCCACGACGGAAGGTAATGTGGTCATACCTGGTGTGGACGACAAGAAGATCGGTTTGAACGTTTACCGGAAGAAGTGATGGAGAAATTCAGGCGTCGCGGAAAAGGTCAATGACATCGTCGGCGCCTTTCTTTTTCCTTTCCAGTTTAGTGATCACCGCTTCCCCGCCAACAAGGAGATCAAAAGGCGAAACGTAGAGGAGTCCAACCTTGTAGTCGGCGTAGTCAACGGTCTTCAGCTGTTCGTAGACCTTCACATTGCTCTCGTCGTTCGTTCGCCATTCCAGGTAGAAGACTCGATCCTTCCATTGATCTTCCGTCCTGTACTTCTCTCCCTCAGGCATATGGAGATTCTCCCAGACGACCTGCCCGGGGAGGAACTCGACGTACGAACCCCGTCCACCTATCACGATCCTGACATAGCCGGTCGCCACATGGAGCCCGGTCTTGGTCTCAAACCGAGTGAGATCGTCACCCTCTGTGGAAATTCTCATCCTCTCCCCATACTTATTGTCCTTGACCATCTAACCTCCTGAGCATCCGTCCCTCCGTGGGTCTATTGTTCATCGCCTGATTTACCACCATTGGGTTCCCTTCGTCCAGCAACCTACCCTAATTATCGTGCGGAAGATTTGAAATGCGAAATTTCCAAATCGATTTGGAAGACATTGAAGACCACAGCGATTACAAATCTGTCTCGTAGCGGCGATCCTCGCCTTGCTCACTCTTCATACCACACTTTCTTTTTTCAGCCACACGCCGATTTTGATCCGGTGCCTCCTTTATCTAACCGCCATAGGTAGGGGGACACGATCGGGAGAGCAGGACGCCTCCCGAGAATAATCCAACCGTGTCTTTATAGAGGGACATGTGTCCCCGACTACAAAATGAAGGAGGGCATGATCATGAAAATGGAAGCGCATTACAGCATCGGTGAAGCTGCAAGGTTATGCGGCGTCACGGTCAAACAGATCCGCAACTGGGAGTTGATGAAACACATCCCAAAGCCACAGAGGGTCGTCTGCGGATTGAGGAGCTACCGGCAGTACCGCGATCCAGACTTGAAACGGATCAAGGCAATAAAAGCATACTTGAGGGAGGGCTTTGGCCTTCCGACCGCGGCAAGAAAAGCCGCTGAAGATATCGACAATGAAAGGGGATAAGAGAATGAACAGAAAAGAAAATGTGAAGATTTGCCCATTCCTGAAACAGCCGTGCGTGAGGACGAATTGCGGAATTTACCACGAGAACTTCAAGAGGTGTCAAATCGATCTCATCGTCTACAACCTTTACGGGCTATCGCAAGCCCTTCTCGCCTACAAGGACATCATTCTTCCTGAGGCGGCCGAGACTGCATCCGAAGATGGAAAAAATGCACTTGATGACATCCTTAAAGAAGATGATGTCCTGAGGAACTAGGAGTCCGGGGGCGGGTTGTCAGTCTGCCCCCAAATCTCCTCTTTGCCAAAGACAACATTGAGAAGTGAGTTCCTGCCGCTACTGATTTTATTTACCTGAACGCGCTTTTTCCACAACGTCAACCCCATACTTCAGTATGAGGGAGTTGATTATCTCGGGCTCAATATCCTGCGCATAAGCAAGCCAGCCAGAGAGCTGCCTCTTACTTTGTTCGTTAAGCTGATCTAACCTGTGGATCTGGCCACGGATATACCTTTTCAAGTGTCTCCCAATTGATATTTTCCCATCACTACCAAGTATTAACCCTGTTACTCTTCTCTGGCCGCGTTTTGAAGAATGTCTGGTTTTGTCTGAATTTATCCGGAGGTTCTTGGGGCAATCAAGTGAGTTGAGTACCTGTTGAACCTGTTCTGGAAAACTCCCCAAAACATCCGGGGTATGTGATGAAAAGAATAGATCGTCGGCATATCTCGTGTAGGCCACTCCTGAACGGTCAGCTATGCTCTTAACGCGCGAATCGAGTTCGTAACAAATAGCATTTGATAATGCCGGGGAAGTAGGCGCCCCAATAGTCAGCCTGTTGTCCTTGCAGACAATTCGAACGAAGAATTCTACGTTTGACGGGGACCATTCGCCAATAGACGACAGTTTGGAGGATTCGATGTAGTTACGAATGTCCGAAGAAGTAATAGAGGGGAAGAAGTCAATCAGATCCAATCTGAGTAGGAATCGACTATTTGCGTGGCACGCAGCGTTCTGTTTTGGGCTAAAGCCTTTCCTATAGGAGTAAACTGCCTCATGTACAGGCAATTGCTCAATTACGTTTGTAAGTAACCATCGTTGTATGCCTTTTAGCTCTTTTGAAGGGTGGTCGATTATTCTTGTCCCGCCTCTCCTTTTCGGAATCGTGTACGTTTTGTAGCAATGCGAGGCTCTCCTGGCCAATTTTAGGAGCCATGTCTGAGGTATAGATAGATCTTTACCTATTCTATTTAGAAGCAAGCGACCTCTCCCCTAGCGTCTTCAGTATGGAACGTGTCTCTTCAATCTGGTAATAGACACTTAGAACTTGAGCTCGAAGCTTCGTTAAATCTAGATACTTCTTCCTTTGAAAAGGCGGCAACCGGTCATTCTCTGGGACGCGATAATACATGCGAAGTCCCGACTGGCTGACTTCCTCAACAAGATTCATAGCTTTAGCTAGGCCAACAAGACTTTCCACCCCGATTATAGGGACTTTCCCAAGGATAGAATTTACGTAGTAGTCGACGTGGCTGATCGGCGCTGGTCCAAAAACAGAGATAAGATCACAAACGAAGAAAAGCAGGTGCTTGGGACTGGTGGACAAGTCAGGCACTCTTGCCGCCGTAGGCTTAGGGAGACGGTGTAATCGATCTTCAAGATCTGCAACACACTCGAGAATGTAGTCTTTTCTGATCCATAGCGTAGGCGCGAATATTGAATCGCTATTAATCCACCTGATTGGACCGGTGTTGATAAAGGAGTCTTCTGACTGATATTCTCGATCAATCAGCGGCAAGAGCTTTTTTCTGAGGTCATTACTTGAGGAAAAAGCGCCAACCTCAGCAAACGTGCCAGGACTCTCCACAACAATGACGACCAGATCGGCTAGACCGGCAAGTTGAGCCTCCATTTGAAGTGCATTCAGGCCAGGTCTATCTGCGATGACACTCCATACGTCATCAGCGTAAAACACTAACAAATCACTGTGGCTTTTCTTGAGGTACTGTGCAATGCGGTCGCGGCGAGGGCTTTTATGACCTCCGCAAAGGAACACAACGGATTTCACCTTGCGGAAGCTAAACTCTTTTCTGCGGAAACCAGCAAGAATCGGGTCTCTAACATGCCGGAACTTAGGATGGTGCAACCAGGACATTTTGTCTCCTACTCAATCGTCCCGAGCGAGCCCGCGAGCGAGGGCAGAAAGCCATACAATATTTTCGGGCCGGCTATTCACCAGCCACTCGAAATTGGCCAAATTTCGAAGGCTAGGAGACTACTGGTTTTTAGGCCAATAATTGCTCTTTGTCAAGACAGAGAATAAGAACCGAATTTCAGGATCTTATGGTGACTCACATTTCTTTTCAGACCCACAAGACAGCAGTGATAAGGAAGTCAGATCTGCTGCCCCATTGTCGGTAACGTGCTAAATCGCCTTGACAAAAAGCCACTCATCTGTATGCTTTGCAAAATGGTCACTCTATTCCACAGCTATTGCGTAAACCACCAGAGCAGATAGCTATATGGATATCACCTACCATTACCCACCAGAGCTACTGAACTTACTGATTGATACAATCCCCCGACTGTGTCGCAGCAAAAGGAACTTGCTGCTTTTCTTCAGAGGTGCCGGAATCCGAAGATTGGATCTGACGGACATGGAAGCCAAAGTGGACGCAAATCGTGATTCGGTTAATAAATTCCAAATTACACGAACCATCCTGCAGAGTGAGGAGGTAGTCTGACATGAAAAACAAACCCAAATGGAAATATCTGGTAGTGGTCAAAGGCAAGGGCACAGCCAAGGAGGAGCGGATCAGAACCAATGTGAAGGTTTACTGGTCACAGACTCTCCAGAGATGGGTTTCGATTCCAGGGGCAGAGTGAAATTTGCCGCCCTGTCATTGGCAAAACGCCGAAAGGAGAAGTGATATGAAATGGTATATGCTGTCAGCGGCGCAGATGGTCGATCTGAAGTCCCTTCTCGGCAAACTGGAGTCTCAGCAAACCGGTGTCACCGAAAGGGAACAGCTCATTGCCACCGCGAAGCACATCTTGGACGACATATCGCAGTTGACGGTAGTCGCGAATTTGTAAGGAGCATTCCGTAGCAGGACACCCATATCGTTGTTCCCCACCTCAAAGTCACGAACAAGAGGGGGTGAGAAACCACATGACCCTGACCAAAGACGACATCCCTGACAGCATCTACAACCAGTGTGGCTTTTCAAGTATAAAATCGGTTCGGCTCATTGAGACCACCCTGGAGCTGATCAAGAGCACGCCTGCATCGAGCAAGGATGTCCTCCTCTGCCGGTTTGGTAAATTCTACGTTAGGAACAAGAAGGCACGCAGAGGGAGGGACCCCTGCCACCGGCAAGAGCCTTGTGCTTGAGCCGAGGAGGGTCGCATCTGCAAACTTCAATCTTCGGGGGTGGGTCAATTTTCAATGCCGATTGACCCAAATAGAATAGGAGATCTAGAAAGGGAACAGAGATACAACAGATACAGGTAGAGATTTTGCAGGGGGGAATGATAAATGTTGACCAAAGACGAAGAAGAAGAGAAAACATTCATGATGTTGAAGGAGTATTTTGAGAACCCTGTTTCGTATGAGAAGACGAAGTTCGAGAATTTCTATCCCAGAATACTAGTTGGCGTTTCCAAATTGTGCGAATTTCTCTTGAAGAAGGGTCAATTCACTAGTTTGTTGTCTCAAACCGGGCTTAAATTCGTTGGAAAGGACCCTTACGAAGTTAGATACGCGGTCAATCAATACTTTTTGAATCTCTATTTGAAGTATCATCTGGAGATGGATGATTTGCACAATCCTGGACTTTACAAAGAAGTGAGTGAGTTTCTTGGAGAGAAAATGAGTCAAGCAAGTCGGGGTGAATTTGAGGGCAGCGCAGAGGAATGAATGCCAGGGTAGAAATTGAAACACCGGGTAGGGGATGCCCAACGGAATCCACCCTTCATCGTCAAACGGTTTGAGTACTTTACCGGCGATATAGAAGCAAGAATTTCTGCGCTCAACAAGCTGAAGGATGCTGGATACAACGTTGGGATCAGCTTTGCGCCAATCATCCTGAGAGAGCACTGGCTGGACGACTGCATTGACTTGTTCAAGTACATAGACGAGCGTCTCACCGAAAAGGCCAAGGAGAACTTGATCGGAGACGCTTTTTTCTATTCTCATCGAATTGAATCGCTGGAGAAGTTACCCTTGTTCAGGAAGGCATTTGATATCCTGTACAATCCCGAGAAATACCCATTTGAACTTAAGCCAAGCAAGGAGAAGGAGATAGTATATCGGTATCGGAACCTCAACCAGCCCATCGAATCGTTTGAAGAAATCCTAAGAAAATATCTCCCCTATCTCACGCTCCGGTACATCCATCCGTAGATTCACTGTCCACTTAAACCCAATCCCAAAAACCATGCTCACCAAGAAAGATCGTCCAATCGACCTAATCGTCCAAGTAAGCTAAACCAGGACAGTTTTAGGTGGGCGAAAAACCGTATTTTGGCGGTCGATCTCCGAAAGCCGAATAGCAGAGTAAGTGCTTTCCCCTGAACTCATGCCCAAAACGTGCCCAGGGTGCCCAAACGGTATTTGGAAATGACGACAAGAACCCTAATCCCACCCCCAAAATGCCTATCTGTCGATTTCAGTAACACAATGATGGCACTCAAGAATTCTACCAAGGAGCCGATAAGAAAGGAAACATTCCTTCAGAAGGGCCAAAATGGACGCAAATTCGCTATTGATCACAATCTGCCGCAAAAGAGACTGCTGATCGGCAGACTAAGGAAGTTGGCTCACGAGAGATAGCTGATGATCTCAGGCAAGGACTGAAATGTATCGAAATGAACTGAAATGAAGCCAAATGAATGGTTCAGGGACTCGGACTGAGTTGACCCAGGAGAGAAGTATGCCGTCAGAAGCCGAGAAGCCAGACGAGATGATGTTCAGGTGCGAGGAATGCGGGGAGTCAATCATCCTCACCAATGCAGTAACGGAGTACGGCGTCATCTTTCTTTGCGGCAAAGATGACGGCTTTTGGGGAACAGCGTGCCCCAAATGTCAGAAGACAAACCTTTCTAGAACCCATCTGTCCAATATCGAGATCCTGAAGAAGATCCTGTCCCCTTCCTCAGCATGCGGCAAGACGGAGGAGAGTAGTGAACTAAGGTACAGTTCTTTCCCCTACGATCTGAGTGAGTCCGGAAAGCAAGAACTTTGTGGTTTGAAGCGATTCATCAAGCCGATCGCTGGCGGCTTGGGCAGAGTGAGTAAAGAGGAAATTCAGTCCTTTTATGAAGAGAACCCCACAGCGCGCGAATGCTATCACTCCTATTCTTTTGACGATCCGGCTTCTGGACCGGCGATAATGATCTTATGGTTCAACATGGAAGAAGTCGCTCGCGCGGTAGCCGTTGAGAACGTATATGGAGCAAAGGTGTTTCCTAGATACGCCTATCCCAACCCCCTCAGCGATGCTGTTGAGCGATTCATATGGAAATTCGATGACCCAACAACAGTCTGCTCCTTTGAAGACCTGACGGCATACCCGGAAATCGGGCGTCACAAGGCGAAGGGGAGCCGTTCCACCTTGAGTATTCAAAGGAATTCTGAGTTTCTTGGTCTCTTGAAATACGGTCTGCACATGTTAGCGGAACCACCGGTTCCAGAACTCAAAGACAACGTCTTTGACAAGATTTTAGGTTTCTTGAAATACCGGCGGCGCGAATTAGCAGAACCATCAGCATCTGGACTCAAGGGTAACGCCCTTCATAAGATTGAAAGCTGGATAGCGCAGGCAATCGAAGACTTCGACACCGAGCGTACACAAGATCGGCTGAGCCGACTTAGCCTCACCTTCCGCTTAACTTTCCGAAGTTTCAACAACAAACGTTTCGGGAAAGAAGACCTCCATGCTTTCTTCAGTCAGCACCTTTCAGAGTTGAAGAGGGTGCCCAAGAAGAAGGAGTACACCCCATTCTCTGCTGATGAAGGTATCTATCCGTCTAGCGAAGGCACTCAGCTACACGAGCGTGTGATCAAACCCTCTCTACCTGGTGTACCTCCAACTCTTGAACATCTTGCACGGGTCTTAGCCGTTGGTAAAAACGCCCCTGAGCATACGGATGGAGGTTCTCCAAAAGATCAGTCCGAATTGCACAAGAGATTTCCATCCATGGAAAGGATCGTGACGATCAATCCGGATCTGACCCAGGTGAAATTCAAGGTGGCTGAAATCTCGGTATTTGATACGGACATTCTAGTTCTCGGCGAGACCGGCACAGGCAAGGAGCTCTTCGCGAGGGCAATCCACGATTCGAGTGGTTATAGCAGGGGACCCTTTATTTCCGTAAACTGCGCAAGTATTCCGAATGGACTATTTGAGAGTGAGCTATTCGGGCACACAAAAGGGGCTTTCAGCAATGCCTATTATGACAAACCAGGAGCCTTCGAGTCCGCCAACCATGGGACCCTCTTCCTCGATGAGATAGGAGAACTCCCGCTGGAATTCCAAGCCAAGCTGCTTCGGGCTGTGGAATACCGGACAATCAACCGCGTCGGAAGCGTCAAGCCCATCAATCTTCGCATGAAGATAGTCTTTGCAACGAACCTGGACTTGAAAGAAGAAGCCGAAAAAAAACGCTTTAGAAAAGACCTCTTCTACAGGATCTTCAGTCCGTCTTTCCGAATAATACCGCTCAGAGAGAGAGTTGAAGATATTCCTGTCCTTGCTGATCACTTTATCCAGACCTTTAACGCGAAATTTGGGAAAAAGGTTACCTCCGTCGATCCATCGCTGCTAAACGCCTTCAGGAAATACGCCTGGGAGGGAAATGTCAGGGAACTCATGAAGGTGATTGAAATGGGCGTTATCAACACCCAGGGTTCCCTAATCTCTGAGCAGGACGTGCCTTACTTTTCAAGTTTGTCAGACACCCCGGTGAGCACCGAACCCCAAGACGGTATCCCACCTGCCACAAAGATAACAGATGATGAGATACGGTACTGGATGGAGAAACTCAATTTCAACAAGACCCAGGTCGCCAATCGACTGGGAGTCTGCTACAGGACCATCCTTCGCCGTTCCGCTTACATCTTCAGTGATTCCCCAGCTTGATACGGCTTCATATCTAGCCGTTCTCACCCCAAATGCGCATCGCAGGTTCACGCAGCGAGGGGCAGGCTATGAAGGATGGGCGAAATTCCTGCGAATACTCTGAGTGTTATCATGTTTGCCAGAAGCATATGCGAAATCTGAAACACCACGGCTTCAGCATACGATCAAATGATTGATGACCTATGACATCGACATATGACATTCGCTCGAATGTCATATCAAAAGCACCGTGCCATCACCCAAAGTCAATCTCCCTCAAACAAAGAACCCATCCCATAAGGTCCTAATTTCATAAGCCTTCACAGTTTTCTGCCATTTCTAATTCCTGCACGGCTCCAGTTTGGAACGCCTTTTGGAATATTAGGGATCAAGTCGCGAGCAACAACCGAGGCTGAAGAGGCGAAAGAGATTACGCCTCAAACCCAAACAGGAGGAACAAGAAAATGGAAAAGGAAAAGGAAAATGTATTCGACGCTGTTTCTCAATCTCAACCCGCAATGCGAGCATTGCACAGAAAGGTCAGACCGGCCGGAACAATGGAGTGGGCGGTAAGAACCGTCAACTGCATAACTGGCTGCGCCCACAACTGCCGGTATTGTTACGGTAGGGGAATGGCCGTCCGTTACGGACAAGTGAGACATGAAGAGTGGGTAAATCAGAAAGTCAGATGGACGGATGTACGGAAGAAGTACTCGTACAAAAAGGGAACCGTAATGTTTCCATCCTCACACGATATCACCCCGCCCACCTTGCTTCCCTGCATGATCGTCCTTTGCAAACTGCTGGAAGCAGGCAACAGAGTTCTGATCGTCTCGAAGCCCCACCTGGTGTGCATCGAATCGATCTGCAGGGCCTTCCAGCTTTACAAAGACCAGATCCTTTTCAGGTTCACGATAGGAGCGATGAACAATGAGATCCTCTCTTATTGGGAACCGAATGCCCCCTCGTATGAGGAAAGAAAAGAGGCTTTGAGGCACGCCTTTGAAAAGGGATACCAAACCTCAGTCAGCGTAGAGCCCATGCTCGATTCTGACCACATTGAGCCTCTCGTCGGTGATCTCGACCCTTTTGTAACCAATGCCATCTGGATCGGAATTATGAATCACCTGCGAAATATCAAGGTTGAGGGTGAGATCGAAATGGCTGCTTTGGAGAGGATTAAGGAAGGTCAGAGCAGGGACAGGATCATCCCGATCTATGAAGCCCTGAAAGGCAACCCCAAGATCAAGTGGAAATCCCACATCAAATTAATCGTGGACATTCCTTTGTCAAAGGAGGCCGGCCAGGACATGTAGGGGCCGGGAGGAACCGACAACCGAAAAGGAAACCATTTTCCGTTCGCAATGCGAACAAAAGAAACAGGAGGAAGTCATGAAAATGCAGACCATCAGAATCAGTGAGATCAGTGAAGGGTACAACCCACGGAAAGACTTTGGAGAGGAAGAAGAGCTGCTGAAGGATATCCAACAGCACGGATTGGAAACTCCAATAGGAGTCAGACTCGAGGGAGACAAGCCCGTGACCTTCGAAGGGAACAGAAGGTTAAGGGTGCTGAAGAAACTGGGGCAGGAAGAAGTCCAGTGCGTAGTCAAAGACATGGACGAGAAAACGGCCGCGCACCGCTCCTACCTTCATAACACGGGCAAGCTCAGAAAGAACCTCAACCCAATTGAGGAAGCCGCCCATCTGAAGTGGTTGCAGGACAAATTCAACTACTCAGTCAAGAACCTGGTCGACGAGGGCTATGCCAATGACGATCAGACTGTCTACAACAAACTGAGTTTGTTGAACCTGCCTGAAGAGGCTCAGCAGAAGATAGCCGAGGGAGAAATCTCCTCCACCACCGGCTATGAGCTCGCCAAAAAAACCAAGACTGAAGCCCAGGCGAAAAAGTTGGTCAAGAACCTGGACAAGATTAAGGATCTGTCGGTCAGGAAGGCGAAACAGGTCATTTCCCAAATCGATTTGGAAGAAAAACCCGAGAAGAAAAAGGAAAAACCTCCGCAGCTACCCAAAGGAAAGATTATCGCTGTCCATCTCAAAGACCCTGGACTCATATCGGAGATTCCGGACGAGAGCAGCCACCTCATTCTTGCGGTAACAAACAAAGGTGCTGACGGGGGAAAGGGCGAACTCAAGATAAGCGATCACCTACAGCTCTTGGGGTCCCTTCCAGCATGGGGAAGGAAACTCACACCCGGAGGGTTCCTGTGCCTCAGGTTTTCGGATGTCTATGCCTCCGTAACGAACACCAATACCGACCCTGAGGTAATAGTGATGGGGCACGAATTTCAGAACACATTGAGCTCCTCCAAAGTCCGGCTGCGACAGATATTCATTCTGGACAGAAGCCGGGGCACTGGTAAAGAGCCGGAGAACTTGTTGGGTGATGGGACGAAGCACACATCCTACGGGCACACCAGCAGCTTTGATTACATCTACATTTTTAAAAAGGATGGAAGCAGGCAAGTCCCCGATGACCTGAATCTCATGTCGAGGATCACAATGGAAGAATGGAAAAAGTGGGGCTTCCCCATATGGCAAATTGCAGCCAAAAAGGACGAGGATTACGAACTGACGCTCAAAGAGGAAATCTCAAGGCGCCTCATCAGGATGTACTCCTTTGTGGGTGATTTGGTCGTGGACACATCTTTGAGATCAGGAGCCACTCTCGAACTTGCCGTGAAGCTCGGGAGAGAAGTGACCGGATACGAAAAGGATTCGACTCATCACGCCGACATTTTGAAAATGTTTGGGGTCAAAGCGGACGAGAAAAATGAGGAATCGAAAGCAAAAACATCCGGAGATACCGGCAGTAAGACCATCGAGAGAATTGCATCAATCATTGATGAGACACGAAGCAGGGACACTGCAACCCCGGCCGTCGTTGCGCGGTTAGATGGATATGAGGACTGCTCAGAACCTCAATCAGATCAGGGTGAGGAAATCAAAGAAACGGATGAGACTCTCAAGCCGCCCCATGTCGGTGAATCAAAGGCAATGGTGGCTGGATTGGAAGAGGGGGTACTGTGAGATGACCGCGAACGAACTCATCAAAAAACTCTCTGACATGGAGATCAGGATGCGGCTCGACGGCGAGCATGTGAGATGGGCCGCGCCCCCAGGCATCGTCAGGGGTGAGCTTCTGGCCGAGATGAAGGTGCGCAAGGCGGAAATCCTGGCCCTCCTCAAAGCCAAGAAGATTGGTGAGAGAAAGGTGGAGGTCCCCATTTCCCCGAAAGTGGTCAAACGGGGGGAGGGGGACTTCCCCCAAGTCTTTCGCCCTTGCCGGATCTCAGAGGTCTATGGCCAGGAGGAAGTGAAGAAGGTCATCACCCATGGGCTCAATACCGGCGCTCTAAGTCACGTCCTGTTGTTTCAGGGAATCTCGGGGACTGGGAAGACGACCATGGGAAGGATCGTCGCAATGGGTCTTAACTGCGTTCATGGACCCACGAGCGAACCTTGCTGTGAATGTGAACCGTGCAAAGCCGTTCTTGGCCGGAACAGCTTTGCCTACCAGGAACTCGATGCGGCGCAGGAGTCAGGCGTGGATGCCATTCGTCAATTGAGACAGGGGCTCCCTTGTGCCTCTCTTGGCGGGGAGAGGAACAAAATCATTCTCTTTGACGAATCCTACAGGCTTTCCGAGCAAGCACAGGCCGCTTTGCTGAAGCCGATCGAGGATTCCATGGAGGATCTCTACTTCATCTTCTGCACAACGGAGAGGATGATCAAGCCACTGGAGAACAGGTGCATGCAGTTCAAGTTCGACAGGCTCTCGAGCGAGGAACTCAGGAGTTTGATCTTTGACGTATGCACCCTGGAGAAGCTGAAGGTGAACCCGAGTGCAATCCAGGAAATGATCGATAAGTCGGAAGGCATGCCGAGAAACGCTCTGCTCATGCTTCAACAGGCAAGCGCTCGAGCCGCAGAATTCAAGCCATACCTGAACAAGGTCCTGCTTGGTGACTGACTGGATAAACTGAAGAAGATCCCGGAGGGATCGATAGATCTGCTCACTACCGACCCTCCTTATGGCCTCAAGTTCATGGGTAAGAACTGGGATAAAGCAGTGCCTGCCGCGGATATATGGAAAGAATGTTATCGGGTTATGAAACCTGGGGCATTTGCTTTCATTATGTGCAGTCCACGGCAGGACTGTCTGTCCCAAATGATACTGAGGCTTCAGGAGGCGGGTTTCAAAACGAATTTCTCATCCATTTATTGGACGTACGCACAGGGTTTTCCCAAAGCCCATAACATCAGTAAGACGGTAGACAAGAAACTGGATGCCAAAAGGGAAGTCTTGGGTAGGAATCCCAACAGCAGAGAGAACTGCGATAAGTCAAACACGATCTTCGAGAGCGGGACAGTCGGGAAGATCGCCTATCTCACCAAACCGGCAACAGAGGAAGCCAAGAAGTTCGAAGGCTCCTACGGAGGGTTCCAGCCGAAACCGGCGGTCGAGGTCATCATCGTTGCCATGAAGCCTATGGAGGAGAAGACCTTTGTCGGGCAAGCACTGAAGAATGGAAAAGGTCTGACCTGGATGGACGATTGCCGGATTCCTTATGCAGATGAGGCTGACAAAGCACTTTACGATAATCGCTGCAGTGTAAATGGCGTCTACGAGACCGGTCCGACCTGGAGCGGCAAGAAAGTACTCGACATGCCCAAGGCAGGGGCGCGCACAACTGATTTTTTCAGCGAAATCGGAGAGGGACAGAATCAGCAATGGTCTGCATCTGATAAAGGGCGATTCCCTGCGAACATCCTGGTTTCTGATGACATCATGGATGACGGTATAGATCATGGAGGCGGAAAATTCTCAATAAAGCAATCGGGCATCGGGAGAGGGTTGCTGGGACAGTATGACGGGCGAAAGAAGAATCCCGAAGAAAGGAATGGGCTCTACATGGTCAGGAACGTGGGAGACTCCGGCACCTATTCCCGTTTCTTTTCCCTCGACTCTTGGGCCGAGAAGAATCTCCCCTTCCTTATTGTTCCAAAAGCATCCAAGAGAGAGAAGGACACCGGACTTGAAGCGGTCGAGAGCAAGGTCATCCAAGGGAGAGATCCCGGGCAGGACGCAAGAAGTGTTTCTTTCAAGCCGAGGCCCACACTGCGAAGGAACCATCATCCGACCGTCAAACCGCTCAAGCTGATGGCGTACCTGATCACCATGGGCTCCCGTGAGAGTGATTTGGTGCTCGACCCTTTTGCCGGCTCGGGTAGCACCTGCGTTGCGGCAAAACTGTTGAATCGCGAATTTATCGGCATCGAAATAGATCCGGCATATCACCAGATCGCCTCTCGGCGAGTAAGGTTCATCACGTCAAAGTTCCGACCTTCCAAGGCAGATGGGCATGATGCTGAGGAAATCATGAAAAGGGCTGCCTAATGCGAGAGATATTTCCCAAGGGTTTTCTTGTCTACGACGTGGCCTGTCGCAAACAGACGGGCCTCGTCGGACGTCACCTCGTTGGGGCAATGAGCCAATGCGTTGTGAACCAAAATCCACAAAGAAGGAGGGTGCACTTCGTAATATGTCAAGGACCGGCTGATTTGCGGCTTGGCAAATCTTATGAAGTCTGCCAGGTAATGGACATATTGCACAGCGTCTACGCTGCAAAACCTCTGACTGTCGCTGGTCCCAGCAGGGAAACAGATGGAGGTTCAACCTCATGACCACGGAGCTTGCATATGAGTTAGACCAGAAGTATTTAACACAGGAAGAAATGGCAATGCGGTTCCGAGTGTCCCCGTCAACCGTGAAGAACTGGAGGGACGCCGGGTTATTGGTTTACTTTCAGCCCCCTGGATCAACCAGGGTCCTCTACCCGAGGGAGTCAGTCGAGGAATTCGAAAGGCAACACACCAAGAAAGCGAAAGTGCTGGAATTCAGAAGAGTAGCTGAAATCAAGAAGGAGAAGCCGGGCGTATCGTCCACGAAGAGAGAGTGGAGGATATGACCATGGCCAAGAAACTTAATCAACACCTGTACCAGGAGAGTGTAAGTGGAGTCTGGTATTTCCAGAAGAAAGTGAGAGGCATTGCGAAGTCATACAAATTCTCCCTGGAAACCAAGTCCGTGGTCGAAGCGAGGCGCAAACGCGACGGCTACCTGAAACAGATCGACCTCAACGGACGCATTCTCAAGGGAGAGCCTGAACCCACTTCGGAATCTGTCCCGTTTGGAGAAGTGACAAAGAAATGGGCGGAGATCGTGGAACCCCGTCTGGCGGAGACAACCTTCGAGAAATACCGCAGGGTCATGAACGTCTACGTCCTGCCTCAATTCGGGAACAGGGCGATTGAGAGCATTACAAGCCTTGAGATCGAGACCTTTGCGGCGAGTGGGCTTAAAGGAGGAAGTAAGACAAAGCAGAACATCCTCACCCCCTTCCGGCTCGTCATGAAGTTCGCCAAGAAACACAAGTTCATCGAGTCCAATCCGTTCGTGGACGTGGAACCGATAAGGAAAACGAAGAGCGAGCGGAAAAGACCCCTGAATGTGGAAGAGATCCGTTGTTTCATTGACGCCCTGGACGATTTCTGGAGACCGCTTTTCATCTTTCTGTTCTTCACCGGCGTTAGGATTGCGGAGGCTACCGGCTTGAAGTGGAAACGGGTTGACCTCCAAAACGGAATAGTCCATATCCACAGAAATCTGGTTCGCGGCAAGGGCGGTAAGACCATCTACAAGATGCCGAAAACGGAAAGCTCTATCAGGGAAATCGAAGTGCCCGGGTTTATCGTGGAGGCATTACGCGAGCAGAGGAAGCGGACATGGAGGGGGGACGGGGAAGGATTCGTTTTTCTAAACAGGGAGGGGCGCCCAATTCACAGGCACACCTTGAACAACACCGTGATAAAGCCTGCGATCAAAAAGATCGGCATCACCACGCCGATCAGTGTGAAGGACACCCGAGCCTCTTTCATCACCAATGCCCTGAATGAAAATGAGCGGATGAGTTTCATTCAGAAGCAGGTGGGACATACCACGACTCGAATGATTGTCGATCACTACTACCGGCACACACCGGCACCCAGTGATGGGTCTCGGTTGGAGAGTGCCTGGAATTCTACCAGGATTCTACCAGAGTCGGAAGGGTCGGATTTACAAACTACTGAAAAAACTAAACTTTGATGGTGGAGGCGGGGGGAGTCGAACCCCCGTCCGAAAGTATTCCACTTAAGCGTCTACAATGCGTATCCCGGCATTTTGATTTTCGCCCCCTGGTCCCCTACCGGGAAGGGTACCTTGTGGGCTAACCTGTTTTTATTTTGCTCACCTACCAACAGGCGAAATGAGGCAAGCTATCCTGCTGTGTCGACGCCCGATTCAACCCCGCAGGAAAGATTGGTCGGACGTTAGCCGCCTAAGCAGCTAAGGAGTACGCGTAATCGTCTGCGTTTGTGTTTAGTCCATCTGTTTAACGAGATCAGATGGCATCTCGGCATGCAACTTAAGTTTCCATACCCCCGTCGAACCCGTTTCGCCCCCCTTTCGTGGGAAATACGTTTCTTATTCTAGAGACTTTTGGCGATAAGTCAACCTCATCCTCTCTTTCGCTCCCTATCCAGATCCCGTTTCATTTCACGTTCTTTGAGCGACCTCCGCTTGTCTATCTTCTTCTTCCCCTTGACCAGGGCAAGATCGACCTTCGCAAGACCTTTGGTAAAATAAACGAGCAAAGGGATCAGACCGTATCCCCTCTCCTCGGTCTTTCCCATCAATCGCCGGATCTCTTCCCTTTTCATGAGGAGCTTCCGCGTCCTAACCGGGTCCAGGTTCATGTGATGGGCATAAGGGTAGGGAGTGATATGAAAATTGTAGAGGAAGAGCTCGCCTTTTCTGATCTTGCCATAAGCGTCCGTCAGATTGGCCCGGCCTTCTCTGAGGCTTTTCACTTCAGGCCCAAGGAGGACGATTCCCGACTGATAGACCTCTTCGATGTTATACTCGAAAGTGGCCTTTCGATTTTTGCAGACTATCTTCTTTTCCATAACGGTCCGCCCTGAGGGCTATCGGCCTTTTCGCGCAAGCGGCCGGTTTTCCCTTCGCGACCGTACGGAGAGATCCTTTTCGCCACCGTCCTGATTCAGGCTCTCGATCTTTGCATAGGCAAAATTCCGGACCTTTGTGGCAGTGTCCAGTTGCATGATGCGGCGAACGTCCGTTCTTGCCTCTTTCATGGAGATGGAACGGATAAGATTCTTGACCATGGGAATGGACCAGGGGGCCATGCTCAGATTGGTGATCCCGAGGCCCAGCAGGATAAAGGCAGAGAGAGGATCACCTGCCATTTCCCCGCACACGGACACTCTGATCCCCGCATCCTTCGCCGCCTTGATCACCTGCCGGATCATCCGGAGAATGGCCGGATGAAAGGGCTGGTACATAAAGGCCACGTGCTCGTTGATTCTGTCGATGGCAAGAGCATACTGGATGAGGTCATTGGTGCCGATGCTGAAGAAGTCCACATGCTTTGCCAGGATATCCGCCACGGCAACCGCCGAGGGAACTTCGATCATCACCCCTGTTTCTATATTCCGGTTGTACGCCATGCCGGCCCTGTCCAGATCGGCCATCACTTCGGCCAGGATCTCCTTGGTGTCCAGGATCTCGGTAAGGCCGGAAATCATCGGAAACATCATCTGAACATTCCCGAAGGCGCTGGCCCTCAGAATCGCCCTCAGTTGTGTCTTGAAAACCTCGGGCTCCTTCAGGCAGAACCGGATGGCCCGAAGCCCGAGTGCAGGATTGGCTTGCTTGGCATGGGCCAGATCCGGGGAAAACCGATCCCCTCCGAGATCAAGGGTCCTTATGACCACAGGGGCCGGGGACAGGATTTCGGCCACCTGCCTGTAATCCTCGAAGAGCTCGTTTTCGGTCGGAAGCGCCAGGCCGCGCAGATAGTGGTATTCGGTCCTGTAAAGACCGATCCCTTCCGCGCCGAGATCCTTTGCCGCGGTCACCTCTTCCAGGAACTCGATATTGGCCCGGAGCTCAATCAGCTGCCCGTCCAAGCTCTCTGCCGGAAGATGGCTCAGCCTGATGATCCTGGACTCGTACAGCTCATGCTGGAGCTGCTTCTCCTGATACTGGATGATCAGGTCATCCTCCGGATTGATGAACACCTCGCCTGAGGTCCCGTCCACGATGAGAAGGTTTCCGTCCTGCACCCGGTTCGTGACGGTTTCGAGCCCCACCACAGCGGGTATTTTCAGGGATTGTGCAATGATGGCCGCATGGGAAGTCCTGCCTCCAACATCCGTAATGAACCCCATGACCTTTCCGATATCGATCGCGCTCGTGTCGGCCGGGGAAAGTTCGTGTGCGACGATGATGACCCTGTCGCTGAAGTGAAGGGTATTCTCGTCCTTTCTCCCTGCCAGGTTTCTGAGAATCCGCTCCGCCACCTGTTCAACATCGGCGACCCGTTCACGCAGGTATTCGTCGTCAATCTGGCTGAAGAGTTGCCGGATATGTTGCACCGACTTCATGAGAGCCCACTCGGCATTGATCTTCTCGTTCAGAATGGCGTCGATCGTCGCATTCAGGAACATGGTGTCTTCCATGATCATGAGGTGGGTGTCCAGAATAAAGGAGTGCTGCTTAATCTGATCCGGCATGCGGTTCTTGTAGGCGATGATCTGCTCTTTCGCCGCCTCCAGTGCGCGCTTGAATCGCTCCGCCTCTTTGGAGACCGACTCCTCGCTGATCAGGTACTGGTACAGTATCTTAACCCTGGACCTGTCCACGAGCCGGGCCTTCCCGATAATAATGCCGGGAGAAACGGCTATGCCCTTCAACCTGGTTGTTATCTCACCTTGTTTCTCGGTCACTTCATTCACCGAATCTCTGTTCAAATAAGCGGGTCATTGCTTCCATCAGCAAATCGGCATCCTCTCCGACAGCCCTCAGCTGCACCTCAGTGCCTTTTGGACAGGCCAGCGTCAGCAGACTGAGTATGCTGGAGCCTTCGACTTCATGTTCATCTTTCTTGAAGTAAAGTTTTGACCTGAACTGTCCTGCCAAGGCTACAATCCTTGCCGCACAACGGGCGTGCAAGCCAAGATCATTCTGGATTCTGAGATTCCTTACGACTTCCATCCAACCGAGATCAGCCTCTTTGCGGTCCGTCGAATGCTGGATCCCTACCGCTCTTCCGCAGGGATGGACTCCTTCTTCCCTCTCCTGAAGACGAGGCATGCCTTGTACACTCTTCTCCACGGCACGCCTTCCTCTTCTGCGATCCTTTTTGCAATATCCTTCACACTCATTATATTTTTGCTCATGAGTTTCTCAATCGTTTTCTTAATTCTTTCATCCAGGACGATTTCCTTGTCACCCCCCGCCCTTCCTGCCACTACAATGGTGTACTCTCCTCTCGCCTGATCCCGGTCGATTCTTTCCAGAAGATCGCTGACCTTGCCATGGACGACCTCCTCGTGAATCTTTGAAATCTCCCTGAGGAGAACCATCTCCCGGTCTCCCAGGATTTCGAGGACATCCGACAGCATTTCCTTCACCCGGTGAGGCGCCTCGAAGAACACGAGGGTGCGAGAGTCGGAAGCCAGTTCCGCGAGCTCTGCCCGTCTCTTCCCCGACTTGTTCGCCGGGAATCCGAAGAAAACGAATTTCTCGCCCCTCATGCCTGAAATGGAGAGGGCTGCCGTCACAGCAGAAGGTCCGGGGATGGGGGAGATCCTGATTCCCGCTTCTGCAGCCTGTCTTGCAAGCATAACCCCCGGGTCTGAAACACCGGGGGTGCCTGCATTCGTTACGAGAGCCACATGCGAACCGGATTCCAGTCTTCGGATCAGTTCAGTCCCTTTGAACCTTTGATTATGCTGATTGTAGCCGGTCACCTTGGTCTGAATTCCGAAATGCCTGCACAGCGCCCGGGTATGTTCCACGCTCTCGGCTGCAATCAGGTCGACCTCCTTCAGCACCCGGAGTGCCCTGAGGGTGATATCCTCCAGATTGCCGATGGGAGTAGAGACCACATAGAGGGTACCGGGCCCTCCGCTCTCAGTGGTTTCATCTCCATTTTCGTGAGGCTCCACACTCCCCCGCTGTGGGTCTTGCCGGTTCGGTGTTCAGAGTTCAGTGTTCAGGGTTCAGTGAACTTCAGCCCCTATTGGCTGCTGCCGCTTCAGCGACGGGTTTCCCCCGGCTTAAAAGCTGCCGGAGTCTACCCCATCCTTCTAATTTCTTAAACAACCTGCAGGAAAGATCCTGACTTCAACACCTCTTTCTTTTCGCTTTGCTCTGTGCGCCATGCGTTTTTTTCTAGCAGCCTGCTAATATGCCAGGTCAAAGGCATTCTTCACGACCTCGATCTCCTTCGCCCCGCCGCTCACACGCACCGCCACCACATCGAATCTGGATTTTACATTGCAGCAATTGTTGGCCTTCATGTAGGCAAGCGCCACCTTTGAGAGTTGTCTCTTCTTCCTGTCGGTCACAGCCGACTTGGCGTATTCCAGGCTTCTGCCCCTTGTTTTGATCTCGACAAACACAAGTGTTTCTCCGTCCTTTGCGACGAGGTCCACCTCGCCCAAGGCGCAACGGTAGTTTCGGGCAATACACCTGTACCCCAGGCTCAGGAGCTTCTCCAGCGCCAGCACCTCGCCTTCTCGGCCCAAATCCAGTCTTTCTCTGGTCAATCACACACCCCGCTGAAAGTTGTCCGGTGAATCGGGCAGGGGCCGTGCCGCTTCAACGATGCCTGATGCCGGGGTGTGGCATACCCCTTGTTTTCAGAAAACCCATAATGCGGGAACTGCTCATGATAGGCGCACATGAGCCGGTCTCGATACACTTTGGCCACAATCGATGCGGCGGAGATGCTTTGACTGAGCGAGTCCCCATGGATAAGGCATTTCTGTGGAAGAGACATGGGAATCCCGTGTGGTCCGTCTACGAGACAGAGGTGAGGCGCCGGAGTCAGGCAAGAGATAGCCTTTTTCATGGCCCTCAAAGAAGCTTGAAGGATATTGATGTCATCAATGACCTTCTCCGAGACTACCCCCACCCCTACCGCAACAGCCTCTTTATGGATCAGGCAAAAGGATTTTTCCCTTGCCTTCTCGGTCATTTGCTTGGAATCCTTGATTCCCGGATAGGTTACCCCTTGGGGCATGATAACGGCTGCCGCCACCACGGGACCGGCAAGAGGGCCTCTTCCCGCCTCATCGACGCCGGCAATCCATTGATAACCTGCATTGCGCGCCATCGACTCGTAATAGAGAGGGTCTACTTCCAACGGGAACCGGCTTCGGGGGAATAGAGGTAGGTCGCTCACTGATTTCCGTCAGAGTGCCTGGGGATGGTGCGCACAATGGCTTTCGCCCGGCCAAGGCCCATGACTTCTGACACGCACCCCAGGCATTTGAATCAGGTTCTTTTTTCTTTGATGCGGGCAGCCTTACCCTTCAGATTCCGCATGTAATAAATCCTGCCCCTTCTCACCTTTCCTCGAGTCACGATTTCTATTCTATCGATGTTGGGCGAATGAATTGGAAACACCCTCTCCACCCCTATTCCGTAGGAGATTTTCCGAACGGTAAATGTAGCGCCGGTGTTTCCTTTCCTTCTTCTGATCACCGCACCCTGAAAGACCTGAATGCGCTCTTTATCACCCTCTTTGATTATCGCGTGAACTCTGACCGTATCGCCCGGCCTGAAGTCAGGGATGTCGATCCGCATCTGTTCTCGTTCCAGAGCCTGTATGATGTCCATAGTCCCTCTCCTCTTCTCAGCAGGTTGAAGCCGCCGGTCTCCCGGTTACAGCAAAGTTCACCTGCATAAAATTAATATTGGAATGATTCCCGCTTCTATCCCGGGCTGCCTACCAGCCTGTCAAGTATGATCGCGGCAGCCGCCCTCACGGAGAGATGGTTGTATTCCGTACCCCCTTCAATTGGATCCAGAATGTAGTCCGCACTCTCCAGAATCTCTCTGTCAAGACCCCAGGCCGTACCGAAAAGCAGCAGGATCGCTTTGGAAGATTGCACCAGGTCCTTTGCCGCTGCGTAGGAAAGGGATTTTTCTTCCTGTCTGGTTGCGTCCGTGGCGATCAGAAGGGGGGCTTCCCCTTCCAAACTCCCTATATCCCTCACTGCTTCCCGGATCGACGAACAAACCCTCACCAGCTCCATGGCCTCTTTCCGGTCGGGGTTGTACGCAGCGCCGTACCCGACCTTCCAGTGTTCGAGAATCCTGGCCGCCAGCTCCTGCTGATCCAGAAGGGGCGTAATGATGTAGAATCTTCTTACCCCGTAAGTTCTGGCCGCCCTGGAAAGATCGTGAAGATCAAAATTCGTAATTGCCGAGGCAATCCTTTGTCGATTTTTGTTGTATACGGGATAATGGACCAGCCCAATATACAGTTTCATTTCGCAAGAGGAGTGGTTTTGCCGTTCTTCTCGACGCCTGCTTCACTCATTTCTTCCCTGATCTCGGCAAGCAGCTCTTTGTCTTCCCGGTTCAACTCTTTTTTTTCGAGGAGATCAGGCCTCTTCTGAAGGGTCCTCCTGATGGACTCCGCCCTCCTCCACTTTCGGATTTTCTCATGATCGCCTGAGAGCAGAACCTCAGGAACCTCCTCGTTTTGAAAAATCCTCGGCCTTGTATAATGAGGATACTCGAGCAAACCTTCCTCAAAAGAGTCTTCCAGGTTCGATTTTTCCCCTCCTAGAACACCCGGGATTAGGCGAGTCACTGCGTCCGCAACGATCATCGCCGGAAGCTCCCCGCCTGTCAGGACATAATCCCCGATGGAGATCTCCAGGTCCACATACCCTTTTCTGATTCTTTCATCCACTCCTTCATATCGGCCGCAGATAAGCACCAGTTGATCCATTCTGGAGAGCTCCCATGCAACCGACTGTTCGAAACGGATGCCCTGGGGAGTCAACAGTATTACGCGTCTTTTCTCGCCGATCCTTTCTATGGATTGAAGGGCGCGAAAAATAGGACCCGGCTTCATCACCATACCGTCCCCTCCGCCGTAGGGACGGTCGTCGGTGGTATGATGCGGCCCCCGGGCAAAAGAGCGAATGTTGGTCAGCCTGATATCCACCAACCCCCTTCGAACAGCCCGGCCCACTATGCTTTCGTTCAGGAAAGGGGTGAAAAGATCGGGGAAAAGCGTGAGGACATCAAGCCTCATTCAGATCAAGCAGTCCCTCCACATCCGAGATAATCATTTTCCCGCTCGGAAGATCGATGTCCTCCACGACGCCGTGGACGGCAGGGACAAGGATTTCCGACTCTCCGTTCCGAACCACATAAATATCGTTGCTCCCTGTGGACAGGATGTTTTCAATCTCGCCGATATACGAGCCGGTCTTGAGATAGACTTCGAGCCCAATGATCTCATGCCAGAAGAATTCATCCTGATCCTTTTGCTCAAGACCGCTCTTTTCTACATAGATGGAAGCCCCCCGCATCCTCTCGGCCTCCTCAATGGAGCTCAGCCCCTTCAATTTCATCAGGAAGGCCCCCTTGTGGGGATGGACTGAAACCACTTCCTCTTCCTGCCATTCACCACTGCGGTCTTGAAGAAAAACCGTGCGGCTTGCAAGGAAAGAATCCCCGGACTCCGCATAAGAATCGATTCGCAGAAGTCCTCCCAATCCGTGTGGCCGGAGCACCTTTCCCAGGAGAAGAAGATTTTCGGGCTCTTCCTTCAACTATTCGATGATCTCCAAAACGGATCTCTTGTTGATCTTGGTAGAAGCGGCGCTGAGGATCGTTCGCATTGCCCTGGCCGTTCGACCCTGCTTTCCAATGACCTTGCCCAGGTCCTCCTTGGCTACCTTCAACTCAATCACAGAAGTCTGTTCGCCCTCGATCTCCGAAACCACCACCTCTTCCGGCTTATCCACCAACGCCTTAGCGATGTACGTGATCAAGTCCTTCATCTTTCACCTCCGTTCTCGAATTCACATCCACTTTCGGAGTAGCTTCAGGTATTCTAGAGCAATCCTTGATCTTTCAGGATAGCCCTTGCTGATTCCGAGGCGGTGGCCCCCCGCTCCAGCCAATGCTGGATTTTATCCTTGTGCAGGTCTATTCGGGCAGGCTGGGTCTTGGGATCGTAGTATCCAAGGACCTCCAAGAACTTGCCATCCCTGGGAGACTGCGAGTCGGCTGCTATCAGCCGATAGTAAGGCTTTTTCTTGGATCCCATTCTCGTCAAACGAATTCTCACGGCCATTGATCAAATCACCCCCTTTTTTTCAACATCGAACTGCTTCAGTGGAACATCGACGGAAGTCGCTGAAGTCCTTTTCTCGTAATTTCTTCCATCATCTTTTTGGTCTGAGTAAAATTCTTCAGCAGCAGATTCACGTCCTGGATGCTGGTTCCACTCCCTCTGGCTATTCTTTTTCTTCTGCTGCCGTTTATGATTTTGTGATTGCGTCTTTCATCTCTCGTCATGGAGTTGATGATCGCTTCAATCTTGACCAACTCCCCTTCATCCGGCTTCAGGTTTTTAAACTCCTTGAGTTTGCCGAGTCCCGGCAGCATCCCGATGATCTGCTCCAGAGACCCGATCTTTTTCATCTGGCCCAATTGCGCGCGGAAGTCCTCCAGATCGAACTCCCGCTTCCTGAGTTTGCTCTGAAGCTTCAGCGCCTCCTTCTCGTCAAAGGTGGCCTGTGCTTTTTCAATCAGGGAGAGCATGTCCCCCATTCCCAGTATTCTGGAGGCAACCCGTTCAGGATGAAACGGCTCCAGGGCGTCCATTTTCTCTCCCACCCCAATGAATTTGATTGGTTTGCCGGTGATGGAGCGGATGGAAAGTGCAGCGCCTCCCCTGGCATCCCCCTCCATTTTTGTGAGGACCACGCCCGTGATGTCCAGGAGCCGGTTGAATTCCTTCGCCACATTGACCGCATCCTGTCCGGTCATTGCATCGGCCACCAGCAAAATCTCTGTAGGCTCCACTCTCGCCTTTATTTTGACCAACTCGTCCATTAACGTCTCGTCTATGTGGAGACGCCCTGCAGTGTCGATCACCAGAACGTCTGAGCCTGCGCCGGAACCCTTTGCCAGAGCTTCGAGACAGATGTTCTCCGGTTTCGCACCGTTTTCCGAGGGGTGGACCGGAATATTCAGCTGAGATCCCAACTTCTTAAGCTGATCGATAGCAGCAGGCCGGTACACGTCCGCGGGCACCAGGTAGGGATTTCTCCCGTTCTTTCGGAGAAAAAGGGCCAACTTGCCTGCGGTGGTCGTCTTCCCTGACCCCTGGAGCCCGACCAGCATCACGGAAAACGGGGTTCGCCCCGTGAGGTTGAGCCCCTGCCCGGATTCTCCCATCAATTTGACGAGTTCTTCGTGAACGATCTTGATCACTTGCTGGCCGGGCGTCAGGCTGTCCAGCACCTCGCTCCCTACGGAACGCTCGCGAATATCTTCAACAAATTTCTTGACGACCTTGAAATGGACATCGGCCTCAAGCAAAGCCAGGCGAACTTCCTTGAGACCATCAGCGATATTTTTTTCGCTCAGCTTGCCTTGGCCCTTCAGTTTTTTGAAGGTCCGGTTCAGTTTTTCTGTTAAACTCTCAAACACTCTCTGAGTTCCTTGACTCTGGACGAATTTTTTAAATTAACCTGTGCTTTTCCGCTTTGTCAAGCCAAAACCCGCCGTGAAAGAAGGGGAAGTCCAGTGATCTTTCCGATTTTCAAGATATTACCACATAGGAGTACGCATAAAAACCTTTTTAGCCTGTAAAAAATCAGGAGATCGACATATTCAGGCCATTTTCCGATTGTATTGAATCCCCGAAAAAATTAAGATCGAACGCTCCAAGATAAAGCTTTCGCTGGCTGTTTCCTCATAAAGATGCCGACAGAAACACTCCAACCCGATGTAGAAATGGAAGAAGGGCTGATCCGCCCCACCAAGAGAAGGATGGACCCGGAGGTGGGTCGGGATGCCGTTCTGGTCATCACCCGGGGTGATCTGGATCGCTTGCTCGAGTTGACCGGAAAAAAAAGGCTTTCCTCTTTCGATATGGATTTTTTCAGGCTTCACCTGGTTGAAAAGGAAGATGGCGGCACATTTTCCATCATTGGCCCATTTCTTGGAGCCCCCCATGCAGTTATGGGAATGGAGAAGATCATCGCGCTCGGCGCCAGGAGAATTTTCGGCCTGGGGTGGTGCGGGTCTCTTCAACCGGATCTCAGGGTAGGTGATTTCGTCCTCCCTGTCGATGCCCTTTGTGAGGAGGGGACGTCTGCGCACTACCCCGTTGCGGCCAGTAGACCTGTTGCAGACGTAAGTCTCAGCAGAAGAATGGAAGTCCTGATCTCAAGATACAACAAGGGCTGCAGGAAGGGGACAGTATGGACGACGGACGCCCCGTACAGGGAGACACCTTCAAAAATCAGATGCTACGGTGAAAAAGGAATACTGGCCGTAGATATGGAGATGTCCGCCTTGATGACCCTTGCAGCTTATCGCGGCGTAAGTTTTCAGGCGCTGCTCGTAGTATCGGATGAGCTCTTCGAGCTCAGATGGCGGCCCGGGTTCAGAAATCCCGTTTTCAAGGAAGCCTGCCGGTCAGCCGGGCAAATCATTCTGGCACTTGTAGATGCGCCGGAGGAGCAAGACCACCGGTCCCAAAACGTCGAGCGTTGAGCTGTGCATGAAATGCATCATTTGAACCGACACTAGATTGTTTCGAATTTCGGATTTCGTGCTTCAGATTTGTGCCTCCATGCTGTAGGCTATCGGACCCGGTCCCGAGGAAATATGCTAAGAATATCTGATTTGAGAAATATTGAGGAGTTTGACAGAAGAATAAGGGAAGTTCTCGGTCCGGACTCTCTGCCCGAGTACACGGTTGAACCGATCCCTTCGGGCGTGCCGATTCTACTCCTGTATGAAAGGGGAGCACTTTCCGCGGTCTTTACAAAAGGTGCTCTCGCCGGGGGCCAGGATATCACCCGCAATGTAAAGACCATTCTTTCTGTTCCTTTAAATCTGCATTCGATCCTGGCCGGCAAGGAACCGCCCGCTCGCCTGGAAGTATGGGGAACCGTGTATGCTGAAAGGAACGCGGTCAAAGGGGATATCGGCTGCGAATCCATGAGGGATATGGTCTCCGCATCCTTGATCGGAGCCGATGTGAGGGACACAGCCAGGGTTCCTCTCAATATGTTTTGCCACGGGGCCGAACAGGAATTTGAATTGAGCAGGTACATTGGTGCACCATCCCATTTTGAGATCATGCTGATGCTGCAGGATTGGGGTTTTCGGGTCAACAAGCCTCACATCAGGTTCTGCTCAGGTATTACGGAAGTGATCCAGGCCATCCGCACGGTGGAAGAGCAGAAGGAATCCTCTTATGAGCTGGATGGAGCCGTTGTGCAGATCAATCTCCTGGCACAGCGATCCGCAGTGGAAACGGCATCGGATCTCAAAGGGGTCATTCAATACGAGTTCAAGCCTCCACAGGGAGGCTGACGCAAAGCCGAGCCATTCTGTTTTGGAGGAATGGGAACCGATGTCCGACGTCAGGGTTCGATTAATCATAAAGGGCAGGGTGCAGGGCGTGTGGTTCAGGGAATCGACACGGAGGCAGGCCGTTTCCCTTGGGCTTACAGGATGGGTGAAGAACAGACCCGATCAGACAGTGGAAGCACTGATCGAGGGAGAGGAGGACCGTGTCAGGAAGCTGGTGACCTGGTGCCATCATGGGCCTTCTGCATCCCGCGTGACCAGTGTTCACGAATCAGAAGAACCCTGGCAGGGAGAATTTGATTCCTTTGAGATAGTCTATTGATGATGAGGAACCCGATTATGAAACGTGTTTTTTCGATGCTGTCCTGCAGCTTGGCGTTCGTGGTTCTGCTTACCACCGTGGGTTGCGGCAAAGCAAAGTCGATCTACAGGTCAATAAGCGACGAGAATACCCGCGCGAGCGTTAGCACCGGTCCTGACAGGAGCGGGCTCAAAAAACGGGTCCTCCTTGTTCCGTTTCTGAATCAGGCTGCCATCTCGGAGAAGAGGATGGAAGAGATCACGTCACTGTTCGTATCCCTTCTCGAGAAGGATCCCAACACTCTGCTGGAAAAGACCACCGAACCGCTTCCTTCTACAATGAAGATGCGGTCGCCTCAATTTGGAATCGTCACCGATGCGGGCCTCGCCAAGAAGGCGGAGGAATTGGGTGTCAACGTTCTCATGACGGTGGTCGTGAACCCCTATGACGTGAGATTGAAGAGGAGCGGTATATGGCCTTTCCGGAAGACAAAGCAGGAAGTGGACGTCTCGGTTGTCGTCAACGGCCTCGACCTTTTCAATGGAACGCTCTTTCTGAGCCACTCTGAAAACGAGAAGCTCGATTTGGCTATTGATGAGGATGAAGAGTTTGAGGAGGAAGTCTCGATCAAGAAGCCGGGGATGCCGCAGCTGGATGAAAAAGTTTTTCACCGTACATTGTCCCGGATCCTTGAGCGACAGGCCGAGGTGGTCCAGTCGGCAATGAGGAATCTGCCGTGGACCGGGAGGATACTCTCTTCGGATGGGGGTGAGATCGTTATAAGTGCCGGGAAGAGGGTGGGTGTGTCACCGGACCGGGTGTTTGAAGTATTCAGCCGGGGAGAACAAGTCCGATCCGCAAGCGGGAAATCCATTTATCTGCTTGGCGCCAAAGTGGGAGAGGTCAAGACAGTCGAGGTGTCGGAAGACTCTGCTGCCGTAAAGCCGGTTACAGAAGCGCAGTACAGCGCCGGGCAGATTATCAGAGCCAAGCAAAAATAGAAAAAGAGAATTTCCAATGTAGAATGTAGAATTTCCAATTCCCAATTAAAGTCAAAGAGCATTCACGTAAAACCTGTTTCCCTTCCTTTCTTTCCTTGGACATTGGACATTGGATATTTTTATTCTACGTTGGACGTTCCCTCTCCTTCTTTCCTTGGACATTGGACATTCTACATTCTACATTGGAAATTTCCAGGATCTCCCTTGCATGTGCCAGTGCGCTTTCCGATACGGTCTTTCCTGCAAGCAACCGTGCGACCTCTTTCACCCGCGCTTCAGGAGTCAACCTGGCGATGACGGTTGCGGTTCGTTTGTTCGCAACCTCTTTTGTTACGAGGAAGTGAGTTTCTCCTTTGCAGGCAATCTGGGGCAGGTGTGTGATGCAGAGGATCTGATGGTATGCGGCAAGGCACCGAAGCTTCTCCCCGACCAATTCCGCAGTAGCGCCCCCTATTCCTGAATCCACTTCGTCGAATATGACGGTTTCTACAGAGCCCTTCCCGGCCAGTATCGTCTTCAATGCCAACATGATTCTGGAGAGTTCTCCGCCCGAGGCTATCTTTGAAAGAGGCTTCAAATCTTCGCCTACATTGGTGGACAGCATGAACTCGACCCGATCCAGGCCGTCGGCTTTGATGGTTTTCATTGGACTGCTCGAGGGATTGGACGGGGCTTCGGCATCCATCATGGAGAACCTGACCGCGAACCGGGTTCCTCCCATGGCGAGAAGCCCGAGCTCGTCCATTGCAGCCTTTTCCAGACTCTTTGCAGCCTTCTTCCGCTTCTCCGACAGTTCAACAGCCCGCCCGAAGATCTCTTTTTCCATTCCCTCTACCGAATGAAAGGCCACGCTCAGGGATTCCTTCTTTTGATCGAGATCGCCGATTGTTCCAGAAAGGCGCGACCTGAATGCCAAGACCTCTTCAAGCGATGAACCGTACTTTCTCTTGAGTCTGTTCAGTAACTGAAGTCTCTCATCGACCATTTCCAGACGATAGGGATCATCAGGTTGCCTTTCCTGCATTTCCCGTAAACTGTAGGCCACTTCCTCCAGATCCACCTTAATGGAAGAAAGGTTCTCCCAAATAGATCTGATTCCTTCATCCAGGTCGGTCCCTTTTTCCATTTTCCTCAGACAGGCGCCGACATTCGAAACCGCTGCGCCGTCCATTTCATACAGGACGTGGTATGCTTCCTTCACGATCCCTGCGAGAAGGTCGCTGTTTCGAAGCCTTTTTCTCTCTTCCTCCAGCAGGATGTCTTCCCTGGGTTTGAGCTCGGCCCTGTCGATCTCTTCCATTTGAAATCTCGAAAGCTCCGATCTCTCTTCCCGCTCCCTGATCTCCTTCTCCAATTGCCGGCATTCCTCTTTCAACCGGAGATACCGCTCGAAGAGTCCATTCAGCTCCAGCCTTTCTCCGGTCAAGCCCCCGAACTCATCCAGGAGATAAAGGTGATTCTCGGGTCTGAGCAGGAGTTGGTGCTCATGCTGCCCCGAAATGCTGATCAACATCTGTCCGAGTCTGGATAGGGAACCCAGGGTGGCAAGGGAGTCGTTGATCGTAATTCTACTTCTGCCTTCTCGAGAAATAATCCTCCTGATCACGATTTCCTGCTGGAAAGGGAAACCCATTTCATCGAAAACGGATCGGATAGGTGCATTGCCTGGAAGGACAAACAGTGCCTCAACCCTGGCTTCGTCCGCGCCGGTGCGGATGAGCTCCGCAGAGGCCCTTCCCCCGAGGATGAGGTTCACCGCGTTGATGATGATGGATTTGCCTGCGCCCGTTTCGCCCGAAAGAATATTGAGGCCCGGCCGGAAAGCGGCTTCCAGATGGCTGATGATGGCCAGATTGGAGATGCTGAGCTGGACAAGCATAACGACCCACGATTGCAATATTGGAATGATGGAATATTGGAATGGTGGGGTCAAGGACTAAGATGTGCCTGCCTGTCTTCTGCTCCGTCATTCCGGCTGAATGAAGCCTGTCCCGGCGAAGGCCGGGAGCCGGGATCCAGTTCTTGGATAGGTTCTTCCATCATTCCATCCTTCCGGTCTCTCATAACTGTTCCCAGGTAACCCTCAGCACCTCCTGATAGGTGGTCTTGCCTTCGGTGAGTTTTTTCACGGCGTTTTCCCTGAGAGTGATCATCCCGTCTTTTCTGGCAATGTCCAAAATGGCCTCATTGCTGCACTCCTGGGTGATGTGGCGGCGGACGGAGTCGGTGACGGGGAGCACTTCATACACCCCGCTTCTCCCGAGATAACCGGTGCCTCGGCATTTCACGCATCCTTTCCCTCTGGCAAGATTGAGAGCGCCGCCCTTTCCAAGATCAAGCCCGCATGAAGAGAGCTCGGCCTGATCGATTTCGAACGTCTCCCTGCAATGGGGGCAGATTTTGCGCACAAGCCGTTGAGCCAGAACTCCGACCAGGGTGGCTTTGATCAGGAAGGCCGGGACTCCCAGGTCCAGGAGTCGGTTGATGGAGGATGGCGCGTCGTTGGTATGCAGGGTCGAGAGTACAAGGTGCCCGGTCAGCGCGGCCTGAACCGCGTTCTCAGCCGTCTCCAGGTCCCGCATTTCGCCGATCATGATGATGTCGGGGTCCTGGCGCAGGATGTTTCGCAGAATCGATCCGAAGCTGATCCCCACCGCGGGCTGAACCGCAATCTGATTGAAATCCTCGTAGACCATTTCTATGGGATCTTCCACCGTGGTGATGTTAATCTCCGGCGAAGAAAGATAGCGGAGGGTGGAGTAAAGAGTGGTGGACTTGCCGCTCCCGGTCGGGCCGCAGACAAGAACGATCCCGTGCGGCATGTTGATGAATTGCTGGTACCGGATGAGATCGAGACTTGTAAAACCGAGATGCTCCAGGTCCTGGAAAAGGACTTCGGGATCCATAACCCGCATGACGAGCTTTTCCCCGAAGGTGGTGGGAATGGAAGAGACGCGGATTTCGGCCTCTACGCCATCCTTGGCCATCTTGATTCTTCCATCCTGAGGCCTTCTTTTTTCCGCCATATCCAGCCGGGAAATGTTCTTGATCCTGCTTATTATCGCGGAGTGCACGCCCTTCGGGAGTTCGTACACCGTGTGCAAAACCCCGTCTATACGGAGCCGCACCCTGCTTTTCTCCCTTTTGGGTTCGATGTGGATGTCGCTTGCCCTCTGGTCGAAGGCGTAGCGGAACAGGTGATCGACCGCGTTCACGATATGCTGGTCATTGGAGGGCAGTTCATCGGTTGAGCGGAGCTTGATATACTGCTCCAGGTTCCCCAGATCGACGGCCGGAAGGGCAAATTCGTGCTCGGCCGCGGCAATGGATCGTTTGAATCCGAAGAATTCATTGATCAGTTTCAGAATATCCGATTTCGTGCTCACCACCGGCCGAACCTGCAGGTGGCTTACCCGGGCGATATCCTCCATGACCTCCATGTTGAAGGGATTGGGAGTGGCAATGGTAAGAAATCCGTCCCTGATGGCGATGGGCAGAACCAGGTGCTTCATGGCAAAGGTGTGGGGAATGGTGGTGGTGACGAGATTGAGATCGAGCTTTAGAGGATCGATTTTCTTGTAGGGGATCTTCCAGGACTTTGCAAGGGCCTGGAAAATGATCTCCTCGTCCAGCGTCTTGGACGGATCGTCGGCCCTTTCCATCTGAAGCGATGCAATGACATCGACAGCGGTGACGTGATTGTACAACCGCCCCTTGGACGATGCCGAGGCTTGGCGCATGGCGCGGATTTTTTCGAGCTTCCTCTTGATCTCCCCCTTTTTCTTGAAAATCTCGACCCTCTGCCTTTCATTAAGGAGGCCGTACTTCATCAGCACCTGGCAGACGCTCTCCGGAGAGAACATGTTCTCTTGTGCAGCTACCATTTTAGTTCCTTCTTCCCTCCCATATGACTAAGAACTCTGAAGGCAGAACTTAGATCATCTCAACACCTCTCCTTACCTCGGCGCCAACTGATAATGCCCGAGCTTTATATTCATTTCAACATCGAATTACATCGATCGTGTTCGGCTTAATTTTCCAAACTATAAACTTGCCGGCCTGCTGCCTCATAAGGGATAAGCTGCAGGTGTAAATAAATATTACAGATGGAAAACAATTTTACAGGGGAATCAGCACCCAAAGGCCGACCCCGGACATCTCTTTCATCTGAAAACCCCCTGCTTAGAAATGGTTGAGTCAATTCGAATGAAACTGGAACAATACTTGCTTAAAGAACAGGTGCAACTGCAACTGTTTAGTCGATGAGCAGGGAGACCGAAAGTATGGATCATCTACGCAGGGTAGAAAATGGGAAAGGGTTTACTTTGATCGAAGTCCTGATGGCGGTTGTCGTTTTGGGCATAGTGACAGCCATCGCCATACCAAACTTCATGACATGGCTTCCTGATGCCAGACTGAAAACAGCGGCAAGGGACGTCTTTTCGAACCTGCAGCTCACAAAGATGGAGGCGATCAAGGCCAATTCCGACTATATCCTTCGGTTTGACCCGGCAGCAGGGACCTACCAAATGGAGGACAAGGACGGAAACGTAAAGACAGTGGTCCAATTGTCTGAATATGGCAGCGGGGTGCGCTTCGGGTCCAGCACCGCAACGGCCGTGCCCGGTGATTTGGGTCCGATTGTTGCAGATTTCATATCTTATGCAGATAACAAAAGTGAGTTCTACTCGCGAGGGACCGGAAAGGACGGCTATATCTATCTCACAAATGACAGAGGAACGTCTTATGCCGTCGGCTCCCTCACCTCGGGCGCGGTCGTGCTTCGTAAATGGAATGGGGCAAGTTGGACATAATCTCCCACCGAAATCTTGATGTAGAGCGAATCCCATGAAAGACAGGTCTGCAGAAAACGGTTTCACCCTGGTCGAGATCCTTGTTGCAACGCTTATCTCGGCGGTGATCATGGCTGCTGTGTATACCACCTACGTTTCACAACAAAAGTCCTATGTAATACAGGACCAGGTGGCCATGATGCAGCAAAACCTCAGAAACAGCCTCTATTCCCTGGAGCAGGAAATCCGGATGGCCGGGTATGATCCTATTGGAGGGGGCAATGCGCGTTTGGTGACCAAAGACCCGAATCAAATCAGCTTCACCATGGATTTTAACGGGGATAAGGACACAGCCGACACCAACGAAAATGTGACATTCGTTCTCAACTCAGGCGCCCTCAAGAGAAACGGCCAAGCCGTGGCCGAAAATATCAGCGCTCTCAATTTTGTCTACCTGGATCAAAACGGCGTAGTAACCGGCGATGTGACGAAGGTGCGTTCGGTTCAGGTCATGGTTGTGGCGAGAACGGAAAAACCGGATCCGGGCTTCACCGACAGCGACAACTATGTCAACCAGCAGGGTACGACGATTCTCAGCACGCCGGGCGATCATTTTCGTCGAAGAGCGTTGTGCGTTGAGGTGAAATGTCGAAATCTGGGCCTTTAGAGCGGAAAGGTTCGATCATGAAGGACAGGAATGTGAAAGAGGATAGGGGGGATCGCGGCTTCACTCTTCTTGAGGTGCTTATCGCGATCAGCATTCTCACAGTCGGGCTTCTCGGAGTAGCGACGATGCAGATCTCGGGCATACAAGGCAATTCCTTCGGAGGCAGGCTCACCGAGGGCACCACGATAGCTGAGGACCAGGTCGAAAAGCTGATCGCGCTTCCCTATGCCGACGTGGAGAGCAGCGCAAGTGCTCAGCAAAATGGAAAGTACAGCGTCACTTGGAACGTGACGGAAGGGAACCCCCTGCCCAAAACCAAGCGCGTGACGGTGACTGTTTCGTGGAACGACAAGGGCACAATACGCCAGACGGTTCTTGGACGCGTGAAGAATATGTACTGAGTGGTCCCGGGTTGCAGCCCAGTGGAAAAGAGGAAGGCTATGAAGGTCCCGTTGGTTCGAAACCGTGAAGAAGGTTCTGTAATGGTAATTGCATTGGTTATTCTGGTCCTGCTGACGCTGATCGGGATAGCCATCTCCAGAACTGCTTCGATAGAGATTCTGATCGCCGGAAATGAACGTACACACAAAATCGCCTTCTATGAGGCCGAGGCAGGGGTCGAAACCGCCGCGGAACTGCTCGAGCTCAACATTGCCTGTTCTGAAGGATTTACCGCAACGGCAAGCGGTGCCGCAGTCATTGAAAACGCTGCGGTCGTGGAACCTGGCTCCCTCGCCTTTTGGACAAACTGGAGCAGCAACCCGAACCCTCCGCCCCCTGAGGATGGGTCCCGCGACATTTACATGCCGAGCGCATATGCTGCAGGCGCACCCCATACCAACATCAATGTGGCAGGGAGTTCGATCATGTCGCCGGGCGGGGCGATTGTCCAGTCGGCCGGCTATGAGGGCGCTGGACACGGAACAGGTGGAGGAGGGACTCTCATGCTCTACAACATCATTGCACGGCATGAGGGGAAGAACAACAGCCTGGCGACCGTTATGCTGCAATGGCGGCACGTCGTCGGACAGGAAGGCAGTTGTCTTTATTAACGGCATTTCGGCTTTACACATTTAGGGCGAGTGAAGGGGATCCTCCGCACCACGGAATCTTTGAGCGCTCGAAAACGATGAGCAGGGGAATGGATATGACAAAAGTGAAGCCTCTTATAATGTTCTTCATTGGGTTTGGCCTGATTCTGTCGGCCGGTACCTGTCCGAATGTCTCTTGGGCTCAAGACACCTGTTTGGAAAATGTAAATACGCCCCCCTTTCTCTCGCAGGGTGTGGATCCCAATCTGTTGCTCATGATAGACAACTCCGCGAGCATGTATGACCTGGCGTATGTGGATCCGGACAGTATCTGCTATGACGACTCATTTGGTAACACTATCTACGCGGGGTACTTTGAGAACGACCAGCTTTATGCTTATAACTTTAACTTGAACAAGTTTGTCAAGATATCCTCTTATTCGAGTGGGGGTTCCGGCACGCTTTACTCCAGCGGTGATGTCGTAAAAATCCGAATCGATGATTCTTCAACACCTAAGGTGGTCACCGTCTTTGAGGCCAGCGGTAATTTCCTCAACTGGGTAGCGGCTTCAAAGCTGGATATCCAGAAGAAGATCCTCACCGGGGGGAAGTACGACAGTGCCAATTCCCAGTTGGTCATGGAATCCAGGGGCTGCATGGGGAGCAGATTCATAAAGAAGCAGCCCCTAACAGACGCTGCCGGCAATCCATACTACCTTACTCTAGCAGCCAGACCACCCGACGATGAAGAACTGGCGGCCGAACCAAACAGCAACACCACCCGAATCGAGATATTCGACGTGACCACCACCGGTTTCGAGGCGGACGCCTGTTATGCCGCGGTTGCGAACCTTAGCAGCGGCGACGAGTCCAAATTGGGTGACCTCTACGGCCAAATCGATACCTGCATGGATTATACTAATAACAGCGATAAGGAGATCAAGGACAGGATGGCCACCTTCAACCATTCCCTCCAGAACTGCTGGTATTTATCCAAGCATGGGTATTGGCAGAACGGTGAAAGCGATATCCAAAACGCCAAGAACGATTGCGAAAAGGTCTATACGGCGATAGATCCTTGGCTTATTACGCCGGACGACAGGGGCTATCTCTGTTCCGGGGATAACGACCCGAAGGAAGGCTACGTCGGCAGGTGTTGGAACCCTGTCACCCAGGATTGGTTCTCCAATGGAGACGCTTCAGTCGCCAACTGCGTGGATAAGGCCCTGAAAGACTACTGTGGTTGGCTTGATCTCCCCCAGGTGGTGGACCCCAGCGATCAGATGAGCATCGCCACCGACATTACTACTACTATGTGGAACGCACCGGCCGTGCTCATCGACTCGGGCGTGCTTGCCCAGATGGGAAAATCCCTTTTGCCCATCCTTAAAGGGCAAATCCAACAGACCACGGCTCCCACAGGGCTCATCCAGGAATACGCCAACGACATCCGAATGGGGGCCATGATTTTCAACGTGGACGGGTCTGCAAGCGAATGCACTCCTATAACTCCTGATTCGCCTCCTTATGTGCTCCTCGGCTGTGTTGAAAATACCAAAGACGGAGGAAAGGTCATTTCATATGTGGTCGATCAAGATGCGACGCATACCAACGAATTAGTTGACGCAATCAACGGCATAAAGGCAGACTCATGGACCCCTGTTGCGGAAGCCATGTATAACGCCATCGGGTATTACACGCAGGGCGCCCTCACCGAAAGTCAGCCGGATCTGCTTCGACTGGATTCCCTTGACTTTCTCATGGACAGCTCCCATCCGGATCCCTGCACGGCCTGGTGCCAGCAAAACAATGTTCTGATCATCACGGAGGGCGCCTCCACTGCTGACCTGAACCAGAGCGTCCAGGATTTCGTGAATGCTCAAACCGGTGTGACCTCCACTTACGACTGCAATGTTCTCTCAGGCAGCACCCTGTTGGACGACCTTACTTACTACGCCAAAACCGAGCACGGTATCTTTACCCATATCGTTGTGGCCGGTTCGCTCCGGCACGTGGACAATCCGCTCTATCCCGAATGCAGTCCCGATACTCTTCTGACCAATGCTGCTACAAAGGGCGGGACCACGCTCTACCAGGCCAGCAATCCTGCCGAACTGGAGGCCAGGCTGAGGGAGGCATTCAACCAGATCAGACAAGGGGTGGCCTCGGGCTCCGCTGCCTCGGTGATCTCCGCATCCAGGGGGGGGGAAGGCGCCCTATACCAGGCCATTTTCTGGCCGAAGGTCCCTTCTGACGACGGAAGCGAGGTGGAGTGGATCGGCGAGGTCCACGCCCTTCTAACCGACAGCTATGGCGGTCTGTACGAAGACACCAATATGAACAAAACTCTGGACTCGACTGATCAACAGATCTCGATATTTTACGACGAGGCGGACGGCAGATCCAAGGTATGCTACGACACCTTAGAGCCGAACGGGACCTGCAGCGGCACGGTCAAGGATCTGGACGAGGTGAGTTATCTTTGGTCCGCCGCGGACTGGCTCTCGAGCATCAGCAGCACGGACATCCTGGAGAACAGGAGCCCGTATATTTCCGATGCAAAGAAGCGGTATATCTTCACTTGGGAGGATCTCAACAATGACGGCATAGCAGGGAGCACGGAAATCCTCGATTTCGTGACGAGAGACGACTGGGAAACTCTCCACCAGGCAGGCCGTGTTGGCCCTGTCCCGCTCGATTTCGGGGTCCAAACTTCCGATGAGGTAAACAATATCGTGAAGTGGGTGCGGGGGCTCGATCAGGACGGATTGAGGAGTCGAAGAATCCAACGGGACACGAGCATCAGTTACTGGCGTCTGGGGGACGTAATCCATTCGACGCCAATGGCGGTCGCACGCCCGGCTGAAGGGTTCCAGTACCTATACAGGGACACCACTTATGCTCAGTTCGCCAACCATTACAAGAACAGGCGACATGTCATCTATTTCGGCGGGAACGATGGGATGCTGCATGCAGTAAACGGGGGTTTCTACAACGAGGTGCAAAAGAAATTTTGCCGGACGGCGGACTGCGCCAGTGATACAAACGGTCCTGAGTTGGGCGCTGAGCTCTGGGCCTATGTGCCGTACAACCTGCTTTCCGACCTGAAGTGCCTTACCCAAATAGGGTACCAGCACAAGTACATGGTGGATCTCAGGCCAAGGACCTTTGACGTCCAGCTCTGGAGTACAAACGATACAAAGCACATAGGCGGCTGGGGAACAATCCTGGTGGTGGGCATGAGATTCGGGGGAACCCGTATCCAACCGGGAACCCTTGACTTGAACGGCGACAATGCCGCTGATTATCCTGCTGATACCCGGCAGTTCGCCTCCGCCTATATCATCTTCGACATCACCGACCCTGAGAGTCCTCCGGTGCTGCTCGGGGAGTTGACCCACACGTCCGCCACCGCCATGATGGGCTACACGACGGTCATTCCCACCGTGGTGGTTATGAGAGAGAGCGATTCTAATAACCCGACCATATTTACGTCAAACTGGTATCTGATTTTGGGGAGTGGGCCGACCGACTCGTACGGCCGAAGCACTCAAAACGGAAAGGTAGCCGTTTTCCCGCTGTCCCAATTGGTAGCGACGACCGGTGCCTTCCGCATTCCGGATGCCGGACCCACCAGCACCAGCGGAGGAAGATTCGAACTCGGCGACGCTAACAGTTTTGTCTCCGACATGGTTACGGTCGATTTCGAATTGAATCCGAACTACAAATCCGATGCCGTCTATTTCGGGACAGTATCAGGTACTTGGGGATCGTGGGGAGGAAAGATGTACCGGCTCGTAACCCGCAAGATGGACACGGACAAACAGGTATCCTCCACGCCGGACCAGTGGGCCGGCCTCCTGTCTCCCAAAGTGAATCCCCTACCCTTAATTGACGCAGCTCAACCGGTCACTGCAACTGCGGCCGCAGGCACCGACGGCTCCAATTTCTGGATTTATTTCGGGACAGGTCGATTCTACGCCACCGACGACAAGACGGATGCGTCCCAACAGAGCTATTACGGAATCAAGGAGCCCATGGACTGCGACGGTGAGTTTACCTGGGAAACCGTGGAAAAGACAGGCACCCACAATAGTACTCCGGGCGCCCAGGGGCTGCTCCGGGTGGATCAGATCCTGGTTGGTCAATCCAGTGATAACAGCACGGCAGCTCTCTCCTGTGCGCAAGGAGGAACAGGCTGTCTTCCGGTGGACGAAACCACAACGGTAAACACCTTCGGCGAATTGATCAATTACATCGCAGGTCCCGGTTGCAACGACGGAGATACGACTGGGACGTGGGGAACGGACGGCTGGTACAGGGATTTCCAGGATGCACGGGAAAGAAACCTTGGCCAGGCAGCCCTCCTTGGAGGTCTCCTGACTTTTACCTCTTACCAGCCTTATGACGACGTTTGCGAAGCCGACGGGTACGGTTATCTGTATGGTCTTTATTATCAGACCGGGACAGCATGGAGGGAATCCGTCTTCGATGACGGCTTGATGGACGATAATAACGTCATCTCACGGCTGTCGCTCGGAAGGGGAATGTCCACCAGCCCCAGCCTGCATGTCGGGCAGCAGGAGGGTTCTACGGCATTTGTTCAGACCAGCACCGGAACGATCGTCGAGATACCGCAAAAGAATCTGCCGCTTAAGACTGGGAAAACAGGGCGGGGCAGCTGGAGCGACAGATTTTGAAATTCAAGGCAGGCTGTTTATGCATTCTCCTTATCTTCTTCATGGGAAGAGGGTCTCTTGCGGAACAAGGCAACCAGAAGGACCTGAATACGCCGGAACCGCCGATCGATGTGGCGTTGTCTCCGGGAGGCAAGTGGATCTATGTGCTCACTGAGGAGGGGAACCTGCTGGTATACGGCCCGGAAGGAAACCTGAGGGACAAGATTCCGGTGGGGAAAAATATTGACCGCGTTGAGGCGGGCCCATTGGAAGATCTCCTGATCCTGAGCAGCAGAAAAGATAGCCTGGTAAGAATCCTCCAAGTGGATCTCCTTCAGGAAATTGACATCTCCGGCAGTCCTTTCAAGGGCCCGGCGGAGTCCCCGATTGTGATCGTGGTCTTTAGTGACTATCAATGCGGCTATTGCCTCCAACTTGAGTCCGTTCTCAAGGAGGTCCATGGGGCCTTCCCCGTGGAGGTAAAAATCGTCTTCAAGAACTTTCCGCTTAAGAGCCACCCCTTTGCAATGAAAGCGGCTCTTTCCGCACTTTCGGCAGGGCGCCAGGGAAAATTTTGGGAATTTCACGATCTTCTTTTCAAGAGCTTCGATAAGCTGACCGATTTACGAATAGCGGATATCGCCAGGGAACTCGATCTGGATCCGGATCTCTTCAAAAAGATGAAGAACGATCCCTCGGTCAAAAACCAGCTTCGAAAGGACATAAGGGAGGGTGAAAAGCTCGGCCTGAATGGTGTCCCTGCCGTTTTCATCAATGGCAAGAAACAACGGGACCGATCGATAGAAGGTTTCAACCGGGAGATCCAAAAAATATTGCAAAAGCGAAAAGGGAAGAACGGGACAAGATAATCTCGGAGACAGCTATGAAGAAAGATAAGATTGGCCTCATGTTGTTTTGGGTAATCGTAGCTATATTCACCTATGTCCAATCTGCTCTCGCAGTCGATAGTGAGATAAGCCGTGAGAGCCTTCGGGGTCTGAATGGAGTTGCGGTGATCATCGAAGGGCTGGGTGAAAAAACACCCCAAGGTGGAGCGAGTGCGGATGTGATACGCGCTGATATCGAGGAAAGACTGCAGCGTGCAGGTATTACGGTGCTTTCAGAAGAACAACTAATCAAAGAACAAGGCCAGCCTTCTCTTTATGCAACCGTTGATCACTTGAAGGTTGAGAGCCTTACTATCAGCAATGTTTACCTCGGGCTTCACCAGGGTGTCCTCCCGATACGCAATATGAATACGCCGCTAATGTTGGACACCTGGTCGGTTTCTGCTTTGGTGACTGGTGGTAACCTCATAAGGGAAGCCCTAAAAAACAGCACCGATAAGTTCATCGAAGCCTTTCTTTCTATGAACCCGAGATGAAAGTATGCTCAGTCTCCGCGCCACTTTCATCATGGCTCGGGCCATTCCCCTGAAGGGTAGCTCTGCAACTTGATGATTCCCGAGGACCATGGGCCAACCCTGAAATAAGCCGTATTTTCCTCATCAGAGAGATAGGCGTACCCTGCATTGCATGTGCCTCGCGGGTTGAAAGTGATCGTGGAAACTGCAAAGGTCTGCCCTTGCGGCCCCTTGAAACAGATGGTTTTTCCGTATTCGGCCAGAGTAACCACCCTCCCGGTTGCCGAAATTTCATAGCGGTCGGGATTGGTCCCATAGGAAATGCTGCAATTCATGTTGTTCTTAATGGCCGTCATCTTGGCCATCTGCATATTAGTGTAGAGATCCCTGGCGGCAGTCTTCAACCTGTACGCGGGAAGCGCGGCCTTGAAGCCGGAAACTGCGATCGTACCTATGACAATAAGGACGGAGGATGTGGCCAACACCTCCGTCAGCGTGAATCCGGAGCGGTTGCTCTTCATACCCGACCTCCTTTGCCGTCTGGGTTTTGACCTGTGACCCGTACCCTTGAGCAAGGCCCGTGCCATTCAGTCCTGGTTGGACAAGTGCTTGATGATGCGCCATAAATTCAAGTTGACCCTTTTCAGGGCTGGGTCTGAATGCACAATAACTACTGCATGGATGCACAAAATTCTGTTCAAATCTCCTCATCCACAGATACACAGATTTCAGTAAGTGATTGAAAGATAAACACGGCAGATGATGACGTGTCACTTGCTACGTGATACGTGTAATGGGCAATTAATCCGTGTAAATCCGAAAATCCGTGCCCAACAAAAATCTGTGTAATCTGTGGATTGCTATTCCCTGAATCCGGGCTTGAATAGAAAGGAGCGGGGTTTTTCTGCAATGGGATTGGATAAAGAAAGGTTGATAGAACTGACCGTTGAGAACGTGGCCTTCGGCGGAAACGGGGTCGCCAGGAAGGACGGGTTTGTCTTTTTCGTCAAAGGCGGGCTTCCGGGAGACAAAGTCATGGCCAGAATCTTTAAGAAAAAGAAGAGCTACGCCGAGACCGCCATTTGGGAGATATTGGAGCCGTCCCCCGACAGGATACCGGCCCCTTGCCCCTACTTCGGCCGTTGCGGGGGCTGCAAGTGGCAGCATGCACGCTATTCGCGGCAGCTCGCATATAAGAAAGCGCACGTTGCCGATGCCCTTGCCCACATCGCGTCTCTGCCCATGGCGATTGTTCGCGAAACCATTCCGTCTGAAAGTGAATACGGTTACCGGAACAAGATGGAGTTCTCCTTCTCCACCCGGCCGTGGCTTCCTCCCGAAGAATTCGTAAAAGGTTCAAAGGATGAAGGGTTCGCACTCGGGCTCCATGTTCCCGGTACATTCGACAAGGTGCTGGACATCGAAGCATGTCTCCTTCAGCCTGAGGCAGGAAACCGGATCCTGCGAACATTGAAGAGGTATGCAGCAACTTCAGGCCTGCCGGCTTATGGCATCCGGAGCCATGAAGGTTTCTGGAGATTTCTTGCGGTTCGCCACAGCAGTTTCCTCGATGAGTGGATGGTCAACGTAATCACAAGCGTTGAAAACAGGGAAACCATGGAGGAGTTGTCAAAGGAGCTCCTGGAGGAGTGCACCGGTATCGGAACCATCGTCAACAACATCAGTCAACGAAAAGCTTCGATTGCAGTGGGCGAAAGGGAGGTTGTCCTGCAGGGAGAAGGTACGATCACGGACAGGCTCGGGGATTTCCGTTTCATGATATCGGCAAATTCATTCTTTCAGACCAATTCACGAACAGCAGTGAAATTGTATGAAAAGGTAGCGGAATATGCCGAACTGAAAGGGAATGAAGGCGTTCTGGATCTTTACAGCGGCACAGGCACCATACCGATCTTTCTCAGCAGCCGCACCGGGGCCGAGGTGCTGGGGATGGAAATCAACCCGACAGCGGTTCAGGATGCGGAGAAAAACTGCAGGCTGAACGAAATCTCCAATTGCAGGTTTGTCATCGGGGATATCAGGGAAACCCTTGCGATCTCCAGGTTCAAGCCCGACGTGCTGGTCATAGACCCTCCCAGGGACGGGATGCATAAAGATGCTTTGGCCGCGGTTTTGAAGCTGGCGGCTGAACGGATCGTCTATGTCTCCTGCAACCCCTCAACACTGGCCAGGGATCTGAAGAACATGTCGGAGGACTACGAGATTCTGGAGGTTCAGCCCGTTGACATGTTTCCGCACACCTATCATGTGGAGGCGGTTGTCAAGCTCGTGCGGCGAAAAGGGCGATAGAAAATCTATTGACAATTGCTTCTCCCCCTGTATTAATAGTCTTTTTTCAGGCAAGAAAAGGGGGTGATTCCCATAGCCGGAAGTCGGAAGAGAACCAGAAAGGGAGAATTACCTTTCGGTTTCATCATACCCCTCTTTGTGGGGAGCGGGAGATGATCTCAGCCTTCGTCGAATCTCAAACGTCAAGCAGCCCGGGAGGATAGACGCGCCTGGTTTGAGAAGAAGACAAGAGGTCGAGACGGGCATCTCCTTCCAGGGATGCTTTTTTTCTGAGATGAGCTCTTTTCAAGGAGGGTGATAGCAGCAAAATGAAGGTCATCGTACAGGACAATCAGATAGAGAAGGCACTGAGGGATCTCAAGAAAAAACTTACCAAAGAAGGATTCTTCTCGGAGATCAAGGAGCGCCGCTTTTATGACAAGCCCAGTGTACAGAAAAAGAAGAAGCAGGCAAAAGCGGCAAAGAGAAGAAGAAAAAGAATGCGGAAGATGTATTAGCGACCATTCCCTTCGGTTCACCCACGCGGACACCTGCGCCTTTTTCCAGAGGTTCTCGCTTACTCGTTTCCATGCGGAAAGATCGTCGCCCGGCGATCTTTCCGCATCTGCTTCACCTCTTCAGAACCGGTTTTACAACGCCAAACCATAAGCAGGGACTTTTGTTAGGAATTTCTTGACAAAAGAGTGCTGAACGGGTAAATACCCAGGATCGCTTGTACCTTTCGTTCTTTCCTCAAAAAAACAATGCTTATCAGAGGGTTGACCACATGGAAAACCAAACGAACTCTTCCGGAAAACCTCCGAAGAGAGGATGGATCAATTCGCTCATCGATCTTTTTCTCGGTTTTTACGCCGACCTGATTTCCAGACCCTTCCAGAGCGGATTGGTTTATTTTCTTGCGGGCCTGGTTCCCGCGTTGGTCGTAGGCTGGCTTGTTTTCCCGCTCGCGCTGTACTCAGGCCAGGAGCAGCCCATCCGCTTCAGTCATTCCATCCACATCAATCCGGACATAGGGATTTCCGGGGATACCGAACTGGAGAGGTGTCTCTACTGCCATTCTTTTCGCGATGACGGCACCTTTGCCGGAATTCCCAAGAATGAAACATGCATGGAATGCCACAGCGACCCCGAATCTCCCCTGGGAGAGGATCCCGAGGAACAGAAGTTTCTCACCGAATATGTGGGAAAAGAAAAGGAAATCCCATGGCTTTCCTATTCCCGGCAGCCCGACTGCGTCTATTTCTCGCATATTGCACATGTCAAGATGGGAAACCTCGATTGCCGCACGTGCCACGGGGATCACGGCCGCAGCGAGGTGCTGCCCGTTCACCAGAAGAACCGCATAACCGGTTACAGCAGAAATGTTGAGGGGATGAACATCTCAAGGTACAAGTCCAAACCGTGGGATCGGATGAAAATGGATGATTGCGGAGACTGCCACACCGCACGTGGGCTTCCGCAGAATAACAACTGCTTTGTCTGCCACAAATAATAGGGAAGAGAGCAATGGAATTGAACATGAAGAATCTTGTGAAGTGGACCGCCTTCAACAGAAGGAATTTCATCAAGCTGGTGATAGGCGGTGCAGCCGGCATTCACATGACCCCGCTTCCATGGAAGCTCATGGATGATAGCGCAATCTGGACGCAGACATGGCCCTGGATTCCTGTCCCGCCCAGGGGAGAGTTCACCAATGTGAAGTCTGTTTGCCAGCTTTGCTCGGGAGGGTGCGGGATCGAGGTCAGAAAGGTGGATGAAAGGGCGGTCAAGATCGAAGGCCGCACGGACTTCCCGGTAAATCCGGGAGGTGTCTGCCCAATGGGCGCGGGCGGCCTCCAGCTTCTCTATGACGAGACCATCCGCTTCACCGGCCCCATGCGGAGGGTAGGGCCAAGAGGCGCCGGAAAGTACACGGAGATCTCCTGGGATGAAGCCTTGAGCGAGCTGACCGGCAGAATTTCCGCGCTGAGAAAACAGAATAGACCGGAAGCTCTGGCCGCAGTGGATGGAAATCGCGAAGGGACCACCACCTCTGTTCTCGTCCGGAGATTTCTCGAGGCCTGCGGAAGCCCGAACTGCGTCAGAATGCCTGACGCGGAAGATACCTATGCCATTGCAAACAGGCTCATGATGGGAACCGAAGCTCCCATGGCCTATGACCTGGAAAATTCCGATTTCATTCTCAGCTTCGGGTGCGGGCTCATTGAAGGTTGGGGAACCCCCGGCCGAATGCTTCATGCCTGGTCCATGTGGAACCAGAATCCTTCCAATAAAAAGGTTCGGATCGTGCAGATCGAGCCAAGGGCATCCAATACCGCCTCCAAGGCGGACAAGTGGATAGCCCCTTTCCCGGGAACAGAAGGGGCGCTCGCTCTCGGTCTGGCTCATGTAATCATCAAGGAAAGGCTTTTCGACAATTCCTTTGCAGCCAACTATGCTTTCGGTTTCTCGGATTGGACGTCCGCCGAGGGAAAAACGCACCCGGGATTCAGCACAGTGGTGCTGCAGCGATACTCCCCCGAGTCCGTATCCAAGATCACCGGTTTGGACCCCGCTGAAATCGTGTCGCTCGCCCGGTCCTTTGCAAAGGCCAAAGCGCCCGTGGCTCTCTGCGGCAAGGGCAAGGGAGATATGAGCGGCAGCGTACTGGAATTCATGGCTGTTCAATCCTTGAATGCCCTCGTCGGCAATATCAACAAGCCCGGCGGCGTTCTCTTGTATGACCCTCTGCCTTTCAGCCCGCTTCCCGAAGTGGAAAAAGACGGGGTGGCCTTCGAAGGGTTGAAAAAGCCTCGCCTCGACCTTGCCGGGAGCTCCTCCTATCCCTTTGCCCGGTCCCTCATCAACAATTTCACGGAGTCGGTTCTCAAGAGCAAGGAATCTCCTGTGGATGTTCTCCTCGTTTTTGCGGCAAACCCGGCATATTCTTACCCGCATACCGGGCCCGTTTCCTATGCTCTGCAGAAGATCCCTTACATCGTGAGTTTTTCTCCCTATCTGGATGAGACCGCACTCATGGCCGACCTCGTGCTTCCCGACCATACCTATCTCGAGAAGAGGGAAGATGTGGTCTGGCCTTCGTCGCTTCAATATCCCGTTTGCGCCATTTCCACGCCGGTCGTGAAGCCGGTTTACAATACAAGACAGAGCGGCGACGTTCTCATCCGGATGGCACAGGCAATCGGGGGCAGTGTAGGGGCATCCTTCCCATGGAAGGGTTTCGAAGAGCCATTGAAGGCAAGATTCAAGGGACTGTATGAGGCTGGAGGGGGAACTACTGTCTACAAAGAGAACCTCCCCCCTTGGAAGCGGCTCAAGGACCGGGTGGTTGTTGAGACGGAGTACACGTCCTTTGACGATATGTGGCAGAAGGTGACAGCCAATGGTTTCTGGTACCGGCCTTCTCATGAATTCAAACGGTGGGAGACGCTTTTCAAGACTTCATCCGGCAAGTTTGAATTTTACAGCACAAGTCTGGAAAGCGCGATTGGAGCCCTTGCCCAGGTGCAGAATCCCAAAAAGGCCATGGAGCGGTTCGGCATTGCTGCGGACCGGGACGAAGCCTTTCTCCCGCACTTCGAAAAGCCCGGAACCGGAGCCGGGAACGACAAGTACCCGCTGCTGCTGATGCCTTATGAGTTGATCAACCTCAGCAGCGGCTGGCTGCCGACCCCTCCCTATCTGCAGAAAACATTGTTCGATGATCAGGTAAGAAAGAAGGACTCATTTGCCGACATAAACCCGGAGACAGCTGCTCTCTACAGGTTGAAGCAGGGGGATTCCATTCTTATCGAATCCCGGCGGGGAAGCGTTCCTGCCCGGGTAAATCTGTCCGAAGGGGTAATGCCGGGCGTTGTATTCCTCGCTCTGGGCCTGGGGCACAAAGGGTATGGAGAACCCATCAGGGACAAGGGTGCAAATCCAGGAGAAATCGTGGATGCAGGAAAAGACCCCATAAGCGGGCAGACTGTCTGGTGGGAAACGAGGGTGAGAGTCGCGAAAGTGTGAACTTGTACTAATATTGATGGCTTCGTAAAAAGTCTCTCTTTTTGTCATTTCGAGCGAAGCGAGAAATCTTGAACGCATGAACCCCTGGAGACGATTAGATTTCTCCCTTTGGTCGAAATGACAGGTATGCTCAACTGACTTTTTACGAGACCGTCAATATTCCATTATTCCGGCATTCAGGATGGGGTAAGTGATGAAAAAAGAGGTAAAGGGCAAATACAAATTCGGGATGGTCATCAACCTGGATAAGTGCACCGGTTGCGGTACTTGCGTTGTCGCCTGTTCAGCGGAAAACAACGTCTCCGTGGGACCCGATGAATCCGACAAGGAACGGTTCCTGTCCTGGATGCAGCTCTATCGGATCAATAACGGGAAGCCGTTTCCAAAGACCGAGTACTCCTATTTCCCGCGGCCGTGTATGCATTGCGATAATCACACTCCGTGTGTGTTCGTCTGCCCGCCAACGGCCACAGACGTGGATACGGAAACGGGAATCGTCAGCCAGATCTACACCCGCTGTATCGGATGCAGATACTGCCAGGCTGCCTGCCCTTACGACGCCCGCTATTTCAACTGGTGGGATCCTGTTTTCCCCAAGGGAACCGAACGGCACCTCTCTCCCGAGGTTTCCCCGCGCATGAGAGGGGTTGTCGAGAAATGTACCTTCTGTCACCACCGTTACATGAGGGCAAAAACGAAGGCTTATGCAGAAGGAAGAAGGAATTTTGAGGAGCATGAGTACATCACGGCATGCTCCGAAGCCTGCCCTGCACAGGCCATTACCTTCGGCGATCTCAACAATCCCAAGCACAAGGTATCCCAGCTTGCAAAAAGCCCGCACGCCTTCCGTCTACTCGAACGTCTTGGAACGGAGCCCAAGGTTTACTACACCAGTTCAAAGGAATGGGTAAGGCTTGCAGCGGACAATTATTTGCCCCATGAGAAGAAGATGGGGAAATCAACTTGAAATTTCGGGCGAACAGAAACGCTTTCGAATCATCGGAGCGATAGACTCTTCGACCCTTTTGATGCTTTTGTGAGGAGGATGATTCATGGACTCGGCTTTGTTCCCAAACGGCGTGACGAGAAGTTCTCCCAGAACCTTTTTTCTGTGGACCTTGCCCTGGCTCGGGCTTCTGGCCTGGGGACTCGTGAGCGCATTCCTCTGTCTGTGGAAAGGGCTTAACCAGACAAATATGAGCAATGTCTTTGCCTTCGCCCTGTGGATCGTGTTCGATCTTGCGGTGATCGCGCTCGGGGCCGGCGCCTTTTTCACAGGATTTCTCACTTACATCATCAATCGAAAAGAGCTGAAGGATGTCATCAATGCGGCCGTGATCGTCGGTTTTATCTGCTACTCGGGAGCCGTTGCCATGCTTGGAATAGATATCGGACAGCCCCTGAGAGGCTGGTTCATCTTCTGGCATGCCAATGTTCATTCCATGCTGACCGAGGTTTCCTTCTGCATCACCTGCTATCTCGGTGTCCTCGCGATTGAATACGTTCCCATTGTCCTGGAGAACAGGAAACTGGACGAGGTCCGGGAATTTCGTCTCTTCGGCCATAACCTTCATCACGCGATGGCGGTCTTTGCCGCGACAGGAGCCTTTCTCTCCTTCTTCCACCAGGGTTCCCTTGGCGGTATGTTCGGCGTCATGTATGCAAGGCCTTTCGCAGCACGGTGGGAGTTCTATGTCTGGCCCACGACCTTTTTCCTCTTCGTGCTCTCTGCTGTTGCCGCCGGGCCCTGTTTCACGATCCTGGTGACTAAATTGACCGAAGCGATCACCAGGAAGAAACTCGTCCCGGATAAAGCGGTTCAGACCCTTGCCAAAATAGCCGGGTGGCTGCTGGTGTCCTACATGGTCCTGAAAATCGCCGACACCCTTGCCTGGGCATACGGCATTGTTCCGAGATCCGGCCTCACGTTCATGGATTTTTTCAAGCAGGGTCCATACGGCGTCTGGCTTCTCGTGGCGGAAATCCTTGTTCTCGGAATCGTCCCTGCCATTATGCTCATTGTTCCCAGCCTGAGAAAAAACAAGCCGCTGCTTATAGTGGCCTGCCTGATGAACTGTGCGGGAATCGTTCTCAATCGATTCGTCTTTATTATCGTTACGCTGGCTATCCCGGTCATGCCCTTCGATCGGTTCTGGAGCTATCTCCCGACATGGCAGGAATGGGGCATTTCCATGGCCGTGGTAGGGTATGGATTTTTGCTCTTCTCTCTTTCTTATAGATACCTTCCGGTATTTCCAAAGGAAAGAGATCTCAACCCGACTCTCTCAAGATGAGCGGTCGGCTCACGCGCTAATAAGGAGAACAGGAATGACCCCCTTGTCTTTTGAATGGAAGTGGATAGCGGATTACTTCATCTTCATGGGTTTGCTTTATCTTGCCCTTGCCATTGTCGTATGCGGATTGGCCTTTGTGTACTTCCGAACATGGCTTGATCTGCATAGGGCGGAAAAAGAAGAAACGCCGGCTCCGGAAATCCCGGCCCGATTGAAGTATACGCAGTACTGATCCACCGATTGGCTCATCCACAGATTACTCAGATTTCCACAGATTTGTTTCTTTTCAAGATATCTGTGACATCTGTGTATCTGTGGATAATTTTTTTTGATTTAATGGTGATCCCCATGAAGAAAGCTGCGGCTTTGATCTTTGATTGCGACGGCGTGTTGTTCGACTCCAGGCAGTCCAATATTGAGTTCTACAGCCACATAGCGACTCGTTTCGGTCTCGGGCCCCTGGAGGAAGAAGATGTGGAATTTGTCCACATGCATACTGCGGACGAATCCCTTCGCTACCTTTTCAGGCAGAGCCCTCACCTGGAAGAGGCCCTGGCGTACCGGCTCGGGATGGACTACACGCCCTTCATCTCTTACCTGGTGATGGAACCCGGGCTTGAGGAACTCCTTAGCCTTGTCAAGCCCGATGTGGGACTGGCGGTTGCGACAAATCGGAGCAACACCATCGGAACTGTACTGGAGCGGTACGGCATCAGCGGCTATTTCGATATTGTGGTATCTTCACTGGACGTGAAGAATCCGAAGCCTCACCCTGAGTGCATATTCAAAATCCTGGACTTTTTTGAGCTGCCTGCCGGAAGGTCTTTTTACGTGGGGGACTCATTGATCGATGAAGAGACCGCAAAGGCTGCAAACGTCCCCTTCATCAGCTACAAGAACCCTTCTTTGCAGGCGAACTATTACGTGGACCAAATGGAGGATATCCGGGAAATCATAAAAAAATCAGGCCTTTTAAAGGCCTGATTTTTGAATTCCTCTGATTTTCCGCAGGTCGGGGATCTTCAGCCGACTAAAGGGTCAGAACGGTCGGGGTCAGGAATATGATCAGCTCCACGCGCGAAGAGGTGGCCTTCTTTGCCTTGAAGAGCCATCCCAGCACCGGGATGTCCCCCAGGCCTGGTATCTCTTCTTTATTGTCGCTATCCGTTTCTTTGTAGATCCCGCCGATCACGACGGTGTCTCCCGAGCCTACCATCATTGTGGTGGTAGCCTCTTTGGTCTTGATCGGGACGTTTTCGCCCATGGCATTTGCATAATCGGGGAAATCGTCTTTTACCAGCACCTCCATGATCACCATGTTATTGGGCGTGATCTGGGGTTTCACCTCCAGTTTCAGGCTTGCGTCCACCTGCTGATAGGTTTTGTTGCCGTTGGCGTCCGTACCGGCAGGGATGACGATCTTGGTTCCCTGCTGGATCGTCGCCTTGACGGTATCCCGGGTCACGATCTTGGGGGCGGAAAGGGTCCTTGTTTTTCCTTCAGCCTCTGCAAGGGCCAGGGAGGCGTCCAACGTAAGCCCGATGAGCCCGTTACTCGTCAGTTTCGAGACGGCGAATCCCAGGGTCTCGCCTGAAAACACTGCCGGAGAAAACCCGGTAGCAAAGCTGGGGTTGTAAAGACTGGCGCCTGCCGGCCAATTTACCGGCGTGTTGGTAGCAGCCCAAGTCGGCTGCCCCGTCCAGGTCTGGTTTGGTTTGGTCTTGAACTGTGCTTGTGTACCCTGGTTCCACTGAACACCCAGGGAGCGTGAGAAGCTCGTATCCGCCTCGATGATGCGCGCCTCGATCATCACCTGGGGCGTTGCCTGGTCCAGTCGTTCCTTGAGGGCTTGAGCCTCCTGGATCTTGGAAATACGATCGAAGTAGATGATGGTCTTGGTCTGGGGATCCACCGTGATTTTTCCCTTCTCGCTTCTCACGGTCCTGTCGATGATATCCCGGATGTTGTTCACATCCTTGTAGTTGACGGTGAGGTAGGCCGTCTTCACCTCTTCTTCTTTCTCAGCGGCCTTCTCTCTCCTCATTCTCTCTTCAATTTCCTTCAGCTGATCTTCCTTCTTTCTTCTTTCTTCCGATTCAAACTGCACCATCTGCGCCTTTGTAGTGATCCAGATCACGTTTCCATCCGCGCGTTTCGCAAGATTGTTGTTGGCCAGCACAAGATCCAGTGCCTGGTCCCACGGCACATTCTTCAATCTCATGGAGACCGTCCCTTTTACCTCCGGGCCCCACACGATATTGAGGCTGCTGATTTCCCCTATGAGACGCAGGATGTTTGTCACATCCGCATTCACAAAATCCATGGTCATCCGCGAACCTGAGTACCCTTTGTCCCGATCGCCGGGCATGCCGGGAGCAGTCGATGAGGCGGCAGGAGGCTTGGCTCCGGATGCAGGCGACTGGGCCATCTGCAGAGGAACGAGAGTTTTCACGACAGGTTTGACTGCAGTCGGACCAAAGTCAATCTGGATGCCCTTTGCATTCTGATCCACATGAAAGGGAACCATTTCCTTCAAAAGCATCGTTACTGTCACCTGTTTCTCGGAAGGCGCAAAGGAGGGCTGGATACGATCCACCACACCCTGGAACTGCGATGAATCGATTTCCCTCAGGAGAGGAGAGGGAATGGCTGCCTTGGAGAGTTTCAGGACCAATGCCTTGGGCCCTTTTCTATCCAGGGCGTAAGCGGTTTTCTTATCCGTAGTTACCATGACCCTGGATTTGCCTTGTTCCAGCATGGTGAAGTCGATCCCGAGAACCTGATTGGTATCAATCGCTTTGGAATCGAAGAAGATTCTCGGTTCGCTGGGCCGGGCTGACGGTTCTTTCGTTCCGTCGACTTTTGGCGGTGTTGTCTGGGGGCCGCCGGTCGGAACAGCCGCTTGTTTTGCAAAAAGGAGAATGCTTACCCTGTTGTCCGTTGCCTGGATCTCGTGCTCTAGAGGCAGCACCAGACCGATGACCATTCGGGTCATGGGAGGCTGATCCTTCACCTGCTGGAATACAACATCCTTGATATTCCCGTTGTATATTGGGGTCACCGGGGCGAGATCCTTTCCGATCTTCCCCTCGATGTCCAGGACAACACGCGGCGGGTCCATAAGCTTGAACGCGGTGTACGGGACCGACGTGGAGTTTAAGATTTCCACCGTGGTTCTCTCCAAGCCGGGCGCCACATTCATAGACAGAATGGTGGGGCCCGATGCCTCCCCGGAGGGTGAGGTATTCATGGAGGAGGACGCACATCCGGTCAGGAACAGGACGGCCCCAGCAAAAAACAAGAAGTAGGTTAGCCGCCCCAGACCATCTTTTGGCCTTTTCCCCATATGGATTCTCCTTTATGCCACCTGAAAGGTGCTCCCCGTTACTCAAGAGAAGGGAGCTTCTTGGCTATGTCTCTATGCTGAACTGTTCCTCTGAAATCTTTGTACTCTTCCCGTACGATTACCTCTTTTTCCGTAACAGCATAAACTGTGCCACTGTTCGTCCCTATTGGGGTTCCTTTTTGGATCACATGCCCGACTCCTTTGGAATCGCGTACCATGGCCCAGTTCCCTTTCGGTCCTGAAATGATGGCTATCAATTCAAGCTGTGAAAGATCGAGAGTCTCCAGGTAAGTGCGAGGTTTTCTCACCTTTTTTTCTTCCGCAGACTCCTGTTCGGCAATGAAGGACTTGAAAGGGTCTGTTTTTCCGGTGGGATCGTAGTTGTATGTGACAGCAGTCACCACCGGATCGGACGCCAGGGCGGACGCGGGCGCATTTGGGGCCTCAAAGAGTTTCTTCATCGGCCTGCTCTCTTTATTGATAACCTCGTGAGGCACGGCTGATGCTGTTGAGGGAGAAGAAACACTCGTCACTCCGAAAAAAAGGAGAGCCGCCACGCAAGACATTTTCCGCATTTCGATAAGTACCACGCTGTTACTTGGGAGGCGCGCCATCGCTTTCCCCTTTGAACCGATAAGTTACCGCATCGCACCTTGTATTCAGAGTCGTGGAGCGAGCTGCATCGGGGGCCATGGAGACATTCAGGATGTTCACGATCCGCTCCATTGCACCCACCTTGTCAAAGAAAACGGCTACATGGTGATAGTTGCCCTTAACCTCGATAGATACCGGAATCTCTACATAAAAATCCTGCATCCTCTCCCTTTGGGGGCTGAAGAGGCGAAACTCCAGCTCAGAGTCGCTTCCAAGCTGGGTAATGGTCTTCAGAAGCGTCGGGATCTCTTTCGTATTTGGCAGCAGTTTCAAGGCATCCTTAAACTGGGTGTCCACCTGGGCCCATTCCGCTTCAAACTGGGCCAACCGTTTGGCGGTTATTCTCGCCTTTGTCAACTTCTGCTCAAGGGCTGCGATCTCATTCCTGGTTTTAACGATCTCCTCTGACTTCGGAATGTAGTAAAACCAGACGAACAACCCGCCCAACAGGATCACGGTGGTTGCGAGGATAACGATCCTGACAGGCATTTTGATCTTTTCGATCTTTTCAAATACAGGGCCTAGATCCATTCATGAGCCTCACTTGAGATCATGTCCGCTCCCGTGATTCTTCTTTCCCTTCACGGTCACGTTTTTTACTTCTTCAGTTTCGCCTTGTCCTGATAAGCATAGGTCTTGCACTCCAACGTGAAATCGGCCACGTTCAATCTCTGTTGTGCAAGGTGCTGCAATTTTGCACTCACCAGTTCCACCGAATGGATGTACTCGGATCGTTCGAGATTAGTCATAAAGAGCGCCACGGTCTCGTTGTCCATGGCCGTCCCCGTGAGTTTCAGCACGCCGGCTGATTCCGAAAGATTGGTGAGCCAGAGTTTTTCTTTCGGAACGGCCAGTGCAATTTCATCCAGAAGATGAACCGGCCCTGTCTTCTTGTTTTCCAGGTCTTTGATGACAGCGAGCTTCTTCTTCACTTCCTTGATCTTCTTCTCGAGCTCCCCTATTTTCTTCAGGGTTATCTCGAACGCGGCGAGTTCCTGTTTGAGCCTCTGTTCCTGGTCTTTGGCGCTGGCCAGCTCGGCGTTCATGTCAATAAACACGTAGGCCATGGCGCCGAATACCAACACAACGGTGAGAACATAGATGGAGATCTGTCTCTTGATGTTCTCTCTTTTTTTTGCAGCCCTGAAGGGCAGGAGGTTGATTCTAATCATTTGTCGCCGGTGCTCCTCAGCGCCAGCCCGACTGCAACTGCAGCCTGGGGGGCCATATAGCTCAGGTACTTGGGATCAAAAACCTTTTCGTTGATCTGAAGACCGGAAAACGGATTGAGCTCCTCCACGGGTAATTCTATTTGCATTTCCAGATACTTCTGAAAACCCGGAATCCTGCAGGAACCGCCGCTCAGCAGAACTTTTTCGATGTTCTGGTCCGGATAGGTCGTGATCAGAAAATCGAGCGCCCGTTTGATTTCGTTGACCCATCCCGAAATTACAGAAGTAAGCACCTCTTCCAGCTTACCCTTATCTTTGTCTTCCAGTTTAACGCCTCCGAGCTTTATCTTTTCGGCCTCGTCATATTCCACTTCGAACGAAGACATGATCCCTTCATTGATTTGGAAACCCCCGAACGCTGAATCCCTTGTGAAAATGGAAACACCGTTCTTGATCACATTGATGCCCAATTCCTCGGCCCCGACATTTACGAGGGCATAACATTCGTTTGTTTTTTCGCTGCTCGATTCAAAGGCGTTCTGAAGTGCAAAGGCATCCACGTCGAGAACGGCCGGGTTAAGACCGGTAATCTGAAGCAGGCTGACATAATCCTCCACAATATCCTTCTTCGCTGCAACCAGCATCACATCCATGAGGCCGGACTGTGTCTTCTCTTCCGATTCACTACTCTGATCTTCTTCGGCAGAAAGGATTTCGTAGTCGAGATTGACATCGTGAATGTCAAAGGGGATGTACTGCTCTGCTTCTTCCTGGATGGTGGATTCCAGCTCGGAGTCCTCGCGTTTGGCTATGCTGATCTTCTTGACGATCACCGAATAACCCGATACCGAGGTCGCCACATTCTTGTTCTTGATCTTGAGATTCTTGAAAAGATTCTTAATCGCAGCAGAGACAATTTCGATTTCCCTGATCGATCCTTCCACGATGGCCTCGCGGGGCAAACCGATCATCCCGAAATTTTTGAGAATCTTACCCTTCTTGCTGTCCTCGATCTCTACAAGCTTTATTGCGTGAGAGCCGATGTCCAGCCCGACCACTTGATTCTTTTTGGCAATAGGCATACTCTTCCTTATGACTCGGGAAAAATGCGATCTTTATCAGAGAGCTTATAACCAAGCGCCAGTATGATTTTCCTCCGTGTCTCCATGCGGCAACTCATCCCTTTTTCGATCCTGTCGATGGTCAACGGTGAAACTCCTGCCTTTCTCGCGAGCTCAGCCTTACTCATCAGGAGTTCCTCTCTGATTCCCTTTACAATATTCATGCCCACTCTTTCCTCCAGATCTGAGTTCGACCACGAATTCAGTTGAGAACGGGCGACAGCATATATATATGTTGTTATTTGTCAAGCATTTTTTCATAAATTAACTAAAGTTTACATAAATTGTGCATATATAGGGCACAATAAAAAAGATTGGCACTATATATTGTATTTGGCCGGGATTCAAAATAGTCCGCACGCCTGCCGCGACGAAGACCTTTCTGGCCCTTGTAGATATTTTGAAAAGCAGATGCGGCCCAGAAACCCCTTTACAAACACCTCCTCCTGTGAGTAAATTGAGCTTTTTCAGCATCCTGCTTATGAGCAGCCAAAATTCTATGTCGGAGAATTGACATCAATACCGAGACTATGAACACACCCGTTCGAAAGAAGAATATCCTCCGGGAGTATATTGAGGCAGCGGCAATCGCAGTATTGCTCGCATTATTCATCAGGACCTTTGTTGTCCAGGCTTTCAAGATTCCTTCCGGATCCATGGAACCAACCCTCCTGATAGGGGATCATATTCTTGTGAACAAGTTCCTCTATGGTGTCAAAATTCCGTTCACAAGGAAAACGCTCATTCCCGTTACCGATCCAAAGCGGGAAGACGTCATTGTATTCATTTATCCAGTTGATACCTCTAAAGATTTCATCAAAAGAGTGGTCGCATTGCCAGGAGAGAAGCTGGAGATTATCGACTCCAGGATCTATATCAATGGAAAGCCTTATGAAGACAGGTACGGCCGCTATACAGAGCCCATTGGAAGGAACTCTTCCGGGAGCAATCACAATTTCGGACCGATAACCGTCCCTGAGAGTCAATATTTTGTCATGGGCGACAACCGGGACCACAGTTATGACAGCAGATTCTGGGGATTCGTGCCGGCTGATTCGGTGAAGGGAAAGGCGTTTGTCATTTACTGGTCATGGCCGCACTGGAAACGTTTCTTCCAGGTTATCAGGTGACCAGAGTATGAAATTTGTCGTTCTCCGTATGGTTCTGTGCACATAGGATTCGTTTCGCCACTACTGAGTTTCTCCGCTGTTCAGAAAAATTTCACTCCGGGATCACTTCTCTCTGCTCATAGTGGTATTCGGCGATTCATTTTCATCCGCTGTCTCATCCCGTCTGCCATGAGAATCGTCTCAACGACTTCCTGGTGAAGGCCCAACTCATGTACCTCTTTCAGGGGCACATACCTGGCATCGCTGATATCAGAGCCGGGTCGGAGTTCTCCGGAAAGGGGATATGCCCAGTAATCGGCGATCACATAATGGTACCGGACTCTTTCCGCGTCATCCCGAACGATCTTATCAACGAGCTTTACCAGACCACAGACACGGATCTTCATGGACAGCTCCTCCAATATTTCACGTCTCAGCGCCTCTTCGAGTCTCTCTCCGAGCTCAACCATGCCGCCCGGCAGAGTCCAGATTCCTTTTCCGGGTTCCTGAGCTCTTTTTGCCAGGAGCACCTGGTCATCAAGGAGGACAATCCCCCCCACGCCCACGATCGGCGAGTCCGGGTACTCCCGCCTGATTCCTTTGACTATCTGCATTCTAAATCTTCTGTCTTATGAGGTTGCGTAAATCGGGCAAGGGGCAGGATCTCAGTCTCGCCACTTCCTCTCGGCAGGTGAGATCATAACTGATGGGGGTTATGGTGATCCATCCTTCTCTTAATGCCCTGGCATCAGAATCCGCGACTCCTTCTTCATCGTCCGTCTCACCTGACAGCCAGTAATAGAATTCCCCCCTCGGATCCATCCGCTTCTCGAACTTTTCATTAAACTTTCCCAATCCTTGCCTTGTGATGGCAACCCCTGCGATATGTTCAGGGGAAACGGCCGGGATATTTACGTTTAGGGCTGTTTTCTCTTTCAACCCGAACTGCTCGATGAATCGGATAATCTCCCGACTGAACCGTGCGGCGAAACGAAAGTCCGGATCCTGTCTGGCATCCAGCGACAGCGCTGCAGATCGAATTCCGAGAAATGCGCCTTCCGCTGCAGCCGAGACTGTACCGGAATAGAGAACATTAACACCTACATTCGCTCCTAGATTAATACCGGAAAGAATGATATCAGGCGGACCTCCTACCAGCTCCTGAACTCCTATTTTCACGCAATCCGCCGGAGTTCCTCTCACTCCAAAACCGAAAAACCCTCCATTGATGTTCACTTTTCGAACTCTCAATGGTGAACTCAGAGTGATGCCGTGTCCTACGGCGCTCATCTCGAATTCCGGCGCCACCACCCAGACATCGAAATCCTTTTTCAGCTCCTCATGGAGAGCCGTCAATCCGGGAGCATACACTCCATCATCGTTGGTCAACAGGACCTTCATTCGAAATACTCCTGCATCTCTTTTGCGATAAGAGAAGGTAACACAAAATGGCCCAAAAGTACCATAGTCCTTGCTCTTTTCTTGCCTCCCTCTCGGACCTGCGCTAATATGACCGTCATTCCTAAAGGAGGGAATATGAATAAGAAACCCAGAGGACGAAGGTTCCCTTGGCTGATCGTTGCCCTAGTGGTTTGCCTTTCCCTGGCCGCAGGATATTTCTTTGGAACGAAGAGAGCCGTGAAAGTTGTGCAGCCTCCAGTGGAGCAATCCGCTGCTTCAACCCCTGCCCCTCCAAAAATCGACAGCTCTCCCCCTTTGATGCAGGAGAAAATCCATATAGGAAAGATCGATGAAACATCCAGATTTCCACGAGGTGACGAATGCCGAAGAGTGCAGGAAGATCTGAAGGATTTTTTTGAATATCTTGATAAGAAGCCTTATGTCCGGCAAATCGACCCGGAGATCGATACCTACCAATGGTTCAACAGGATCCTGACCCGACTCTCATCCAATCTTCCTGTTCCAGCCGGAGAAAACCTGGACCCTGTGACCATGGCAAATCATATTTTCTATTTTTTCAGAAATTTGGACCCCAAAGAGATGAGACTCATCAGGGATGTCATGGTGAACGAGGAGTCCACGCTCGAAGCCAACATGGATCTCTTCTTCAGGTGGCTTTCATTGGGTGATCAATGTCCTGAAAGCAAAGGGTCCAGACCTCCACCCGACGCTCTTTACTCCTATGCCGGTTTCTTCCTGAACACCATTGGCGGCCGCGCCTACCTGTTCCGCAACTCCCCCGGGGTGAGATGGCTTATCACCTACTATTCCCTCCTGATTGTCCATGACGCGGATAAGAGGGGAAAGAACACGTACGGCATCGATATCGCTCCTCACCTCAAGGCGCTTTCGAGAGAAATGAGCTACCAGGGGGATTTTCTCTTTCAGCAGGAATATGAAAAAAAACTTCAGGATCTCGATGGATTCTACCAGGGCAGATGAGCGGTCCAGGATGCAAAATGTGAGATGAATAAGCGAAAGAGCGGAATACTTCTTCATATAACCTCACTGCCCTCGCAGTTCGGGATAGGGGATATAGGCCCTGCCGCTTACCGGTTCGTGGATTTGCTTCGGGAGGCGAAACAGACTATCTGGCAGATCCTGCCCCTCAATCCAACCGATCTGGCCTGCTGCAGTTCTCCGTACCACAGTACTTCTTCATTTGCCGGCAACCCTCTTCTTATCAGTCCGGAACTCCTGATGAGAGACGGATTACTCAACCCGTCCGACCTGGAGCCCGTTCCCTGTTTTCAGCCGGAGCATGTGGACTTCCCTTCAGTCTTCAGCTACAAGCACATCCTCTTTCAGAAAGCGTTCGAACGGTTTAAAAATCGGTTTGATCAGGATTATGGCAACTTCTGCAAAGAGAACAGTTACTGGCTTGATGATTTTGCCCTCTTCATGTCCTTGAAAGCCCATTATGAAGGCAGGCTCTGGAATGAGTGGCCCGAAGAAATCCGTGACAGGCGCCCGGAAGCCCTCCAGAAAGCGAAAAACCTGCTTAGAACACCCGTGGAAAGGGAAAAGTTTCTGCAGTTTGTCTTTTTCAGACAATGGCACTCCTTGCGAAAATACTGCAGAGAAAAAGGCGTGGAGGTCATCGGAGATATCCCCATCTATGCAGTGCACGACAGCGCCGACGTCTGGATCCATCCCAATGTCTTCAACCTGGATGAAGAGAAGCGGCCTCTGACAGTGGCCGGCGTTCCTCCCGATTACTTCAGCAAAACAGGTCAGCTGTGGGGCAATCCGGTTTACAGATGGGACGAATTGAAGAATTCAGGATACGATTGGTGGCTTCGAAAAATCGCCCACAGCATGAATCTATATGATTCTATCCGAATAGACCACTTCCGTGGTTTTGTGGCTTTCTGGGAGGTCCCCTGCTGCGAGAAGGACGCTGTCAATGGGAAATGGGTAGAAGCCCCTGCCATCGATTTCTTCGAAAAGCTTGTTTCCCGGTTTAAGGTTTTGCCTCTTATTGCAGAGGATCTTGGAATCATCACTCCGGACGTCCAGGAGGTAATGGAGCGGTTCGGCTTCCCCGGAATGAAGGTCATCCTTTTTGCCTTCACCGGCGATCCTGGAACCAATCCGTATCTGCCCCACAACCTCGTTCCGAATTGCATCGTATACACCGGCACGCATGACAACAACACTGCGAGGGCCTGGTTTGAGCATGAGGCCTCTGAGGAGGAGTTGAAAAGACTTTTTCAATACCTTGGCAAAGAGGTTTCTCCGGATGAAATCCATTGGGACCTGATACGCCTGGCCATGATGTCGGTTGCGGAGAGGGTAGTGGTCCCTCTGCAGGATGTTCTGGGCCTCGGACCTGAGGCACGGATGAATCGCCCTGCGACCAGAGAAGGGAACTGGCAGTGGAGGTTTTTGCCGGAGCAGATCGCTATGCCGGTTTTTCGAAAACTCATGGAGATGACGGAGATTTACGGGAGAGCGGGGAAAAAGAATGTCCAATGATCAAATCATTTTAATCAGTCCCTGTTACTTGACAATCTCGTAAAAGTCCTGCGGAGGGAAATAGGGACTTTTTACGATTTCATCAATTTTGGGTTCGAAACTATGTCCATTTTCTCCAGCTTCGTCGATCTCAGATTTCAGGATGCATTGGACATCCTCTTTCTATTTATCGTAGCCTACCACCTTTATCTCTGGTTCAAGGGGACCAAGGCCTTTAAAGCTCTCGTTGGTCTGCTGGTGCTGGGGGTAATCTTCACGGTGGCGCGAACCTGGGGTCTTTTCATGACCACCTGGGTCTTTCAGATCCTGTGGCAGGTTTTGGTCATTCTTCTGATCATACTTTTCCAGTCCGAGATCAGACAGGCCCTTGAGCGCGTCAATCCCTTGCAGGCGCTCGGTCTTCGAAAGCATTCACGGGTGGGGGACTGGGTCCAGGTTGCTACGGATGCCGTCCATATGTTGGCCGCGAAGCATATCGGTGCGCTCATCATCATAGAACGGGCGGACAGGGTGGACGAATGGATCACGTGCGGGCAGCAGTTGGACGCCGCATTGAGTCCGGAGCTTGCCCTGAGCATCTTTCAGAAGCACTCTCCCCTTCACGACGGGGCCATGCTGCTGAGGGATGGCCGTATCAACCTCGTGGCGTGCTATCTTCCGCTCAGTTCCGACGAGAAGCTCCCCAATGAGTGGGGGACCAGGCACAGGGCTGCTGCCGGACTGTGCGAACGATGCGATTCCATGGTCATAGTGGTATCCGAAGAGCGGGGCGAAATTACCCTGGTGAGCAAAGGAGGTTCGTGGCCGATCAGGAGTCCGGAAGAGTTGTCCAAGCGGATCATAGAGGGGATCAGGCCGATGACCCCTCCCAGGAAGACGCCTTGGCAGAAGACCCGTTTCCTGATCCTGAACCAGTGGATGGCAAAGGCAGGAACTCTCGGTCTGGTCGTCGTTTTGTGGGTGATGTTGGCGGGTCAGCAGGACTTCGAAGTCACCTTGAGCGTTCCACTGGAAGTCAGAAATCTTCCTTCAGGGATGACGGTCACAGAACCGCTGAGCCAAGCCGTAAGGATAAAGGTGAGGGGGCTGCGAAAAGACGCGAGCACGGTCAATGTTAAAAACCTCCAGGTGGGGCTGGACCTGTCCAAGGAAACCGCCGGCAGGAAAAGCTTTCCTATTACCAGGGCCAACATTCAGCTTCCCAATGACAGGCTCAATATCGTCAGCATCGATCCGCCCCAGGTGACTCTCAGCCTTGAAAAAAAGATATGAGGCATCATAACACTTTCTCATCAACTCTCTGATGAGTCATCATGGATCACGCAGGAGTGTACTCTATGACTGTACCGATAAAAACCCTGGATGTGAGACCCAAGATCCCGGCGCCGCTGAAGTTCCTGGGGGAACTCTCTTATAATCTGTGGTTCATGTGGAGTTCCGAAGCCGAGACTCTTTTCCGGGAGATGAATCCCGACCTCTGGGAGGAAACAAGAGAAAACCCTGTGGAGCTCATCGGCAGGCTCAAGCAGTCTGAGCTGGACAGCTTCGCCGAAGACGAAGGGTTCTGCGCCCACATCGAGAGGGTCAAACAGGAATTCCACCGATATCTGTCCGAAGAACCGGATCCCCGTGTCTTCGGCAGAAGAGAGCAGCCGTTCACCATAGCCTATTTCACCGCCGAGTGCGGACTTGCCGACTGCCTTCCCATTTACTCAGGCGGGCTCGGCATCCTTGCCGGGGATCATTTGAAATCCGCCAGCGATCTCAGACTTCCGGTGATCGGCATCTCCCTGGCGTACCAGAAGGGGTATTTTCGCCAGTACCTGATTCAGGACGGATGGCAGATGGAGAGCTACCCCTACAATCAATTCAACGCCATGCCCATGCTCCTGGTTCGGGACAGCCAGGGCAATCCGCTGCAGATTTCCCTCCATCTCAAGGGCGAGCCTGTGAAAGTTCAGGCATGGCGAGTGAGGGTGGGGCGGACAAGCCTTTATCTTCTGGATACCAATCTGAAGGAGAACTCCCCATCAGCTCGGGAGATCACCTCGGAGCTTTATGGCGGTGATCGGGAAATGAGGATCCGCCAGGAGGTCGTCCTGGGAATCGGAGGAGTCCGGATGTTGCGTGCCATTGGTCTGGATCCTGCCATCTATCATATGAACGAGGGCCATTCCGCCTTTGCCGTATTTGAGCGCATCAGACAACTCAGGGAAGAACGCGGCCTCAGCTTCAATGAGGCGCTGGAATTCGTCAGGGTCACCAGCGTCTTCACCACCCACACTCCGGTCCCTGCCGGCATAGACACTTTTCATCCGGATCTGATTCGAGCTTACTTCGAGGATTTTGCCAGGTCCATGGGGATCTCGGTTGCCGTTCTTCTTGGGTATGGGAGACAGGATCCGCGAGACAAGGACGAGCCGTTCTCCATGGCAGTTCTGGCCCTGAGACTTTCCAACTGGAATAACGGGGTGAGCCGGCTCCACGGAAAGGTAAGCCGGAGGATGTGGCAGAGGATCTGGCCCAAGACCCCTGAGGCAGACTTGCCGATCTCCCATACCACCAACGGCGTGCATATTCCCTCCTGGGTATCCAAGGGCATGAGCGAGAATTTCAACCGTTATCTTGGCCCCCGATGGATGGAGGACCCGGATAATGTAAAGGTTTGGGAAAGAGTCAGCAAGATCCCGGACACCGAGCTGTGGAGGACGCACGAACGGGGACGGGAACGGCTCATTGCGTTCACGAGAATGAGATTGAGAGCACAGCTCGCAAAAAGAGGCGCCTCCAATCGGGAGCTCGCCTTTGCCGATGAGGTCCTCAATACCGAAATACTGACCATCGGGTTTGCCAGGCGATTCGCTCCTTACAAACGCGCCCATCTCATCCTGCAGGATCTCGCCCGCCTCGAGAAGATTTTGACGAACGACAAACACCCGGTTCAGATCATCTTCGCAGGCAAGGCCCACCCCCAGGATCGGCCCGGCAAGGAGTTGATCAAACAGATTGTCCAGACCGCCGGCCGGGAGTCTCTCCGGCGCCATATGGTTTTCCTGGAGGATTATGACTTTCATATAGCGCGCAATATGGTTCAGGGTGTCGACGTATGGCTCAACACGCCCCGCCGGCCCCTGGAGGCCTGTGGCACGAGCGGGATGAAGGCTGCAGCCAACGGGGCGCTTCACTTCAGCGTCCTCGACGGCTGGTGGGAGGAAGGATACGAGCGGGAAATCGGGTGGGCCATAGGCAACGGCGAAGAATACGACGATCATGTTTTTCAGGACGAGACGGAGAGCCGGGCTTTGTATGACATCCTGGAGAACGATATCATCCCGGTGTTCTACGATCGCGGGCATGACGGTCTCCCGAGGAGATGGGTCTCCATGATGAAAAGCTCCATGCACAGGCTTTGTCCCATGTTCAATTCCCACCGCATGGTTTCCGAATACTGGGACCGTTTTTATCTCCCAGCAGCCGAGCGGGGGTTCCAGCATCAGGAGAATAACTGGCAGGGCCTTAAGAACCTGGCCAAGTGGCGTGAAAAGGTGATGTACAACTGGGCGGACATAGCCATACGCGGGGTCCGGATGAACCCAATCTCCGAAATAGAGGTAGGTGAGCCTTTTCCGCTGGAGGCCGAGGTCTTCCTGGGAGGACTCCTGCCGGAGGATGTCATGGTGGAGGCCTATGCGGGCAGGGTGGACCCGTCGCAGAATTACATTGACCGCTTTACCCAGATCATGGTTCCGGGAGAGATGATTGGGGATCACCTTTACAGGTACCGATGCGAAGTCCTTTTTGAGGAGGCGGGCCATTTCGGGATCAATGTGCGGATCACTCCGAATCACCCCAACCCTGAGAGCCGGCATAATATGGGACTCGTTATCTGGGCGTAGCTCAAGGGTTACGATGTTTGACAAGTTCGAGAGAGTTATTATATAGATTTCGTAGCGCTTTTCTGAGTTGAGCACAGTACCTCTCATCGGGGTTTCTTCCAAATGGACAAGATCAGGATTGCTGTTGCAGGTATCGGTAACTGCGCGAGTTCTCTCATTCAAGGAATACATTATTACAAAAACAAGGACCCCGACACAGCCATAGGGTTCATGCATTGGGACATAGGGGGTTACAGGCCGGGAGACATCGAAGTTGTTGCTGCCTTTGACATCGATCAAAGAAAGATAGGAAAAGACCTGGCCGAGGCCATTTTTCAGCTCCCGAATTGCACCAAGGACATCGCCAGGCCGATGCCGAGCACGGGAGTAACCGTACAGATGGGCCGGATCCTGGACGGGTTCGCCGGCCATATGGAGAACTACGACAACAAGTATACCTTTCTACCCTCCGATCAAGCCCAGGCCGAGGAAGAGGACATCGTAAGGATACTGAGGAAATCCGGGGCGGAGATCCTCCTGAACTACCTTCCTGTGGGTTCAGAGCAGGCTGCCAGATTCTATGCGGAATGCGCCTTGAAGGCTGGATTGGGATTCGTCAACAACATTCCCGTCTTCATTGCCAGCGATCCGGAATGGGCAAAGCGTTTCTACCAGGCCAAGCTTCCCATTATCGGAGACGATGTGAAATCGCAAATCGGTGCAACGATCATTCATCGAGTATTGGTCCATCTGTTCAAGACCAGGGGGGTCAAGGTGGACCACACGTACCAACTCAATATCGGCGGTAACACCGATTTTCTGAACATGCTGGACCGGAAACGGTTGACCTCGAAGAAGACCTCCAAGACCGAAGCCGTGCAATCTCAGCTTGGGGATGATCGTCTGAGCCAGGAAAATATCCACATCGGTCCCAGCGACTGGGTGGCGTGGCAAAAGGACAACAAGGTCGCTTTCATGCGGCTCGAAGGAAGGCTCTTCGGGGATGTTCCCATGAACCTGGAGTTGCGCCTTTCGGTCGAGGACTCCCCCAATTCGGGCGGTGTTGTTATCGACGCCATCCGATGCTGCAAGCTTGCCCTGAAGCGCGGCAGGGGGGGTGTTCTCTATTCCCCATCAGCCTATTTCATGAAGCATCCGCCCAGGCAATTCACCGACGAAGAAGCCCGAAAGCTGGCAGAGGACTTTATCACCGGAAAAAGAGACGACTAGCAGGTCGCTGAAAAACGCCCACCTGCGGCGTTGCTCTCATCCTTCGTCGTTGCAGCGTACTATGTGTACGCCTCACTCCTCTGGATTTCGGGCGCCTTGCATCTGGGCGTTTTTGAGCAACCTGCCAGACGCGACTTTTTCGTTTCTTGCCACTAATCTCTGATCCTGCATCCTCTGCCCTACATTCAATATCATTCTTATGCAGCGTTCTTTTCTTCTTTCTTAACCCTGCGCCTCTGCGTCTCTGCGTGAGGCTCTTTTGGTATACCTGACTCTGATCTCCGATCTCCGATCTCCGACCTCCCAGTTCTTGATCCTGCACGCTGCATCCTGTATCGTATCTCGAATCATGACCTCAATTCCCATAATCCTTGCACACGGCATCTGCCCGTTTCACAGGCTCCTCCCTTTTGCATCCTGCCGGGACAATGGTTCGGACGACCGCTTTCACTATTTCCGAAAGATCAGGAGCACCCTCATTGCAAGGGGATTTATAGTTTTTCATGCCGGTGTGGGCTGGTCCTCTTCCCTGGAGAGAAGGGCGCTCGATCTGAGAAACGAAATCCTGAGTTTTACCGATTCATTCAGAAGATGGCCGAAAGTACATATCATCGCCCACAGCATGGGCGGCCTCGACGCCCGCTACATGATCCACCGCTACGGAATGGATAAGCGGGTCGTCTCGCTGACGACCATCGGCACACCGCATCTCGGCACATCCTATGCGGACTGGGGACTCAGGAACTTTTCCTTTCTCATAGGATGGGCCAGACCGCTGGGGCTTGACCTGTCCGGATTCAGGGCTCTTACAAGGGACGAGTGCGAAAGACGCAATCTCGCCCTTGCCGGGTATGAGGAGGAGAGCGCCGTGATCTACAGGACTGTTGCCGGTGTTCAGCCCCGATCGCGCATATGCAAGCATTTCCGGTTTGCCTATGAAATCATATCAAGGGAAGAGGGGGAGAACGACGGTCTCGTTTCCCTCCACTCTGCAAAATGGAAGGACAAGTACTTCCTTGGGATCATGGATGCGGATCACCTTAACCAGATCGGATGGTGGGATGGCGCCGAGGAGAGCGCGGGCATTGGAAAGGAGGATTTCGAAAGGGGAATCCGGGAGTGGTATGTGGGGCTTGCGAGGGGGTTGGAGAATCTGGAAGGCGTATAAGGCGTATAAAGATGAACGTCCAACATCCAACATCGAACGTCCAACGTCGAATGAAATTCAAATACTCAGCGCTCGGAGGATGCAGAGGTTGCTCCTATAAAGGCCTTTCAGCAAGCAAACGGTTCCGGAAGGATTACAGTATCTCATGATTTGTTTTTCTTTCTCGATCCTGTTCATCCTGTGATCCTTTCCAAGTTCTTTTTTCGAGGAGGTACTCATGGACACGAGAATTGAAATCGTCGAAGGAGACATCACGAAGCAGAATGTGGATGCGATTGTGAACGCCGCCAATAACTCTCTTCTCGGCGGAGGCGGTGTGGATGGCGCGATCCACAGAGCCGCAGGTCCGGAACTGCTTGGAGAAACGAAAACGCTCGGGGGGTGCCCAACCGGCGAAGCCCGGACCACCAAAGGATACCGCCTTCCTGCCAAATGGGTGATCCATACGGTAGGGCCGATCTGGAGGGGCGGGAACAGAAACGAGGAAGCGCTTCTGGCGAGTTGTTACAGGAATAGTCTCAAGGCCGCGGTTGATGTCGGCGCAGTGAGTATCGCCTTTCCATCGATCAGTACAGGCGCATATGGGTTCCCGCTCGAAAAAGCCGCCGAGATAGCGCTCAGTGAGACCAGGAAATTCCTGAAGACCGATCAGACCATCAAGAAGATCCTCTTTGTCTGCTTTGGAGAGAAGGCCCTCAATACTTACAGGGAGCTCGCAAGTCAGATAAATGCACAAGAACCGAATAGGGAATAACATTGCACATTGGTTCCAACATTGAACATCCCTTTTTGCAGACGTTCAGTATTAAATTTAGACGTCTATCAATAGCTTATCTAATTTAGAGGAAAACAGATGAGCGAACGCCGCCATGGTGAGATGCTATCATTCTGATCGCAACACCCTTACCGCATGCCCAGCTGTTTCAGCAATCGGGAGAAATTGGAGCGGGGGAGCCCGAGCATCTCGGCGGCTTTGGATTTCTTGCCGCCTGCAAGAGCGAGGGCATGCGCAACCGTCTCTTTTTTAAATTCCTCGATAGCCTCGCCCAAAGGTTTCACGTCCATAGATCCGCGCGGCTCCTCCCGCAGTTCTGCCGGAAGATCTTTTGCGGTGACCAGATCACTCCTGGCTATAATCATCAACCGTTCGATGATGTTCTCGAGTTCACGGATGTTCCCCGGCCAGGGATACTTCAGGAACACCTCCATCACGCTTTGATCCAGCCTCGCCCGGGCAGGCCTCAGGTAGGCATATTTTCGAAGGAGGAATTCAACCAGTTCGGCTATGTCCTGCCTTCTTTCTCTCAATGGGGGCAGATGGATCGGGAAGACGTTCAGCCGATAATAGAGATCCGGGCGAAAGCTCTTTTCCTCGATCTTTCTCTTGAGATCCTTATTTGTGGCGGCGATCACCCGCACGTCCACCCGAACGGGCGACTTGGCTCCCAATGGCTGTACTTCATGTTCCTGCAACACCCTCAGGAGCTTTGTCTGGGTCTTCAACGAAAGATCGCCGATCTCATCCAGGAGTAAGGTGCCTTTATGAGCCAACTGAAACATGCCGATTCTTCGTTCATGTGCGGATGTGAACGCGCCTTTTTCATGTCCGAAAAGCTCGCTCTCAAGCAGATCATCCGGTATGGCGGCGCAGTTGACCTTGATCAGCGGCGCATCTTTTCTGGAGCTCAATTCATGAATGGCGTTTGCTGCGAGTTCCTTCCCCGTCCCTGTCTCTCCATAGAGGATCACGGTTGCAGTGGTGGGGCCGACTTTACGCACCAGGTCCATGACCTCATTCATTGCCGGGCTCTTGCCCACGATAAATTTTCCCTTGAGATTCGCCTTGATTTTTTCTCGAAGAGAAATGTTTTCCTCTTCCAGACGGTTTTTGAGGTTTGAGAGCTGTTCATTCGCCAGGGCGAGCTCGGAGGTTCGCTCCGCAACCTTCCCTTCAAGCACCTCGTTGAAGCGCTTCTTCTCCTCAAAGAGCATGGCGTTTTCTATGGCCAGACTGATGTGCCCGGCAAACAGCTCGAGTGTATCGATATCCTCGGGAAGGATCGGACTTCTGCTGTAGAATTTGTCCCCGGTCAGCACGCCCAGCACCGTGCTGCGGCCGAGCAGGGGCACGACGCAGTACTCCTGGGTGTCCGTGATCTTCAGAAATTTTTGGCTGACACGCTCGTCCGTCCGAGCGCTCTGCACGTACAGGGGCATTCCCTTCCGGACGCAAAGGACCTCGACCGAGGTCTCATCCATCCTGAACCCGATCGAATCCTTGATCCTGGATGCCTGTTCCCGGTTGACGCGGTCCAGAAAGGCCACACACCGCAGGAAATCCCCTTCCAGGAGGTAGATCAGACCTCTTTCGAAATTGACTCCGATCACGGCCTTTTCCACCAGAATCTGGAGGAGACGATCGAGGTCCATGGTGGAGTGAATCTCTTCGTTCATCTCCGCCAGGGTGCTGAGCTCCCGCAATTTCTTTTCGACGAATTGCGGATCTCTTTCCGGCTCGAGGTTTTTCGTCACCTTTCTCCTCCGACCTCTCCTTGGTGTTCCTCGATCATACACAGAATCGGGCTCGATTCCAACCATACCGAAAAGCGTTAGCAGAATTGTCACGACTGTTCATTCACTCCTACCCTGCGCGATTCGCCCCCTGTTCAAGCAGATGTGACGAAGCATTGCGGGTCGTCGGCGAGATAATCCTCTCTTTTGTCTGCGGCCCGCCATGCATGGCATCCCTCATCCGCCTGCCTCGCCCTCTTGGCATCAGCCTGGAGAAGCCGACCCGTTCGACACCCAGACTGCTGCCGAGGGTCGCGAGGTCGGCCAGATGTTCCATGTTGAGGCGAGAGATGGTGGCAATTGAGGCTTACCCGGCCTAGGAACTTCCCAGCATCCCAATATGTACGGCAGGTCATAAGTGCATTTAAGTCAGAGTTCTTAGAGAGATCGAGAGCTCTCGTCATCTCTTGAAAGGACTTATCCTGTCAAAGTTTCTCTGGAGAAGACCAAGATCGCGGACGCATTTAACTCCGTGCTATGCGCACGGCGTGAGCGCGCGCCTGGTGATTCCGGTGCAAACCGGAGTCCAGCCTTCCGGCTACTCGATGGGTTCAAACTGATCCTTGCCAACGCCGCAGACAGGGCAAAGCCAATCGTCGGGCAGGTCCTCGAAAGAGGTCTGAGGGGGGATGTTCGCATCCGGGTCCCCTTGGGCGGGGTCGTACACGTAGTCGCAGATGATACAACGCCATTTCTTCATAACGACTCCTCTAAAGTCCTCTTTTGAGAAAGATAGGGGACGTACATCAGGAAATAAGTTACTGTCCATCCCATGCTTTCCGTTACCTGGCATCATACCCGGGATGTAGCGTAGTGCCGCGTACTTCGTAGGTGTACTGCGTCGGGATTTCTCTCTTGATAATATTCTTCCACGCGTTTTTCCCGAGTAATCCGGTCATGGATTGGGCCGTAAGACGCACGTTTTGGGCATTGTCCGGCAATATAAGCGTCTCGTCGTAGCCAACGCCCTTTTTCCCGGATTCCCAGCGCTTTTGCTGTCCGTCCACCGTCCAGGTGAGGTAAAACTTTGCTACGTAAGCGCCTTTATGAACAATCCGGACCCATGGGGTCTTTGTCCAGGCCTTGACCTTTGTAAAATTGTTTGGCGACCCGTAACACAACGTGCGTGAAGCAGCCAATGCGTCGATCTCGCCATTGTTCTTGACAACGATCCCGCCACCCCAGCGAAAGCCCGCCGCAAAGTCATCGCCGCTGCCGCTTTTTGATAATTTCTTTGTCGATACGGGAACGATCGAGGGGTCTTGGTCCAGGCTCTCTATTTTACTTAAGATAATCTGCTCCCATCCATCTCCGGCTCGATCCAGACCGACCATATAGAGGTCTCCCGTGTCTTCATAGAGCAGGTTTGTCCCGGCTCCGGAGGCGGCGCCACCGGACTTTAAGGATGCAACCGGACTGAACTTGCATCTGCTGTCCCTCAGAGAAAATCCGTTGCTTTTGTAGATGTCCACGTCTTTGTCGTACACGACGACATAGTGACATTTGTGCTGTTGGTGGAAGGCAATCCCTGCTGCTCCGGCATACTTGTCCGCCCGTTCTATCTTCACCGGCAGTTCGACCGGCTTTTGGGGATTCGAAAAATCAAAGAAAAGCACCTGGGATCCTTTGCCGTGATGGCTTTTCCCATCATATCGGGGTTCGATCGCCACAGCCAGAATATTGCCGCAGGACTGGATTCCCCCGCAGTGAGGAAATTTGCTGCCCACAAGGTGAAAAGAACAGTTCTTCTTGCCGTCACAGGCCACCAGAAGAGTCTTCCCCTGTCTGGATGGTAAATTCCCGGTGCTTTGGGCAATGATAAATTGGTTACCGATCATAGTGATTCCCTGAACATGGTCCATGGCCGCGCTGTAAGTTCTTGTGAGGTGCTTGGTGGAGCATGTCCCTTTGATTTCCAATGGAGCATATTTGACCGGCAGGGTTTCGATTATACCCTTCACATCATGCAGGGCGCAATTCTGTTCATCAAGCCCGACGTTTGTGGCACCGGCAGATTCCGTAGAATTAGCTGGCCCTATCTGAACTGGGTTTGCAGTTACACATCCTCCAACTAAGAAAAAACAGAATAGACATACTAATTTCTTCATCCGGTCCTCCCGACCTGCTGAATTATTTTGCGATTGGGGAGTACAACTGTACAGTAAATGATCCCAAGTCACCCTTAAATAACATCAAAGCCGTACACCACCCAGTTATGCAGCTATAGTGCCGTGATCCGGACTCTGGGCGCATGACAATACGATGAAGGTGGCATTCTTTACGCAGGCCCGCTCAAGAGACCGGGAAGACATCATTCCCCTTGAATACCCAAACAGCACAACCTTCAGGAGCAGTTTCGGATTGTATGCACACCTGCCGGTCTCATCATTGCAGAACCACTCATCAAATACCTTGTGTCGATCCGCTCCTCGATCGATAGTGAATCGCATACCCCAGTGTGCCGGGCTTCAACTGCTCCTCCAGGCTCACCGATATCATCATTAATTGTTTCATGTCGTAGTATCTGTACCGAGCCATCTGCGATTCACCATCCTATCAAGGTGTTTGTTACATGCGCAATCTATCACAGATGAGTTTTATGACAATCGGGAAATGGGGCAATTTGGGACTCTTTCGACAGCCTCAACACTGAGCTAACCCGGAGTAGCCTGCAAGGAAAGATAGGGGACGTACATCAGGAAATAAGTTCCTGTTCATCCCAGAGGAGTTGTATCCTTAGCCCCGCCTCTTTCTCAATTCTATGCTCGAATTGATCGACATTTCACTATACCAAAGCCTTCAACTTATTTCCTGATGTACGTCCCCTATCTTCACATAAATCTCCTTGGCGCTCATTCTTGGATAGCTGTCGCCCAACTTCGTAAAGAAAGAAGACATCCGCTGGATATCTGAAATGGATTCTTGTTCCACCGGACAGCAATCGCGCCAATTGGATTCCGCTGACCATGTTTCTTTACGGCTGATCAACCCCCGCGACTGCACAATTTACTGTGCATGACTTCACAGGTTTTTGTGCATATTGGAATCTGCTCCCTCCCGGAAAACAGCTCGCAACTCCTCGGGATCATGGATCCGCTCGCATCCACCTTCGGAAATTTTCCTTCTATTGCAGGCGACTGCACCATCCATCGACCGACCGTCCTTTGAAGTGGATTCCCGAGACCCGTCTCGGGCACGGAAATTGAAATCCTGCCTGCCATATCGAAGCCTTCTTTGGGACGAGCTATTTCTATTAGAGGAGGGAGATCATGGCAAAACGCGCGGTCTGCATTGGGATCAACGACTACCCTGGAACCGACAGCGATCTGGCCGGATGCGTAAACGATGCCCGCGACTGGGCCGCTGTGCTGGAAAACCGGGGGTTCACAGTGAAAGTCATGCTGAACAAACAGGCGACCGGGAATGCTATTCGCAATGCCATCCACTCGCTGGTCTGGGATGCGAAGAAGGGAGACAGCGTTGTATTCCAGTATTCGGGTCACGGTTCCTTCGTGCCTGATATCGACGGGGACGAACCGGATGGTACGGATGAATGCATCTGCCCATACGATATAGATCGAAACGGGCCGATCATTGACGATGAGCTTTGCGAGGCCTACTCCCATTGGCAGCCGGGTGTCAGGGGGCTCATGATCTCCGACTCGTGCCATTCGGGGACGGTTTCCAGGTTCGCTCCCATCACCACACCGCCCACGACGAAAGGCTTGCACGCTCCGCAGCGGACCGTCCGGTTCCTGCCTCCTTCCGTCTACCTTTCTAAACGCGAGACCTCCAAGCTGGGGACTCGCTCGCTCCGGCGGGCAAGCTCTTCCAAGCGATACGGGGCACTCCTCATGGCGGGATGCCAGGATGTGGAATACAGCTATGATGCTTTTTTCCAGGGGAGGCCCAACGGCGCCTTCTCGTTCGTTGCTATTCGCGCGTTATCGAAATTGGGTCCGAATGAGACCTACGCTGACTGGTTCAAGGAAATCCGAAAAGCCCTCCCCTCCCGCCAGTATCCGCAGTCGCCGAACCTCTACGGCACGGCAAGCATGAAGAAGTGGAAGGTGCTTTCCTGAAAGAGAGTTCTGGAAGCCCTTTTTGCAGCGAAAGGGTGTCAAGTCTCAACATTGAAGCTCCCTGCAGCCCCGAAGGGGTGGGACTCCAAGCGAAGCGCGGAGAATGCGCTCGCTGTTTCGGTTCAACAAGACTGTGGACGTCAAGGGGTATTGCACGGATAGGTACGGAAGGGTTCTTGCGGTAATCTCCGTCAATGTTGCGAGAGGGACGTCCATTCGTTTATTGGCTCCTGACGTAGGTTAGCAGTTAACTTCTTCGCGGATCGTGACAATGGAACTCGGGGGCACGTCAGCAAGGCTTTTCAAATTCAGCTTTTCTCAGAGGCTTCCGGGTTGGAGGATTCCTTCAGTTTGTCCGCAAGCCACATCTTGATAATGGATTGCCGTGTCACACCCCTCCGCCTGGCCTCTCTGTCCAGAGACTTAATCATCCACACCGGAAAATCCACATTGACCCTTTTCTGCTCCAGACCGGGTCTTCTGGCTCGGTCGCGATCCAAAAACCGGGTCACGTCCTCACCGCGGTCGAACTTCTCGTCAAATTCCTTCGCTTTCATAAATCTCGATTTCTTCCTTTCTGGAACGCCGCACGGAAATCAGCCTCACATTCTCCCCCCTGTATGTGATTACAGCCGACCAGTGTTTTGCTCAGATTTTTCCGATCACCATACTTCTGTTTTCGTCTGTCGTTTTAGCCGGGACTTCCACCCTGTCCAGGTCCAACCAGATCTCTTGGGCGTTGATGAAGTCGATTCCGTACCGCTTCAGATTCGACTCACTTGTCTTCGGATCGAATTCAAAATCCATGGTATAAAAAAGATACCGCATCAGGACTTTTGTCAACCAATGTGAGTAAATTGGTGAGCAGAGGAGAGGAAAGAGCCAAAATCTTTACTGCAAGGCTTTTTCCAGCAGTCCCGGCGACCCGATCAGTGGACGGCTTGCCGGGCGGTTTATTTTTCGTGAGGAGGCGCCGGGCAGATCAGGGAGTCGATCAGGGACTTCTCTTTGCCGATGAGGTTCCGGAGCGACTCGCGAAGGATGCGCTCAGACAGGAAAGGGTCCCAGAGGAGAAGGTCGCGAAAAGCCTTGGCGCTCCAGTGCAGGACTGCCGACTTCTCGCCGGCACGCACTGAAGATGACCGCGGGATGCAGGCCAGCACAGCCAGCTCCCCCAGAATGGTACCGGGCCCGGCCTCATTCAGCACCATCTCGCGCCCTTCGCGCTCGATGTAGATCTGCATTCTACCCGAGAGAACGACCAGGACGAATGCCGGGCTGTCCCCTTCCTTGAGCAGCACGTCCCCTTTGGAGTACTCCTTGACTTCGCCGTAACCGAGGAGCGTCTGAGCGCCTTGGGGTGTGAATCCCTTGAACAGGGGAAACGTCCGCATCATCTCCGCATACTGTTCATTCATGTGGAAGCACCATTCGAGCTTTTTTGCTGAGACATGGGATGACCAGGGCCGCCGTTCGCGGAGGAAGGCCATCGACAGGAGAAGCCGCTTCATCCAGACTTTATGGGTTTTGGATCCGGGGTGTCAAGGGCAAAGCCTTCTCTCCCATTCCTCATTCGGATACCGTCCTATGCCACTTCCGCGTCAAACTCTATGATCTCTCCGGTCACAGTGAAGATCACCCGCTCGCAGATGTTCACGACGCGGTCGGCGGCCCGTTCCAGGTTATGGGCCACCCAGATCAGATAGGTGGCCCGATCGACCAGGCGGGGATCGGCGATAATATAGGCGGTGAGATCCCGGTAGACCTTATCATAAAGGGCATCCATCTTGTCATCTTCCATGGGGATCTCTCTGGCCAGATCCACATCCCGTTCAAAGAAGGCCTGGAGCGCCTTGTGAAGCATGTTGCGAGCCTCTTCGGCCATGCGTGGAATATCGATCAGGGGTTTGACAAAGGGTTCCTCCCCCATCAGGATGGCAATTTTGGCGATGCCCTTGGCGTAATCGCCGATGCGTTCCAGTTCCGAGGCGATCTCGAGGACAGCGGCCAGGGTCCGCAAATCCACCGCCATAGGCTGTTGGGTGGCGATCACCACGAGCGTCTCGTGTTCAATGGCAAAGCGAACAGCATTCACGGCGCGATCCGCCTCGATGATGCGCCTTGCCGTTACCATGTCCCGTTTTTGCAGGGCGTCCACAGCCGCCACCAAGGCATCCTCCACCATCCGTCCCAGAGCCCGGAGTCTCTCTTCCACGCCCTGCAATTCCCCATCGAATGCTTTTCTTGGCATCGTCCGATCTGTACCTCCATTGGCTAAAGGTAACACTTTAGCTCTATGAAACATAGAGCTCATGAGGAACCCAGCGCCGTTTTCGAAGAGCTAAAGTGTTACGGCTTGGGAATGTGGCGTTTACCCGGCCCGCCCGGTGATATAGTCTTCCGTCAATTTCTGTCGAGGTATGGTGAAGATATCTTTCGTCACGCCGGCTTCCACCAGTTCACCCATCCAGAAGAAACCGGTGAAATCCGACACCCGGGCGGCCTGTTGCATGTTATGTGTCACAATGACGATGGTGTATTCGGCCTTGAGCGATCGCATCAGGTCCTCGATCTGCAGTGTGGCTATGGGATCGAGTGCCGAACAAGGCTCGTCCATGAGGATCACTTCGGGCTTGACCGCGATGGTCCGGGCAATGCACAGGCGCTGCTGCTGCCCCAGGGAGAGACTGAGCGCCTCCTGATCGAGCTTATCCTTTACTTCATCCCAGAGGGATGCGCCACGGAGGCTTTCTTCCACGATACGATCCAATCCCAGGCGGCTTCCCGTTCCGAGCACCCGAGGGCCGAAAGCCACGTTGTCGAAGACCGATTGCGGAAAACAATTGGGACGCTGAAAGACCATCCCCACGCGCTTTCGTAACTCCACCACATTCATGCTTCGGTCATAGATATCCATGCCGTCCAGCAGCACCTTCCCGCTCACCCGTGTGCCACGGATCGTATCGTTCATGCGGTTCAGGCAACGGAGGAAGGTGGACTTGCCGCACCCCGAAGGACCGATGAGCGCGGTTATCTGGCGGTCTGAAATGGAGAGGGATATATCGGATAGAGCCAGGTGACTGCCGTAATAGAAGTCGAGATGCTCCACCAGGAATTTTTCCATGTGCTCATGCCTTAAGAGTGCTGAAAAGTCCTTGTTTGCAGGTAGCTCAAAAATGCCCAGATGCAAGGCGCCCGACATCCTGAGGAGTGAGGCGTACTATAAGTACGTCGCAACGACGAAGGACGAGGGCAACGTCGCAGATGGGCGTTTTTCAGCAACCTGCTATCCAAAACGGCCGGTGACATAATCTTCTGTTCTCTTGTCATGAGGACGGGTGAAGAGTTCCTTGCCGGGTCCGTGTTCAACAAGCTCCCCCATGAGAAAGAAGGCGGCCTGATCGGCTACGCGAGCAGCCTGCTGTATGCTATGGGGCACAATGATGATCGTGTACTGCTTTTTCAGTTCGAACATGGAATCTTCCACCTTCCGGGTCGAAATCGGGTCAAGACCCGAAGTGGGCTCATCCAGGAGCAATACATCCGGTTCAAGGGCCAGACTCCGGGCGATGCAAAGACGCTGTTGCTGCCCGCCGGAAAGAGCCATGGCCTGATCGTCCAGCCGATCCTTGACCTCTTCCCAGATCGCAGCCTGGGTGAGGCTCCGTTCCAGGATCTCGGCCAAACGCGTCTCGTCACTTGTCCCCGCCAGTTTGGGACCGTACAAAACATTCTCACGAACGGTTCCCGGCAGCGGGAGAGGCAGGGCGAACACCATGCCCACTTTCCGTCGCAGTCCGGCAACGTGGGTGTTTGAGTCGTAGATGTCCCGGCCGTCCAGGAGGATCCGACCCTTCATTTGCGTGCCGTCCACCAGATCGTTCAGACGATTGATGAGGCGAAGCAGGGTTGTTTTGCCTCCCCCTGCCGGGCCGAAGAGCACCGTAACGCTGTTGGCGGCGATGTCGAGCGCCACGTTCCGCAAGATCCAGTTCTCGCCATAGGCATAGCTCACGTTATCGATGCGGATCTTTGGGTCTACCACTGTCTTCTCCGCCGGAAGTAGCTGCGAATGACGGTCGCCACAAGGTTCATGGACAGCACCAGTGCGAGCAGCACCAGCGCAGTGCCGTGCTGAATGCGGAGGGGCATGCCCGGCACCTGGGTGCTCACGACATAGAGATGGTAAGGGAGGGCCATGGTCTGATCGAATGGTGACTGCGGCAGTCTCGGCAGGAAAAATGCCGCTACAGTGAATAAAATGGGCGCCGTTTCTCCGGCTGCCCGAAGCAGACCGAGGATCACGCCGGTGATGATGCCCGGCAAAGCCTGCGGGAGGATGATGTAGCGGATGCCCTGCCAGCGCGTCCCTCCAAGGCTGGCGCTTACGGTTCGAAACTCCGTGGGCACGGCGCGCAATGCTTCTTCCGCCGTGCTGATGATCACCGGCAGGGTCATGATGGCAAGGGTCAAAGCACCGGCCAGAATGGATGTGCCCATCTCGAGAAACAGTACGAACATCCCCAGCCCGAACAGCCCGTAGACAATGGATGGAATCGCCGCCAGATTCACGATGGCCAGCCGAATCGACCGGGTCATCCAGGTATCGCGGGCGTACTCGGCGAGATAGATGGTTCCTCCGATCCCTATGGGGATTGCGACCAGGGCGGTTCCCAGCGTGAGCAGCAGGGTGCCGACAATGGCCGGAAAAATACCGCCCTGTTTCATCCCGTCAAAAGGCATGGCCGTGATGAATTCCCAGGAGATGGCGCCCATGCCTTCAACCACGATAATCCCGATCAGGACCAGAATAGGCGCCACCACTGCCAGGGTGATGGCGCCCAACAAGGCAAAACCAAGCCGCTGCACCCAGGTTCGATTCATCAGCGCAACCCTCCACGCCGCTGTTTCTTGAAAATGGTGGACGCGGCCACCAGGTTGATCAGAAATGTGAGCAGAAAGAGAATGATCCCAATGCCGAAAAGGGCATGGTAATGGATGCTCCCGCTTGCCACCTCTCCCATTTCCGCGGCGATGGTGGCGGTCATGGTGCGTGCGGGCCTGAGCAGCGAATCCAGGCTGAGCGGCATGCGGGCGGCGTTGCCCGTAACCATCATGACCGCCATGGTTTCGCCGATGGCGCGCCCCATGCCCAGCATCACCGCGGTGGTAATGCCGGAACGGGCGGCCGGCACCACCACCCGCCAGATCGTCTGCCATTGCGTCGCCCCCATGGCCAGCCCGGCATCACGAAAGCTTTTCGGCACTGCGTCCAGGGCGTCTTCGGCCACGCTGATGATGGTGGGAAGCGCCATGTAGGCCAGAATCAGGGCGCCCGTGAACACGGTGAGACCCGTGGGGGCCCCAAGCGTTTCGCGGATCAGCGGCGCGACCACCTGCATGCCGAAAAAACCGAGAACCACCGAGGGGATACCCGCCAGGACCTCGATCATCGGTTTCAGGATCTCTCGGGCCCACTCCGGCGCCACCTCGCGCACGAAGACCGCGGTGGCTACACCCAGGGGCAGTGCGATGAGGATTGAGGTCACGGTGACCAAGGCTGAGCCCAGGAGCAGCGGCATGGTTCCGAACAGATCGAAAGGCGGGTACCAACGGGTTCCAAAAAGGTTGGAAAGCGGAACCTCGTAAAAAACCGGGATGCCTTCTCGGAGCAGGAAAAGGAAGATGAGGAGCACAAAGCCGATGGTTGAAAAGCCCAGCACCCGGATGAGAGCTTCGATGACGAACTCCCGCCAGTCACCCTGGGCCGCTTCCGCACGCTTTCGAGCAAGCATCCCCAAGACTCCTCAATTCAAGGGCACAAAGCCCAGTCTGGATACCTGTTTCTGCCCCGGTCCCAGCAGCCAGTCCAGAAAAGTCTTCACCTGCCCGCCCGGTTCCCCCGCGGTATACATGTAAAGGGGGCGGGAGATGGGGTACGATCCGTCATTTACGGTGGCGATCGACGGCAGCACGTAAGGCCTTCCGGCATCTCTGGCCACTCCCAGCACTTTCTGATCCGGTGTCACATAACCAAGCCCGTCATAACCGATGGCGTTCGGATTCTGCCGCACCTCTGTGCTGATTCCCTCCGATGAGGGCATCAGGAGCGTATCCGGGGAGAAAAGCAGCTTGCTCCTGGGGTCCCCCATGCGGATGACGTTCTCCAGGACATAGACATATGTTCCGGAATTTGATTCCCGGGAGAGCAACACAATGGGCCGGTTTTCTCCTCCCAATTCCCGCCAGTTGATGATTTTGCCGGTGTAAATATCGGATATCTGCTGCATGGTCAGTCTGCTCACCGGGTTTGAAGGATTCACTACAACCGCGATGGCGTCGCGCGCCACCACGAATTCCATGGGTGTGATCCCATTTGCCTTGGCCTCCCGGACTTCTTCGGCCTTCATGTCACGCGAAGCATTGGCGATATCCGCAGTACCGTTCATCAACGAGGCGATGCCCGTGCCTGAGCCGCCACCGGTGACGGAGATGCGCACTTCGGGATGTTCCCGCATGTACTCCTCGGCCCAGGCCAGCGCGAGATTGACGAGGGTGTCCGAACCTTTGTTTTCGATGGTCTTTTCAGCCGTCTTTGTCGAACTTGCGGCGCCGGATATCTCTTGCCGGCAAGCCGAGCCGAAGAGCAGAATTCCCAGGACCCCGGCAAGCAGAGCCCAATGCGTCAGCCGGCGCAACACGTCGCCGGCCGCGGCGATACGCCCTTCAGACGATAATCGCAGGATGGAGAACCACGACTGCAACGGTATCCTGATCATTGCTGCCCTTGGCAAATAACTCGATAGGGTTTCTTACCAGAATTCTAAAGGTTGAAACGCTCCATTCTAAAGCGTTCTTCCATTGAACACAACCGCTCAGATCTCAGTATTTTGCGCCCTCGCCTGAATCACCTCTTCGCTTGATTTACGGCGGTACGTTATTAAAGTATTTCTAGTAACTTAATATGAAACACAAGGTTCAAGAGATCCACTCCAATCATAGATGCAGGTGTAAGAGACTTGCAGTTATTTGAACATTAGGAGAGGGGAAGCCGTGATCCCAAAGGAAGTATTTCTATTGTCGCATGCGGTTTTCGGAACCTGGGGCGCCCTGGCGGCAGTGTGGGTACTGGTTGAAACTCTAAACCTCCGGGCGGAAAACCTGAACAGGGTCAGATTCGTAAGTTTTCTGGTTGCGGTATTTGTCTGGCTCTCGTACCTGCTTGGCGGGTACTTTTACGTCAACTTTTATGTGGCTGATCGTGCCATAATCCTCGCCGGTCCCTGGCCTTGGGCCCACCGCTTTGCCACTGAAGCAAAAGAGCACTTATTTTTTATTCTGTTGCTGCTGGCCACTTACGTACCCATTGTCGCCCGCGATCCATATCTCCTGAAGGAAAAAGCCAACCGGGTCCTGATGATGGTCGTCTCGGGCCTTGTGGGAGTGCTGGTCTTGGCTATGGACGGTTATGGAGCAATCATTATCTTAGGCGTTAAGATGGGGTTGTTGCAGAAAGGATAATTATGCCGAAAACCTTGGGCAAATACACCGCTGGATATGGGCTTGCCGTGGCCATCACCATTATCTTTACGTCTCTGTTGTTAGTTCTCAAAGAAACCAGCAAGAGCTTAAAGGACGGGCTCGCATCCATGCTTGGGCATCACTGGACCGCACATGGGGTAATAACCGTCATAGTCCTTGTTATACTGGGCGTGTTGCTTTCGCGGGTGCGGATAGAGGAAAACTGGGGAATCGATGGCTGGAAACTTACGGCTCTAATTGTTGCTGGAACCTTACTGGGAGGCCTTATCATCACAGGATTTTTCTTGCTTCATCTGTAACCCGGAACCGGGTGACTCGAGGAGAATTCCTGCAGGATTCGGCGCTGCAATCCTGGAGCATATAAAAACGTGCGTTCCCAAGCCGGACGTGCGAACGATAGAGAAATCAGAGAAGGGGTTTGACATCGCTGATGTTCAGCTCCAGGACGCTGATGCTTGCCAGGATCCGGTCCGCGTTTTTCTCGACCGCCTGAATTCCTTTTCCCATTTCCTTGAGCTCCTCGGCAAGAATCCGCATCTTCCGGATCCGTTCGTCCAATTCGTTGATATTCCAGGTCTGCATTCATGCCCCCTTTTTCCGGAGGTCCTTGAAGCGCTTCGCCTTCAGCTCATACTTGGGCAGGGATCCGAAAGGATGCACCTCGATACGGTACCCCAGGTTCGTCTTGAGGCGAAGCTGATCCTTCAACCGGGTGAGTATCCGACTCTGCTCCCCCTCGCACCCGGGACGCACCTCCACCTTCAAGAGGATGTCGTCGATTTCCCCTTTCTTGCTCACAGCCACCTCATACTCGTCACCCAATTCACGGATGCTTCGGACCACCTCTTCGATTGCCGTGGGTGCCAACAGAACCCCCTTGACCTTGGTAATGTCGTCGGCACGCCCGATGACGCCGCCGTCAATGAGCCGAAAGGTCCTCCCGCATTCGCAGGTCCTGCCAGCCCAGCGGATCACGTCCTTGGAATCGAATCGTATGCAGGGTTTTGTCTGCTGATCCAAAGCCGTGATGATCATCTTCCCTTCTTTGCCAGGCTCCGTGATGGGCTTTCCGGTTTCAAGATCCTCGATCTCGATGAGGAAAAAGGCATCGTTCACATGCAGGCCGCCTGGTTGAGCCTGGCACTCGTAGCTCCAGGCGCCCCACTCGGTTGCCCCGATGTGATCGTACACCTTTGCCCCCCAGGCCTCTTCCATCCTCTTCTTGGTCGCGGGAACGCTGGCGCCGGGCTCCCCCGCGCACGTGATCTTTCGCACCTGCAGATCCCTGGCCACGTCCATTCCGAGCTTGTTCCTGGCTGTTTCAGCCATCCCCAGAACATAGGTGGGGGTGGCCATCATGGCGGTGCACTTCAACTCCTGCATCTTGAGCACCCTGGCAGCCGTATCGAGAACGCCGCCGGGGATCACCTCGCACCCGATCTTTTCCGCAGCATAATGTCCGCCCCAGAAAGCGACGAAGATATTGTAGCCGAAAGGCACGAACACCCTGTCGGTTGCCCTGTAGCCCTGGGCATAGAGAATGTAGGCCCAGCACTCCGTATAAATCTCCCAGTCCCGCCAGGTGCAGGCGTGGTAGACGGGGGTTCCGGTCGTGCCGCTCGTCTGACGAAATACCGTGACATCTTCGAGGTCCACCGCGAGGATGTCGCCGTAAGGAAAGGGGTCCCGCTGCTGGGTATCCCTCAGCATGCTCTTTTCGACTTTGGGGACGAGCCGGACGTCGTCCAGAGTCCTCACATCCCCGGGCTCGAAGCCTGCCTCTTTGTAGAGCCTGCGGTAGAAGGGGGAATGCGCATAGGACCAGTGAAGGATGTTCTTGAATTTCCTGAGTTGGAGATCGAAGAGTTTTTCGCGAGGAAGCGTCTCCAGGATGGGGTTCCAGTAGGCTCTGTCATCCATTTCATTACCCGGAAAACTTGGAATGGGGTGTCAAGCAACCGGCTAGGCTGCTTTCAGCCCGTCGATTATGATTCGGCTGACCTCCCGATGACGTTCGAGAAGATCGTACTTCGCGCCTTTAAGCAGCCATCGGGATACCATATGCTCGAGGGTGCCCAGGACAAGATGCCGCAGGATGTAGATGTCCGTATCCCGGCGAATGACTCCTTCTTTCTGTCCTTCGATGATGATATCCAGAACCTGGCCGACCGACTGCTTGAGAAAACCGTACGTTTCGGTCTTTACAAAGCTCCTGCTCACCCGCATCTCGAGCATCAGTATTCGTCCATATCCGGGGTTCGTCTTGAAAAAGTAGAGAAAGTACCATACGAATTTCCGGATCTTGTTAAGCGCTCCGGAGATCCCCTCGAGATGCAATTCGAGCTGGCTTCGGAATTCGTTCGTTTTCTCTATGGGGATGGAGAAAAAAAGGTCTTCCTTGTTTTTGAAATACTGGTAAATCGTGCCGTCGGCGACACCGGCCTTTCGTGCTATTTCCGAGATGCTTGCACCTTTGAAGTCTTTCTTGCTGAAGACTTCAATAGCCGCCTGGATGATGGATTCTCGTTTATCTGTTTTCCTGGACATGATGCGTATGGTTTGGGCCCTGAACTTTTCTGATTTCTGTAAGAGCAAGCTCCGGCTTGCGACCTGCTCGGAGCCGAATTGATCGCAAGCCGGAGCTTGCTCCTACTGCTGCCGGAGGTGGTAGGATGGGTTGAGCGGAGCGAAACCCATCATGGCTGTGTTCTGCGCCCTCTCTAATCCCGATGGGTTTCGCTTCGCTCAACCCATCCTACGGATCTTCTGTGGTTTGCACCTGAGTTGAATCCTGTCATCCCCGCGCAGGCGGGAATCCAGTCTTTGGAGGATCGCATGGATTCCCGCCTGCGCGGGAATGACAGATCAAAAAATACCGACCTTAATGCAACGTCAGGGTTTATCCTCAAACTTCTCACGCCCTTTTTATTATGCAGGTCTACTTTCCGGCTCCCTGCCGCATCAGGAACCCTTCCGCAAACAGCGCGGCGCCCAATGCTGTAGTGTACGTCGGGTCCCATTCGGGTTTGGGAGCCAGCCTGTTTACCTTCACCAGCTTTTCCACCCATTCCGTGATGCCCGGGTTCTTGGCGAGTCCTCCGATGATGACGAAATCCTTTTTCACGCCTGCCCGGGCAACCAGTGTGCTGATCCTTTTGGCCATACCATAGTGGTAGGCGGTGATGGCCTGTTCCACCGGCACCTTGTTCCGCATGAGATCGAGGATCTCGGACTGGGCGTACACCGCGCAAAAATCACTGACCTTCGGGAATTTGTCCGACTGCAGGGCGATTTTCCCGATCTCCGTCACTTCCTTGCCGACCAGATCGGCGAACACCTCCATCGAGCGGCCGATGCCCGCAGCGCACTTGTCGTTCCAGAGAAACGCGGTTGCCCGGCCTTTATCGGTACAGTGAATCACCTTGCAGCTTTGACCGCCGGCATCCAGCACCGTGCGCACTGACGGGCCCCAGATGCGCACCGCCCCGGCAGCGCCGCAGACCACGTCCGTGACCGTTTGAGCGGCAAAGGGAACCTGCATCCTCCCGCAGCCGGTCGCCACCGCGTATTGGATATTCTCCATTTTCATGCCGCACTTGTCCAGAAGCGCGTCTGCGGCCTTGACTGCAGATTCCTTGACGGTTCGATTCCTGATCTGGGAAAATGCATACGGCTTTCCATCCAACAGTATCAGGGCTTTTGAGTTCACGGCCCCGCTGTCTATGCCGGCAACAATCCTTTCAGCCTTTTTCCAATCCAGTTCTTCGTT
>ENA-OSEO01000629-OSEO01000629.1-sediment-metagenome-genome-assembly--contig:-NODE-629-length-85197-cov-17.262935_pt1 | contig 85197 bp, 70 predicted proteins | sample MGYA00237883_ERZ534232 | MGnify/ENA metagenome assembly ERZ534232
AGGTAGTGCAGGAAGGACCCGACCAGGACGCCGCCCGCCGCCAGGAGGCTCAGGGGCTTCAGCCAGTCCTTCCAGGCAATGATCGTCAGAGGCACTTTGGGCTTCTCGGGCAGTTTGGCATACACGGAGGTCTTTTCGGGAAGCACATAGACGAAATGGGTACCTCCCACGAACTTGTCTCCGTAAACGCTTGCGTCCCCGCCGACTTCCTTGGCCCGGGCCGCGGCCGTCTGGAGCATCTTTCCCTTTTCTCCGAAGAGCAGAGCGCCCGTGGGGCAGGCCTTGACGCAGGCCGGGACCAGGTCGTTCTGAACCCTGGACAGGCACATGTCGCACTTGGCCACCTTGTCCGTTTCCCCGTCATACTTGGGGACCTCGAAAGGACAGGCGGAGATGCATTCCTTGCATCCGATGCACTTTTCCCGGTGGAGGCCGACGGTCCCGTATTCCGTGTAGTAGAGAGCGCCGCTGGGACAAACCTTGACGCAGGCCGCATCGGTGCAGTGCATGCACGCTTCGTTCCGGAAAAACCACTTCACGCCGTTTCCGTTGGATGTTTCCTGGAAATGCATGAGCATCCAGGTGTTGGGTTGAAGTTCCGGCGGGTTCTGGTAGGTACCGGTGTTTTTCGTCTGTTTCGCGGGAAGCTGATTCCACTGCTTGCAGGCAAGCTGGCATCCCCGGCAACCGGTGCATTTCGAGCCATCGTAGAGTTTAACGTATTCCGCCATGTTACTTCACCCCCTTTCTCTCGACATTCACCATGAACGCCTTGCTTTCCGGGATCATGGTGTTCGGGTCCCCGATAAACGGGGTCAGGAGATTGGCTGCGTCGCCAAAGGTGTAGACTTCCGGTTTCTTGTCTTCATGGGTGTATTTCCGCATCGCCGTGGTTACCCATCCGTAATGCCAGGGAACCCCGACCTGGTGGATCACCTGCCCGCCGATGTTGAAAGGCTTGAATCGGGCCGTCACGATGGCCACCGCCTCGACTTCTCCTCTGGCGGACTTGACCGTGACCGTTTCGCCGTTCTTGAACCCTTTCAATTTGGCCAGTTCCTCGCTCATCTCGACGAACATGGAAGGCTGCATCTCCGCCAGCCAGGGGCACCAGCGGGTCATGAGACCGGTCTGCCAGTGTTCGCTCACCCGGTAGGTAGAGCAGACAAAGGGGAACCGGGGATCGCAGGTGGCCCGGATATCGAGTTCCGATCCTTCCATGTCCCACCGCTTGATCGTCGGGTTGATGAACTGCGGTGAAAGAAGGTTTTTGTCAATGGGGCATTCCAGGGGCTCGTAATGCTCCGGGAAAGGACCGTCGGCCAGTCCAGGCCCGAAGATGCTGCCCACGCCGTCGGGTTTCATGATGAAGGGCGGACGGCCGGAACCGGGCGCCGCCACGCCGTCGGGAACATCCCCGACCCACTTGGAACCGTCCCAGAGGATGACGGGATGTTCCTTGTCCCAGGGTTCTCCCGTTTCGGGATCGACGGAGGCGCCGTTGTAGATGATCCGGCGGTTCACGGGCCAGCACCAGGCCCATTCGGGATAGAGGCCGATGGGAGAATCGTCCTTCTTGTTTCTCCGGGCGGCCATGTTGCCCTTTTCCGTGTAGGAATTGCAATAGAGCCAGTTACCGGAGGAGGTGGAGCCGTCGTCCTGGAGAAAGGCGAAGCTGGGAACCAGGGTCCCCTTCTTGTACAGGACACCGTTGATCTCCTTGTCTTCGAGGAAATAGCCGTTGATCTCCTTGGCGATGTAGTGGCTGTCGAGATGGCGGATCTTTCCGTCCACACCCGCGGGACCGTAATTCCAGGTCAGCTTGGTGATCGCCTCCTTCAGCGGACCGCCTTCCTTTTCGTAAAGCTCCTTGACCTTGTAAAAGAGTTCGCTGATGAGTTCCCCGTCGGGCAGGGCCTCTCCGGGGGGTTCGACGGCCTTGTACCGCCACTGCATCCAGCGGCCGCTGTTGGTGATGCTCCCCTCCTTCTCGATGGAAGCGGCGCACGGAAGCATGAAGACCTCCGTCTTGATCTTCGCCGGGTCCGTCCCGGGACCTTTCCAGAAGGACCCCGTTTCGTTATCGAAGATATTGACGTTCACCATCCAGTCCAGTTTGGCCATGGCCTGTCTTGTTTTGTTGGAGCTGGCGCCGCTGCAGGCCGGGTTTTGACCCCAGGCAAAAAAGCCCGTAAAATCACCTTTATACATGGCATCGAAGAGACTGAGCCAGGAATAGTTCTTGCCGTCTTCGAGCTTGGGCAGGAACGCGTAGGCTTCCTCGGGGGTGGCGTTCATCCCGTAGAACTCCCGGAGGAGGCTCGTGATGTACTTGGGATAGTTCTTCCACCAGTTGAGGCTCTTCGGCTCCGTCGTCTTCGGCGGCACCTTCTCGATGTAGTCCTTCAGGGTCGGAATCGACGCCGTCGGGTTCTTGAGATAGCCGGGCAGAATATGGAAGAGGAGACACTGGTCCGTTGAACCCTGGACATTGGATTCACCCCGGAGGGCATTGACGCCTCCGCCGGCGACACCCATGTTGGCCAGAAGCAGCTGGATCATGGACATGGTCCGGATGTTCTGGACGCCCACGGTGTGCTGGGTCCAGCCCATGGCGTACATGATGGTCCCCGCCTTGCCTTTTTCCCCCGTTGCGGCGTAGGCCTTGTAAACCTCCACCAGCTTGTCCGTCGGGGTCCCCGTGATCTCGGAAACGATTTCCAGGCTGTAGCGGTCATAGTGCTTCTTCAGCAGCTGGAAGACACAGTTCGGATCCTGAAGGGACGGGTCTTTGAGGATGATCCCGTCGGAGCCTTTCTGGAAGGCCCAGGTGGACTTGTTGTATTTTGTCTCCTCGAGCCCGGAGAACACCCCGTCGTTCTCCCCGGGAAGTTTGAAGTCGGGGCTCACGAGGAAGGCGGCGTTGGTGTAGTATTTGACGTATTTTTCGTTGTAGAGGTTGTTGTCGAGGATGTACTTGATCATCCCGCCCAGGAAGGCGATGTCCGTTCCCGATCTCAGGGGGGCATACATGTGGGCCCTCGCGGAGGTCTGGGTGAACCGGGGATCGACGCTGATCAGGGTCGCTCCCTTTTCAATGGCCTTCTGAACGTACTTGAAGGAAATGGGATGGTTGGAAGCGGGATTGCTTCCCATGGCCAGGATACAGTCACTGAACTGAATATCGATCCAGTGATTCGTCATCGCGCCGCGTCCGAACGACTCTGCCAGAGCCGCAACCGTGGCGCTGTGTCATATCCGGGCCTGATGCTCTATGTAGACGAGACCGAGAGAGCGGAGGAACTTCTGATAAATGAAGCACTCCTCGTTGTCCATGGCGGCGCTGCCCACGGAAGCCAGGCCGTTCGTCCGGTTGACCGTCTGACCCTTGTTGTTTGTTTCCGTGAAGCTCTTGTCCCGGCTGGCCTTGATCCGCTTGGCGATCTCGTCGAGGGCCCATTCCATGGAGACTTCTTTCCACTCCGTGGCATATGGCGCCCTGTAAAGCGGCTTATCGAGCCTGTTTTTGTTGTTGGCGGAAATCTGATAAGTGGATCCTCCCTTGCTGCACAGGGAACCCCTGTTGATGGGGTGATCCGGATCCCCTTCCGTGTTGACGACCTTGCCGCCCCGCGCGGAGACGATGATACCGCATCCCACGGAACAATAGGGGCAGATCGTCGTGGTTTCCTTGGCATACTGAATCTTAAGCGGTTGCGCGTGGGCCGCGACGGGCTTCAGGTTGATTCCAAGCCCTCCCGACACCAATGCAACGCCAGAGACTTTGAGGAAGCCTCTCCTCGTTACCTCCATATCGATGCGCTCCTTTCCCTGGATTTGAGACCCTTATAGCTATCTCCTTTCCAAACACGGGAGGCGCAACCGTTTCCGGCGGCACCCAATGTCCATCTTTCGTGGAGGAATCCTCTTTAGAAAAGATGGATCGGAGCGGGAATCCTGAATTTTTCCTGAAAATCATAGAACGAATAAAAGCAAAGGCAATGGCAGCCCTTTAAAACGCCTATTCATAGCGAGTCGGGATATCCCTGTCAAGAAAATTTTTCAGTCTTCGGCCCCGAGGCGCCGATCCCGTCACCGGAGGCGGCGGGAAGTTTGAAAAACCCCCGCCAGCGCCTCTTCTTCCGTCAGTCCGCTGTTCCTTTCGTCCCAATAGGTTTCGATCCGGTCGACAAGGGCAAGGGCCTGCAGGGGGGTCATCTTCTCCAGCTTTTCCGACAGGAACTCCACATCGATCCCCTGGTCCCGGCCCAATTTTTCATATTTCTCGACATCTTCCAGGTCCCAGGCCAGAAAGGCCGGCCATCGGTCGAACCGGTTCGGATCGTACCGGGCGTTTCGCAGGGCGTCGCAAAGCAGGAGGGTTTCATCGGGAGCGAAAAGCCCCGCAAGGGATGGCCATGCCCACCGGAGGAGGGCTTCATAACGGCCGAGATCCCGGGAAAGGGCATTCTCGGTTTCCCCGCCTTTCCTGTCCATCCTTCTTTGCACCGCTTCTTCCAGGGAAGAGGCCGGCGTTTCTTTTTTATTTTCATTCATCACGGAAGTCCTCCCCGCCGTCAACGAAAGATATTGTATTTCAGGATGCACCAGATGGCCCGGAACCCGTCCTTCCAGTTGATCTTTTTCCCCTCTTCATAGGTCCTCCCATAATAGGAGATGGGAACCTCATAAATGCGCAGGTGTTTTTTTCCGGCGATCTTGGCGGTGATCTCCGGCTCGAACCCGAACCGGTCTTCCTCGATGGAGATCCCCTCCAGAACTTCCCGCCGGAAAGCCTTGTAGCAGGTTTCCATGTCCGTCAGGTTGATGTTGGTGAACATGTTGGACAGAAGGGTGAGGAAGCGGTTCCCCACGTAGTGCCAGAAATAGATGACCCGGTGGGCGCCGTGACCTCCGAAACGGGACCCGTAAACCACATCCGCCCGTTCCTCGAGAATGGGCTGGAGAAGGAGGGGGTACTCCCGGGGGTCATATTCCAGATCGGCGTCCTGGATGATGACGACATCGCCCTTCGCCCCCGCGAATCCCGTCTGAAGAGCCGCGCCCTTCCCCCGGTTTCTCTCATGGAAAAGCATCCGGACCTGGGGATGGCCGCAATTCTTCAGGATATCCCGAGTCCCGTCGGTGGACCCGTCGTCGACGACCAGGATTTCCTTCCGAAACGGCGTGGCGAGAACGGCCTCCAAAACCTTCCCGATGGTTTGGGCTTCGTTGAATACGGGAATAATAATAGACAAGAAAAAATCTTCGCCGGGGGACGTCTGTTTCATCTTTTCTTTTGCCTCCGAGATTTTTTGGCTTTGTCCGGATCAAGTGCCGCCACTCGTATCTTCTCGAGATTCAGATGGATGCCGTAAAAAACGACGATGATAGTCATGCCGTATAGTTGAAGCATGGTCCTGTGGATCGTCGTCTGATTTTCGAGAAAAGCATAGGCGTCGGTACATATAAATACGAAAAGGACGGATATCATGGAAAGAGCGAAAAGAGCAAGGAGGGCCAAGCCTTTCCGGTCTCTGAAATATTCCCTTCCACAGGCCAGAAGGACAATGATTGTGAAGAGCCAGAAAATGGAGTGGGTGGGTCCTAAAAGGACGGCATCCCGGAGGATGGGCCATGCTTCGGAATGATAGGAGAAGGATTGCCCCCCGGGCGTAATCCCCAGTCCGTGGAACGCCTTGAAAACCAGCCAGGGCGAGAGGGGGAGTAAACCGGACAGGAAGAGAAGGATATTTTTAGCATCCTTCCTTCCAAGAGAGCGCAGCGGGCACCGGTCAGATCCCAGGAGGAGGCCTGCCATCACGATCAGCGGTGGAATGGCAATGACAAGACCGTCGTTTTTCATCCAGGCGGTTCCTGCGGCAAGAAGCCCCGCGATAAACCACTCCCCGCGAAGGAGCATCGCGACGGCGCCGACGAAAAAAGCCTCGACGGCGATATCACTGTAACCGGACACGGCATGAATAACCTGGAGAGGCAGGGTCGCAGCGACAAAGGCCCCGGCGGCGGCAAGCCACCTTTGTCCGGAAAAGCGCCGCACGGTAAGCCAGACAGTTGCAATAACCATCCCATAAAAGACGAGGCCGTCGGCCCGGGCTATAAAATCATCCCACCCCCCCCCGATGACCGCCGTCGCCGCCCGGTACAGGGGGATGCCGAGGGGGTAATGCTTTGCCCCCGTGAACCCCAGAAATACGGGAGAGTCGGGATCGAAGGACCAGTTCACTCCCCCATAGAGAGAGCGGGCCCTTCCGGACCAGTGGGTCATGGCATCCTCGAAAAGAAGGGGGGTCTGCCACAGCATGGCGAGAGCAAACATGATCTTACCGAGGATGATCAGGATGAGCGCAATTTCATACCATTTTAGAGAAAAACGGTTGAACCGGGGCAGGCCTTCTTTCTTCTTCCAGAGGCACATGGAAACTCCCGCTACGGCGGCAACCAGGAGGGTTAAGACCGAAATTTCAAGGGATATTCCGGCAAGCAAAAGGAGGAACAGGATCATCGTTTCAATAAATATCCCCGCGAGGACGGATGAGAAAAGGACTTCCCCCTTCATGTCCTGAGATGATCTTCCATACGCAACAGACCATCCCAGGCCGAAAGAAAGAAATATCTGGGCAATCGAGGCCGCAAAGGATAAAATCATAGCACCCTTATCATTCCTTCCCTGACATCTCGGCTCGGCGAACCATCAACGCCATTCCCGTTTCGGGATATCTTTCCACCTTTTTCAGAGGAAGGATGACCTTGTCTGCAAGTTTTTCGGGAATATAGAAGAAATCGCAGGCCTTGGCTGGCACAGGGTCCCGTGTCATTCTGCAAAGCCACGAAAGATTATATGTCAGGCGGTAAAAATTGACCGTCGGCTCATAAATCCACTCGCCGCAGAACGTAACCTGTCCCGATTTCACTTTCTGATGCTCCCTGTATTCAATGAGATCCCCGATCATCTTCCGCGTATCCGCGTCGTAGCGCCAGGTGTAACTGGATGACACGTTGAAAGACAGGAACGTGTGGTAAATCAGAAGGCCGCACAGCCCGATCATGATCAACGCAGGAATGGGGAAAGAACGGAACATCCAGATCCGGAAGAGAAGGACAAGCTGGAGGGAAAACAGGGGGACGAACAACAGGGCGGTTCTCTCCATGAGAAACCTGTTTCCCAGGAGCAGATACTGGATCTCTGTGCTCAACGCACACAATAGGATCATAGCAAGGACAGTGCACGCCGCCAGGATATCGGGACGCCGTTTTTTCCCGGCAAAAAGGAAACCGGTAAAGGCGCTTCCCAGTAAAACGACGAGAATCATGACCCCCAAGACGGTGTTCACCCATTTCTCGTAGGGCATGCCATACAGACTGGCCGTGATGAGCGAAACGACCGTGTCATTCCAGAAACCCGTGTCACCGCCAAAATAGAGGGCTCCCCGGGATTTGAGCTTCAGGATCATCGGCATGGAAACGAGAAACAGGAAGCCCGTCTGAAAGGCCTGATGAAGGAGAACCTTTCTGAAGCTCCTGTCGAAAAAGCTTTGTGCCTCATTCTTTAGGCTCTCTCTCTGGAACATAAGGAAGAGGCCAGCAAAAACGGCAATCAGGACGAGATAGTAATTCAGAAAAGTAAAATTGGACAGTACGGAAAAAAAAGCGCTCCAGGTCGAAGCGACGAAATAACGTTTCTCTTCCCCTCTTTTTTGGATGAACACGAGCATGAAAAGGAGGCTCAGCATCTGGAATCCCATCGCCAATCCATAACCCCTGCAGAGAGAGAAAAAATCAAGAAGAAAAGGATTGACGGCCAGAAGCAGAAAAGACCCGAGCCGGAGAAGAAAAGGCTCGAACTTCCTGACTATGAAATATGCGCTTGACAGGTATAGAAGGGCCGCGATCACGTTGGGGAGTCGAAGAGAAATTTCCATCACTCCAAAAAGGGAGGAAGAAAGATAGCCGAGGAGCGTATTCAGAAAATGATTATTTGCATCAACGAAGGTACAGGAGAGTATGTACTTTAACCCGGGCCGGATTCCCCAAATATAAGTCAGGCTTTCATCGTGGGTAAACGAGAGATGAACAGCCCGGTATGCCACATATAAGAAGAGCAGGAAGCCCGTCATAATAAGTGGCCAGTCGGCCGTGACCAGGCCCCCCGTTACCGAGATGCGCTTGATCCTCTCTTCCGATGAAGGTTTTCCCTCATCTTTCTCCTTACTTCTTGTACGGGGGACATCGTTCGCTCTTTTCTTGATGGTCTTTTTCACCCTTACTCCGGGGCTTCCAGGATTAACCGGCCTTTGTGGTTCACGATCCGCCAGGATTGGTCCTGTCCTTCGTTACCGGGGGAAAAAGGCATTTCGGCAAGTTCATAGTATGCGATGACTCTGTTATAACCAGAGAGTTCCTCGGCGGACCACCTGCCGTCTTTTATCTGATCCGCTGCCACACCGGCGAACCATTCCTTCATTTTTCCCGTTATCATGACAGGCTCGGTATTCCCGGCGTATCGCAAAAATCCCGCATCATCCCAGGCAGCCCTGACACTTATGAGGGACCAAGCGATGATGAAGCAGAGGATCAGGGAAAGGAAAAATCGCCGCTTGAATAAAAAAAAGGCAGCCGTGGAAAGAAGAAAGACAAAGAGAACAATCCTGTCCCATTTCAGAGTAAAAAGGCTGTGGCCATAGAAAAAATTAACTGTACGGGGAGTCCAAAGTTCGGGAGCGAGGAAAATTTTCAGCTCATCTGCAAAATTCGGTTTCCTGACGGAAGCCCGGACCGTTCCGAGTTCGTCAATAGCAACTAAAGCAGCCTTTCCTTGCCATGGGGGGTATTTCCTCATGTCATAGAGGGAATCTCTCTCCCGGGAAAATTCGGTAATTCTATATCCCCTGCCGTTCTGTGATTCCCATATGATGGAAAATAACATTCCCATCCTGGGAGCATCAATGGCAAGGACTTTCCCGTCCAGAGCGATATCTTCCGCGATCCGAACCGGCGCTGCCAACCCCGGCGGCACACCGGTGAACAGAAGAAGGACGACAAACAAGAATCCTGATTTTATCAATATAGACAACATGATATTGATTCCCTGTCGCCTCATGTCCCGGACACACCTTTTTCTGAGGGAAAACCTGTTCTCTCCGACCTGTGGAACCCGTATTTGACCATTCCGGACCGGGTGAGGGCGGGCTTTACCTTTCATCTCCTCGATGGTATAAGTCAATCATGTCTCTTACTAACCGAGAAGATGCCCCGTTTCAAGTATTAAATTCCAACAGAAAGGAAGGATAACATGAAGAAATTCGTCGGAACGGCCTTGTTACTTTTTCTGGTATCCAGCCTTTTGTCCTGCGAGACGACGCAGACCCTGAAATCCACCATTACGTCCAAGGTGAGCGCCCTGACCGGGGCGGTGGATGAAACGGTGTTTGCCCAGGTTCCCGAGGAATTCTTGGGACCCGTAAAAAAAGCGGAAGAGGAAAGCAAGGGTTACGCGGCCCGGGTCGACCTGGCAAAGCAAAAAAAGGAACTGGCCGATGCCCGGTCGAAACTGGCCGGATACGCCCTTGACATCGAGGAAGCGGATGAAAAGATGGCTGAAATCTCCGTCGACGTGGCCAAGGTGGGCGCCATGATCGAAGCGGGTGTGGGTGATCGGGAAAAGAACGAAAAGCTTCTCTCCGATCTCCGGGTGAAGAAGGCCAAGACGGAAGCGAACAAAGGGCAGACCGCCTCGAAGATGACAGGGATCGAAGAAAATATCCGGGGCCTGGAGCGGGAGATCGCGTCCCGCGAGACCCCCCTTGCAGGGGAAGGAACCACCGCACCGGTACCGGCTGCCGGGGTTCCGGGAGAAAAGTGACCGGATCGGAGGTTCCGCCTCCATCTGACTCTTGCCGGACGAAAGGATCAAGCCCGCAGGGCTCAGGGTTCGTCGCCATCCGGTTTCTGACCCGGCGTTGATGCGACGACCCCGAAGGGTCGGCCTGCATTGACGCACTCGATTGATGCAGGCCGGGGCTTCTGCCCTTGGAAAAAGCGGCGGTTCCCGGCATGGTTCGACGAAGCCCCGTATTTCAATGCTCCGTGATACCCCTGAAGGGGAACATGGGTTTTTATTACGGCAGGATGGTGGATTTCCGCCTTTTCTGATGCTGTCCGACAACGACCCCGATCATGAGGCCGCAAAGGAGGATAAGCGCCCCTGTCAGAAACCAGCGGGTTTCCCGGGACGAGGCAAGATCGTCGTGTTCCCGCAGCAGTTTTTCATGTTCCCCTTCCAGCTGATCCAGTCTGGCTTTCGCTTCCCGGTAGGTTCCTTCGAGCTGCAGGTACCCCGAGGCACCCTTTTTCAGTCCTTCATATTCCTTCCGGAGCTGGTCGAGTTCCTCCCGGGTCTTCTTCAGGTCCTCCACGATACTCTTCTCCCGGGACAGGGCGGTCTGGTATTCCTTTTCCAGCCTGGGGACCTTCTCTTCCAGTTCGCTGTTTTTCCGGCTCAACGCCTTCACCTGCAGGGTCCATGGGAGCCTGTTTCTCAGAAGATGGCGGGTGAGTATCCAGCCCTCCTGTTCCGCGCCGATCCGGACGCGGGTCCAATCCTCCTGAAGCTCCAGAACTTCGACGGCCTGACCCGAGTAAGGCATGGCAATGATTTTGTATTCAACCCCCGGGCCGACCCGCAGCGTCACTTGGAAGGAATCGGTTACATAAGCTGTTTCCGCCCAGGCGACAGGGGCCATAAAGAAAAGAACAACCATGATCGGGATGCATATCTTTCTCATTTCATCTCCTGCCTTTCGCCGGTCATCCCATCGAGATGAAACCGTAAGAATTCTGAAATACCGCTGTCTCCACCAAGCCGTTCATCCCCGTCCCCTGAAATCGAACCGCCCTTTCAAGGCGTTACATGAAACGGAATATCTGCGCCCTGAGCGCTTCCATCCTGACCTTTTCTTCCGTGAGGGTGAAAACCTCGCTGTCGCCCCTAACACTTTGAAGATTCTCCCCGAGGATGATCCCCCCGTCGCGGAGGAACCGGAGAGCGTTCCTGTAATTGGGAACGGACAGGGCTTCCGTCTTCGAAATCTCCCCTTTCTTGTACATCTTGGCTCCCAATTTCTGCAAGGCTTTCAGAAAGTCCTTTTCTCCCTTCTTCCGGCCCCGCAGGAAGGTCGTCCCGCGGAGAGCGATCCAGTATGATTCGATATAATTATGAATGAGTCCGTAATAAGGAACAAGCCCCATTCTGCCCTTCCCCTTGACTTCGATCCAGGGTTCCTCACGGTCATCCAGGTGGCCCTGGATCATCCCCCTGTCGTGAATATAAGCGAGAACGTCGTTGACCTCTTCGACATCGTCCACACTGTCGTCAAAAATGAACTCATGACGGAACATCCGTTTGAAAAAACGGTAATCCCCGATAATTTTCTGGAGAGGGACACGGTCCTCCGCCGTCGACAGAACGGAGGCGGCGACAAAAGTCAGGGGGATGAAGAAGTGGAGGATGTTGTTCTTGTAGTACTCGAGATTCATCCGCTTATCTTCGTCCACGGAATAAACGGTCTCGCTCAATTCCTCCATGTCCTCTTCCTCTTCCGGCCCCATCCTGGAAATAAGCCCCAGGGATTCGAAACGGGCGAGGGCGTCGCTTGCGGCCTTATCCCGGTTGACGAAAGTGGAGGCGAATTTCGCTCCCCGGTGGGTCAGGTAATCGAAAAATTCGCCGACCATGGACATGAAATCCACATGTGAAATCCCCCTTCGAAAATGGGAGAGGAGCACCGAGGCGGCCAGGGAAAAAGGGGTTACCACCGTCACCCGGTTGATCCGGGCGGCGATTTCGTAGCTGATTTTTCGATAGAACGCCCGGCGGCCCTGAACATCCAGATCCTCGAAGGGAGCGTCCTGGGAATTCACGTAGTCCTTGAGGAGAATCGGGTCGCCGATGTTCAGATAGATGCTTCCGTAGCGCTTTCTCAGAATTTTCCGGCTGCGGAAAAGCCCCTTCGTGTTTTCCGTGACTTTCGATTCTCCGCCGATTTCCCTCAGGTAGGACTTTTCCTCGATGACCCGGTCATATCCGATATAGGCCGGTATGAGCGCCAGGTTTTCGCAGGCCCCTTCCCGATAGGCCTGAGTCACCATGGAGATGAGGCCGTATTTGGGCATGACCATCTTTCCCGTGCGGCTCCTCCCTCCCTCGATGAAGAATTCAATGGGGAAACCCTCCTCCAGGAGAACCTTCAGATACCGGGAGAATACTTCGGCATAAAGACCGTCGCCCTTGAAACTCCTCCGGATGAAAAAAGCCCCGGACCGCCTGAAGATGTATCCCAGAGGCCAGAACATGAGATTCGTCCCCGCGGCGACGAAGGGAAGCTGGATGTTGTTGTGATAGAAAACATAAGACAGAAAAAGATAATCGATGTGGCTCCGGTGGCAGGGAATGACGACAAAGGGCATTTTTTTCGACACGGAACGCATCCGGGCCAGTCCTTCCCGGTCGACGACCACCCCGTCGTAGATGTCGTTCCAGAGCCAGGTCAGAAACTTGTCCCACAGGCCCGTATAGACCTCGTTGTAATCCGAGGCGATCTCGTACAGGAATTTTTCCGATTGATGGACGAGGTCCTGGGTATCGCGGTTTTCCTTTTCCGAAAATGCCTGGATAAAGGACAGGAATTCGGGTTCCCTCAGGATCTTCCCGATGAGTTCCTCCCGGGACTTGAGAACGGGACCTACAATGGACCGCTTTTCCTCGTTGATACGCTCGATGAGGCGCCTTCGCAGCAGGTAGGACGTGGTTTCGACGGTCCGGCTGCTGTTTTTCTCCAGGAACTCCTTGAGATCGACCGGTTCCGAGGCGACAACGAAGGCCTTTTTCGAAAAACGGAAAAAATTGATGGTCCGCCGGAGCGGGCCGGGATTTTCCACGTCGCCGAAGAGGAGGTCCCACAGGGTTTTTTCCTTTTTTTCCCTTCTGCGGCCGTAGGCCACCAGAACCGGAACGATGAAAATCGGCCTCTCCAGGTCTTTCTGCTTCCCGATCAATTGGGTGAGGGGGTCCCGGACGTACCGGCTGCCGAAAAATTCCGATCCCCTCAGGTAAATGACGGAACTCTTCTTCTCTTCCGTGATCCTTCCCAGGTATCCCAAGTGATCGGGATGATGAAAAGGACGGGTGAAAAAATGGTGAATCGCCTTCAGGAAGGGCTGCCAGAGCACCATATTGACGCCATGGCTGTATTCCGGAACGGGAAGCCCCATCCGCTCCGTCAGGTTTTCAAGGATCAGGGTGTTAATCTGGCTTTTATTCTTGAGACCGTAAATCACCGTCCCTTTCAGGGAAAGATTCCGGATTTCCTCTACCGATTCTTCCGCGAGCTTGACCCGATCGAGGATCCGCCTCAATAACCGATAGAAAGGGGAGCGGTTCTTCGGATAGAGGGTCCCGCTGTATGATTCACGAAACCGGCTCCCCATAGCGTTAAGAAAAGACCGAAAACCCATGATTCGTCTCAGATTTTACATGCCGCCGGTATGAAACTCATCGGGAAACCGGCGGACGAGATAGGTACGCACGAATTCCTCAATCTCTTCCGCCACGACCATTTTCATGACGTCATCGACGAGATCCCGGCATTCGTCGAGAGTGACTTTTCTCACTATATGCTTCACTTTGGGAATCGCAAGGGGGGTCATGCTCAATTCATCCAGACCGAGCCCCAGAAGAACCATCGTGTAGGCCGGGTCGCCGGCCATTTCACCACACATGGCCACCCGGATCCCCGCCTGGGCCGCCGCCTGAACGACCTGCCGGATGAGCCGCAGGATGGCGGGATGGAGAGGCTCATAGAGATAGGTGACCCGGTCGTTCACCCTGTCGATGGCCAGGGAATACTGTATCAGGTCGTTCGTCCCGATGCTGAAAAAATCCACCTCCCGGGCAAGGGCATCAGCCATCATGACCGCCGACGGAACCTCTATCATCACGCCGATCTCGATGTTCGACTCGAAAGGAACCCCCTCCCGGAGAAGGTCCTCTTTCACCTCCTCGAAAATCCTCTTCGTCTCCCGGATTTCCTTCACTCCTGAAATCATGGGAAACAGTATGCGGGTTTTCCCCAGGGCGCCGGCCCGCAGAATCGCTCTCAACTGAGACTTGAACAGGTCCACTTCCTGGAGACAGAACCGGATGGCCCGAAGCCCCATGGCCGGGTTCATCTCTTCGGCAAGACGGGGATCGGAAATGAACTTGTCTCCTCCTAAATCAAAGGTCCGGATGGTGGTCCACTGAATCCCTGAATTCTCCACGAGCCTTCTGTAATTGGAGAAATGCTCCTCTTCCGTGGGAAGCCTGTCGCGGTTGATGTAGATGAATTCGGTCCGGTAAAGCCCGATGCCCTCCGCCCCGTGGCTGAGAACCGAAGGGATCTCCTCGACGAATTCGATGTTGGCGCCGATGGAAACCGCATGTCCGTCCCGGGTGACCGCCGGCAGACGGGCATTCAGGAGGTACTGCTCGTTCATGGCTCTGTGGTGCTTCTTCTTGTCGATGTATCTCTTCCGGACCTCCGGATCGGGATTGACAATGACAACGCCGGCAGTGCCGTCGATGATCACGGTGTCATCGTTCTGGACATTTGCCGTAATCTCCTGCAGCCCCACGACGGCGGGGATTTCCATGGAGCGGGCGACGATGGCCGTATGGGAGGTCTTGCCCCCCATGTCCGTGGCGAATCCAAGGACCTTTTCAGGATTCATCTGAACGGTGTCCGCGGGAGAGAGGTCTCTCGAAACGAGAATGTATTCCCCCCCGATCTCGGCGATGTTTTCGGGCTTCTTCCCCGAAAGGTTCCTGAAAACCCTCTGGGTCACATTCTCCACGTCGGAAATCCGCTCCCGGAGGTACTCATCCTCCATCTTGCTGAATATTTCCCGGTATTTGAGAAGGGTGAGCTTCAGGGCCCATTCGGCATTGATCCGCCTTTCCCGAATATAATTCGCCGTTTCCCGCTGAAAGGACCGGTCTTTCAGGATCAAGGCATGGATATCGATGAACCGGGCTTCGATCCCCTCATGACTCTTCAGTTTTTCCCTGATCTGGACAAGTTCCCGTTCCGCGCTCTTCAGGGCCTTGCGGAAACGTTTGAGTTCTTCCGCCACCTGGGAGTTCTTCACCAGGTGGTAGGAAGGGGTGGACACTTCCTGGTGATGGAGTACGTACGCCCTGCCGCTGACGATCCCGGGAGATACGCCGATCCCTTTGAATACCGATGTCGTCTTGGGTGTGTTCATACCCCCCTACGATTCTCCGAATTTGTTTTCGATGATCTCTGCAAGTTTCTCCAGGGCCTCCCGGGCATCGGCACCTTCGGCATCCACCGTAATGACCCCTCCTTTCGGACAGGCCAGGGTAAGGATTCCGAGGATGCTTTTTCCGTTCACCCGCACGCCGTCCTTTTCCAAATAAATCTTCGCTTTATATTGGCTGGAGGCCGTAACGAGAAGGGCCGCCGCCCGCGCATGCAACCCCAGTTCATTTTTCAGCACAAAGGATCTCGATTTTCTCATAGTAAACAGGCCAGACCGGAAGCCGCCAGGGCGGTTCCATAAATCACACAGGGGAGGGAAACCCTTTCCCGGATGACATAATACGCAACAGCGAGAAACCCGAGAGCGGGCAGGAACATCCACCCTTGAAGAACGGGCTCCCCGGGGGAGAAAATCACCGGAAACAGTCCCCCCCCGTAAAGGGACACGACGGCGACAGCGGCCCACTTGATACGGACCGTCCACCGGGGGAGTTTCAATTTCCTCAAAAAGCCAGCGCCGCCCCGGCCATCCCGGTACCCCTCGAAAAAACCGATGCAGCGAATCCATCCGTGAACAGCGTTATAAACGAGAAGGCTGAATACGCCTCCCCAGACATAACCGTTCATCGCCAGAAAAACGCCCACGACCATCGAAAACGGCTTCCATGCCCCCCAGAAGAAAGGATCCCCCAGGGCGGCATAGGGTCCCATGAGCACTTCCTTCAAACGGACCGCCGCGCCGTTCTCCGGCGGAAGTGAAGGCTTCCGCTCCTCCATGCTCACCACCGATCCGAGGATGGGTGCGGAAAGGCAGGGGTTGCTCTGAAATCTCCCGATGTGCCTTGTCAGGAACGCTTTCCGGCGCTCCCCGTCACCCTCCATGAACTGGAGAAGAGGAAGCAGGGCAAAGGCGAACCCCACGTTCTGCATCCTGTCCGTATTCCAGCAGGACTGGATGAAAAAAGACCGGACAAGAATTTCACGGAGCATGGAACGAGGAATCATGGATATCCTGCCATAAAAAAGTTCCCCTCCGCCGGGATAGAACCCCCGGGAACAATTCCGGATTTCCGGTCTGTCCCGCCGATGTCCTCCACTAACACGATTGATTAGGGAAGTCAATGTCCTGAAGGGTTGTCGCTTTGCCGTCTTTTTTTATTGACAGTGATTTTCCGTTCTGCTATAAAGCAGCGCCGCAAAGCGATAGAAGCGACGGATCAATCGTATTTAATATTGGAAAAGGGGGTGATTCCCATGATTTGTGATTCCGTAAAGAAAGGGTCCGAGTGCGCCTTCATGACAAAGAAGGGGTGCAGTTATAACGGTGGCAGCTGCCACCAGATCGTCGAGAAATGCGACGGTTGCGGAAAGGTCATCGTATATTCGGAAAGCCGGTTCTGCTCCGTCTATCCCGACCCGGCGAGCAAGTGGTCCATGGGCGGCTGCAGAACGGCCACCCACGTCAAGAAAGCCGTAGCGGAACAGTCCCAGAAAATCAATCCGCTGAAGGCGTCCAAACGAGCAGCCCACGGGCGTTAAGCCTCTCCCGTATTCAGCCTGCAAGAAGATTACGAAGGAAGGGATCGATGAAAAACGGCCAGTCTCGGGGGAGACTCTCGCGGGATTGACCGTTTTATTATCGGGGCGCGGCGTCCAGAATGGACCGGATTTCCAGGAGGGTTCTTTTCACCGTACTCAGTTTGTGCCGATCTCCCTGGACCGGTGCCGGTCCTTCCCGGTCCGATCTCACCCCGGCGAGTCTTTTCCGGGCGCCGGCAATGGTGTAGAGTTCATCGTACAGAAGATATTTAATGGCCAGAAGCTCCATCACGTCTTTTCGGCGATAAAGTCTCTGGTCGGACTTTGTCCGGTGAGGTCTGACCGTCTTGAACTCGGACTCCCAGTAGCGGATGACATAAGGTTCCACCCCGACGATCCGGCTCACTTCCCCGATGCGGAAGTAGGATTTGTCAGGAATCTGCGCCTCACGCTCCCTGGGAAGCAGGGTCATGTCCCTCGCACTTTTCCGTTCGTTTCGGCCACAAGGCGGTCTACAATTTTCTGATGGACCCGGCTCACGGCCTCATCGGTCAGGGTGCCTTCCTTCGACCGATAGGTGATCCGTACGCCGATGCTCATCCAGCCCGGGGAAATTCCCTTGCCTTCGTATACATCGAATATCCTGACCGATTCAAGATATTTTTCCCCCGAATCCCGGACAATCCCGATTATTTTCGCACTCTCCATATCCCGGTCCACGAGAAGGGCCACATCCCGGCTCACCGAGGGGAATCGGGGAATCTCCTGGAAGCGGGTTTCCGATCCCCGATATTTCATGAAACCGGCCAGGTCAAGCTCGAAGGCGATGACCCGTTGCCGGACGTCCATCTTTTCAAGGACGTCGGGGTGAATCTCTCCTAAAAATCCGATATCGTCGCCGCCGAGGAAAACTCTGCAGGACCTCCCCGAATGAAGGAAGGAAGGGATTTCCTCCGCCAGATACCGGACCTCCTCAATCCCGAGGCCCTGAAAGATCCTTTCAAGAAGCCCCTTGAGATCGTAGAAATCGGCCTCGCTCCCATCGTCGCTCCATCCTTCACCGTATCGAAGGCCGGCGATGAGGCCGCCGATGCGCTCTTCCTCTCCGGGAAGCCGTCCCTCCCCCCGGTCGAAGAAGACGTTCCCCGTTTCGAAGAGTTTCAGATTGAAATTCCCGGCGTTGATGTTTTTTTTCACCGTCTGGAGAAGGCCGAAAAGAAGGTTGGTTCGAAGCACCGAAAGATCTTCCGCAAGGGGATTCCGGATCCGCACGAACCGCCGCCACCGGTCATCCCCGCCAAGGCCCAGGATATCCGCCGACTGGGGGTGGATGAAACTGTAGTTGATCGCCTCCGAATATCCCGACCCGTTCAGACGTCTCCTGAGGGAAGCCAGAAGATCCCCCTTCCGATCCCCGGCTCCGCTCCGTGCAACGAGAGGGGGCATGGTCACGGGAATGGTGTCGTACCCGGATATTCTGGCCACTTCTTCAATCAGGTCGATTTCCCGGCTCACGTCGACCCGAAAGGTGGGCGGCGTGACCGCATAGTCTCCCCGGCCCCGGCTTTCGAACTTCATTCCCAGGCTTCCCAGGACCTTTTTTACCTGCCGGGCATTGAAATCCGTCCCCAGAACATGATTGACCCGGCGGACGCGCAGCGGAATGTCTTTCGGAGAAACCACTTTCTTCGGATAGGCGTCGATAACCCCCCTGCAGACCCTCCCCCCGGAAAGCTCCGCCAGAAGACGGGCGGAGCGGTCAAGCGCCCAGAGAACCCCTTCCGGGTCAATCCCCCGCTCGAACCGGTAGGCCGCCTCCGTGGACAGACCCATCCGCTTGGATGATCTCCGGATGCTCGAGGGGGTGAAATAGGCGCTTTCCAGGAGAATCGTTTCCGTGTCTTCCTTAACTTCCGAATTGAGCCCCCCCATGATGCCCGCGATGGCCACCGGCTTCACGCCGTCGCAGATCATGAGGGTCTTGGCATCCAGAATCCGCACCTTCTCGTCCAGGGAGGTGAATTCCTCTCCGTCCCGGGATCCCCGGACAACGATCCGGCCTTCTTCAAGGAACCGGAAATCGAAGGCGTGAAGGGGCTGGCCGCACTCGAGCATGACGAAATTGGTGACGTCGACGGCGTTGTTGATGGCCCGCATGCCCGAGGCTTCGAGACGGAGGCGCATCCAGCCCGGCGAGGGACCGATGGTGATGCCCTTGACCATCCGCGCCGTGTACCTGGGGCAGAGATCGGGGTCCAGGATGTCCACGGAGGTCAGGTCCCGGATATCCTCTCCCCCCTCGCGGGCGGCCGTTTTCGGGTACCGGACCCGCGCTCCCGTAAGCGCCGCGACTTCCCTGGCGATTCCCAGGATGGAAAGACAGTCGGGACGGTTGGGCGTGATGCCCACCTCCAGGACCGTGTCTTCCAGATTCAGGGCCGAGGCCAGGTCCTGTCCCGGGCTGAGGGTTTCCGGCAGAACCATGATGCCCGAGGCGTCCTCACCGATCCCCAATTCCTCCTCGGAACAGAGCATGCCTTCGGAAAGTTCCCCGCGGATCCGTGAACTCTTGATGGTGTACCCCCCCGGTATGGTGGCGCCGACCTTCGCCAGGGGAACGAGGATGCCTTCCCGCACGTTGGGAGCGCCGCAGACAATGGGAATGCTCCCGCCTCCCGCCGTCACCTCGCACAGGGAAAGTTTTTCCCCGTGGGGATGGGGCCTGATGGAAAGGATGCGAGCCGCGACCACCCCGGTGAAACCGGGGCTCACCCGGGCGACGGACTCCACTTCCAGTCCCGCCATGGTGAGCCTGTGGGCGAGTTCTTCCGGGGAGAGGGAAATGTCGACGTAATCCCTGAGCCAGTTGAGACTTACTTTCATGATGTGAGACTTGACTCCATTATTACTGACGATCTCGTGAAAAGTCTTAAAACAACTTCTTCAGGCGGCTTTGTAAAAGCTCCGGAGGCGAGAGGCCCGAATCCCGCCGTTAAAACTGATCGAGGAACCGGGCGTCATTTTCGAAGAACAGGCGGATGTCCGTAATCCCGTACCGGAGCATGGCGATTCTCTCGACGCCGAGTCCGAAAGCAAACCCCGTATACGCTTCGGAATCATAATCCACCGCGCGGAACACCTCGGGGTCCACCATGCCGGAACCGAGAATTTCCAGCCAGCCGCTCTGTCCGCACACCCGGCATCCTTTGCCGGAGCACATGACGCACTGGATGTCCACTTCGGCGCTCGGCTCGGTGAAGGGGAAAAAGCTGGGGCGGAACCGAAGGGTCGTCTCTTTCCCGAAAAGCTGCCGGAGGAAAAAAGTCAGCGTTCCCTTCAAATCGCCGAAAGTGATCCCGTGATCCACGAGGAGTCCCTCGACCTGGTGGAACATGGGGGCATGGGAAACATCGAGATCGGGGCGGTAGACTTTCCCCGGGGAGATGATCCGCACGGGGGGGCGTCGCTTTTCCATGGTCCGGATCTGGACGGGAGAGGTATGGGTCCGCAGGACGATGTCGCTTTCCACGTAGAAGGTATCCTGCATGTCCCGGGCGGGATGATCCTTCGGCATGTTGAGCGCCTCGAAGTTGTAGTGGTCCGTTTCCACGTCCGGCCCTTCGGCGATGTCGAACCCGAGGGACACGAATATGGCGCAGATCTCCTCCAGGGTCCGGGTGATCGGGTGAAGACTGCCGTAGGGAATACCCCGGCCCGGGAGGGTGACATCCACCCTTTCCCCTTTCAGGGCCTCCGCTTTGGCCTCTCTCTGCCGGGAGGCCAGGAGGGCGTCGATTTTTTCCGCCAGTTCCGTTTTGATGGCGTTGGACAGGCTGCCCATCAGGGGCCGTTCTTCCGGGGATACGTCCTTCAGGTTCCGGAGCACCTCCGTGAGAAGTCCCTTTCTGCCTAAATACCGGGTGCGTACGGCGACAATCTCCTCCGTCGACGCCGCTGCCGCCAGCGTCTCAAGGGCCCTTCTCCTCAGCTCTTCGAGCTTGTCCCGCATACCCGGCCTTTAATGCCTCGCCACGGAAACGATCTCGGAAAAGCGCTTCGGTTCGTGAACCGCCAGGTCGGCCAGGATCTTCCGGTCCATGACGATGCCGGCCTTCTTGATCCCGTCCATGAACCGGCTGTACGTCATCCCTTCCATCCGGACAGCGGCATTGATCCGGGCGATCCAGAGCCGCCTGAAATTTCTCTTCTTGGTCTTCCTGTCCCGGTAGGCGTATTTCAGGCCTTTTTCCACCGATTCCGTGGCAAGGGTGTAAATGCGCTTTCTGGCACCGAAGAAGCCCTTCGCCATCTTCAAGATCTTTCTTCTTTTTTTCTTCGCGTTGATGCTACGCTTTACCCTTGGCATGATTTCAATAACTCCTCGAGATAGTCTCTTTTTTCGATCCCCCGGAATCCGTCCCGGGCAATGACGGCTCGACGGCCTCAGCGGGCATAAGGTATCAGGAGCTTGATGCCCTTCTCGTCCCGCTTGTTCAGGACGGCGTTCTTCCGCAGATTCCGTTTTCTCTTCGTCGTTTTCTTCGTCAGGATGTGGCTGGCGTACGCCCTGCTCCTCTTGACCTTTCCGCTGCCGGTCAAGCTGAAGCGCTTCGCCGCTCCTCGATGGGTTTTCAGTTTAGGCATGAATTCACCTCGTTGCTGTTTTGGCATCCCCGCGCGGGATTCGATTCCCCGGCTGGATCTTCACACTTTCCTCGGGGCAATCACCATGGTCATGCTCCGCCCCTCCAACTTCGGCTCCTGCTCGACCTGCCCGATCTCGTCGATCCGGGACCTGATCTGTTCCATGATTTTCCTGCCGAGGTCCGCATAGACAATTTCCCTTCCCCGGAAAAGCATGTTGATCTTCACTTTGCTGTTCTGTTCGAGAAAGCGCCGGACGTGCTTCATCTTTGTTTCCAGGTCGTGGGATTCCGTTTTGGGCCGGAGGCGGATCTCCTTGAGCTGGATCGTCACCTGGCTCTTTTTCGCGCTGTGGACCTTCTTGCTCTGCTGGTAGCGATACTTGCCGTAATCCATGATCCGGCAGACCGGAGGAGAAGACTCCGGGGCCACCTCCACCAGGTCCAGAGCCGCCTTTTCCGCTTCCGACACGGCCATGGCCAGGGGCAGGATTCCGAACTGTTTTCCATCGGGACCGATGACCCTGACGCTTGCGGCCTTGATTTCATCGTTTACACGATAATCCTTAGCTATGTTCCACCTCCGTTGAATCGACCGGTCCGTGTTTCCATGAACCGGCGATGAGTCATTCCTTACTCGTGGCGGTCACACTTCTCCCGGACAAGACGGACAAAATCGGGGACGCCCACGGCCCCTAAATTCTCCCCGTCCCGCTGCCTCGGCGACACGCTCCGGGATTCCATCTCCCGGTCCCCGATGACCAGCATGAAGGGCACCTTCTGCATCTGGCCTTCCCGGATCTTGTATCCCAGTTTTTCGTTCCTGAAATCGCCCTCCGCCCGGACACCGGACTGGAGAAGCTCCCGGAGGACCTCCTCCCCGTAAGGGATATGGCGGTCCGTCACGGTCATGACCCTGGCCTGCACCGGGGAAAGCCACAGGGGGAAAGCCCCCCCGTAATGCTCGATGAGAACGCCCATGAACCGTTCGATGGCCCCGAGGATGACCCGGTGAAGCATGACGGGCCGATGCCTTTCCCCGTCGGCGCCCACGTAGGTCAGGTCAAACCTTTCAGGAAGGGTGAAATCGCACTGGATGGTGGCGCACTGCCACTTACGCTTCAAGGCGTCTTTCAGCTTGAAGTCGATCTTGGGACCGTAGAAAGCGCCGTCTCCCTCGTTCACCTCGTAATCCATACCGCAGTCTTTCAGCGACTGTTCAAGGGCCGTGGTGGCCATTTCCCAGTCCGCATCCGTTCCGATGGATTTGGCGGGCCGGGTGCTGAGCTCCACTTCATACTCGAAGCGGAAAATCCGCATGGCGTCGTCTACGAAACCGGTGATGGCCTTGATCTCCTCATTCAGCTGCTCGGGCGTGCAGAGGATATGGGCGTCGTCCTGGGTGAACTGGCGGGCCCGGAGAAGCCCGTGAAGGACGCCCGTTTTCTCGTGCCTGTGAACGGTCCCGAGTTCGAAATACCTCAGAGGCAGATCCCGGTAGCTCCGGATTTTCGACTTGTAAATGAGCATGTGGGCGATGCAGTTCATGGGTTTTATCCCGTAAAGCTCCTCGTCCACTTCGGTGAAATACATGTTCTCCCGGTAATGATCGAAATGACCCGACCGCTTCCAGAGATCGCCCTTCAGGATCTGGGGGCCCTGGACGATGTCGTACCCCCGCCTCAGGTGTTCCTTTCTCTCCCAGTCCTCGATGATGGTCCGGAGCAGCGCCCCCTTGGGGTGGAAAATAATGAGTCCGGGGCCGACTTCGTCGTTCAGCTGGAAAAGATCCAGTTCCCGCCCCAACCGCCGGTGGTCCCGCTTTTTCGCTTCTTCGATCATGGTCAGGTAGTCCTCGAGGTTCTCCCTCGTGGCGAAACCCGTCCCGTAGATCCGCTGGAGCATGGCATTCTTCTCGTCCCCCCGCCAATAGGCGCCGGCGACGTTGAGAAGCTTGAACGCCCTGATCCGTCCCGTCGAGGGGATATGCGGTCCCCGGCAGAGATCCGTATAGCCTCCCTGCTCGTAAAGGCTGACGGTGGAGATCTCTTCCGGAAGATCCTCGAGAAGCTCGACCTTGTAGTTCTCGCCCCGCTCCCGGAAGAACCGGATCGCCTCGCTCCGGGGCAGTTCCCTTCTTTCGAAAGGGTCGTCCCGGGAGACGATTTCCTCCATCCGCTTTTCGATCCGGGAGAGGTCCTCGGTGGTAAAGGTGTCCTTGTGGTCGAAATCGTAGTAGAAGCCCTCCTCGATGGAGGGTCCGATGGCCACCTTCACTCCCGGGAAAAGGTCCTGGACCGCCTGGGCCATGACATGGGAGATGCTGTGACGGAGCACCTCCAGTCCCTCCCGGGAAGTCTCGGACACCAGCCGTATCTCCCCATCCATGGTAACGGCATGGCTGAGATCCACCAATTTCCCGTTCACCCGGGCCGCCACGGCATCCTCTAAATCTTTCGCTCCCGAGGACGAGAGGATTGTCTTCACCGACGTTCCCGCGGGATATTCCGCCGTTTTTCCATCCGGTAATTGAATCCTTACGTTCGTCATCCCTTCATCCTGTTTTTTTCGTTAATACCGTAGAGGATCGCTTTCCTCATTCCTGTTCATGTCTGCTTGGGGAGGATAGGCGAAAGGAATCTCGCGGGAATCGATAAACGGTCTGTGCTTTCCTCTGTGGTTCCGATGTTTCTGTTGTTTCCGATCCGCACCCATTATTAAAGAAAGGGCATCCTCGAATAACTTCGTGATGCCCCTCACCAGCTAATGGTAGGCACGCAGGGATTTGAACCCTGGACATCCACCGCGTCAGGATGGCGCTCTCCCCCTGAGCTACGTGCCTACATGGAATCACCTTCAAAAGTAGGGTAGAAATAGCAGCAAATCCCATTCCTGTCAAGCCTTAATCGCCCAATATTTTGCCGTCTTCGTCCCGAAATGCCGGGGCGGGGAGTCCGGCCTTTAGAGCGGGCTGAACATCCGAAATCCCTTCCAGATGTATGAAAATCCGGAGAGAATGGTAAAAAAAGCGGTGAGCCAGAACAAGCTGACCACGATCCAGGAGGACAGGTTTCCGGGCAGGTTGATCGACACCAGAACGAAGAACACCGTGAGGAGCTGAAGAGCCGTGGTCACCTTGCTCACCGCCGCGGGCCGGATCTGGAAGGATACGGAAAGGAGCGTCAGAAGAGAAATGCCGAGAAGGATGACCAGATCCCGGGCGATGACGATGACGGTAATCCAGCCGGGAATGAAGCCCAGGATGGAAAGAGTGATGAACGAGCTGGCGATCAGGGCCTTGTCCGCCAGGGGATCGAGATAGGCCCCCAGGAGGGTTTTCTGTTTCAGTACCCGCGCCAGGAAACCGTCCAGGCCATCGGTCACGCCGGCAATAACGAAGACGGCGAGGGCCATGGCATAAGCGCCGTCCATGAGAAGAATCACGATGAGGGGCACCAGGAGAATCCGGAGAATCGTGAGGAGGTTGGGGATGTTCATCGCCGTTTACTTGGGCGGCTCGCTCAGCCGGGCATCCCTTTCCCTGTTCCAATCCACCCACTCGTTTTTGTCTTCCCCTGCGGTGAATTCCCTCGGTTCTTCCGCGGCTCCGTCGGGCTTGATCCTGATCTGCTGCATGGACTTGACGATGAAAACCCACTCTTCCATGGAGACTTTCGTGGGACCGGCGACGGGCCTCGGCCCCTCCACCTTCTGGGGGGGACCGACGGCAAAGGGGACCGTCATCGGCTGCGGGGGCCTGGAAACGGCCACGGAACCGTCATAGACCCGGACGAGGGCCGACTTGTCATCGTAGACGTTCATCCGGTACACCGTCCCGCGGGCCCCGGCCACGGCATTTTCGCAGGCGATCTCGAAGCCCGACTGAACGCCCAGGGCCCGGCTGACGTTGGCCCATGTCCTTCCGAGAACGACATCGACCTTCACTTCTCTCTTCCCGCCATCCCCCGCAACGTCGAGGGCCGCCAGCTTGAGATGGGTCCTGTCGGCGAAGCGGAGGATCGATCCGTCCTTCAGAACGATCTCCATCTTTGAACCCGGCCCGGTTTTCACCTGGTCTCCCGGGATCAGAAGACCGCCTTCGTGAAGGGGCCTCCAGGTCTCTTCCCCGCTTTTCGCCGTCTCGGCGGTTCCCGCCAGGAAAGAAACCTTTGCCTCATTCCCCTGGATATCCACCGTCAGGGGTCTCTTCGCCATGGCCTCGCCAGCGAACGCCCATGCCACGCACACCGCAAAAGCGATGACTATTCGGGATTTCATGTCAGACCTCTTTTCCCTCTAAGAACCGAAAGGCCACCATCTTTGAAAGAAACCCCTCTTCTGCGCCGCCATCCCGACGGCATCGGGACCGTCGGGGAAACCGGAAAGGGTCTTTCCCACCGCCTCGTCCAGGGCTTCGTCGCAGTCGATGACCGACTTCACCTTCAGGTTACGCCCGGGAAACCCGCAGGTCCTGCGGACAACCTCACAGCTCGACCGCCACAATTCCTCACCCGTTTTCGCGCTCCGAAGGGCCAGGGTGACCCGGATGGTCGTGGGGGTGTAAAAGAGCAAAGAAGAGGTTTTCCATTCGTCGATCCATCCATAGAGAACGGCATCCACACCTAAAAGTCGGCCGGCCGCTTCCGGGGAAACGGTCCCTTTTTCGGACGTGCCGTCCGAAGGGTACGCCTCCCGGAGCCGTTCATCCACCATAGTCAGGGGAACTTTGGGATATCCCTTGAAATAGAGCCCCTCCTGTATCATTTTCCGGATTTCGTCTACGGCGGCTTCATCCGCCCCCCCGGCGGAAAAGGGAACAACGGCGATGAACTTGAGTTCCCTCTCCTTGAAATCCGGGACTTTCGTGTATGATGCGCCTGAACCGCACCCCAAGAGGATGCCCGCCAGGGCGGCAAAGAGAAGCCATGAGAGCACTCGGGTCATCATCCGTACGCCTGTCATTTCACCAGGTTCGCTTCGAGACTGTTCTGGCTCACGTTCGTGATTTCGAGAGAAAATCCCTGAAATTTCGCCATGGCCAGTTCATCGGCCAGGGAAATGGCGCTTCCCTCGATCTGCAGATCCATTTTGGCCGTTCCCCCCTCCATTTTCCGGAGAAAGATATCCTGCACGCCCCGGACTTCCGTTTTCAGGGAATCCTTCAACCGGATGAAATCGGAGTAACTCTTCAATCCCCTGACCGTGAGGGACACGAGGGCCGTGGAACCCACCTCCTCCTGCCATTTCGCCACGATCTGGGATTTAAGGCTGTCCGCGACGGTTTCGGCCGCTTTTTCGAAGGCGTTGGTCCCTCCGGTGATATCATCGATATGGACGGCCGCGCCGTGACCGCTGGCGGAGGCGATGACCACTCCCGTATCCACCCGGACGGCCCTGGCGGTCACATTGGCCTGCAACGACTTCATCGCCGTCCCGGCGATATTTCCGGCGTATTTGGCGAACCCCTTCCCCACGATCACGAGTTCGGCATCCACCTGCCCCCCCAGCCGGGCCGCCTCGGCGTCGCTGACGTTGCCCGACTCCATCTTCAGTCTGCCCGCCAGGGGCGTCCGGTCGACGAAGGTGAATCCGTCTTTCAGGAATTTGGACTGGATCACGTTTTCACAGACCGAAAGATCGGTGCCTTTCCAGTAATAATAGGGATGGGACTGCCCCACGTTCTGCTCCGCCATGAGAACCATGATCCGAGGCATGTTCTTTCTCGCCATGAGAAGGCCCAGGGCCTGCAGATCGTCCTTGATGTTTCCCAGAGAGACGGTGGCCTTGATCTTTACGAAGTACAGGTCGTCCCTCACATCTTCGTAGAAGATGGAATAGTTCTGGATGTAGCCCTGAGACCGGGCATAGATCTTGTCGCTCAGGACCTCGTAGTTCTTTACCATGGTCTCCGAGGAGATGAAGGTTCCGACGGCCTGTTCCACCGCCTTCCGAAGGGCGTCCTTGATGGCGCTGTCTCTTCCGATCGCTTTGTTGTTATTGACGATCGCACCGGCGCCATCGGTCTCGATGGTGGTCACCTTCGATTCTCCGGCCGCCATGACGCCCGTTGAAAAGCACAGGAGAACAATGAAGACACAAGAAAGCAGGGCTGACCGCCGTCTCACGATGAACCTCCTTCTCCGGGATGAATAGTCTACTCCCGGTTTTCCTTCAGTTTTTCTATCTCGTCCCGGATGACTCTCTCCGCAATGGCGGGGAACAGTTCCCGGGCGACCCGCTCGATCGTCGCCGTCAGATGTTCCATCACGCCCTGGGGAAGAAAAGCCATGCTTTCCGGAATACCCTCTTCGACAACCTCGGTCAGGTCGAAGACCGGTTCGTCCGATCCCGGCAGATTATCCTCCATTTCCGATGCTACCCTCATGGATTTTCTTAATGATTTGATAAGAACTACCATACCTCCCGGGGGACTTCAAGACTTTTCCTCCCGCGGCGGTGTTGAAACCCCGGAAAAACACCATTCAGGAATGAACATCGAGGCGTGCTTATGACACAAAAAAAGAGGGGCGGAACAAACACCGCCCCTCTTCGTTTTCGATTCTTCGGTTTTTCTTAATGGGCTTCCTGCATGGCCAGGGAAATGTATATCATGGAAAGCATCATAAAAACAAGAGTTTGAATGATGGACGTGAAAATCATGAGAATGACCACGGGAAGAGGCATCAGAAAAGGTACGAGCATGAGAACGATGGCGAGAACCAGGTCCTCCCCGCGGATGTTTCCGAAAAGCCGCACGGAGAGGGAAAGGGGCCGCGCCAGGTGGCTCACGATTTCAATAGGCAGCATGATGGGCGTCATCCACCAGACCGGTCCGAGGAACTGCTTGACGTATTTGAAACCATGCACCCAGACCCCCACGATGTGGGTGAGTACGAAGACGGTCAGGGCCATGGAAACGGTGGTGTTCAGGTTGGCCGTGGGAGACTCGAAGCCCGGGAAAACGCCGAGGAGGTTGGAGACGAGGATGAAGAGCCCGAGCGTCGCGATGAGGGGGAAGAACTTTTTCCCCTCGTGGCCCATGGAATCTTCCACCAGCGTGCGGAAACCGTCGATGACCACTTCGAAAACGTTCTGGAGCCTTCCCGGATAGATGTCCAGTTTCCGGGTCGCCAGGAAAGAGAGGAGGAACAGAAGGGCCATGACGAACCACGTATAGGTGACGTGGGGGGGAAAATACGGATTATCGAGAAATAACAGGGGATGCATTTTTATCCTTAAACCTCCTTAACGGGTTTTTGTAACGTACCGTCATAACTGCCAGGAAAACACTCCCGATCACGATGGACAGGCCCGCGACGAGCCCCAGGACATTCGCCGGCGTTTTCGTTATCACAAGGAAAAGGACCCCGGCGGTCAGCACGAGGCGGATGTAGTGTCTCACCAGCATGAAGGCCCGCGGTTTTCCCGGCCCGCCCCCGGCGGCTTGCCTCCTCACGAGGATTTCAAGATCCCGGGACAGGAAGTGGAAATTGACGGTCCCGACCAGTCCGCCGAGGAGAAACCCCAGGGCGACGCCCCGGGACAGGAAAGCGAACCCGATCCCCGTGCCCGCAGCCAGGAGAATCCAGCTTCCCCACTCAATCCTTTTCTGCAGGGGAGTCCTGATTTCCTCCGTTTTCTTCTCCATGACGGCCTTCTTTCGGAAAATACCTCTTGACGAAGAGAAAAACATTCCTGAAACCCGCGGCGACTCCGATGAAAAAGAACAGGGCGGCGAAAATGTTGTCCGTACCGAGTTTCCTGTCTATGAAAACGCCGATGAGCAGACTCCCGAAAATCGCTATGGCCATGCCGATGCCGAGGCTGCTGGCATAGGCCAGGGTGAAAAACCATTTTCTCTTCTGCTTGCGATCCATGGACGATGCGGTCATTAACACAATGGGAGGGGGAAGTCAATTATCTTTTTCCCGCCCTCCGGTCATTCAAGTTCCACGGGGCTGAAGCCCCGGCCTGCGCCAAGACCCTACATCACCCGTCATGACGGGATCGTAAAAAGTCGAAAAATGACCCTTTTCCGCCAATCATGACTCCGAAGGGGGTCGATATTCCGGCAGAATATCCTTCAGGGCCTTCCTGATCCCCGCCCCGTCATAGGTAGCCGCAGCGGCAAGGAGACCCTCCACCCGGGCCTGAAGAACCTTCCATTCCCACTTTTCGCCTCTCAGAACCAGGATTTTCCCGTGGCCCGTCGGGACGATCCCCTCCCCGTCGGTGATCAGTTCCTCGTGGATCTTCTCCCCCGGTCGCAGGCCGATGAACCGGATGGGAATATCCCGGTCCGGTTCGAGACCGCTCAGGCGGATCAGGTCCCTCGCCATATCCACGATCCGGACGGGCCGTCCCATATCGAGGATGAAGGTTTCGCCGCCCCTTCCCATGGCGGCCGCCTGGAGAATGAGCTGGGCCGCTTCGGGGATGGTCATGAAATACCGGGTCATCTCGGGGTGGGTGACCGTAATGGGGAGGCGCCGGGCGATCTGCTCCTGAAAGAGCGGAACGACGGACCCGGAGCTTCCCAAAACGTTTCCGAACCGGACGGCGAAAAACAGGGTCTCGCCGAAACCGTTCATGGATTCGACCAGCAGTTCGGCCACCCGTTTGGTGGCCCCCATGACGCTGGTGGGCCGGACGGCCTTGTCCGTGGAAACGAGGACGAAGCGCTCCGCCTTCTCCCGGAGGGAAAGCTCCATGACGTTCCGGCTGCCCATAACGTTATTGAATACCGCCTCCCAGGGCTGGAGTTCCTGCATGGGCACATGCTTGTAGGCCGCGGCATGAAAGACCGCCTGGGGCCGGAACCGCCGGAAGACCCGTTCCAGGGCCGCCCGGTTCCGGATATCCACAAGATGACTTTGGAGGTTCAGCCGGTGGTTCTTCTGCCGGAGTTCCGTCTCGATCTGAAAAAGATGGTATTCGCTGAATTCCACCAGGGCAAGAGACTCAGGCTCGAAGCGCCCGATCTGACGAACCAGTTCGCTCCCGATGGACCCCCCTGCCCCGGTGACGAGAATCCGCTTCCCCTTGAGGCATTCTTCGATGGATGCCCGGTCGAGATGGACCTCCTCCCGCCCGAGGAGATCCGCCAGGGTGACATCCCGAACGGCCTGGACGGTCACGCGCCCGTCGATGAGTTCCCCCAGGCCGGGCATGGTCCGGTACCGCCGGCCCGTTTTCTCGCAGGCGGCGACGATCCGCCGCATCGCTTCGCCGCCGGCGGAGGGAATGGCGATCAGGATCTCGTCGAAAAGGACGGGAATCCCTTCGATTTCCTCGACGGAGCCGAGAACGGGAACGCCGTGAATGGACCTTCTCCGCTTTTTCGGATCATCGTCGAGGAACCCCACGGGATGAAGAAGCAGCTGGCGGTTGTCCAGAAGTTCCCGGAGAACCTTCTCGCCGGCGTTCCCCGCGCCGATGATGAGAAGGTTCTTAACGGCCTGCCCGTGCCCCCCCCGCCAGTTCCAGAAGGTGCTCAGGCTCCCCGTGAAAAGAAGCCGGCTCATGACCCGGACCCCGCCGATGAGAAGAAAGGTGAGGACGAAATCGATGAAGTAGACGGACCGCGAAAATCCCTGGAAGTGAAAGGTGAAAAGGAGGGCGAGGACAACGGCGATGGAGGCGGAGGCCACCGCCTTGAGTACGTTGGCGAGATCGACGAGGCTGGTATACCGCCACATGCCCCGGTAAAGGTGGAAAAAAAGGAAACAGGCGAGTTTGACGGGAATCACCCAGGGCAGGGTTTTCCCGATGTTGGCCCATTCGAGAGGGGGAAGGTCTCCCTCGAACCGGAGGGCATAGGCGAGCAGATAGGCCGCAGCGACGAGAAAAAGGTCCGCCATGGGAGGAAGAAAGGGGCGAAGTCTCGGATAAATCGTTTTCATGATTCTAAAAATTCCCGACTCTGATAAAGGCTTAAAAGGGATGACGTGAAACGCCGCCTATCGACGAATGGTGAAGCCGTCAAAAATTCCTCAGGGGCAGCCGGGGGATCAGGGTCTTGAGAATAACCCGTATATCCCTTGAAATGGTTGCTATTTTCCCGTATTCCAGGTTCAGCCGGATTTTTTCCGGAAGAAGGACCCGGACATAGTATTCCTCGGGATTCCCGGCGCGGGCCAGGAGTTTCGATTCGTCGCGATACCGGATGGACGCGGGGTCCGTGATCCCCGGCACCATGTCGAGAACCCTCCGTTGTTCCGGCGAATAACGGGCGACATACCGGGCCACTTCCGGCCGGGGTCCCACCAGGCTCATGCTTCCGTCAAGGACGTTGAAGAGCTGGGGCAGCTCGTCGATCTTCCATCTTCTCAACCGCATTCCCGTGGGAGTGATCCTCCCGTCCCCGCCGACGGTCAGAAGGGCGCCCCGGCTTTCCGCACCGGGAACCATGGTCCGGAACTTCCATATGCGAAAGGGGGTCCCCCCCCGGCCGACCCTCACCTGACGGAAAAAGACGGGGCTCCCGTCGCAGACCCGGATGCACAGGGCCACTGCGGAAAGGAGAGGGCCGAGGAGGAGCACCCCCAGGAGCGACGCGGCGAGATCGAACCCCCTTTTCATGGCACCCGTCATCGCCGGTATCGCCGGATCACGTCATGGACGGCTTCGACGACATCCCCGGCATCCCCGTCGGTCATCCGGAGATTGAGAGGCAGGCTCAGGATGCGCTCGAAGTTATCCCAGGCCACGGGGAAATCTCTCTTCCCGAAACCGTATTTCTCCCGATAGAAGGGATGGATATGGAGGGGGATAAAATGAACGGACGTGCCGATATTCCGGGCTTTCAATTCCTCGATGAACCGGTCCCGGTGAATCGTCAGGGCCCCTGGAACCAGCCGGAGGACATAAAGGTACCAGGCGTGTTCCACGTCCCCTCTTTCCACGGGTATTTCCAGAGCCTCCTCGCCGCGGAAAGCCTCCTGGTACAGGCTGACGATTTCCCGCCGCCTTTTCTGGTAGGCCTCGAGCTTCTTCAGCTGGTGGATACCCAGGCTCGCCTGGATGTCCGTCATGTTGTACTTGAAACCGGGCAGGACGACCTCGTAAAACCACCCGCCCGCCTGGTCGTAGCGCTTCCAGGCGTCCCGGCTCATGCCATGGAGGCTGACGACCCGGGCCTTTTCGAGGAATCCGGGGTCGCCGGTGAGCATGCCTCCTTCCCCGGTGGTCAGGTTTTTCGTGGCGTAGAAACTGAAGGAAGCGGGATTCTCCCCCGAACCGATCCATCGGCCCCGGTATTTCGCCGGCAGGGCATGGGCGGCGTCCTCGATGACCAAAAGCGGGCGGCGGCGGGCCAGGTCGAAAATGGCATCCATATCCACGGGGTGACCGGCGAAATGAACGGGGATGACGGCCTTCGTCCTTCCGGAAAGGGCCGCCTCAACCCGGGCGGGATCCAGATTCAGGGTGTCGGGCTCCACGTCGACGAACACGGGCCGCGCTCCCGTCTGCTCGATGACATTGGCCGTGGCGGCGAAGGTGAGTGTCGTGGTGATTACCTCGTCCCCCTGTCCGATACCTGCCGTGACAAGGGCCGTATGAAGGCCGGCGGTGCACGAGTTAAGGGCCAGAGCCCCGGGAGCATGGACGAACCGGGCGAAATCCTCTTCGAATTTCCGCGTCTTGGGTCCCGTGGTGATCCAGTCCGACCGAAGGGTGTCGATCACTTCCAGGATCTCTTCTTCCCCGATGAGGGGGGGCGAGAAGGGGAGAAACTCTTTCCGCATGTCTTCACTCCCTCAAGAATTGTTTCATGCTGCAGGAAAAACGGCATCCGGGAAAACCGATCTCCGAATGCACCGAATCTTTATAAACGCCTGAGTCCCTTCAGGGTCGCATCATCCTCCGCGGGGCAGACCGCCTCGATTCACGGTGCGGCTCCTGAAGAACACCTGAAAATTTTTCAGATAAGATCCCATAATGATGACGGGCCATAATATATTTCCGGCCCTTTTCCCCCATCCGCACTCTCTTTTCCGGAGAAAGGGCGGCCAGAACCCGGAAAGCCCCGGCAAGGGCCGGCGCGTCGCCGGGCGGAACGGTGAGGCCGCAGCCGCTCTCCCGCACCAGGTCGTTGCCCGCTTCGATGGCCTGGACGACGGGCTTTCCCGACATCATGTAATCCATGAGCTTGTTCGGACTGACGCCGAAGCGGAAAAGCGGTTCCCGCCGGAGACCGATATACAGGATATCCATGTGGGACAGGAGATCGGGAACGGCCGTCCGGGACACCGGGGGAAGAAAGACGACGCGGTCGAGGCCGCCGGATCGGGACCGCCTGCGGAGACTTTCCTTTTCCGGACCCTGGCCCACCAGGACGAACCACAGGTTTTCCTGTTTCAGGATCCGGGCCCCGTCGAGCAGGGCGTCCAGGTCGTTGGCCAACCCGTGGGCCCCGGCATACCCGATGATCACCCCCCCTTCTTTCCGGATTTTCGAAAGGGTCTTTTCGTGTTCCTCCGGGATCTTCTCGGGATCGTCCCGCCACTCCCCCAGGTCGACCCCGTTGGGAATGTAAGAGAATTTGCCTCTTTCCATCCCGTGGCTTTCCATGTGTTCCCGGGCTTCGGGAAGCATGGACACCACCCTGTCCGCCGACCGGTAGGCGAAATTTTCCGCCCCCTGCATGGTTAGGATGAAGGGATGACGGGGAGACATCCCTCCTAATTCCACGGGGGACAGGGGCCACAGGTCGTGAACCTCGAAGACGAGTTTCGCCCCCGCCTTCCTGGCGATGAGCCAGGCGGGAAAGATGTCCAGGGGGTAGGTGGAGGAGGCGATGACCGCTTCGGGCCCGACCCGGCGGAGAATCTCCCGGTGGTGGAAAAAAAGGCGGGACACGAAGGCCGACATATTTCGAACCCGGCGGAGATCGTTTCCCCCATAGGAGGGGGTACGGAACCACAGGTAGCGGATACCATCCACCCACGTCTCTTCCATGCCGGCGGTCACCCGGGGGTTGATCGTCCTCACGTGGGAAAAGGAGGCGGCGGCGATGGTCACGTCATGGCCTTGCCGGACCCACTCCCGGGCCAGGTAGTAAGGCCGGAATTCCATGCCGAGGGCGGGGGAACCCGCGTAGTGGTTGATGAGGAGGATGTTCATGACGTCCCCTCCCCGGGAAGACCGGCCATATCCAGGAGCCGGGGGATGAACACCGACCGCATCCGCTCGGGAAAGAGGGCCTTCCCGGCAATGAGCCTCCTGTTTCTTTCGGCCACGGCCTCCCCCTTCCGTTCCATGTCCTCGATCTCCGAAAAGGAAAGACCGTCCTGGTAGATCAGCCCGTTCTCCCCGTGTCTCACCCATTCCCGGTTGGCGGGGATGTCGGAAACAATGGGGATACAGCCGTGGGCCATGGCCTCGAGGAGAGACACGGACGTGGCGTCGGAGTCGGGGAGGGAAAGAAAAAACCGGGCCCTTGCATAAAACGTCTCCTGTTCTTCCCGGGACAGGTACCCGACAAAGCGGACCCGGTCTCCCAGGCCGCCGTCCCGGGCCATTTTCTCCAGGGCGGGCCGATCCTTTCCGTTGTTGGCGACGATCAGGGCGGCGTCTGACTTCTCCCGGGAAATACGCTCCACAAAAGAGATGATTCGGTCGATGTTGAAGTTTCCCGTCAGGCTTCGGTTGGAAAAGAACAGGCCGGGCACCTTTTCTCCGGGATCGAAGCCGGGCATTCTCTCCAGACCGAAAGAAAAGGTGAGGACGGGCCGGTTGGAGAGCCTTCCGATGACCCGGGACATGAATTCCGAATCGGAGGTGACGAGGTCCGCCTGGCCGAGGGCGAACCGGGTGGCAAGCCGGCACAGCCCGTTGCGGAAGGGGGTCACGAGGATGTCCGTGCCCCAGGCGGACTGGATGAGCGTGAAGGGCGGCCGGGAGCTTTTTTTCAGGAGGGCCATGAGAAAACCGTGGCTCGTGACATAGTGGGCGTTGACGAAGCGGGGTCTCACCTTTCTCAGGATCTGCCGCAGCCGGGGCAGGCAAAGAAGGATCGAAAAATTGCCGCCCGCCTCCCGGACGGGGAGTCCGAATGTATCGATCCGGTCCCGGGGCAGAAGCCGGGCCAGATCCGCTCCGACACCCCGAGACGAAACGAGATGGACGTCGAACCAGCGGACCAGTTCCCGGACCCATTTCAGGACATGGGGGCTTTCGCCGTCCCCGAAGAGGAGGTATTTACTCTTTTTCATCCTCACCCCTTCGCCACTCCCCGCGAAATTCAACGAGTTCCGGGTAGCGTTCCAGCCAGTCCCGATCCAGGTCTCTCGTATCGCCGATCACTTCCGCCGGCGTCCCCCGGACCACGGCAAAGTCGGGCACGGCCCCATGGACGTGACTGTGGGCCGACACGATGCAGCCCTTCCCGATCCGGCTCCCCGGCATGATCACCGAGAAGGGGCCGACAAAGGTATAGGGCCCGATATGGACCTCCCCTTCCCCGTATCCCCGGGGGTTTTTTTCCCCCACATACGCCCTCCCGTAAAGCCGGATGGCCCTGTGGCTCGAGTGGGTCAGGATGCTGACGAAACTGGTGATCTGGCATCCCTCCCCGATACGGACCTCCCGGAAGGTGTCTATGAAATTGAAGGGGCCGATATAAACGTGATCTTCCACGAAAAAACGGTCCCGGTTCCCGATGTGGCAGTGGCTGCTCACGCGGGTGTGATGGAGGAAGGTCCCGTCGAACCGGCGGTACCCGTAGAGCATGACCGGTTTCAGGGAAAGCCTTTTCAGCCCGTTTTTCAACTGCCGGACCCATATCCGGGCCCTCTCGCTCACGGCCATCTCACTCCCCCGCCCGACTTATCGAAAAATACCATGCCCCCTTTTTCATAACCGCCCACCCGTTTCCGCGTTCTCGTTCATGCCGGAACCGTCTCCACCCTGTTCGGCGGAAGAATCCTGATCGCCCAGAAAATCATTCCCGAAAGGAAGATGACCTGGGTGATGGAAAGAAGGAAGAGGCTCCATTTTACATTTCCCGTCCACAATCCCCCGGCGGCGACGGCCCCCAGGATAAGCGCAACCCCCAGAACATTCAGGCCGAGCAGTTCCTTCTGCCGCCTGACGAGCAGGGGAACCTGGGACAGGGGGGCGAAGGCGAATCGGAGCAGCATCCAGGGGGAGAGGATCCGCGCGTATTCCCCGGCTTCCCGCCAGGGCGCCCCGAAAACAAAGGCGAAGAGGTCCGGTCCCCACAGGAAGATGATGACAAAAATGGGGGAGGACACCGCGAGGGCACCGAAAAGGATCCTGATGGTGAACACCCTCAGGTTTCCTTCCGCCGCCAGGATCTCCGCCGCTTTCTGATAGAAGACGTGGGACAGGGCGCTGCCGATGAAAGACAGGGGGACGGCGAGTATCCGGAACGTGCGGGAGTAAAATCCCAGGGACACTTCATTGAAATAATAGGCGATGAGAAAGCTGATCCCGCTGTACTGGGCCGTATCGGTGAGGATGAACCAGGTATTCAACTGGGGGAATTCACGGTAGGACCGGGCGGCTGTTGCAATCTCCCGCCACCTCGCGGGAAGGGGCGGGCCTTTCCCGCTCAAAAAGCCGAGAACCCCTAAATGGACCGCGGAAAGGACCTGCCCCGCCACCTGGGCCAGAACAAGCCCCGAAGCCCCCAGGCCCCCATAGCCGGCGGCCACGCCGAGACCGGCATTGGAAAGGCTCTGGGTCACCCGGGATCCGGAGATCTGCCAGAATTTCTTTTTCCGGGCCGCCCAGTAATGAAAGCTCTGGTAAATGCCGTAAGAAAGAACCACCAGGGGCACGAAATAGAGATAGGGTGAAAGCCCGGGGCTCCCGAGGAGGCGGCAGATCGGACCGTTGAGGGCGATCATGAGGAAAAGGGACAGCAGGGAAACCAGAAAAGTCACGGCGACGGCCACCCAGAAGACCGGGGCGGCCTCCTCGTTCCGGGGGGGAAGCATGACGGCCATCTCGTACCGCCCCGTGGCCACGACGGCGAAAAGGGTGCTGATGGAAACGAAGAGCGCCAGGATCCCGAATTCCTCCGGCCGGAACAGACGGGTCAGGAAGGGCTCCGCCGCCAGGGGAATGACCTGGGCGACGGCGTTCCCCGCGACCAGGGCCGTCACATTACGGAAGAACTCTGAGGAAAGAAGCTTCATCATGAATCGGCCCTTTTCAGACCCCCGGGGGTCTTTCCATAGGTTCGGCCGCACCGGGAACAGGACAGCCGGTCATCCAGGGTCGTCCCGCACTCGCAGACCCAGCCCTTTCGTCTTGCCGGATTTCCCATGACCAGCCCGTGATCGGGCACATCCCCGGTCACCACCGCCCCGGCGCCGACAAGGGCATACCGGCCGATGGCGACCCCGCAGACGATGGTGGCGTTCGCTCCGAGGGTCGCCCCCCTTTTCACCACCGTCGGCCTCATTTCGTCCATCCTGGCGATTTCAGCCCGGGGGTTGAACACGTTCGTAAAGACCATGGAGGGGCCGCAGAAGACCCCGTCCTCCAGGGTGACCCCCTTGTAAACGCTCACATTGTTCTGAATCTTGCACCCCGAGCCGATGGTTACCTCCGGACCGATCACCACGTTCTGTCCGATATTACAGTCTTCCCCCACCCGGGAACCGGGAAGGACATGGGAAAAATGCCATATCCGGGTCCCGTTTCCGATGACGGCCCCCGCCTCGACAATCGCCGTGGGGTGGATGAAAGCCTCCCGGGTCCGTCCTTCCCTTTCCCCCGGGGAGACCGGGGGGGCACTGCCCCGGCCGAAGGGAACCTCCCGTCCCCCCAGGTCGAGGGACTGCTGGGAGGCGTTCAGGATCCGCAGAACCATGAGACCCTCCTTCCCGTCGGTCACGGGAGGGCTTCCGGTCTCGATGCTTCTCAGAAACTGACGGCATTCGAGTTTCAGGGGTTCCGCCTCGTCGATGACAACCCGTTTCGCCTCCGCCTTTGAAGCCACGGGAACCTGATCCCGCCAGCGGATCTCGTGGGCATAAAGAAGAAGTTTGTCCGTCCAGGGCTGTGTATCGTCAAAGACGGCCATCTTCCGGTCCCCCACGACGACAAGCTTCTGCTCCTTGAAGGGATGGAGCCAGGACACGAAGATATGTGCCCGGAGACCGGAGGGAAACTGGAGATGGGTCATGGTCACGTCGGCGATTTTCTGATGGAGGTAATTTCCCCCCGTGGCGGACACGCTTTCCACCTCTTCGCCGGCCAGGCCGAGGATCATGGAGATGTCGTGGGGGGCGAAGGACCAGAGGGCGTTTTCCTCCCGCCGGATCTTGCCTAAATTCAGCCGGTTCGAATAGATATAGTTCACCCGCCCCAGTTCGCCCGATTTCACCAGTTCCTTCAGGCGGATGAAGGCCGGATGGTACTGGAGGAGATGACCCACCATGAGAATCCGGCCGCCCGACGCCGCAAGATCGATGAGTTCGAGGGCCTCCTTTTCCCGGAGGACCAGGGGTTTTTCCACAAAGACATGCTTGCCCGCCAGAAGGACTTCCCGGACGACGGTATAGTGCGTTTCCGCCGGAGTCGCCACGACGACCCCCTCGATATCCTTCCGGGAAAGGATATCGCTTACCGCCAGGGCCCGTTCCATGCCGGGATAGGAGGCCCCCATCTCCGCCAGGACGGCCTCGTTCTTGTCGCAGACAAGTTTCAGGACACCCAATTCATAAAAATTCCGGACCAGGTTCCTTCCCCAGTATCCGGCCCCGATGACGGCGATTCCCGGCATGGTCATGGCACGATCCTTTTCACGCCAACAATATCGAAAACACGACCCGGAAGGGTCGACCTACGACACGGGGTTTCCCGCCGCGGCTTTTTTCCTCACCCACGAACCGAAGAGAACAAAGGCGATAAAAAATGCCGCCAGGAGGAGAAACACCGGCAGGTATCCATAAGGCTTCAGGAGGAAAAGCCACACCCCGAGCATCACCTGGACCGTTCCATAGACAAGAGAGAGCTTCCAGTGGGTCATGCCCCCTTCGTTCGCCAGGACCTGGTACAGGTGCCTGCGATGGGCGAGGAAGAGATTCTCGCCCCTTCTCCAACGGATGAAGAGCGTTGTCAGCACGTCCGCGTAGATCAGTCCGGCGCACCCGGACAGGACCACGAAATCGAGCGGGGTTTTCGACAGGATGACGACGAGTCCCCCGTAAAGGAATCCAAGAAGAATGCTGCCCACGTCCCCCATGAACACCTTCGCCCGGGGAAAATTCAGCGGCAGGAATCCCAGGCACGCCGCCGCCAGGCAGAGGGCGAACCGGAACAACTGAGGGTTGCCCCCTTCGGTGGTCACAAAAAGGGCCAGAAATCCGAAAGAGACGATACCGGTGATGACCAGCATCCCGTCGATGCCGTCCATGAAATTGAAAAAGTTGGCCGTTCCGACGATATACACGGAAGAGAACAGGAGCAGGGAGGCAAAGAAAGCCGGCCCGCCCGCCATGGTTGTCACGGGGAAGGAGGAAAAGATAAAAACGACGACGGCCATGAACTGGATGACCAGCCGGAAGAGCGGGGAAAGCTTGAACCAGTCCCCGTAAAGGCTGATCAGGGCCAGGACGGCCGGGGGGAACCAGAGGCCGGGGGGAACCCGGAGAGAGAGGGCGGCAAACAGAAAGGCCGACAGGATGCCGACCCCCCCGCCGGTGGGCATGGGGTCCCTGTGGGAGCTTCTCTCCCCGGGAACATCGATCATCCGGCCGTTCCGGGCGAACCGCAGGATCAGAAGACCCCCGAGGGCGCTCATGGTGATGCACAAAAGATAAAGGGCGATATCGGTCATGGTCGAAGAAGCACCGTTTCCAGGCTGTGAACGGGAATGAATCCCTTTTCAAGAAGTTTTCCCATATCGTAGGTCATGTCCCTGCAGATCTTCGCCGGATAGGATTGAAGCACCGGCGATTTTACCGGAAAGCCGCGATCGGCCCTCCGGCAGAAAAAGTTCATCAGGGGGGGAGGAAAGGAAATGACGGGACGGCGGGGCAGGACGCCCGCCCCCCGGACGACCTCCATCACCTCATTGAACGTATAGGGCCTTATGTCGCACAGATTGAAGCGCTGAAAACCCCGGAAGGACTTCCGGTCCCTCAGAACATGGCTCACGGCGTCGATAAGGTTTCCCCGGGCCAGGGCGGACATCTTCTGCTCCCCCGACCCATACCGGACGTAGGCAATCCTGCCGGGCAGCATGATCCTCCGTTCCAGATTTCTCGTCCATGCCCTGTCGTAGCAGGGGGCGAGGCGGAAGATCAGGGCATTCCGCAGAACCTTCTTTTCAAAAAGGAACCGAAGCCGCTCTTCGCCGTAGAGCTTGCTCACCCCGTTCGCACCGGCGGGGCGGCAGGGGTCCTCCTCCCGGAAAGGTTCCCCGGTTCCCCCGGCTCCGTAGACGGACACGGAGGAAAGATAGATGAAAAGGACCCGGGGATTGATGCGGGCAGCCTCGAATCCCAATCTTTCCGTGACGAGACCGTTCACCTCAAGGCATCGCTCGTCGTTTCCCCGAAGCCACCTTCCCCGCTTCAACCCGGCTCCGTGAACGACGACATCGGGCCCGTCGGTCCTTAACAGATCGGCCAGGGAGGCGGGATCGCGAAGATCGACCCGCTTCCAGCGGATATCCACCGCCGGGGGGGCATGCTTATGGTAGATCCCCGTCAGTTCATGATGGGGAGCCAGGGCTTTGCAGAGGGCGCTTCCGATGAATCCGCTGCCGCCTGTGATCAGAATCCGCATGTCGTACCTGAAAATCTACTTCCGTCGCCGGATCATGTGATAGAGGAAAACCGCCCCGAGCCGGGCCGTCAGGGCCGGGAGAATGACGGGCCCCAGAAGGGCCGGGGGAACCTTGGAGTTCTTCGCCATGAGCCGCCAGCAGCTCTTATGAAATTCGTACACGGAGGGGAACAGACGTTTTTCACTGCTTCCCCCCACATGGTGGATCACCGACGCCCGGGGAAAATAAACGACCTTCCATCCCGTCCGCCACATTCTCCCGCACAGGTCCACATCCTCCCAGTACATGAAAAAACGCTCATCCATGAAACCGACCTGATCGAGGGCCTCTTTTCTCACCACCATGCAGGCCCCGGAAACCCAGTCCACCGTTATGGGGTTCTTCCCGTCACAGCGATCATGGACCATGTTCTTGCGGGAAACGGGGTTGTCGGGAAACCATCGGGTCAGGAAGGAATTCCTGCCGAAAAAAGCGGTGAGGGGCGTGGGAAATGTCCTCGCGGACCCCTGAACGCTCCCGTCGCCGTTCAGCACCATCGGTCCCAGGATACCCACGTCCCGGTGTTTTTCCATGTAGGCGTGAACGTCTTTCAGGAAGTCCTTCAGGAGACGCGTATCGGGATTCAGGAGAATCGTGTAGGGCGCCCGGCATTTCTTCAGGGCGTCGTTCACCGATCTCGAATACCCCTTGTTGGTCCTGTTGACGGAAAGCCGGACCTCCGGAAAGTTCAGCCGGATCCTCTCGATGCCGTCGGTGGATCCATTATCCTCCACGAGAATCCGAACGGGCAGTCCGTTCAGGCCGGCCCCGACGGACCGCAGACAGGACAGGAGGTAATCGGTGCTGTTGTAATTCACTATGACGATATCGAAGGAAATGCGATCGGTCACCATCCTGCCTTACCTTGCATTGAAAATGAGGGAAATTGGCGGTCAATTACCATTCTATCCCTTTCTTTTCAACCGCATTGTGAAACGGGGGAGGAAGAGTTCCCGGTCCAGGAGGGCCCGGATCTCCCCATCGGTGGCCTTTCGCCTCCCCTGAATCGATTTTCTCTTATCCATCATCCTTTTCAATCCCCTGGCGGCGTCGCGCTTGGCTCTGAGGAAAACTCCGCCCCGCCTTCCCGCGGAAAAGAAAAGAAAGGACAGTCCGTCATATAAGCCATGAAGGAGCGCCGTCCGTGCCAGAAGACGGTCCGGCATATTCTTCACATAGACCCATTCCAGGTTCCTGTGACCGTAGTAAATGGACAGAGGCGAATCATGAACGATGCTGGAACTCCCGTGGTGGTAAACCCGGGCCCCGGGAACGTAAAGGCAGCGGTATCCCATCAACTGGGCACGGAAGCTGAGATCCACGTCCTCCTGGAGAAGGAAGAAGTCCTCATCGAACAGACCCACCCGCTTCAGCATATCGGTTCTGTAAAGAGCGGCTCCCGCGGAAGCCCCGAAAACCCACGCCGCTTCCCCGGCCTCCGCCGCCGGGCGTCCCCTTTTCCGGAGGTTCGGCACGCCGGCGGCGGTATACCCGTCACCGGCCCGGTCGATGATCCCGGGGCAATGATAGGAGAGCATGAGGGACGCGGCAAACCCCGCTTCCCCGTTCTTCTCCAGGGCCCCCACCAGGGCGCTCAACCAGGACGCCTGGGGAACGGCATCGTTGTTCAGAAGCGCCACGTAAGGCTCCCGGACGGTTTCAAGGGCCACGTTGTTACCGTGGCAGAATCCCGTATTCCGGTTTAAAGCGATCAGGTCGACCCCGGGATGGCGGTGTTTCACGAGATCCACAGACCCGTCGGCGGACCCGTTGTCCACGACGATGACGCGGAAGTCACGCAAGTCCTGCCCGGCGAGAGCCCGAAGGCACTCGTCAAGATGTTTTCTCCCGTTCCAGTTGACAACGATGACCGCCGCGTTTCTCAATCTGATATCTGTATTAGCAAAATTCAAGCCACGGAAAGAAGTTTAATGGACCCTCATGCCCTCCTCAACGCCCCTGGAAGCATAAACAGATAAGGGGGGCCGGCGGAGCGTATAAGGAACCGTCCCGTTATGACAGGGACTGAAGGGCCGCCTCCTTGCCCGCAGATGTTATTTACGTAACTAACATATTCCTGAAAAATGGTGAACTCGTAATAATGAAACCCGGCGGCCGTGAAAGACGGCGCCCCCCACCGGGGGGAGGTTATCGGGCGGGGCCTTTCATCCCGGAAGGCGATCCGCCGGGGGGACCCGTATGAGCCGGTGAAGCAAAGCCCGGAGGAGTTCCCGTCTCCATCTTCCCAGGAGATGAACTTTCTTTTTTCTGCCGATCAGAACGCTGTCGTTCCACATCCGGCTGGAGTCTTCATATTTTCCGACTTTCTCGGAGGTCAGGTAGACCTCGACGATATCGAGACCGGCGAAACGGGCCAGGGCGGTAAATCCGTCGGGCAGAAACCGCCAGCAGTCGACGGGATAGCGGTGGGCCGGACCTCCGGAGGGGGCGATCAGGCAGATCCAGCCGCCGGCTTTCAAGACCCGCTCCATTTCAAGAATGGTGATCCAGAAATATTCCGCATGCTCGAAAACCTGGCCGGAAATGACCACGTCCATCGAGCCGGAAGGGATGCCGCGCCATGAATAAGGATCGGTGAGAACGAGATCCACGTTTTTCCCCGGCCCGGTGTCGGCGCCCTGATAGAACCAGGACGGGTCGGAAAACAACTCCCGGTAAGACCCGTTGATGTCCATGCTGCCCACATCGAGAATCCTCAGGGGCCGTCCCTCGAAAGGGGCGAGATATTTTCCCCTGAAATAGCGCATGTTGTCCAAGGAGCTTTTATGCATGCCCCATGCCTCCTCAAATAGTCGGATGTTAAGAAATACCCAATTCCCGCGCCCTGCGCAAATCCTTTTTTCATCCTCTCCCGGTCCGCCGGAGACTTCCGCGCCCGGGTTTTCCGGAGGAGCGACGCCGGCATCGAGGGAACAGCCGGCGGAGAACCCTCCGGAGATTCTCCCGGCTCACCGGTTCCAGATGTCCGGATAATGGTCTTTTTTCACGGCTGACCCTCTCCGGACGGGGGAGAACTTTCCTTGACACCGACAGGTCAATCCATGTAAAAGTGACGAAAGCCTGCATACAGGCGCAAAATAAGCGCACCCGGGGCAAAAAAGGAATATGCACCACTTCTGGAGCATTCTCATCGAACCGATTCTTCGCCTCGTCAGGCCCGGGGTCATTGTCGAAATCGGCGCCGATTTCGCCGACCACACCCGGCTTCTCCTCGATTTCTGCGAAGAACAGGACGCCGTCCTGCACAGCATCGACCCCTTCCCGAAATTCGACGTGGAAAACCTGGAGAACCGCTACGGCAGGCGCTTCATCCTCCATCGGGGACTCAGCCTCAACACGCTCCCCCTGATCAGCCGGTACGATGCGGTTCTCATCGACGGAGACCACAACTGGTATACCGTCTTCAACGAGCTGAAGCTGATCGAAAAGACCTGCCTGACGGAAGGAAGGCCCTTCCCCCTCGTTTTTCTCCACGATATCGAGTGGCCGTACGCCCGCCGGGACCTCTACTACTACCCGGAAAACATCCCGGACTATTTCCGGAAACCCTATAAACAATGGGGCATTTCCCCGGACAGCGCCGAACTGATTCCCGACGGGGGACTGAACCGGCACCTGAACAACGCCATTTATGAAAACAGCATTCAGAACGGCGTGCTCACCGCCGTCGAAGATTTTCTCAGGGAATGCCGGAACCCGATCCGGTTTTTTCCGTTTCCCGGCCTCTGCGGGATCGGCCTGCTTTTTCCCCCGGCCCTGGAGGAACGGCATCCCGGGCTGCTTGAATACATTGAAAAATTCCAGCTGAACGACTCCCTGAAACGATACTTCGGGCTCATCGAAAGGGAGCGGAACCGCACAAAACTGGCCCTGAGCGAAAAAAACGAGGACTTCAGGATCCTTCAGGAAAAGGACCGCCTGGCCCTGCAGCAGCACCGGGAAGACACGGAGGCCCGGAATGCGGCCCACGGGGAGGAACTTCAGAAGCTGAAAGAAGCCCGAGAGAAAGAGGCAAAGCATTACCAGGAGCAGATCGGGCAATCCCAGGAGCAGATCCGGCAGTTTCAGGAACGCGCGGCCGCCTTGAACAGGGCCCTGGATACTCTGAAAAAGGAAGCCGAGGCCCTGAAGCGGGACCGGACACGGGCGGAAATGGATGTGGAAAGGACGGTCCGGTGGATCGAGGACCTGTTGCACAAAAACGGGGAGATCCTCCGCTCGAAACGATGGAAAACGGGCGATTTCATCGCCGATTGGGGCAGGCGGCTCCTTTTCCGTCCCCAGGCCCCGGCCGTAAAGGACTATTTCGACCGGATCCGGGAGGACTTCACCCGCTGGTCGGGCAGCCGCCCCAAACCTTCCGCCCCTTCGCCGGAAGAGGAAAAAAAAAACTTCCTCCGGTAATCCAAGGCCCCCCGGACCGACCCTTTGAGAAAGAAAAAATCAGCCTTGTCGTCCTCAACCGGGACGGCGCCCGATACCTCGGGCCTCTCTTCGAGACGTTTCTGAAATTCAACACTTACCCCGCCTTCGAGTTCATCGTCGTGGATCATGGATCACGGGACGAAAGCCGGAGGATCCTGGAGGAATACCGGGTTCCCCTCCGGGCGACCCTGATCCTGAAAGACGTCAACGATACCTTCTCAAGATCCAACAACCACGGCGCCCTGCAGGCTTCGGGAGAGTATCTCTTCTTCCTGAACAACGATATCGTGTTCCATTCCGACCCGCTGCCCCGCCTGGTGAAACACCTGAATACGGAAGGGGTCGGCCTGGTCTGCCCGCTCCTCCTTTTCCCGCCGGGCGGCGGAAAGGAATCGAAAAGGCTCCCCGTTCAGCATTCCGGCATCCGGTTCTACGAGGACCAGGATTTCCTCCGCATCCGGGGATACAACCTGGGAGCGAAGTACGGAAGGGACGAGGGCCTGGAAACAGCGGGCGTCTTTCCCGCCGTCACCGGGGCGGCCCTCCTGTGCCGGAGGAACGAATTCTTCCAGGCGGGGGGCTTCCATGAGGAATACAATTATGGGCAGGAGGACATCGATCTTTGCCTGACCTACCTGACGAACCTGAGGAAGGTGAGCGTCCTCGCCCCCGACACGTCCCTCATCCACGAGGAAAGCGTGACCCAGAACCGGGAGGAGCGGAAGCCTCTCCTGGACCGGAGAAAGGCCAACTGGGATATTCTCCGGGACCGGTTCGGGTACGGCCTCAGGCGGGCCCTCCGCCGGGACCGCTTTTCGGGGGACGGGTTCTGGTCCGACGGCAGCGTCACCGTGGCCTTCGCCGTCACGGAAGCCCGTCCCGACGCGAAGGCGGGGGACTACTACACGGCTCTGGAACTGTCCACGGCCCTGGAGCAGGAGTTCGGCTGGAAGACCCGTTTTCTGGCCAAAAATGAAAAGTGGTACGATCTCAAGGAGGTGGACCTCCTCATCGTCATGGTGGACGGGTACGATCTCGAGAAAGTCGCACAGGCAAAGCCGGGCCTCATAAAGGTCGCCTGGATGCGGAACTGGTTTGACCGCTGGACGGAAAGACCCTCCTTCGACCACTACGACATCTTCCTCGCTTCCTGCGGCGAAGGCGTCCGCTTCGCAGCCAACAGGACGGGCAAGGCGGTCCGCCTCTTTCCCATCGCCACGAACGGCGACCGGTTCCACCCCGGGAAGGGAGACGTCCGTCCCGTGGACATCGCCTTTACGGGCCACAAATGGGGGGTCGTCCGGGATATCGAGAAATTCTTTACCCCCGCCGAATTTCCGGGCACCTTCGAAGTTTACGGAAACGGCTGGAAGGGCCATGAAAAATTCGGCCCCCACTGGCGGGGGTTCGTTCCCTATGAACGCCTTCCCGAGGCCTATTCCCGGGCCCGTATCGTCATCGACGACGCCGTCGAGGGCATCACGAAACCCTGGGGATCGGTGAACAGCCGGGTTTTCGACGCCCTGGCGGCGGGCGCCCTGGTCATCACGAACGGCGTCAAGGGGGGGGAAGATCTCTTCGAGGGGCGTCTTCCGGCGTATGAAACCGGGGAGGAACTCGGGGACCTCCTCAGGACGTACCTCGACAACGAGCCGAAACGGAAAGAAAAGGCGGCGGAACTGAGGGAAACGGTTCTGGGTAAGCACACCTATCGCCGAAGGGCGCATCAGCTCCGGGAGATCCTGGTCGGCTACTGTGAACGGAATTATCGGATCGCCCTGAAGGTGCCCGCACCGGACCGGAAAACGGCCCACACCTGGGGCGATTATCATTTCGCCCTCTCCCTGAAACAGGCCCTGGTGAAACACGGACACTCGGTCCGCATCGATCTTCTGCCGGAATGGGATAGACGGGAGACCTTCGGCGACGACGTGGTCCTCGTCCTGAGAGGCCTGAGCCGGTATGAGCCGAAAGGAGACCACATCAATCTCCTGTGGAACATCAGCCACGCCGACAAAGTGAGTTTCGAGGAATACGAGGGGTACGACCATGTCTTCGTCGCATCGACGGGCTATGCGGAAGAACTGAAGTCCCGGGTCGGGACCCCCGTGACGCCCCTTCTCCAATGCACGGACCCCGGCCGGTTTTACCGGGACCGGGATCCGGCCGCGGCGGCCCACGACATCCTTTTCGTGGGAAACTCGAGGAAGCAGTCCCGTCCCATCGTCGCCGACGCCCTCGCCGCGAACCTCCCCGTCGCCGTCTACGGCAGCGACTGGGGGGGAATCATCGACGGGAAGCATGTCCTGGGGAAACACATCGAAAACGAAACCCTCCGGAAATACTACAGCTCCTGCGGCATCGTCCTGAACGACCACTGGCCCTTCATGCGCGAGAAAGGGTTTGTCTCGAACCGGATTTTCGATGCCGGGGCCTGCGGGGCCTGCATCGTCTCCGATGCCGCCGCCGGGCTCGAAGAACTGTTCGGAGACGCCGTATCGGTCTATCACACCCCGGAAGAATTGAAGAGAATCGTGGAAGGTCTGCTGGCCAGTGAAGGGGAAAGACGGCGAAAGGGAGAGAAGATGGAGGCCCTGGTCAGAAGCGGACACGGGTTTTCGGACCGGGCGCGGATCATTCTCAAAGTCATCGATGAACTGAACGAAGGAAGGAAAGACCGGCTGCCGGCCCGGGAAGAGGTCTACGGCCTTCTCGGAAAACCGGCTCCGCCGCCGGAAGCCTCGGCGGAAACGGAACCGGACGGACGGGCCGTCGAGGCCTCCTCACAGGCGGTTCATCGAAAGGCATGAACGGGACAGGTCTTCACCGCCGGGGGCCGACCCGTCCCGTCCCTTTTTTGACAAGATTACATCCCCGACAGACCGTCGAGCATCCGGCCGTCCCGGGACGCGTTCAGTTGAAACCCCGCAAGCGACCGGTCGGATTCGTACCGGATGAAGGTCGCCCCGGTCAGATCGGCCCCGAGGACCGCCGACGGGTAGTTGACGAGCCGGCTGTACCCCCCGAGAGCGACCGTCTTCTCCGCCACGATCCCTCCGTCGTCATTGCAGGCCGTGAAGGTCACCGAGGCCGGTTCCTCTTCCAGATTCACCACGGCGATTCCCGCAACGGAGGATGAATCGATGTTCGGGAAGACACCGGACCGGCGGTCGATGTGAACGCTCTCGAATCCCGCCATGGCCTCCCCCCGGGTGAAGAGTTCGAGGCCCGTCAAAATCGGGTATTCCGTGACAAGACGGAGCCAGGCGGTGTCTTCCGGCAGACCCAGGGAGGAGGCGGGCCCGAAGAACCGGCCTCCGGCCTCGACGGTCCGGGTCAGGACCGGCAGGGTCTCCCCCGATTCGCTGAAAGGATGGATTTCCAGGGTCACCGGCGCCGTCGCGGTGTTCCGGGCCACGATCCCCGTTTCCCAGCCGAGGCTCATGGGAACATGAGGATAAAGGAGGGTTGCCGCCAGATCGTCCTTGAGGAGAACCCCCGAAAGGAGGTTCGCTTTTTCCTTCACAAAGAGGGCCATCCCGATGACACCGCCGGCACCCCCGACGTCCGCCCCCGAGATCCCCGGTTGCGCGCTTCCCGAAAAGAGATCCCGGATCCGGAAGGCCTTATGTTCAAGGGGGTTCATGGACAGCGTTTTCTCCGAACCGTCGCTGAAACGAAAAGACAGGGACTTCGGATCCATCGTGGTGTTCACCAAAGCGACACCGGTCACCCAGTTCGAATCGGAGGCGATGTGGGGGATATGAATCGTCTCCCCGTTCATTTCGGGAGCGACGACGGCCGATACGGCGGCGCTGTACCTTCCCTCGACGTATACTTTTTCGAACGCTGAAACCGCCTCCACGGAGGTGTACAGGACGGCGCAGCGAATCTTGTCGGCCTGGTCGAAACCTTCCCCGGGGTCCCCCACGGCAATTTTCCGCCTGCCCGAAGGCGGGAGATCCAGGTCGATCTGGGAAACGAATTCGCCGTCGCCGTCATACCCGACAATCGAACCGTTCAGGGTCTCCCCGGAGAAATTGACGACGAACAGGTCCGTCTCCCAGGGACCCCGGGTCTCCACGTGGGTGAAATAGACGGGACGGATATCTCCGCAGGCCTCCGTCTCCCCTTCCCAGGCAACCATGCCGCCGAGAACGTCATACACCTGCCGAAAACCGACGGAACTGAGAAAAGCGGCGGCGGCATGGCTTCGAACGCCGGTGCGGCACAGGGTCAGGAGAGGCGTCGTTTTGGACAGTTCGTCGTAACGCGCATCGAGAACGCCCGAGTTCCAGGGATAGTTGAGAGCGCCGGGGACATGACCGGCACAATACTCCCCCTCCTCCCGGACGTCGAGAAGAACGACCCCGCCTCTTTGAATCATGTCGAGGGCTTCGGCGGCGGAGATGTTTTCATGAATCAGGGGGAGGAAATCCGCCGTGACGGTTTTCGAGGCATTCATGGTGACCGTGGCGGGATTCTGACTTCCCGTGAGGCCTCCCGACCACCCCTCGAAATAGTATCCCGCGGCGGCGACGGCTTCCAGGGATACCGTCGCGGCGGCGCTGAAGGAATAGACCCCCGGGTATGCCGGGGGAAGGGCCCCGTTCACCCGGACACCCCCTCCCTGAGAGGGCGACACGTTGACCGTCAGGTCGTAATTCATTTTCGTGAAAAAGGCGGTCACCCCTTTATCACAGGTCATGATGATCGTCGTCGGGTTCACCGACCCGGTCAGGTCCCCCGCCCAGTGGTCGAAACGGTATCCCTGGGCCGGAAAAGCCTCCAGGCCGACAGGCGTGTTCGAACCAAAGGAGGCGTCCGACGGATACCGATCCGGCAGTATCCCGTCCACTTCGACATCCCCGCCGTTTTCAGGGCTGACGGACACGGTCAGCCTGTTTGACGCCCCTCAGGCCCAGAGGTCCGGAGCCGGCAGGGCGGCGGACAGGACCAGAACCAGAAACACGATCAATGGCCACAAAGAAGGGACCATCCTTTCATTCATTTTTGTGTTCTCCTTTTCTTTTGTATTAACAGAAAGTAACATAATCCAGCTAAAAAACCATCCTGAAGGGTCGGCCTACGCTTACCGTCTTATCAATGTAAACAGGGGCTTCAGCCCCGCTGAAACGGAAGCGACTCCGAAGGGTCGGCCTGCAGAGGATAAATTGAACCCGGAGGGGCATGGGTATTCATTTTCGATCACGTATCCCACCCTCGGGGGGGCCTGTTTCCTCCCGCTGCCACGCCACCAGGTCGGCCAGGGTGGTGTTCGACAGGATTTCGTCGGTGGCGCCCTTGATTTTCATCCAGAGCTTCCGGGCGGAACAGGTCCCGGAACGGGAACAGAGCAGGGCATTGTCGACACAATCCACCGAGGCCGTGGATCCTTCCATCACCTGGAGGATTTCGATGACCGGGATATCCGAGGGGGATTTCGCCAGTTCATAGCCTCCCCGGGCCCCCCGGACGCTCCTGACGAGCCCGGCCTTTTTCAGCCGCCCGAGAAGGCGGACCAGGTAGAGGTTGGAAATGTCCTGCCTTGCCGAAATATCCCTGACCGCCTTCGGCCCCTCGCCCTGGAGTTCCGCCAGATCGACGAGAGCCCTTATGGCATATCGTGCCTTGGTTGAAACATTCACGGGACGGCCTGCGATCGAATCATTATCTGTTTAATCATGATTAGCCGGATACTAATCTTTTTTGAAGAAATGTCAATCAAAAACCGGGGAAAAATGAAAAACGGAGCGGGGGTGCTCAGCACCTCCGCTCCGTTTTTCTTCATGACTTACTTGATCGAATATCCCTGCTCCGAGCCGTCCGTTCCTCCGGGACAGCTTACATGGGCAGCAGGCTTCCTTCTTTTGCGGTCACCGTAACGAAGGCCGACCCCCGGGCGCCGCTTTCCGGATGGACGACCTCCAGGGTGATCCGGTGCTCGCCCGCCGTGAGGCTCAGAGAACTCATGTCGAGGACCATTCCCTCGCCCAGGATCCCATCCAGGGAAGACGACCAGGTATAGGACAGGGTGTTTTCATTCCCCGAAGTGAATCCTCCCGGATCCTCGACGACCCCGGTGAGGGTCATCGATTTTCCCTCGTAGAAGGTCATATTCGTCGTACTGGAGGCGATGCCGACGGTCAGCTCGTCATAGAGAAGCTCGCCGCCCAGGGCCGGCACGGCGTCGAGGGCCGTCCCGTCCTGGGAGCTGTTCACCTGGAATCCCACCAGGTCCCTGTCGGACTCGTATCGGAGGTAATAGGCGCCGCTGATGTCGATGGGGAGGCCGTCATCGCCCGTGAAAAATCCTCCCGCCGTGCCGAGGTGTTTCCCGTAGGCGGGGATCTCCATCTCAGCGGAGGCGAAAACCTCCCACGCGCCGCTGACGATTCTGAGGGCTTCCATCTTCACGGAAGCGGTCTCGCCGGCCGGGTTCACGAGGCTGATGCCCGTCACACCGGTCTTGGAAGTTTCGACCAGGGGGAAGATCCCTCTTCTGCCCTCCAAGCCGTTGACATTGATACCGGTAAACTGGGTTCCATTCTGGAGACCGAAGAATTCACACCCGGACAGTCCGGCGGACGAAGACGCCCGGAACCAGGCCGTTTCCGGAGGAAGGATGAAGTCGCCGCCGTTGTCGGGGGTGGTGACCACATTGGCTCCGCCCGCGACGGCCAGGGTGAATTCATCGATCTGGTTCCCAAGTTCATCATAGGCCGTGATGGCCACGTTTTCCTCCGATTCTCCGGGATTGAAAAGGACGATCCCGGTGATCCAGGTATGATTGGGGATGTGGGGATAAACGAGTTCCGTTTCCTTCCGGTCCGTCAGGAGGATGCTCCCGAGCTGAGTCCCTTTTTCGAAGAGGGCCAGGGCGATGACGGCGCCGGTGTCTTCCGGATCCTGGCGGATGACCGCCGAAAGGGCCTGCCCGCCCTGAAACACCGGGTCGGAAACCAGATCGCTCATATTGAGGATCTTCTTCTCGCCGCCCTGGAGGGTGACTTCCCAGGCAACGGGCTCGGCATCCTTCATGGCGAATTCCAGGGTCAGGGTTTTCTCGCTGCTTTCCGTATTCAGGAGGATGAGATCGTTCTTCCAGCTTCCATTGGAAACGATATGGGGCGCAAAAATATCCCCCCGGTTCGCATTTCTGTGAAGGACCGCCGGGACGGACTCCCGGTAAAGGCCTTCCACGCCGGACCGCGAATATCCCACCATCCTCTCGCTGTCCCCGTAAAAGACCATGTAGGCCGTCTCACCGGGATTGAAAGTGAGGCCCGTATTGCTTCCGGACAGCGTGCCCACGGTGGCCTGATACTTTCTCAAGGGAACGAGATTGATCGGGACCGGGTCCGATACTTCCTCGCCCAGGGCGCTGTAAGACCGGATTTCGCCCCGCAGGTTTTTGAATGTGCTCGTATTGATGATGGCGATCTCCGTTTCCCAGGTGCCGTCGCTCACCACGTGGGGGAAGTAGAGGTTGTTGAGAACGGCCGACGAAGCCGTCGGATCGGAAGGCGTGACAGGGACATCGGCACCGACCTGTACGGTAAACGTCCAGGTGTCGCTCACCGGTCCCTGACCGGCGTCGTTGATGGCATACACATTCCACGAATACGTGCTTTTATCCGCCAGGGAAACGGCGGGCCGGACCGAGCAGGTCGTGCCGGAGCATACCACACCGCTGTCGTAAGTCTCCTGATGCAGGGCATTCGCCCCCAGGCTCACCGTAAGAAGATACCGGGAGGCATTGTCCACCTTGTTCCAGCGATACGTGGGCTGGGTGTCCGCCGTCACGGTCCGGGGTGAAACAAGGGCCGGTTTTGAGGGAACCTCTACGGCTGCGCTTTCCGGTGAATAATACCGCACGTAAAGATTCCGGTATTGCCCCGACTCGCTCATGGGCCCGTAGCGAAGCCCGCGGTTTCCGAAGACATCCTCGATCCCCGCATAGGCCATATCCTTGCCGGGCCCCCGGGTCGTCACTTCCAGGTAATTAACCTGAATATCGTTGCTCCCCTCGTGGAGGATGATCTGAAAGTTGTTAAAATACTTTGCATAGCTCGCATCGCTGGAATAGGGAACCCTGCTGAACTGAACCACAAACTGTCTGTTTGGCGAAACCCCCCGGGTTTCGTAGTGAAGCTTGTTGGGGTCCCCTCAAACGCCTGTGGGGTTGAGGTTGCTCCAGAGTCCGGCGACGATGTTGTTCACCCCGTCCATTCCATAGGGAAAGGGGTCGAAGGGCTCCTTCCTGTCGGGAAGAGCGCCGCCTATATTCGAATTGAAGGAGATGAGGCCGTTCGATGCCACATAGAGTTCCCGGTATTCGTTTCCGTAAAAACGGAAGGGAAACCCGATGGCAATGGGTCCGAAAACGGCAAGACGGGCTTCGGTCTTGTCTGTCAATGCTCTGGCTGTCCGGGACGTGGAGATGTCGGTCCACTGAAATTCCGCCATGCCTTTTTCCGTGCTGTCCTTGAAGGTGTACCCGAATCCATCCGGCCCCCCGCTGAGTCCCCAGGAAGAAACCGGAACCAAAAAGAACAGAATCACCAGGAACAGGATCATGTGTCTTGGCGATCTTCTAATCATAAAATTCTCCTCCGATTTAACTTTGAGTCTATCCCCAAAAACTGCCGGCAGATTTTCTCCGGCCCTCCACCGTCAAGGAAAGATGAGGCGATTGATGATACCTGGGGGAACTCTTTTCCTCGGTTTCTTTCTTCTGCAATTTCCATTCCCGGCACATGAAATCACATGGAATCCGTTTTCTTCAGGTGCCCGTATGGGGCATACATCATCCTTCCGGTGAAAGCTTGATCGTTTTTTCAGATACTTCCGGACCCCGGCATCCACAAACCGAGGACTTCCGGTCCCGCCACCGATTCATCACCACTCACGGCACCACGGGGCGGACCGCCGGTGAAACCGGGTGATTTTCAACGGTGAAGCGGTGATATTTTACGAACTATACACGGATTTATCCCTTCTGTCACGCATTCATATCGGGATACCCATGAAAATTCTGCCGGCCCGCAGGATCATTTTCTGCACTCGATCCGCAGGCAGGCTTCCTCCCGGGTGTGGTAATCCGACGGTTCCCGGTCCTCCACCGCCCGGAAGCCCGCTTCTTCGAGAATCCGCCGGAGCCGGAGCCGATTGTAGCCGAAGAGATGGGCGTCCCCCGCAAACCTCTGGAGGCCGAAGACATTGTATATTCTCGCTTCCGAACCCTCCAGGTACTCCCGGACGGTCCGGTCGAAATCGGGGCACTCGATGACCAGTTCCCCCCCCGGCTTGAGGATCCGCCGCCACTCCCGGAGCATCCGGGGGACCTGTCGGTGGGGAAGGTGCTCGATGACATGGTAGCACTCGATCCTCGCCGCGCTTCCGTCGGGGAAAGGCAGCTTCCCGATGTCGGACACCATGTCCGTCGCCCCCGTGAGACGGTGATCGATGTTGATGAACCCTTTCAGCCGGACCCCGCCGCAGCCGAGGTGAAGCTTCAGGTCGGAGGGGGGAAGGAAGAAATGCTTGACCCGGTAGTAGTAAAAAAGAAGCACCGCCCCGGGAGGCAGGCTCGACAGGAGGGCCTTTCCGTAACGGCGCATGGAGACCGTCCAGGATTTTCCGGGCCGGCCCTTTTTATTCTTCCTCTTCATTTTTCCTTCACGGCCTTTCTGATGATTTCGACGAAGACGCCCGTCCATACACGATAATCGTGGGTGCCGGCCACCCATTCCCGGGCCCGGGATCCCATCTCCCCCCTCCGGGCCGGGGTCTCGATGAGTTCGCCGAGGCGGTTTTCCCAGTCCGATTCCGAGGCGGCGAAGAAACCGGTCTCCCCGTCCCGGAGGATCCGCCTGTTGACCCCGACGGGGGACACCACGGCGGGCAGACCGGCGGCCATGTACTCCAGGAGCTTGAACCCCCCTTTGCCGCGGGTGTATTCGTTCTCGGGAAGGGGCATGATCCCGATATCGAAATCGGCGATATGACGGGGCTCGGACTCCTTGTCCCAGGGGATGAATTCCATGGGGACGCCCTTGAGGGCAATGGGCCTCGACGACAGGACCGCCAGCCGGAGAGGGTGCTTTTCGGCCAGGCGGGCCAGCGGTTTCTCGACCAGCCTGAGACAGGCGAGGTTCCCGCCCCCGCCGGTCCACCCGATCACGACGGCGTCCCTTTCTTTCCTCTGCCTCACCGGGAAAAGGGAAACATCGACAAGGGTGGGCACCACGTGAACGGCCCCGTTTACCTTCCCGGCCCGATGGGCGATGTAGTCGTTGCTCACGATCACCCGGCGGCTCAATCGCACGTTCCAGTGAAAGCGCCAGAGGGCCAGGGTGTTCAGAACCCGGGAACGGGAGCGGACGGAGTGGGGCGGAAGCATCCACAGGGCGTCGTCCACGTCATAAATGATCTTTCCGTTCAGAAGCCGGAGGATAAAAATAAAAAAAGGCGGATCGTAAAAGAACTCGCTCAGGATCTCCCGCTGGAGAAACACGGCGTCGTACCCCGTGGCTCTCCAGAGGGACGCGAAGCGGCTTAAAAAGACGACGATGAAATAGACGAGATGCCCCCCCGGGGTCCAGGGGAGGAAAAACCGGCGGTAGACCGAAACGGACGAAGGGGGATGGATATGAAACTCGATATCCTCCCGGTCGATGAAATTCCGGTAGTTATAAAGACGGTGCCGGGCGCTGGCGTTTTCATCGTTCATGTAGGCGAGACAGAGGAGACGGACGGGCCGGCCCCCCGGCTTCCCGGAAAGGTATCTTCCCGCCATCCACCGGAAGGGGCTCACGAAAATCCTGAAAAGGGCCGCTTTTATAATAAGAATCGTCCCGAGAATCAGGGCCAGGGGAAGAAGGACAATCCCATGAAGGACGCGCCACCGCCACGGAAACATGGATTATCTACCTCCCCCTCCGCCGTCCCGGCCCCGACAGGCCGTTTCTCAGGTCATGGATGAGCCCGGCGACCCGCCGGGCCTGTTCCCGCCGGCTGAATCCGGCAGGGGGCGGCCCCGGGAGGGCCAGGCGGCCCTCTTCATAACGGCGGACATAGTCCCGGAGAGTTCGGCGCAGGCCGGAAAGATCCCCCGGTGCCAGAACGTCGCCCAGGCCGTGGTCCCGGACCAGGCAGGCCGTATCTCCTTCGGCGGCCACGGCCAGGACCGGCTTCCGGGCCCCCATGTATTCGAATATCTTGGACGGGATGACCCGCGTCGGATGTCCCTCCCGGACGGGCACCTCGAAAAGAAGAAGGACGTCGCTTTCCTCCATGGCCCGGACGGCCTCCCCATGGGGAAGATTCCCCGTCATCTCGACCACGCCCCGGAGGCCGAGTTCGGTTACCAGTTTACGGACGCCGCCGTCGGCGGCGCCGACGAACCTGACCCGGATCCGTTCCCGGAGGGATTCCTCTTCATGGAGAAGCGCCCGGACCGCCCGGAGAAATCCCGAGGGGTCGCTGATGTAAGGTCCCGTGGAGCCGGCATAGGTGAGGGTCAGGGGCCCGCCGGGCGCTTTCCGCCCGGTGCCGTAGTCGTCGGGATCGTACCCGTTGGGAATCCAGAGGAATTTCTCTCTCCCCCCGCCGCCGGTTTTTTCCGCGAAGGATTCCACCGCCCCGGGCGAAGTGGCGACAACGGCGTCGGCCTTCCGCAGCACCCGCTTTTCGAGAAGCCGCTCGATCCGGAGAGGCCACCCCTTCTTGTGGACGGTGAATCGGTGATCGCTCGTCCAGGGGTCCCGGAAATCGGCGATCCAGGGAAGACCCCGCCGCATTCTGAGCCAGAGCCCCGTGAGCTGCTGGGAATGGGGCGGGCTCGTGGTAAGAACCACGTGCACCCCGTGACGGCGGATGATTTCATTGCCTTTGCGCACCGCCTCGGGAACCCAGGGAAGAAAGGCGTCGAGAAAAATGTTCCGCCGCCCGAACTGGCCCTCTATGGACTTCTTTTTCGCCGTCCCGTAGACTTTCACCGTCTCGGGAATTTCCGCGAGGAGGCTGGAGTCCCGGAAGGAGGCATATTCCGCTCCCGAAGTGAGAACGATGGGATCGCAGCCGAACTCGCCTAAATACTTGCACAGCTTGACGACCCGCTGGACCGCCACCCCCCCCCGGGGGGGGAAATAATAGTGGATGATGAGAACCTTCGACCTTTCCGCTCCTGTTTCAGGCATCCTCACCCCCCCCCTCCTCTTCCGGCGCCAGGATGCGAACGGCCGTTTCGATGGGCAGGTGAACCTTGCAGTTCACGATCTTCCGGTTCTTCGGGGGGAGCATCTCGAAGACGGCGGCGTGGTCATACCAGTCGTAGAAGACCGGCCGGTCCGGGTCGTACCCGACGGCGGCGGTGACGCTGTAGTGGCCTTTCAGAAGGGGCAGACGGAGCCGGAACCGGACGGCCATCCGTTCGCCTTCCTTCATTTCCGGGAGGGCGACGCCCTCCACGGCGGTGTTCGTTCCCAGGAGTTCGACGCCGAAACGGTCCCGGACGATGAAGCCCACGACGCCGGGACGGCTCGCCTGGAAGGCCCGGAACACCACGGACACGGCAATCTCCTCGTCGAAATCGACGGCCTTCAACACCGTCCCCGACGAATCCTCAAGATGGACGTCCTCGATCCGGATCTCCCCCGTGCCCACCCGGACTTCCCCTTTCTTCTCCGGGACCGTCCGCTTCTCCGGCGCCGCTCCATTCCCGGCCCTCGCGGCTTCCTTCGGTTTCGCCGCCGGGGGAAGGGACCGGGCCTCTTCCTTCTTCGCCAGGAGGCCGTGATAGTAATTGGCCACGTCCTCCGCGGACCCCTCCCGGACGACGGTCCCCCGTTCCAGGAGAATCCCTTTCTGGCAGAGGCTTTTGACGGCCCCCATGCTGTGGCTCACCAGAAGGATGGTCACGCCCCCTTCCTGCAGTTTCCGGATCCGGTCCATGCACTTGAACTGGAAGGCGATGTCCCCCACGGCGAGGGCTTCGTCGATGACCAGGATCTCCGGATCGGCATGGACGGTGCAGGCAAAGGCAAGGCGGGCATACATGCCGCTGGAATAAAGGCGAAGGGGGCGGTCGAAGAAATCGCCGATATCGGCGAAGGCCTCCACGTCCGGGAGCCGGTCCGCCATGTCCCTTTTCGAGAGGCCGAGAAGGCCCCCGAAAAGAAAGGCGTTTTCCCGCCCCGTGAATTCCCGGTTGAACCCCGTGCCCAGCTCCAGGATGGAGGAAATCCGGCCCCGGACGCGGACGGAACCGCCCGTGGGCACCAGGTAGCCGCAGATGATCTTGAGAAGGGTGCTTTTCCCGCTCCCGTTGATCCCCATGATTCCCAGGGTCGTCCCCCGGTCGAGGGAGAAGGCGACGTCCCGGAGCGCCCAGAATTCCTTGTGGAATTTCTTCCCCGTCAAGGAAAGGGCCTCCCGGAGGCGGTCCTTCGGATTATCGTAAATCCGGTACTTCTTCGAAAGGTGCTTAACTTCGATGGCCCGTTCCGTCATGATTCTTTCTTTCCCGGCATCATATCAGAGCACCTCGGGGAACTGCCCCTTGAGACGCCTGAACATCCATCCTCCGAGGACCAGGAGAACGAGGGCGAAAAGAAGGAAATACGCCATGTCGGTGAGGGGAACCCCCCGGTTCTCGATGAGCGCCCGCCGGTAGCCCTCGGTGATGAAGACGAGGGGGTTGAGCCGCAGGAGGAACCGGTAAGACTCGGGGATGACGGACAGGGGGTAGATGATGGGACAAAGATAGAACCAGAGTTGAAGCACCAGGGTCACCATCTGCGCCGTATCCCGGACAAACACGTTGAGGGCCGCCACGAGCCAGCTGAGCCCCAGGGAAAATAAGGCAAGGCACAGGGCGTAGAGGGGCAGGGTCACCGCCGCGATCCCCGGCGGATGATGAAAGACCAGGAGGAGGACCAGAAGAACGAAGAACCCGATGACGTGGGCGGTGAAAGCGGTGCCGATGGTCACGATGGAAAGGATTTCCGCCGGGAAAGGGGTCTTCGTGATCAAATTCCGGTTCTTTTCCAGGGACCCCGCGGAATTCTTGAGGATGTCGGCAAAGGTGATCCAGGGGAGAAGGCCGGCGAAAAGCCACAGGGCGAAGGGGGCCCCGCCCACCGTCCGGCCGAAGACCAGGGAAAAGATGAGGGAATAAATGGCCACCTGAAGCAGGGGGTTCAGGATCGACCAGGCGAGTCCCCCCATGGAACCGACATACCGGCTCCGGAAATCCCGCTCGACGAGCATCCAGAGGGTCTGCCGGTTCCTCCAGATCCTCGATGTGAATGAAAAAGCCGATCGCCCGATCCTGGTCAACGGGATTCTCTCCTCCGGTGATATTGTACGAGTACATAGATTCCCCCGGGGGATTTGTCAAATGGAAACCTCGGGGGATGCGGGAAATTTTCCCCTTGGCAAAGGGGGGAATATCCGCTATGACCTCAAAAAAAGACTGTTTCCTCTTCCGGGAGCATCCCGTCAAGGAGCCATGGCCCTGAAAACCCGGCTGTCCCAGTGGGCGAAAGCCCTTTTACGAACCCCCCGGCTCTTCCGGCTCAAGTCCCGGATCAAGGAAGGCCGCCTTTTCGTCCTGGCGAAACGATGCCTCGGGACAATCACACCCCCGGGATCGACCTTCCGGACCGCCTGCAACATGGCCCCCCCCGGCGACGTTCTCCCCTTCCTGGAGCGACCCGTCCCCCTTCAGGTTTCCCCTGGGCCTGCGGAGGTTCTCCTGGTGGTGAACACCGCCGGGAGCGCATCCGCTCTTCGGGAATTCTTCCGCCGCCTGAAGGCCGCGACTCCCTTCCCGCCCTTCGATCTCGCCCTGGCGGCCAACGAGGCGGGAAAGGAGAGAACTTTCCAGGGCCTGGCGGAGGAGGCCGGTCTTCCCCGCCCCGTCGTTCTCCCTTCCGGGCAGGGTTTTCTTGACTCCCCCGAAGGAAAGGAGAGCACTCCCCTTCCCTGGAAATACGCCGTCTTCACCGACGACCGCGCGACCGGCCTGCCCGGCTGGCTTTACGAGCTGGTCCACGCCATGGAAGAACACCCCGGCTGGACCGCCTGCGGGCCCCTCCTCCTTCACCCCCCCCACGGGGACCGGGCCGGCGAAGACTTCATCGGCCTGTCCGTGAAGAGCGCCGGGTTGTCCTTTCGGCTCCACGGCGCCGCCGCTCTCGCCGCGCCCCGGGGCCTCCAGGGGCACCCCCGGGACGTGAACCCGGCTCCCCGGGAGGTCCCCGCCTTCCCTCCCGCCGTCCAGTGCTGGCGCCTCACGGACCTCCGGAATCAAATTCTTCCCCGGGGGCAGGCCGGCGCACCGGACCTGGAAGCCATCCTCCGGGCCCGGGAGGGCGGGGCCCGCTTCTTCGTGGTTCCCACGGCCGTGGTCATTCACAAGGACAACGGTCCGCCGTCTTCCCCCTGTCTGTCCTCCGGCCTGTCGGACCGGATCCGCGGACGGGTCCTGGGGGAAAAAATCGAAGGCGCCCCCGCCTTCTGGGCCGACGGTCCCCTGACCATCGGTATGGTCGTCACGGAAAACAACCCCCTCACCATCTACGGGGATTACTTTTCCGCCCGGGGCCTGGGAGACGAACTGGAAAAGATGGGGTACCGGGTTTTCTATTTCCCCGAGCGGCCCCTCAACCGGTGGCGGTCCCTTCCTTCATGGATCGATGTCCTCGTCGTCCTCCGGCATGACTTCGACCTTCGCCTCCTCGGAAAAGGCCGGAACACCGTCCGGGTCGCCTGGGTCCGGGGATACGTGGAGGAATGGCGGAAAAAACCCTGGTTCAGGGAATACGACCTCGTCCTCGCCACCTCGGCGGAGGCCCTGCGCCGCCTGTCCCCGTACACGGAATCCCGGGGCACCGGGGGCGTCCTCCCCCTGGGGGTCGATGCGGACCATTTCCGCCCCGGCCCGGTAAACCCGGAATTCGAAGGGGACCTCGCTTTCGTGGGAAACGTTTTCGACGCCCCGAGGGACCTTTTCCGGAAGCTGGAAATCCCCGAAACGGCGCGGTTCGCCTTCTACGGAAAACTCCTGGACGGGAAGCACCGCCTCGGCCGGCACCACCGGGGGGAAATCCCCCACGCCCGGATCCCGGAGGTGTACAATTCGGTGAAGATCGTCCTGGAGGACTGCACGCCCATGTGCCGGCCCTGGGGATGCCTCAACAGCCGGACCTTCGAAGCCATGGCCTGCGGCGCCGCCGTCCTGTCCAACGAAGTGCCGGGCCTCCGGGAACTTTTCGGGGATGCCGTGGCCACCTATGCCAACCGGGACGATCTGGCTGAAAAGATCCAATGGCTGCTCAAAAACGACCCGCAGCGGCGACAAATGGGGGAAAAGGCCCGGCGGCTCATCCTGGAGGGCCACACCTACCGGCACCGGGCCCTGGCCTTCCGGGACCTCCTCGCCTCTTTCTTCGGGGTCTCCCGGTCCCCCTGAAAGGTCGTTCTACATCACCCGACTTACCTTATCCGACGTCGACGACAACCCTGAAGGGCCGGGCTATAATCCGGGATTATGATCCTCCCCATATCATATAGATTGCGGCTTCAGCCCCGCCGCCAAAAGACGCGACCCTGAAGGGTCGGCCTGCATTTATGATCTCGTGATGCAGGCCGGGGCTTCAGCCCCGCTTGAAACACGTCCGGCAACGCCGCGTTATTTTCATGCTCAGCGGTGCCGCCTTTCACTTTTCCACGATTTTCCGCTTCAGAAGCTCCCCGACGAGTATCCCGGTGAACCGGGGGCTGTCCCGATAGTCCAGGTGAGACCCTTCCGGGCAGGCAAGGTCCTCCAGGCCCGGCAGATCCCGGAAGTGAATCGTTTCCGCTCCCGTGAGGCCGTGAATCCGGTCCCAGTAAAGGGCCCGGGGCCAGGTCTCCTCGTCGATCCGCCAGTGCTCCCCCGTGGTGGGGAGGCGGACGAACACGACCTTCCCCCCTCTTTCCCCGATCCGCCGCACGGCGGGTTCCAGTTCCCGGACCATCTCCGCCCATTCCCCGGGAGACGGGACGGGGTCATTCCCGTAGATCTCCCGGATCCTTTTCAACCGGTGGTTCCGTTGGGCGGAGACATCGGTCTTCCCGTAATCGGCCTTCCGGAACCGGTCCGCGGAGGTGACCAGGTACCGGAGCCCGGGAAGGGTGCCGGACCGCCGCCACTGGTATAAGAGGCGCCTCGCCTTCAGGTAGGGGTCGAGAAAGACCAGGCGGTCCTGGAACCAGGAAGAGACCCGGCGGTTCAGGCGCTGTTCGGCCGTGGAATGGCGGTGATAATAGTCGACGTACTCCTGCTGTCCCGCCCGGTACTCCCTCTGGAAACCCATGGCGGTGATGTCGCAAAGGACGATCCCCGTGAAGCGGTCATCCTCGGCGAGATCGGCCAGGACCGCCAGGGGGTGCCGGCCGTCCACGGCGAGCATCGCCGGCCGGAAGCCGGGGAGGAGGGACCGGAGCGTTTCCGCGGACAGGTCGAGCTGGATCCGGGAGGCCCCGAGGAGAGCCAGGCTCTTCGTTCCATGGGCCGCCGCCTCTGCCCTCCAGACGGACCAGAGGTCGACGTCGTCGGTCACGGAGGGCTCATGCCCCCGGGACCGCCAGAAGGCCTCCATCCCGCCTAAGATAAGAAGGACGGTGACAAGGCCCGCGATCCAGGCAAACCCCCAGGAGCGGCGGTCGCCCGTCTCCTCAGAACTGGAAATAGATGAATGCACGGTCTTCACCGGAAAAAAGGATCATGGCCAGGATCATCCCGGCGATAACGAGGGACCGGCCCCACCAGGGCGTCTTCGCCGCCGCCGTCTCCAGGTCCCGGTTCCGCATGACCCCGTGGGTCATAAGGATGATTAAAACAGCCGCCCAGACAAGCCCCGCGCTCACGGGGGGGAGGGCCGCCAGGGTCGCCGGGCCGCCAAGGCCCAGAAGAGACCCGAGAATCTCGAAGGCCCTGTCGAAGGACCGGGCCCGGAAAAACACCCACGCCGCGGCTACGGCCACAAACGTGGCAAGGCCGAGGGGAACGGTCATCCAGGGCCCCCGCCAGAAGGAATCGGGAGGGACGACCTTTTTCACGGCCCGCTCCAGGATCAGGAAAAGGCCGTGGAGCCCCCCCCAGGCGACAAAAGTCCAGGAGGCGCCGTGCCAGAGGCCACCGAGAAGCATGGTGATGAGGATGTTTCCCAGGGTCCGCCAGGGGCCCTTCCGGTTTCCGCCCAGGGAGATATAGAGGTAATCCCGAAGCCAGGTGGACAGGGAGACGTGCCATCTCTTCCAGAAATCGGAAAACCCGGCGGCGGCGTAGGGCATCCGGAAATTCACGGGAAGCCGGAACCCGAAGCACCGGGCGATCCCGATGGCACAGGTGGAATACCCGGCGAAATCACAGAAAATCTGCCCCGTGAAGGCGAGGGTGCCGCACCAGGCCTGGACCGTTCCCGGAACGCCCGGGCCGTCGAATACCCCATCGGCCGCGGGGGCGAAGATCCCGTCGGCGAGGGCGACCTTCTCGAAGAGGCCGAGGAGGAACAGAAACCCGCCCCAGGCGACATCGTTGAGACGCACCTTCGTGGGATTGAGAAGCTGGGGGAGAAAGTAAAAGGCCCGGACGATGGGCCCCGCCACGAGCTGGGGGAAAAAGGCCACGTAGAGGGAATAATCGAGGAGGGACCGCCAGGGCCTTCCGGTCCCGCGGTAGATGTCCAGGGAATAGGAAAGGGTCTGAAAGGTGTAAAAGGAGATCCCCACGGGCAGGATGATGTCCGGGAAGGGGTAATCGGAAGGAAACCCGAAGGGGGCGAGAGCGGACCCGGCATTTTTCAGGATAAAGCCGCCATACTTGAAGAACCCGAGAAGCCCCAGGTTCACCGTCAGGCTCACCAGGAGGACCCTCCATTTCGCGGCCCGGTCCTCCAGGGCGGCGATCCTTGCCCCCACGAACCAGTCCGTGAGGGTGGAAATCCAGATGAGGGGGAGAAAAAGCGGGTTCCAGGCCCCGTAAAAGACGTAGCTCCCCACAAGAAGGCCCGCCTTTTTCACCCGCCAGGAGAGGGGGGAGAAAAAAAAGGCGAGAAGAACGAGAAAAAACAGAAAGAAAGTGTAGGAAGGAAACAGCATGAACCAAGGAGTGTGGCTGTCAGGCCGATGAATGTTGCCGATATGAAAACCGGGAGCGGATTCTCCGCCCCCGGCGGATGGGGTGCCCCTGTTTTAATTCATGGGTGTCATCGTCTGGGCGGGATCCAGAAACCAGTCCCCGTTTTCCCAGACCCATTTCTGCCGGGCCTCGAGGTCGAAGGGGAAGCCCTGGAATTTCATTTGATAGCTCACGGACACGACGGCTTCCTTCCGGGGTTCCCCCGAAATACCGATTTCACCGATTTTAAAGTTTTCGATTTTGGTGTTGCAGAGGCTGCTGAAATCCTTCCGGCTCATGGTCTTTCTGAATTCCCCGGTGGTCATGTCGTAGAGAGTTCCGCAGTTTCCGTCGATTTTCGCCTGCCAACCCGCCGTAACCCGCTTCTTCAGCCGGTCCTCCGACCCCGGTCCCGCAGCCAGATGGGCGCAGGAGGCCATGAATAATAAAAGGAACAGGCAACTCAAGCTTCTGAAGATACTTCTTCCGTTCAACCTTCATTCTCCTTTCGTGTCCGATGTCGTCCCACCCCGGCGCATCATATCGAGGGGGCTCATCTTCCAGAGTTCCCGGGCTTTCTCAACCATCTGCCGGTCTCTTTCATGGACGGCGTTCTTCATGATTTTTTCCACGTCCATATCGATCAGGGCCGCCACCCGGGGATCCTCCTCGAGGGTCGAGGGGAGGTCCATCACCCGGGACCGGTCCACCCGGACGGCTCCCGAATCTTCCCGGACCACCCGAAGGTACCCCATGGCGATCCTCTTCAAGTCACCGCGGAAAAGGCCGGTGCCGGTGCCCGCTTCCAGAAGCGCCTCCCCGCTGCCCGGTTTGCCGGCGCACCCGCCGCCGGTGGTCTGAGCGGCCGGAGGTTCCGGCATCGCCCCCGGGGCCGAAAGGTCCAGAGACACGGGATTCCTGCCGCTGAAGATGGCGAAATCAATGCCGCCGACCTCTTTCATGAGGGCCCCCGTTTCCAGGGAGCCGGCGTGCGACAGAAGAAGAACCAGATCCGCTCCCGCCTTTCTCAAGTCGGGTACCAGGGATCGGAGAATTTCCCCGGGGGGACGGATGACCACCGAACGGCCGTGGTCCATCATCCGAAGGGTTTCCTCATCGCCCCGGGACACGACGCCGACGACACCCACGGTAAAGCCGCCTTTTTCGGTCAGGACGTATTCCCGGCCCACGGGCCGGCCGGTCGTCCCGTCAACGATGTTGGCGGCCAGGAGGGGGACTCCGGCCTTCCCGGCCTCCCCCACGAGAAAGGCCGTTCCCTGGGACAGATCGCCCGCCGTGACGTTCATGCCGTCATAGCCCATGATCTTCGCCGCCGCTAATCCCGCCGCAGCGATGTTCCTCAGATTCTCATCATCAACAGGCGTCACGGGAAAAAATCCGCCGCCGTCCAGGAGGAGCACCTCTTCCCCCGCATCCCGGAGGGACTCGGCCACTTTCGCCATTCTGGCCAGACCGCCAGTTCTGGCCGGCCCTCAGCCTTTGACGCCGCTGATCCATCCGTTGATGCCCCCGGTGTAGAGGACCGTCAGTCCCGGGTCGGCCGCAAAGGCCCCCCGGGAAAAAGGCGCAAGGGCAAAAAAGAAAAGCAGAACACTGATTGTCTTCTTCATCGAATCGTCCTTTTTCGCTTAAGTTTGACGACTTCGTAAAAAGTCCATAAGGGGCGTTGCCCTTCGTCCCCCGCCATGGCGACGTACCGCCCGGTACGTCCCATTCCCCGGGATTCGGACGCCCGGCCTCTGAAGCTTCTTACCAAGCCGCCGGAAAATGATCCTTTTTCGACTTCTTACGAGTTCGTCAAGTATGATAACGCGGTCATTCCGTGCCTCCGGTCCCAGGCCGCGCGCCCTCCAGCACGTCCCCCATGAGCTTCCCCCAATCCGCCGTGGCAATGAGATACATACCCGCCAGGGGGTTCAGGCCCGTTCCCCCGATTTGCACCATGACTCCCGACGGCGGCAGGGGGGCTCCGAAAAGCCGGGCCAGGGTAACGGCGATCCGTCCCCCCGGGGGGAGGGTTCTCGTTTGCTCCAGGACCGTTTTTCCCTGAACGTCGAGGAGGGAAAAGGTGACCGCCTCCTCCGAATCCCCGGCATTCATAACGCCGAGGCCCGTCCCCCAGAGGGCCGATGAGGCCACGTGGGAAAGGAAAAGCGGGGGCGTTTTGGGCGCCTGGAATTCCATGGCGGCGAACTGCCTCCCGTCCCGGGACTGATAGAAGAGAATCCCCGACAGGGGCTCCTCCGCGGACTCGGCGACGACGGATGCAATCCTCTCCCGGCTCACGGAGGGGAAAAACGTGTTCACATCGCCGTAAATATTGCCGTATCTTGGAACATTCACGGTCCGGGACTCCAGGAGTCCCCCGTCGGCTTCGCGGGCCGTCAGAATGACGTCCGCCGCCGCCAGGCCCCGGTTCATCAACGCCATGAAGGTGTTCCAGTGGCTGTCGCAGGCCACGTGGGGCGCCACGAGCCGGGTCCCTTCCTCGCCCCTGAAGGACAGGAGAGCCCCGTCGCGGATGTCCATGAGGGTATCGTTGGAAAGGGACAGGTAACCCGACAGGACGCTTCCGCCGTTTCGCGCGGACGCCACGAGGGTCCGGGCCGTGACAGGCAATATTCCCACGTACCGGGCATCCCATTCCTGCTTTTCCCCGGGGCCGAGGGTGGCTTCCATGGAGGCAACGGCCCCGCCGAACTCGTCGTAGGTCACCAGGTCCACCGTCTGTGTTTCACCGCTCCCGTTCAGAAGGCCGAACTGGGTCGTCACCTGGTCCCTGGGAAGATAGGGAAAATAAATCACCGGGCGCCGGTTTTCTCCGTACGACAGGTTCCCCCCGAGAAGGGAGGTCGTCGCCGCAGACACCGCCAGGCCCTGAAGGGGAACATCGGAATACACCCGCAGATAGGTCTTCGTGCCCCGCTGGGGCTCCAGGCCGTAAGCCGTCTCGGCGACCCCCATGGTCTTCCGCTGCGGGGTCTGGACCATGAAGGTTTTCTCCGCGAGTCCCATGACGCCCACCCGGGAAATCAGGATCCTTCCCAGGGCCGTATCGGGTTGAGCGAAGGCCAGTCCGGTGGCCCAGGACCCCGCCGGATGGATCGGGAAAAGGGCTTCGCAGGGAAGGCGCTGTTCCAGGTAAAGCTCGCTCGCCCTCTCGTAAACAACGTTTTCCTCATACCCGTCTGGTTTCTCCACCGCGAGTACCCGGATGTAATAATTTCCCGTCTCCCCGATGGTGAATTCCTGCCTTTCCCCCTTTCTGAGGGTCTCCAGAAAGAGGCGCCAGGGGTCGTAAATTTCCGCCTGAACGGACGCCTCGTCGGAGAGAAAATGGGTCGCCAGGATATCCCCTTTCTTCAGGGTCATCCGGAAATAGTCGTCGTCCGAGGAAAGGAGGTTGAAACGGCCTCCCGATGTCATGAAGGCGGATTCGAACGTGTCGTTTGGCTCGTAATCGTCGTCGTACTTGTCGGCGATCTTCCGGATCGTCTCGTAATCCAGGACCGTGCTCCCGCAGGCCCGGACCGGCTCGTAGGCGAGGTCGGTGGAGGGTTTCTCGATCCATTCGGCGTTCTTCACCACCGAGCCCTCCATTTCGAAGGAATAGGAATACTGTCTTGAAAACACCCGGGACCCGGCATAATCCGGGAACACGTCATCGCTGACATAATAGATCGTCACGGCGTACGTCCTCCGGGTGCCCGTTCCCGTCCAGCTCATGTCATACCGGAATACGGGGTAGTTCCAGATCTCGCCCTCGTAGCCGAGATCCATGATGAACGCCGTCTTCTCCTCGCCGATGTACTGTTCCAGGACCTGGTGAAACTCCAGGGGGGTGCCGATGGGCAAGCGGATGCTTTTCATGAACGACTGGTCGTAGGCCGCCGTGAGGAGCCCCTTTTTGTCCCCCACGTAAAAGGGAACGCCGTTGTATATGCCTCCCCGCACGGGCTCCCGTTCCAGGATCGCCGCGGCGGCCCAGCTGTAGCACAGCCCCGCCCAGGCCACGGCATTCGGCTTGTAATAGGCGCTTCTCCCGTAGGCCGTCGCCGATCCGGGATAGGCCCCCGCCACCGCCCAATCGTATTTTTCGAGGGGGGACGGATGCCCGGCGTATCCCATGCCCGTGGCGAGGCCCCCGCTGCGGAAAGACCACCAGTACCCCGACCAGGGGACCCTCTCGGCTTCCGCCGTTGTCGCCGCGATGCCCCTGTTGACCTGAAAAACGAGGCAGGCGGCCCAGAAGATCGCAATGAGGAAGAATCCTTTTCTATTCACCGGTTCCCACCAGCTGATATCTCATGGACCGGTTGGAACCGGACAGGGGCCAGGGAAAGCCCTCGCTCCAGTACTGGACCGCCAGGACCGCCCCCCTTGGGTCGCTCAGGGTCACTTCGATCACGCCCCCCTCCGGCGACGCCGATCCGGGCGGAACCGCCGGGATGCCGTCTTCGATGACCCGGCGGACCGTCTGTATCACCCCGGTCTCCGCCTGGAGGCCGGATCCGAGGGTAATCATCCGCCGATAGGTGTTCGTTGAGGGCACCTTCAGGGGAAATACGGGCCTATCGAAGGGCGCCGGGCTTCGCTCCGTGAGAACGGGCTCGCCCGGGCCGGGGCGGAGAATTCTTTCCCTCCCGGCCTGCCCTGTCTCGCGATAAATGCGGATTTCCCGGACCTCGAAGGCGTCATCCGTCCGGATTTCGATTCGATCGGCGTTCTCCCCGGCACCGCCGGCCGTCGCCGAAATGACCCATCCCTCTTCCGCCTTCCGCGTTTCGTACCGCCATACTTCGGGATCGGACCAGGACCCGTCCCCGAGGGCCGAGGGATAGCGGACTTCCACCCTCCACTTCTGACCGTCGATCGGGCGGGCGGGCTGAAATTCTTCCGCCGCCGCCGGAACCAGGGCGGTCAAAAGGACGATCAGGCCGATGACGATGCTCCCTTTGATAAAATCCATATCCGTGCACTTTTGAAAAAAGAAGGGTGAGGGTCTGAATTCCCTCACCCTTTTCAATTAATCATTCACATGGGTGGCCTGCCGGACGTTCCGGCTTGTCACCGCCCTCTTACTCCAGCGCACCGATCATCGAGGTCGATGCGGTCCAGGAGCACTCCCTGGCCAGCACGCTGCCGCCGAAATCGCCGTTCGTCAGGAAGGTATACCCGTCGATGGGCGAGTCGGAGTAGAATTTCAGCAGGGCCGCGCCCGGTGCCGGAGCCCATCCCAGTTCCGCCATGGTGGCCGCGTTCAGGACCCGGATGAAGAAGGGCGAGGTCAGGCTGCCCGCCGCGAAGGTCGCCGTGAAGGTGGCGCCCGTGGCATCCATGAGTTCCAGCGTCAGGTTCATGGCGCTCACGGGATAGGATGCCGGTTCCGTGGCCACGACGACGACGCCGCAGGCCCAGGGATCGTTGACCTTGACATAGGGGAAGTAGATGCAGTTCTCAGTCGACACGTCGCAGCACATGACGCCGATGTCGTAATCGCAGGTGCAGAGGATATTACAGGTTGCGCAGAATCCGGCTTCCGAGGAGCCGATGAGCTCGACCCTGACCTTCACCACCTGGCCGGACACGTATTCGTCCTTGTCCACCGTGACGTGGGGAATATTGACGATCCAGTAAGGCGTGGCGGAGCTGATCTCGACAGGCGTGATCACGGCATCCGTCTTGAGTCCCTTCGCCTTATTGCCGGCGTCCACGTCAGAGTCGCATCCGTCGGCGGCAATCTCGGTGCCGGTGCAGGACGTGGTGGCATAATAATAGACGGTCGGGAATGTAAAGATCGTCTGCGTACCCTGCCTGAAGCAGGCGGCGTTGCTGTCGTTCGTCGCGAAGGCCCTGATGGAGATAGAATCGGACGTGAAATAAACGCCATCGCCCTGGATGATGCCCATCCGGACGCCTACGGCCTGCACGCTCGTGCCGCCCGACGTGAAGCCCGGGCACTCGCAGACATAGAACATGGCGGCGCAGTTCCGCACGCTAAGCCCCGGTCCGCTGCTCGGATACTGGCAGGAACCAGACCCGCTTTCCCAATCGAAATAGGTGCAGTCGTAATAATCCTGTCCCGAAAGCGTCGGGCAGGGGATGTTCAGCAGGTCGCACTTGTTGCAGTCGATGCAGGGATCCGCGGCGGCGCTCATGGAAAGGCCGAATACCATGGCCAGGGCCGCAAAAATAATGAGTACTTTCTTCATTTTCATCTCCTCCGATTTCATAATTCTGACTTTCTAATTTCCCGCCGGCCGGCACGGCCGGCGATTCATGAACCTCTCACTCTCTGCCGATCTCTTTGCCAATCCCCCCTTTCTTCTTGATTTTTTAAAGACAATCATAACCACAATTGTGGGTATATAAGCAACTTCCAAGCGCCCTGTCAAGGATTTCTTTCTTCCTCCCCGCCGGCGGGCGTTTCCGTTTCCCCGTCGACAACCGCAAAAAGCATGGCGCTTTTCTCCGCCACTTCGATCTCCCATTCCTGTCCTGAAAGGATGACCCGCCAAAGGCCCGCCTCACCGGCGGGAAGCGTCGCCAGGCCGCTCGGCCCGGTCTCAAGGGTTCTTTCCACCCCCGAGGGGTTCTCGACGATCACGGAACGGCCGCCAAGCCCTTCGCCCGCCGTGTAGAGGCCGTCGCCGTCGCCGTCTTCATAGAGAACCACCATGAGAAAGGGACCCGAAGGTTCCGTTCGGGCGGCGCCGTCGGCCACCAGGAGAGTCACATCGCCGCCGCAGAAGGGACAGAGCTGCCCGAAAGCCTCGGAATAATCGGTATTGAAGGCAAAGCCGATGTCCTTCACAAGGGGATTCAGAACCGCCCCGGCATCCCCCCGAAGCCCGGCCTCCCAATCGTTCCGGAAGGCTTTGCGGAAAAGGGCCTCCGCTTCCTCAGCGGCGGTGTACTCCTGGTTGTGATGAAACTGGACGGCCAGAGTTTCCGCCGCCGTCTCGAACTCATAGCCGGCCCCGGCGATCCGATCCTCCACGGTCCGTCCTTCCGGGGAAACGGTGGAGAAATACCCTTTCAGAAGCATATCCGCGCCGTGCTCCCGGGACGACCGGGCCAGCAGGGAATTGAAAGAAAGGGGGGCATAGCCGCCCTGAGGGAAACCCTCATCCTCCCCGGCGGGATCGATCCCGAGGGAAAGGGCCGTCTCCTCCGGCATCTGACGGGCCTGGTTCAGCCGGACAAAGAACATCTCTTCTTCCGGCGTGACGGCCGACCCGAAGGCGATGGCGGCGATGTAGACATTGGCCGTCCGGCCGCCGATGGCCAGGGTCCCGCTCCCGAGAAAGGCTCCCGCCTCTTCCAGATCCCGGGAAAGAAGCTTCCAGTTCTTATCCTCGGCTGGTTCCATCTCCCGGGCGACGAGATCCCGGAAGAGGATCTCCACCGCCGCCTCCCGGGACATATAATTGTTGAAGGCGACGATCGATTCCGCTTCGTCTCCCAGGCGGAAGAGGTAACCGCTCTCCAGGAACCGCTCTTCGAGGGGCTGTACCTCCCCACCCTCATCCCGGCCGTTGAACCGGTCGAAGAAACGGCCGGCGCTGTCTTCCGCGACGAGGGACAGGTTCACGCTTTCCCGAAAGGGCGGCAGTCCGCTTTCAAGAAGCGCCTCGATCCCGGGAAACCTCTTCTCAAGCATCGCCTGGCCGTACCCGAGAGACGCCAGCACTTTCGCAGGGCTCTCCCGCAGTTCGTTGATCCGATCCAGGAGTTCCGGCGACGGGTTGCCCGCCGCGGGGGTGGAACCGAAAACGGGGCCTGCCAGGGAAAGTCCCAGGACCAGGCATCCGAGAAATATGATGGCGATGTTCGCTGTCTTCGTAAGTTTCATGACTGCATTAATATGCACGTTTTATACCAGAATCGGCAACGATCCGGCGGTGCCGCGAATCCCGGACAGCGCACTTTTTTCCGGCACCCGCGGAGGGTCCCGGCCGGGGCATCGGGGGCGGCTGGTCAGGAATGACCGGCGGGTGTTTCGATCGAGCCAGGGGGGGTCATCTGTTTCCCCCCGTCCTGATTCCCTCCAGGAGATCCCGGTACTCTTTCCTCTCCCGGAAAGGCTCCCAGGCGGGATCCCCGGCCGGAACGGCAGGGTCGTCCAGTCCGGCTTCGAAGGATCGGCGCAGCCCTTCCAGGGCCGCCGTCCCCTCCCCCAGAAGGGCATGAAGGCGGGCCATCTGATAGGTGACAAAAACGGCGCTCTCGGGGCTCAACGGCAGGGCCTCGCCATAACTTTCCAGGGCTTCCCTGTACTTTCCCCCGTTGGCCCGGGTCATCGCCAGAACGAGAAGGACCCGCCCATCCCCGGGAAGCGCTTCCCGGGCCGCGAGAAGATGCCCTTCCGCCTCATCGAAGCGCCCCTTCCGGGCCAGGACCTCCCCGAACCCCGCCCGGGCCTTGCCGTTTCGGGGATCCCGTTCGATCAGGCTCCGGAATTCCCTCTCGGACTCATCGAAACGGCCGGCCTCCAGTAAAAGTTCCCCCAGGGCCAGCCGGGCGTCGAGATTTTCCGGGGACCATCGAAGCGCCTTGGAAAAATGGGCCACGGCCTCTTCATTCCGCCCCTCCGCCCGGAGCCTCTCCCCCAGAAGGGCGTGAATCTTTGAGTCGCCGCGATTCGCCTTCAGCCCCTCCCGGTAAACCTTGATGGCTTTTTTGTTATCTCCAAGCTTCCGATAGGTTTCCGCCAGCCCGATGATGCCCTCCCGGTCTCCCGGCGTCTTCTCCAGAAGGCTTGTGAACCGCGATTCCGCCTCCCCCAGAAGGCCCTCCTCGAGGGCGAGGAAAGCCAGATAGTACTTCCCCTCGTATGCATCGGGCCACCTCTCCAGGATCCGGGAAAAATATTCCCGGGCCTCGCCGTACCGCCCCGTGTCCATAAATTCGAGGCCCAGCTGGATCATGGCCCGGATATTGTGGGGCGACTTGGAAAGAACGTCCCGCCAGATCGACTCGGTGCTTCTCCAGACGTGATTCCGCGCCAGGGTCGCCGATCCGCAGGCGACAACGACGAGGGACACGAGAAGGATGATCCATGGCCGGCGGACGCGGGCAAGGGAAAACAGGGACCCGCACAGGGCCAGGGCGAAGCCGAAGACGGCCAGGTACAGCCGGTGCTCGAAAAGGGCGTCCTTGATGGGGATGATGCTCGACTCGACGGAAAGGGTGATGAAAAACCAGAAAATCCCGAAAGAGAGGACCGGGTTTCTCCGGAGAGACCACAGGGCAAGCCCGAGAAGGAAAACGAGGAATAAAAAGGCCCAGGGCGTTGTGCCCGAGAAGAAGCCCGGCCTGAAGAGATAGAAATAATCGAGGTTCTGTGAAACGGGGATAAAGAGGAGGCGGACATAGATGACGAGGACATTGAACTGGGTGCACAGGTAATCCCAGCGGCCGACCACTTCCGTCTCCTTCGTCGCCGCCGACAGATCGCCTAAAATGTCCCCCAGGGACCGGTCGTCGCCGGACAGGCCGCCGACGACGGCGAAAAGAAGACCCATCCACAGAATTCCCCCCGCCGCGACCCATAGGAGCTTCTTCTTCCACCCCGCCAGGCTCCGGTCGAAGAGAAGATACTCGACGAGGAGGACGGCCAGGGGAAGACTCGCCGTGTTCTGCTTGGAAAAGAAGGCCAGGACCGCACAGGAAATGGAAAGGAAAAAATACCCCCACACCCGGGCGCTCCTCCTCCGGGGGGCATCGGAAACGGACCGTCGCCCCGGGGCTTCTTTCACCGGAGGCCGGGCCTTTTTACCGCTTCCGCCTCCCCTTTTCCGGTCGTCCTTCTTTCCGCCGGCCGTCCCCGCGGGCGTCTCCGGAGGGGCAACGGGAACCGGGCCCCCCTCCGGCCCCGACTGCAGCCCCCGCGCCCGGATGTAGAACAGGATGGAGGCGAGATAGAAAAAGGCGGCCAGGGAGGTATATCGCTGGACGATGTAAGTTACCGCCTGGGTCTGGACGGGGTGGACGACAAAGATCAGGGCGGCGAAGAGGGCCGCGAGCCGGACGGATCCGTCGTCGCCGGTGAGGAGATCCGCGGGACCGCTGTTCCCGCGGGACGGCACCGGCATCAGCCGGCCGAGGATGGAAAGTGACAGGGCATAGACGAGAAACCCGTTCAGGATGTGGATGATGACGTTGACGAGATGGTATCCGAAAACGTTGAGGCCGCCGAACCGGTAATTCCAGGCGAAGGTCAGATCGACAAGGGCCCTCGTCCGCGTCAGACTTTCGAAAGACAGGTAATTACCGGCGCTCCGGATCTCCGGGTTCTCCATGATCCTGTTCCCGTCATCCAGAACGAAGGGCACCTCGTATACATTGCTGTAAACGAGAAACCCCGCCAGGAGGATCAGGAAAAGAGCGAATCCGCTCGGAAGGCTTTTGCCGCTGAAAAACGCCATGGCACCGTCAGGGTTTCCCACGGGAGCCCCCGGTGCGGGAGTTTTTCGGAAGGACAGCCGTCATGAAATCCCCAGCTCCCCTTTCAGGATCCCGATGTGATCGTCCCTCGTCTCGAGCGAATGGATCGGGCCGAGGGTCCGCAGCACGCCGGGAATCTCCAGATGGAGAACGATCTGGTTGTAAGCCAGGTCGCACAGTCTCATGGGCGTCCCTTCCTCCGCCTCGTCCTCCGCCTCCTCGGCAAACCTGTGATCGAGAAGCGCCGACAGAAGAAGCTCCTTTACCCGCCGGTCATCGTGAAGAAGCCTCCCGGCGGAAAGGAGGAGGTTTCCCCTCAGGGTGATCGTTCCCCCTTCATAGGCCCGGAGGACCGGATCGACGGCCTCCCCTGAGAAGGCCTCGAAAAGCCCTCTGGCCAGGAGAATGCCCCCGCCTTCCAAAGAGGTGTTCCCGTTTGCCGAGAACCCTTCAGGATAGCGCAAGCTCTCGATGGCCCGCGATATCGCCTCATCCTTCTTCCCCTCGAACGCGCGGGGTATATCGGACAGGAGAAGGCGGGATTGATCCTTGAAGGCGGGATCGACCAGTTCCCGCATCCGGTCATCCAGGGGCACCGAGAGGACCTCCTTCACCAGGGACGCCGTGGCTGCCCGCCTGGAGACCGCGCCGCCACTTGATGCAAGGGACGCGGTGCCCCGGAGAGTCTGCGCCCCGGCTTCCGCCTCCTGCTCCCAGGGCCGCTTGCTGAAATCGTAATAGTCGAAGACGGGCATATGCTCCTGAACGGCCTGCCATATCTCATAATCGCTCGCCCCGTTTACATAGGCCGCCAGATAGGGAAAAACGGCGCCGGCGAGATCGGCGTTGACGGTGTAGAAAATCACGCCGCGGTGGAATGTATCAAGAAAGTAGTTTCCCGTGTTGCAGCCGTAATAGAACATCCTCGAGAATTTGAGGTCTTCCTCCCGGATGTCCGGTTCGCCCCGGTAAACGATGATCTTTCCTCCCTCATGGGTTTTGGGATAGTCCATGTTGTCTGTGATCTTCTCATAAATCAGGACCCGGATGAAATTCTTTTTCGTTACGGAAAACTTTTCTCCGGAAGCGCCCGTGGCCGTCAGGGTCACCGTGTAATTCCCCGGGTTCTCATACCGGTGGGTCGGTGCCTGCTCGAAAGAAGAGGACCCGTCTCCGAAATCCCAGGTCCACCTCACGAAGTCCCCGTAACTCCTGTCCTGGAAACGAACATCCAGGGGAGGGGCCCCGCTGCGGTTTCTGGCGCTGAAATCGGCCTGCGGGAAATCGACGGTTTCCTTGCCGTCGACGACGATGTATTTCTCCCTTGTGCTGGTGCTGCTGCCCGAGGGACCGCTCACCGTGAGCGACACCGTGTATTCTCCGGGCTTCGTATATTCATAGATCAGGTCGTCCCGGGTATTGTTGGTGTAGCCGTCCCCCAGGTTCCACAATCGGGAATTGTAAAAACCGGTGCTCTCGTTCCTGAAACGGACGTACATGGGGAGCGTCCCGTAACGGACCCCGCTGAAATGGGCTTCCAAAGCCTCCGGGGGATTGTCCACGTGATTGACTCTCACGGCATCGGCCACGACGGTCCCGGAAGGCTGATCGTCGGCCAGGTCGACGGAATATTCCCCGGGCTCGAAATAATATTCCCCGAACCGGTTCCACCGGCCGCCGGCCGTTTTCTGGTTGACCGCCACCAGGGCCGTGCCGCCGGCGTGGTTTACCCGGTACGTCGCCCGGCTCGTCGCATCGGGCCTCGTGGACCACCACCCGTCGATGACGTAGTACCCTTCCCGGGGAATCCGGAAAAGCCAGGAGAAACATTTCTCGCCCGTTCCCGCTTCAGCCCAGTGGTAATTCTCATCATAGCAGTCCCCGGGGATGAACGTTTCGTTCCAGTCCCCCGTCATCCGGACGGAGGGACTCCATTCCTCCGTGTTGGTGATGAAATATTGCCGATGCTCGGGATTTTCCGGGTCCGGCTCATTTCCGTCGGAATCGAACCAGGCGGGCACATCGGAACCGTAGAAACGGTCCAGACCGCTGTTTCTGACCGTTTCCAGCTTGTAATGGGTGGGGTCACCGGGAATCTGATAGGTGATCCAGTAATTGTAAGGAGGGTTCCCCCGGGGGTCGCCGAAATCGTAAGGCATGATCCCGCTTGTCCCATCCTTGAAGACAGGCCACCAGAAGGGGAAGGCCTGCTGGGTCCGGAGGCCCTGAAGCCTGATGTTGACCCAGGGGGATGAATAATTGAATATCCGGTCGTCATCGATGTAAAGGACATCGTAGAGTTTCTGCCTCCGGATCTCATCCGTCGTGGCGAAGAGCCCGCCGAGACCGTAGTTTGAGTGGCCCTCGTAAATCACGTGGGCCTTTTCCGTCTCCAGGGCCGTCCTCATGGCTTCGATGTTTTCGATCAGATAGAAAAGAAAGGTCTTTTGCTGATCCGGCCGGAAGAGTTCCCAGTGGGACCCCTTGTCGACGGCCCCGAGCCGGGAGAGTTCTTCCACATAGAGCGGCCGGTTTTCCATACCGGCATATCCCAGGCACAGGAAAATCTGCTCCACGGAGGCGCTTCGGGGCTTGACCTCTATCCCGGCCTCCACCGGGTCGGACCAGGCACCTTTGTCGTCCATGACTTTGAAGGCGATGACGTGCTGTCCCGTAGAGAGGGACGAAGTGGTGAACGACCCGGCCTCCGAGAGATCGCCGTCGATGCTCGAATGCCAGGCGTATCCGGTGATCGTGCCGTCGGGATCTTCGCCGGCGCCCCGGAAGCGGGCGGGATTGCCTTGGAAGGTATAGGAGAAATCAAGCCCCTCGATCCGGGCCGTCGGTTTTTCGTTCTCGCCAGGTTCCGGTTCCTCGTTGTCATCGGGCTCCGGGATGAAAATGAATTTCACGGCGTCGGCACAGTATGTGGCGGGCTGCATCCATTCCGGAAGGTAATTGAAGATCCAATGAGACGATTTTTCGGCCTTCAGGGTCACCTTCCCGCCCCCTTCCCCCGTAAACGGAAATTGCCCCAGGAGGTTCCACCGGCCGCCGTTCACTCTCTGGTCGATCCTCACGATCTCGGATCCCCCGGAGGTCACGATCTCGATCGGGGCGTCCGGCGCCCGGTTCTCCGGCGCCGTCCACCAGAGGTAGACCTCGTAGTTTCCCGTTTCAGGCAGGGCCGCGTGCCAGGTGTATTCGCTTCCGGAAATCCCCCAGAGGGAGTCGCCGCCGAAGGAACCCGCCGCCGTGGAGGGTTTCCAGACACCGGTGAACGATGTCCCCCCGTCACCGTTGTCGAGGATGATCTCCCCGCCGTCCCCCCGGGCAGCCGTGCCGCCCATGATGACGAAGAGAACGAAAAACAGAATGATTTTCCGAAGCGCCCCGGTCATGATCCCTCTCCCCTGCATGCTGAAATCCGCCTTTCCTGATGCCGTTCGGCCGCAAACATCACGCGACCCGGCGAGTGACGGCCAAGATATCAAATTTGTGAAACGATAACAATACGCGAGTTTTTTGTCTTCCAGGTCCTGTTCCGTGGGTTTTCCACCCCCCCGTCGCCCCGCCGACGGGCGGCCGGGTTGAACCGCCTGACTTCAAAGTGCTCTAATTCACTGAATCACAGAAGTTGTATCTCTCTTTCTCAACCTGTCGACTGCCTGGAGAATCTCTCCGGCCGAAATGTCCTGGACGCAGGACACCCCTCCGTATTTCCGGCATACCCTCCTGTTGCAGGGCGAGCAGGGCGGCCTCCGGGAGAGGACGACCGTTTCGGAATCGGAAAGGGGGCCGTAAGTCTCCGGCAGGGCGTTCCCCATGAGAGCGACCAGGGGCGTCCCGGCAGCGGCGGCCATGTGCATGACCACACTGTCGGGGGCGATACAGGCGGATGCATTTTTCAAAAGAAGAAACACCTCGTTCAAATTCAGTCTGCCCGTCATGTCCTGCAAACGGGGATGACGGCTTTTCAGTCCCGCCGCGAGTCCGGCGTCCTCCGCCCCGCCCACCAGGACAACCCGGTCATCGCCGAGATCTGAAATAATGCCTGAAACGACGCCCGCCGTCATTTTTCGCATGGGGTCCCTGCCCCCGGCGTGCACCACCACATATTCCCGTCGTTTATCAAGTAGATCCGAGAGGATGCCGGAAAGGGTCACGGGCGGAAACATGAACGGCGCCACGGGACCGTTTCCCGGGGAGAGGGGCGGAACCATGCCCCACAGAAGCCGGGCCATGTGTTGCGTCCCGTAGAAGCGTCTTCTGTAACCCTCCGAGAAACATCCCATCAGCCGTGTCTTCAGTCGAACCCTCTCATACCAGGGGTGGCCGTACCAATAAACAGGCCTTTCCGAAAGAGCGAGTTCCCTTAAAAGACCGGATCGGGATCTTATCGACACAATTACCGAAAAGATGTTTTCACGGAAGAACTCGGACACCGGCCGGGCCTCGGACGACAGGGAGCTTATGGACTTCCCCTTCATGAAAAAGGTGTTCTTCACATAGGAATTGCCCTCCAGAACGGCTGCGGCCTCAGGCGTGGTCAGGACATCGATCGGTTTCCCCCAGACTTCCGAAATCTTTCGTATCATCGGGGTCGCCAGGAGGAGATCCCCGATCCCGGCCATGGAAATGACAAGCGGTCTCTCCCAGGAAGGGGGCCGGCGACGGTTTTTCAAGCGGAGCAGGCCGCCCCAGGACAGGACTCCCAGGAGATCGATCATGTCATCGACAGTCTGTATCAATGATTCACGCCTCACCGAAGTCACCCCGCCGCCGGCCGTTATGTCTTTTTACCGGCCCGAAGCCTGATGAAGTCGAAAAATGTTCAGTTACCGACGGCTTTGTAAAAAGATCCAGAGGGATGAAGAGCAACGCAGCCTATGGACTTTTTACAAAGCCGTCAGGCCTCGGCCTCCGGAAAGCCGGATACACGAGCCGACAGGAACACCCGCACCGCTACGGAAGCCCGCTTTCAGGGCCGCTTCTTTCAGGGCGGGGGAATTTTGCGATCAGGAACAGCGCCGCCCCATAGGCAACCGCCGCCACGGCCACAACGAGAATGACCGGCCCCCGGGAAAACAGCAGGTAGACAAACATGGGGACGCAGGCCAGCGCCGCCTGAAAAAAGGGCCATGAAGGGGGCCGCATCCGAAATGTCCGGTATACGAACCATGTCGTATAGCACAGCGCCACGATTTCCGACAGAAGAAGCGAAACCGCCGCCCCGAGAAAGGAAAACCGGGGGATGAGCCAGAGGTTCAGGAGGACATTGACGGGCAGGGTGAGACAGTAAACGCGGAGAAGGCTCGACTGCCGCCGCCCCGCCACCATGAGATGGCCGTTCAACTGGCCCAGGAAGGAAAGTCCCACAACACATAAAAGCACCCTGAATGTGGCCGCCATGCCGTCCAGCCCGATCGGTCCGACCAGTGGAATCTGGAACGTCCTGAATACGGAAAAATCCCTGCCGGTCAGCAAATCCATCAGCGGCCCCGCCACTGCGAATCCGCCGGCCACAAGCGGCACAGCCACAAAAACCAGCAATCGGAAGGACTGACTGTAATATTCTTCCTTCGCTCCATGGTCCTTCCCTTGAAGGGCATTCGAAAAAAGCGGCAGCATGACGGCGAGGAACAGCACGGGAATGAGGGCAATCAGCTCGTAAACCTGGTATGCGGCTCCAAAGACACCCACATCCTCACTCAGGCTGGTCCATGACATCAAAAGGATGCCGTTCTTGGCGTATACCATCGCCAAAAGGCCCGAGACTCCCAAAGGGGCGGCCTTGAAGAAAAGATCTTTCACGAGATCCGGGTCTAAAATCAACCGGAATCTCACGAAGCGTCCAACATAGAGGAACAAAACGAGAAAATTCGTGATCGACCCCATGACCATGGCGATCAGAACCGAGAGGATCCCCAGCCCCATCGTCAGGGAAAAGGCTGCCAGGGCCACGAGAACAATGCTTCCTACCAGGTCCCCGGCGGCGATGTATTTTATTTCAAGACGGGATTGAAAGACGGCACGGCAGGAATTAACGGCTGAGAGAACGACGAGGTTGGCCAGGAAGATCCACAGTCCATAGCGGACCACCGATGACAGGGGCAGAAAAAAAAGCGCCGTCGCCGCCGGAACGACCCAAACCAGGGTGTTCAGCAGGTATATGGTCAGAAGGGATCCGGCAACCCGATCATAATTCCGGTTTGCCAAAGACAGTTCCCGGACGCCCGTGTTGAAGAGGCCGAAATCGGCAAAAACAGCCAGAATCCCGCCCCAGGCAAGAATAACGACGTATATTCCGTACCGGTCCCCGCCGAGATGCCTTGTGAGCAGGGCGACCAGAATGAGGCTCGCTATGCACGCCACCCCCTTGGACGCAAACTGAAAAGCCGTGTTCAGGGTCACCGTGCGATTCATCTTTTTTCAGCGACCATGTATATCTCGTCCCCTTCAAGAATATAACCTGTCCCGAGCCATCTCAAAACTTTTTTCACAGCGGCCAGAGTCGAAACAATCACATTCGGCAATCGCCTGAAGCGGGTTTCCACGTCATCGCCCGATTCAAGGATATCAAAACCCATGGGAACGAGAATGTCATGAAAAAACCGGTTGGGATAAAATCGAACATGGGTGGGATCAATCCAGAACGTTTCAGTAACCATACGGAGGCTTCGGGGATTTGGCCCGACAATGATGAGACGACCCCCTGGTTTCAAAGCGGTGCGAAAAAGGGCCAAAAAGTCCTTTACATCGGCAGGCTGAAAGTGTTCGAGAAAGTTTGAGCAGAATAGGCCGTCATATTCGGTTACTTTATGACGCATGAACTCTTTCGCATCGGACAAGGAAACCGTCAATCCCCTGCTTCTCGTTTTAAAAACCTTCGAAGCATCAGAATCGACCCCTTCACCGATAAAACAGCCATTTTTCAAAAGATCGAGGAAATCCCCGTCTCCCGAGCCGACGTCCAAAATCCGGCCGCCGGCAGGAAACCAAAACAGGTATTTCCTCATAATTCGGTGTTTCATCGTATCAAGATTCATACCCCTCCCTGTTTTCATTCTATCCGATTATCCAACCCTTCAGATTCAAGGACGTTCCTCATTTTTCGCAGAAATATCGCCAGGTCGAATTCCCGGGCCCGTTCTTCCCAGGACATCCCTCATATGACGAAGGAACAGCGTCGTATCGAATTCCCGGGCCCGGTGCTCGGAATCCCGCCGCATGGCGGCGGCTCTTCGCGGCGTCATCCCGAGAACGGCTTCGACAATATGGTCCTCCGAAGGGTCTTCCGGCAGGAGGAGGCCCGTTTTCCCATGAATCACCGTTTCCAGAAGCCCCCCCTCAGCCACTCCGATCACCGGTTTCCCCGCGGCCATGGATTCCAGGGGAGACATCCCGAAATCCTCGTCGAGGGGAATGTAAATCGTTGCGACGGCACGGCCCATCATTTTCATCAGCTCGTCATCCTTCAACCACCCCGTGAACCGTATATTGCCGTAACCTTCCGCAAGCCTTTTCAGGCGCTTTTCCTCGGGACCGCCGGAGGCCACCACCAGCTTCCTGTCGGTCATCTTCGTAAAGGCCCTCACGATGCGGTCCACCCGTTTCTCCTTTTCCATCCGGGCGGTGGAAAGATAGTAATCTTCCTGTCCCAGCCACCGGAACAGAGAAGTTTCGCAGGGGGGATAGACGATCTCCGAGTCGAGACCAAGGTATCGATGCACTCTCTCGCGGACGTTGCGGGAATTGACGACAATCCTGTCCATGGAACGGACGGCTTTCCCGTAGACCTCTCTCGTGTAGGCCGCCAAAAGGCTCATCACGGGGCGCTGCCACGGGGGGAGTCTCCGAAGATATTCTTCTTTCAAGTCATAGGCGAATCGTGGAATGCTGTGGCAGTAAAGGATATTCACGCCCGCCCGGTGGTTGTGAACGGCGAGGGGGGCCACGGACCCGCTGTAGACGACCCGGTCATACCGGGAAAGAAATCCGGTCCTGGCCCTGAAGGCCCGTTCCAGCCGGAATATGCGCCACAGGGGAACGGCGGAGAAAGCCCCGAGGTCCCGGACGGACAGGCCCTGAAGGTTTGACCGGACCGGGCCCGAGGGAACCACGTAACCCGCGGCGAGATCCAGCGGTCCCGCGCCTTTCGCAAGGAGAACGACAAGCCGCTCGGCGCCTCCGAGAAAGGCGAAATGATCGTGGAGGACAATCCCCTTTCCCCTCACGGCCTCACCACTCGGACGGCCACCCCCAGATCCCGGTCGTCATCGGACACCCCTTCCGATTTGGGGTTCCACGTCCGGCTTACCCGGAGCGTCAAGGCCTCGGCCCCTGCCACTTCTTCAGCCTCTATGACGACCTTTTTCCATCGATGGTCCGAAAATGTTTCACGGCGAAGCAAGGCGCCGTCACGGGTGATTTCAACGACAACCGGATCCCTGTCGATATCCGGGTGGGCGCACATCAGAAACAGCGCCCCCCCCTCCCTGAACCTCCTTTGCACGTTCATTGAAGCCTGCATCCCGGTCCAGCGAAATCGAAGGGGCTTCCCCCGGGGCGCCTTCCCTTCCTTTTCCCCGGCCCATGATTCCCCGGCATAAAACCCGATGTCATGCGCCGGCATATTCTCCGGAAAGCTCACGCCGACGGCGACACCCTGCTCCCGATTCATGGCCAACTCTCCGGTGAGTCCCAGCCGATAGGGATTAAAGGTGCGATCGACGTTCGTTCTGATCGTCACCGTTCTGTCCTTCAGCGAAGGCAGATAGTAATGGAGGCGTTTCTTCCCCGGTTCCGTGAAACGGATGCGGTCCAGCCGCTGATCGTTGACGGAAACAGTCAGCAGGAGCCCCTCCGGACCGATGTTCTGAGGGGCGGCGTAAACGTTTAACCTCATAATGGATGTCTTTCCATACACTCGAACTCCGGACGTTTTCGCCATCCACCGCATCCCCCTGCCGATCGCCTTGTCGTCTTCATAAAACCCGTATTCACCGATGCCCGGGCGGTCTTCCCCTTCAGCGATCCTGTGGGCATATCCAGCCAGGGTGATTACGACCAGCAGCCCCAGGAGGAGACGCGTATGAAGGCGCGGTACCTGCCACAGACCGCCTCCTCCGGAAACATGGTAAGCCGTCGTCACGAAGGCGATACTGGACCAGAACAGAAATTGCTGATCGGACAAGAGAAGCGGATGGCTCGTCAGCATGGTGATGAGATAGGCCCCCAGTCCGACCAGGAGGCCCGCAACGACCCCTTTCCCCGTCGAATCGCTCCGGGCCAGCGCCCTGAAACCCGCCTTGAACGTGAAAATCAGGATACCCGCAAAAAGCAACAGGGCGGGAATCCCGACCTCTGTCGCCAATTGCACGTAGTAGTTATGGGTGTTCTCTTGTGAAGAGGAATCAGAAAGTTGTGAGTCGTACAGCGGGGACACCCGGTAGAAGGCGCCGATCCCGATGCCGGTGGCGGGCTCCTTGGCAAGGATATTCATGGCCCTTGACCACCATTGCAGCCGGCCTGACAGGTTTTTATTCAGATCCCTTGTAACATATCCCTCGAACACCACGACTGAGCCCAACCGCTTCAGGTAGTCGTTGTCGGACCGTTGGAGCGCTCCGGGGAAGAGGTTGATCAGGATCAGTGGAGCGACAATCGCGGATACCAGTAAAATGCGTCCCCGTTTCCCGAGGACATAAAGCAGAAAGGAAACCCCGACCAGGGCCGCGGTGATCCATGTAATCCGCGATCCCGAAAACGCGATGAAAA